>Ga0111539_10006003_pt1 | contig 15693 bp, 9 predicted proteins | sample RhiMethybrSRZTD1_FD_79667 | JGI IMG/M metagenome (GOLD analysis project Ga0111539, IMG submission 79667) | Populus rhizosphere microbial communities from Tennessee, USA - Rhizosphere MetaG P. TD hybrid SRZTD1 (version 2) (version 2) | ecosystem: Host-associated > Plants > Roots > Rhizosphere >... | reverse complement strand
ACAGCATCAAAATCTTGGAGAATATCTTCAAAGTGCTCCGTCTCATAGTCAATAACCTGATCCGCTCCTTGCCGTCTAACATACGCGATACCCGCTCCAGTCGCAGTAGAAGCAACGAAGGCGCCAAGATGCTTTGCAAGTTGAATCGCAAACGTGCCAATTCCCCCTGAGCCACCATGAATCAGCACCTTTCCGCCTTGTTTTAATTTAACATGCTCGACAAGCGCTTGATAGGCGCTGCACGCAGCCAAGGGAACGGCCGCCGCCTCGGTGAACGTAATGTTGTCGGGCATTCTCGCAATTAGATCCTCTGGTGTCACGGCATATTCGGCAAACGCACCGCTACCTTTTTTTATCACTGCGGCCTGGCCGTAAACATTGTCACCAACATGGATGTGCTTAACATTTTTTCCAACCTCCACAACTGCCCCTGCCAGATCAAAACCCGGGGTGAGCGGGTTTTGATCTGCATGATCATAAGATGGATCGGTCAATAATAGTTTGGAGTCACTAGGATTAATGCTTGCTGCATGAACTTCAATTAACACCTCTCCTTTCCCTGGAAATGGTATGGGAGCGTCTTCGATTTTTAACACCTCAGGCCCGCCGTGGGCATGGGCTTTTATAGCTTTCATTTACTTGATTTCAATCGACCTTTTCGGCTTTGCTGTGGCGATATTTTTCTTAGCTATGATTAATTTTAAAACACCTTCTTCATATTTCGCTTGAATATCCTCTTCACTGGTATTTGCTGGTAAATTAAACGAACGGGAAAATGAACTGTATCCAAATTCTCTTCGGGTATAGTTACCTTCTTTTTTCTCATCCTCACGTTTACTTATTCCTGAGACCGTTAACACGCCATCGTCCACAGAAATGTCAAAATCATTTCTGTCAAAACCAGGAGCCGCAAGTTCGACTTCAAACGCTTTATCATTCTCTTTCACATTAACAGCCGGCAAACTTTGTCCCCTGAACCAGGGCGAATTGAAAAAACGGTCGTCATCAAAAAAATCTGAGAGGGGTGATCCTCTTAGGGTTGGCCAAGTTGATTGTCTTACAAGTGCCATAATGGTATGATTTTAATAGTTGAACACACCGGGGAAAAGTAAGAGGCTGTCGAACTTATTCAAGAATAAATTGGGACAGCCTCTTAGTTAGCCTCTCTCCTTTCGCTGGAATTATCCAGATCAAGTTATGTGGATATACTCTCAGATCCGATTCTAAGTCATCAATAAGATTCATCACCTTATAATTGATTCATAAATCGTATCACTCCAAAAGAGGTCAACACCTACATCTACCGTAAATACCATGCCATTCCCGAAATGTTCCTTAACTAAATGGAAATAAAGAAATCATAAGAAGCAATGTGGAAATAATTGGATACTGGGATTCACATTGTGAACAAAATGTCACCTTCATAAAAAACTATACCAACTGTCGGAGGCAAAACGAATTTCCTTTTTTGAGCGAACTTCGCTAGGCGGAAATTCTTGATGACAGCGGTGTTCGCTCGAAAATAATCTGCCCTTTTATCATAGTCGTTTGAATATTCACCGCAGCATCAAAAATAACCACGTCCGCTTCCTTGCCTGGAACTAAAGATCCCTTAGAATCCAATACGTCTAAAATCCGAGCCGGCGTACTAGTCATCATTTTTATGGCGTCAGTCAAAGGTATTTCGGCCTGGGTGATCATAGTTCTCACTAACCGATCAGCGGTAGCAACACTTCCGGCAAAGGACGTCCTGTCAGGAAGTTTTGCCACCCCATCTTCCACAATTACTTTTAACCCATTGGCCAGACTTCCAAGCACGCTTTCACCTGGGGGCATTCCCGCGGCGCGCATGGCATCCGTAATTAATGCTGTTCGGTCCGGGCCTTTGATTTTGTAAACCAGTTTTAACAGTGGCGGTGGCAAATGAACACCATCCGCTATGATTTCTACATCCATTTCATCGAGGATAAACGCGCTTTCTATTACGCCTGCATAGCGAAAAGCATTTTTTCGCGTTACTCCCGACATTGCAGAATATAGGTGCGTCGCTAATGTATACCCATTCTCAAAGGCGACAACTACATCTTCATATATAGCGTCAGTATGCGCTACTGCGGGCAGAACATTTTTAGATCGCAGATAACGTCCAAATTCTATCGCGCCGTCTAATTCCGGCGCAGCGCTCCATCGTTTAACCACCGACGAATGCGACAAAATTTCCTTGTATTCGGATGGATCAGGGTCGCGAATAAATCTTGGATCCTGCGCACCTCGCTGACTCATCGCAAAGTAAGGACCTTCCAAATGCATCCCCAGAAACTGAGCGCCCTTTGCATTTTTTTTGTTGGCAGATTCATATGCCTCTAAAGTTTTTAATATCTCTTCCTTCGAACTCGACAACGTAGTGGGTAACATCGCAGTTGTTCCATACCGGGCATGGAGAGCAGCAATTTCCAGGAATTCCTTTTCCGTTCCATCCATAAAATCATATCCGGCGCCTCCATGGACGTGGATGTCGATAAATCCGGGCGCGATAAAATTTCCTTTTGCGTCGATTTCGATGGCATCACTAATCTCCGTACGTCGATCACTTACTTCAGAAATCTTACCATTCGTGATCACGACCATCCCGTCGGGAATGATCCGATGCGGGGTGATAATCTTTCCATTAAATATTTTTATCCGCTCCATGATTTTTTTTGCTCTTCCCTGGAACTTCGACAATCAAGGTGCTTTATATTGTACACTTGTCATCGCCATTTCCTCAATGCGTATCCCTTAAAAGCATAAAACACAAGATAAAGATAACAAGGGAATAAAACCCAATAGGCAAGGCGTTCATCCAACACATCTGCAAAGTGTCCATAGAACAATGGCATAATTGCATTACCGCATAGTCCCATGATCATAACAGAGGCACCAAGTTTGGTGAACTTCCCTAAACCATCTAACGCAAGCGGCCAAATTCCTGCCCATACCAGTGAATTCGCGAAACCCAATAATACCACCATCCAGATTGAAAGGTCAGCCGCGTGATTTAAAAAAGTTACCTGACCATTAGCGAACTGGATCAGTAACGTAAGCAACGCCCCCAATAAGGTACAAAAACGCAACGCAGTTAGCTGCGTTATGTACTTCGGAATACAAATGATACCGAGAATATATCCGCAGATGGTAGCAAAAAGTGTATAAGAAGGAAAAACTTTTGCCTCCAGCAAATCGATCTTCATGGAGTTTGCATAGCCAATGATGGTATCAATGGCAATGACTTGGGTGCCAACATGCAGAAAAATTGCCAACGCGCCCAGAATCAGATGCGGAAATTCAAAAATGCTTTTTTTAGCGCTGTTCGCTGCGGCAACCGCCGGCGTCTCCTGTTCAGTATTAATTTCCGGCAAAGGTGAAAAACGAACAAACAAACCAAGCCCGAACAGCACGGTGCCGACGCACGCATAAGGTACAATAACACGCCGTATGAAATCATCAAGAGCCACGTCTTTTTCCGCTTCGTTCATTGTGCTTAATGCTTTGAAGAGATCCGTATCGGTGGCTTTTAATATTACCGCTGCAAAAATTAGTGGCGCAAGAATTCCCGCACCTTTATTAAAAATTCCCATAACGCTGATTCGCTGTGCGGCACTTTCCTTGGGGCCAAGCACTGTGATGTAAGGGTTTGCAGCGGTTTGTAAAATGGACAGGCCCACGCCGATGGTAAACAATCCTAATAGAAATATTTCATAAACCCGCGTGAGGGCTGCGGGAATGAAAATAAATGCGCCTAACGACATGGCGAGAAACCCAATCAGCATTCCTTTTTTGAACCCTGTTTTTTTTAATAAGTAGGACGCCGGTACAGAAACAATAAAATAAGATATATAGAAGGCAAACGTAACGAGATAGGATTGAAAATTGGTGAGCTCGCAGGCAATCTTAAAATACGGAATCAGTATTGCATTCACCCATGAAACAAATCCAAAAATAAAAAAGAGCAACCCGATTATGAAAATGGAAATCCACGTGTCTCGTTGACTCAGACTGTTGACTGCTACCGAAGCTGCTGCTGTTTTATTCATTCTTTAATTATTGAATGTCTCGGTGAGAGTAATGATGCTGAGGCTTTATCAAGAAATAAAAAACAATGGGGATGGCGTTGGAGTATACTTGCTGGGAATAAGCTCCCCACTTTCTCCTCGATGCTATTCTTTACGGCCTGAGCCTTTCTTTCATCCGCCACAGAGCAAACAATATATTTTGATTTCATGATTTGTTGAATGGACATGCTAATAGCCTGACGCGGAACTTCGGCCATCGACTTAAACCAACCTTCGCCTAGCTGTTGCTTCCTGCACGGCTCATCAAGTTCAACAATGATGTATGGTTTGTCCGTTTCGAAATCCGCAGGCGGATCATTAAATGCCAGGTGACCATTCTCTCCAATGCCCACCAGCGCAACATCAACCGGGTGATCGAGAATCAGCCTGCTCAACCGCTCGCACTCCTGATTCCCATCGATCTCACCATTGATCAGATGATACTCCTGAATGGGTACATGGGCGATAAACCTTTCTTTCAAATACTTCCTGAAACTGGCGGGATGTGTTTGAGGGAGCCCGAGGTATTCGTCGAGGTGAAACATCGTCACTTTATCCCAATCGATTTGGGGTTCATGAATTAATTGATACAATGTCTCAAACTGACTTGTACCCGTGGCCAGGATTATAGTGGCAGAATTTCTTTCTTGGAGTGCCATACGAACTAATGTCGCGGCTTTTCTTCCGGCGGCACGTCCCAGGTTTTTTGCATTTTCACTAACCGTAATGTGCATGTGTCTTAATAAAAATTCAATTTAACCACTTCTCCAAATTACTATTTACCATCCATCCATAATTTTAAAATTTCAACTCTTCTAGCGTATTTTTTTGTAGCTTCCTCTACTGAAAATTTTGTATTTAGAATAAGGGGAAAATTTGCAGTCCAAAACATTAAGGCGTGACATCAACCTTGCGCCAAACTTAAACACTTAAACACTTTCTCATATGAAAGCACATTGGAACCGACGAAAATTTATTAAGGCGACAGCGGCTGGAAGTTTAGGCATTGGCTTAGTCCAAGAGCTTCAAGCCTTCAACATAATTAAAAATTATCCTGCGAAAGAGAAGTATCGGGTCGCTATCATGGGCATCAATGGCAGAGGCATGGATCATGTTAAGGCGTATCTTAATCATCCAAAGGCGGAGATTGCCTACATCTGTGACGTTGATCAGGTTCCCTTAGCAAAGGCGATGGAGGCAGCATCCAAGGCGCAGTTAAAACCAAAAGGTATTGTCGATTTTAGAAAAGCGCTTGACGATAAGTCTGTCGATATTCTTTCTATTGCTGCACCTGATCATTGGCACGCCCCCGCTGCTCTTCTCGGGTTGAAGGCTGGCAAACATATTTATATTGAAAAACCCGGAAGTCACAATCCGGCAGAAGCCGAACTGCTGGTAGAAGCAATGGGAAAATACAATACTAAGGTCGTGCAAATGGGAAATCAGCGAAGGTCATGGCCAGGCGTGAGAGAAGCGATAAAAAACCTGCACGATGGTGTTATCGGAAGAGTTTATTATGCACGGGCATGGTATACCAATACAAGACCGAGCATTGGAAAAGGAAAAATTGTTTCTGCACCTCCTAACTTGGATTATGAATTATGGCAGGGACCGGCACCTCGGAAACCGTACCTGGACAATCTCATTCATTATCACTGGCACTGGCGTTGGAACTGGGGGACTGGCGAAGTCGTTAATAATGGAGTCCATTTCATTGATCTTGCACGATGGGGACTTCAGGTACAATTTCCTACAAAAGTTTATTCTACAGGAGGGCGATATCAGTACCAAGACGACTGGGAAACACCGGACACCCAAATTGCGACTTTTGATTTTGAAGGTGGAAAAACCATCGCCTGGGAAGGAAGGAGTTGCAATCAACGCGGCATAAACGATATGGGATCGGGCGTATCATTTCACGGAGAAAATGGAACGTTGGAGCTTTACAATAACGCCTACAAAATTTATGATAATAAAGGAAAGTTGATGCAAGCCTCAGATCAAAAGAGCGACGTAGTCGTTACGCAAACAGGTCCCGGGTTCGACCTCGACAAAGATCACTTCGCTAACTTTTTCGAATGCCTGGAAACAGGTAAGGGACCGAATTCGATCTACAGCGATTGCTACAAGAGTGTCCTGCTATGTCACCTGGCTAACATTTCCTACCGTACAGGCAGAGCGTTGCATTGTGACGTGCGGAACGGCAGGATCCAACATGATGATGAAGCGATGAAGTTATGGTCACGTGAATATCAAAATGGGTGGCAACCTTCCTTAACTTAACAAAATCATGAACCGACGAGATTTTATTTCCAGTGCAGCAATGGCTGGGGTGACGGCGGGCCTTTCGTTTCCAACCTTAGCGACGACCTTATTGGCCCCTATTAAAATCGGTATCATTGGCCTGGATACATCGCACTCTCCCGCGTTTGCAAAATACTTTAATGTGACTGATACGTCCGGAAATTTCCGGGTTGTAGCAGCTTATCCGCACGGCAGTAAAGATATCGAAAGCAGCGTATCGCGAATTCCAAAGTATACTGAGGAGGTGAAAGGATATGGTGTGACCATCGTCGATTCCATCAAAAAATTACTGGAGACGGTAGACGTAGTGTTACTGGAAACCAACGACGGCCGGCTTCACAAGGAGCAGGCTTTCCAGGTCATCGAAGCGAATAAGCCAATGTTCATCGACAAACCGATCGCCGCATCAATGGCAGATGTCATCGCCATTTATAAAAAAGCCGGGGAAAGAAATGTGCCCCTTTTTTCGGCCTCCTCTTTGCGATACATGAAGACTGTGCAGGATGTAAGGTATAACAACGCGATAGGAAAAGTACTTGGAGCGGATACGTTCAGCCCGGCGACGCTGGAACCGCATCATCCTGATCTGTTTTGGTATGGAATACATGGCGTTGAGATTCTCTTCAGCGTGATGGGACGCGGCTGCGAATCTGTTACACGTTTTAGCAAGGACAATATGGAAGTAGTCGTTGGGTTGTGGTCGGATGGAAGAATAGGAACTTTTCGCGGCACACGGGAGGGCAAACATGACTACGGCGGAACTGCCTTCGGCTCGGACGGCAACATGGTGCTCGGCCCGTTCGATGGATATGACGGCCTTGCCGTGAAAATTGCTGAGTTCTTTACAACAAAAAAAACGCCCGTAGAAGATCGTGAGACGTTGGAAATATATGCCTTTATGGAAGCCGCGGATGTCAGTAAAAAGAAGGGTGGCGTAAGTGTGAAATTAAGTGACGTTATGGATTCACACTAAATATCCCCAACGTTCAGTGGAGAATGTTAGCAGGAACACACAACGAATAGCAATTTTTTACAACTGATTTTTTTTTGCTAATCGGATTGAGTATTTCTACGACAAAATAAAGTTCCTGTTTAAACTTTTTGCGAAACCGCTTTACAATTTTCGTAACGCATTTTTAGGTATGATTAACATCAAATTGATACCTCAAGTTATCCTGTAATTCCCATTTCTTGGGCCCCAGTGGTCCTTAATGGTTTGCATAAAATCCCCCCTTTGGAGGGGCGCTTTTATTTAACAAATTCACAACATTCGATCAACATCCCTGCAGGTGATGGATTTTTTTTCAAAAAATCCTAATAAAATCCACATGAAAAAGATTTTACTGTTACTTCTTGTGACCATTCTGTCCATTCCTGTGCTGGCACAGGAGACAAATGTGTCCGGCAGCGTGACGGATGAGTCCGATGGCACTCCGTTACCTGGCGTAAATGTCGTTGTGAAAGGAACTACTAACGGTACGGTTACCAACTCCGATGGAAAGTATAGCCTTACCGTTCCAAGTCCTTCCAGCACACTTGTTTTCTCTTTTATCGGATTGGTCACGCAGGAAGTTGAAGTTGGTGGACGGCAAGTGATCGATGTGCCCATGAAATCCGACATAACACAATTGAGTGAAGTGGTTGTTACCGCACTTGGTATCGAGCGAAAGCGAAATGAACTGCCTTATGCAGCACAACAAGTTACCGGCGACCAGATAACAACGACCCGAAATGCTAATTTTGTAAACGCCCTTTCCGGAAAAGTTGCTGGTATCGACATTAAAACCAATAACAATTTGGGAGGATCTACGAATGTTGTTATCCGTGGATACAAATCCATTACCGGAAATAATCAAGCGTTGTTTGTAATTGATGGTGTTCCCGTATCAAACGCCAATACTAACTCCATTCAACAGCGCAATGGTGGTACTGGCGTCGACTATGGTAATGCAGCCGCCGATATCAATCCTGATAACATTGCCTCGCTCAATGTATTAAAAGGAGCTGCAGCCACAGCGTTATACGGATCAAGGGCCGCTAACGGCGTAATCATGATCACTACAAAGAAGGGTAAGAAAGATGCTTTTAGTGTAGTTATAAACAGCGGCGTAACGGTAGGAGTAATCGATAAAACGACCTACGCAAAATACCAACGCGAATATGGTGCTGGTTATAACGCGGGATTTTATTCAGGAGACCTGGGCTCAGGAGTCGGCCCAGTAGTACAGTTTGACGCCGATGCGTCATTCGGCACACAGTTCGATCCGAACCTCATGGTTTACCACTGGGATGCGCTCGACCCATTTTCACCCAAATATGGACAAATGAAACCCTGGGTCGGCGCGAAAAATGATCCAAGCGAATTCTATGAACAGGCGGTGACCTCAAATCAGAACATTACCCTGATGGGTGGTACAGATAAAACAGTCTTCAAATTAGCGTATACCCGGGTCGATGACAAAGGAGTTTTACCAAACAGTAAGCTGGAAAAAGACTTAGTGAATTTTTCGGCCTCCTACGACGTCTCCAATAGGTTGACCGTGGGTGCGTCTGCCAACTACTCCCGTATAATAGGAGTGGGACGATACGGAACAGGATACAATGGAAACAATCCAAATCAACAATTCAGGCAGTGGTGGCAGGTGAACACCGATATCAAGGAGCAAAAAGATGCTTACTTCCGTAACGGGCTGAACATCTCGTGGAACTGGCCGGATCTGACCGGTGTTGGCCCTCCTATTTACTCCGATAACCCTTATTGGACCCGTTATAAAAATTATGCCAACGACTCGCGCGATCACTACTTTGGTTATGCAACAATGACTTATAAGATAACGGATTGGATGGAGGCCATAGGACGCATTGCCTTTGATGCGACAACAGACTTCCAGGAAGAGCGGGTAGCCGTGGGAAGTTCAGGCGTACGTTTTGGGTTAGATCCGACAGTCGCACCCGCCTCGGTGCCCAGTTTCTATTCGAGATTTAATCAATCATATTCAGAGACAAATTATGACCTGTTGTTAAACTTCAATAAGAAGATTTCTGAGTCTTTCAGTTTTACTGGGTTATTGGGTAGCAATGTAAGGCGTACACGCCTAAGCTCTATGAAGGCAGCAACGAACGGCGGACTTGTTATTCCGGAACTATATTCACTCTCTAATTCCGTGAGTCCCTTACAAGCACCACTTGAAACCTACGTGCGCGTTGGAGTAGATGGCATTTTCGCGAATGCAAACCTTGGCTACAAGGAAATGTTATTTCTAGATCTGTCTGCCCGTCGGGATAAATCGACAACACTCCCGGAAGACAATAATTCTTATTTCTATTTTTCTACGTCAGGGGGTTTTGTATTCTCTAAACTCATTTCTACATCCTGGCTGACTTTTGGTAAAGCGAGAGTCAACTACGCTGAAGTTGGAAATGATCCGGTGCCTTTGAGTTTGTATGACGTCTACGATAAGCCGACAGCATTCGGATCCGTTGCAATGTTTTCATTGCCCAACACGAAGAATAATCCCGATCTCGTTGCCGAGCGAACAAAAAGCATTGAAGCTGGAATTGAAGCGGAATTTTTTGAAGGCCGCTTAGGATTTGATTTTACTTGGTACCAATCCAATTCCTTTGATCAGGCTATCCCTGTGAACCTGACGTCAGCTACCGGATACGTTGCTCGGTTTGTTAACTCAGGCGAAGTGCAAAATAAGGGCATTGAAGTTTCAGCTTTTGCAACTCCTGTAGAGTCCGAAAATTTCTCATGGACACTCGGGCTTACCTTTAGCCGGAACAGGAATACCGTCGTCAGTCTTTACTCAGATGCGGTAACCAACGTTCAATTATCAGACGTTATCAATCCGTTACAGGGTAGTGTTACTACCAATGCGGCAGTAGGCCACCCGTATGGAGTATTGAAGGGAACTAATTTTGTTTATACCGACGGTCAACGTACCGTAAATTCACAAGGCCGATATATCGCGACCGCAAGTTCTGCAGAAATCATCGGCAATCCGAATCCGGATTGGCTGGGAGGTATCACCAATACATTCCACTACAAAAATGTGAAGTTTAATTTCCTCATTGACATCCGTCATGGCGGGGACATATTTTCATTGGACCAATGGTATGGTGAAGGAACAGGTTTGTATCCCAATACTGCAGGTTTGAACGAACTAGGCGTACCAAAAAGAGCGCCTGTTGCGGAAGGTGGAGGCGTTATATTACCCGGAGTCAAGCAAGACGGAACACCCAATGATATTCGCGCCTCAAATCAAGATGGCAACGGAACCGTATTTGGCTATCCGAACAGTCCGCCGCGTGCATGGTATGTTTACGACGGCAGTTTTATAAAACTACGTGAGGTGGCGTTAACCTATTCGTTACCGTCATCGTGGATTGAAAACCTTCGCCCGCTAAAGGGAATCGATATTTCCCTGGTCGGCCGCAACCTGTGGATCATTGACAAGAACATGCAATATTCTGATCCGGAGGAAACATTAAGCTCTGGTAACAGCACGAACGGTTATCAAAGCGGCGCCTACCCGGCCGTTAAGACGTATGGATTCAATGTGAAATTTAATCTTTAGGAGCCATGAGACATTTTATTATAATTTTTCTTTCCCTGACGTTGATCACCTCGTGTGTAGACAGTTTGGATGATTACAACATTGATCAGAAAAGGCCAAGCACCGCGCCGGCGGAAACATTTTTAACGGCATCTGTGAAGCTACTATCAGATTTGATAGCAACGCCCAACGTGAATGTCAATAATTTCCGATTGTATACACAGCAATGGGCTACCACGACATACCTGCAGGAGCCACGTTATGATCTGACATCGCGAATTATACCTCAGAATATCTGGCAGACTCTTTATAAGGATGTAATTGCCGACCTTCGTGAATCCAGACGGCTAACAGAAGAGGACGAACTTGTTCCCGCCGAAGACAAAGCCGCGATGATAGCACAATTGGAAATAGTAGAGGTATACACCTGGTTTGTTCTGGTGACAACTTTCGGTGACGTTCCATACACGCAGGCGATGGATTATAAGAACCCAGTGCCTCTTTACGACGACGATGTAACTATATATGGCGACATTCTCGTCAGACTTGACGATGCGATTGCATCATTATCATCGGGAGGCGACGGATTTGATCATGCTGATGTATTATACAACGGCGATCTCGATCAGTGGATGAAGTTTGCTAATTCTCTCAAGTTAAAACTTGGCATGTTGCTCGCGGATGTAAATAATGCAAAGGCAAAACAAGTCGTTGAAGAAGCTGCCCCCAATGTTTTCACAAGCAATGCTGACAATGCGCGTTTTCCTTATCTTTCTTCCCCTCCGAACAATAATCCGTTGTCCGCAAATCTGAACCCTGCATTCTCTTCTCGTCAAGATTATGTCGTCGCCAGTACCATCACCGACAAAATGAATGCCTTGAATGATCCCAGACGACCTTTTTATTTTACCACTGTTAATGGAGAATACAAAGGTGGAAACTACGGCTTCGCCAATGCCTATGGTGACTTCTCACATACGAGTAATAAGACCATCGCGCCGGATTTTGAGGCGCTCTTACTGGACTATTCAGAGGTGGAATTCTTACTCGCTGAGGCTGTAGAACGTGGATTTACGGTCGGTGGAACGGCAGAAGCGCATTACAACAAAGCGATAGAAGCTTCCATCGTTTATTGGGGCGGTACTGCCACTGATGCCACAACCTATCTCAATCAAGCCGGCGTAAAGTATACGTCTGCGGCCGGTACGTACAAAGAAAAAATTGGGCTTCAAAAATGGATTGCCCTATATAATCGTGGCATCGACGCATGGACCGAATGGCGAAGGCTTGACGCGCCTGTATTACTGCCTCCATCAGGTGGCAATGTGCCCGTCGGGTTAGTTATTCCCGTCCGAATAATCTATCCGATTAACGAGCAAACTCTAAATGGCATAAACCGTCAGGCCGCTTCAGATGGCATGGGCGGCGACCTTGCAGAAACGAAATTGTTTTGGGACGTGAAGTGACGTAATTAATTGCATCTAACCACAAGAGCCTTTCAGAATTGAAGGGCTCTTTTTTTTGTTTTGAAACTGACGCTGTCACTCAAAAGACACAGCGTTGTTTTGATATCCTTGGTTTGATTTTCTAAATTATACCGAATGCTTACCAACCCAACATGAAAAAAAACTGGCGTCCATATACAATAGTTTTTGCCTTATCCTGTATTGCTTTCGGCCCAAACATCTTATCAAGCTGTAATTCAAAATCACCTCTTGAAAAAAAATCAGCCGCGGAGGAAGCCATTGCGTCTTTCGAAATAGCTGACGGTTTCAAGATCGAATTGATAGCTTCCGAACCCCTCATCGGTGACCCTGTCGATATGGAAATCGACGAATATGGAAGATTGTATGTCGTTGAAATGCCAGGTTATCCTTTAGATAAGAGTGGTTCTGGCAAAATAAAACTATTAGCTGATACCGATGGTGACGGTAAAATGGACAAAAGTACTACGTTCGCGGAAAATCTTATTCTTCCCAATAGTGTCATGCGCTGGAAGAAAGGTCTCCTTGTAACCGACGCACCGAATGTTTTATATTTTGAGGACACCGATGACGACGGCAAGTCTGACATTCGCGATACCCTGCTCACCGGATTTGCATTATCCAATCCCCAACATAATCTAAACAGTCCGCTGCTTGGACTTGATAACTGGATTTACCTCGCCCACGAAGGAGCTGTTTCTACGGAAACATATCAACGGGAGTTTGGAGATCCGGGCAAAGAAATCTATTTCCCGGATCACCCGAATGCGCCAAGACTATCGAAAAACGCCAACGGAAGAGCTGTACGTTTTCGTCCCGACAATCAGCAACTGGAATTGCTTTCCAGTCATACACAATTTGGTCATGCGTTTGACCCCTGGGGTCACTATCTACTTGTTGGCAATGCAAATCATATTTACCAGGAAATAATTGCCGAGCCTTACCTCAGGAGAAATCCAAATCTTCTGCTGTCAAATTCGACGCAATCCATTTCGGATCACGGTAGCGCCGCTGAAGTTTTTCCCATCACGCAAAATCCCCAGCATCAACTATTAACGGACGTAGGTGTCATCACTTCCGCCTGCGGCCTTACAGCTTATTCAGGTGGCGCATTTCCAGCTCCCTACAATGAAGGTGTAACGTTTGTAGCCGAACCTGTGAGCAATCTCGTCCATGTCGATAAACTAAAACCTGAAGGGGTAATGTTTACCGCGAGCCGCATTAAACCGCACCAGGAATTTCTTGCGTCAACTGATGCAAAGTTTCGGCCGGTGAATTTATATACAGGTCCGGATGGGGCGCTGTATGTCGTGGATTACTACAGACAAATCATAGAGCATCCCGAATGGATGGGAAAAGAAGTTATTGAATCCGGCGAGCTTTACAATGATACTGATAAGGGAAGAATTTATCGCATCAGCGCCAAAGACGCCAAGCCAGCAGAATGGATGAACGGGCTGGACTTAGCCAACGCAACAGATGAATCGCTTGTCATGAGGCTAGCAGGCTCAAATGATTGGTGGCGAAAAAACGCACAAAGGTTACTGGTCGATCGAAACAGCAAGGGGTCCGTCGATCCTTTAAATGCGATGGTCGCAAACGAATCGTCAATGGGAAGGCTACACGCACTATGGACACTGGAAGGCCTGGGCAAGTTAAAGTCTGAACAAATTGCAGCCGCGCTTCGGGATAAAGAAGCTGGCATTCGGGAAAACGCTATAAAGTTGGCAGAACTTCACCTTTCTGATTTTCCGGACTTGAAAAATGCCCTCATTGACCTGCAATCGGATCCCGACGCCAGGGTTCGATTTCAGCTTTTATGTACCCTCGGTTCTATTCATTCCGAAGCAACAGATAAAGCTCGACAGCAGTTGTTATTTCGCGACATTGATGACAAATGGATGCAGGTAGCGGCATTGTCTGCATCTTCAAAGCCCACTGCTTTGCTCAATATTGTCATGGAAAAATTCCGCGAGGATAAACCTTCTTACGCAAAACTGCTTGAACAAATCGCCGCAATGATGGCATCCGCTGGCCTGGAAAATTCAATTCAGGAAGTTATGCGATACATTGCAAAGGCTGAAAAACAAAATCAACTGACCATGCAGGCAGCGCTATTGGAAGGCTTAGCCAAAGGGTTACAAAACAAAAAAACGGCAACCTTTTCTGCATCCGATCAATCACGTCTGATTAAAACATTTTTTGAAAGCACGGCTTCCCCGGTTCGCAAGTCTGCATTAAACGTCCTGAAAACAATCAATGTGCAAAACGAGGGACAAATATCCCATGAAATAGTGCGGGCTTTGAAGGTTGCCGGAGACCGCAATGCGCCAGAAGATAAACGGGCCGACGCTATCGATTTTATTTCTATTCGAAATCCAGCGAAGTATTATGATCAGCTAAAGGGTTTTTTTGTACCGCAAGAACCGCTTACCGTCCAGCTGGCAGCATTACGTACGTTAAGTTCAATTCCGGACCTTTCCGTTTCTCAGTCCTTGTTGGAGCAATGGCCACTGCTAACACCACAGGTTCAGGATGCCATGGTAAGTAGCTTTTTAACAAACAGTGAAAGAATCGACCTTCTCCTAGACGCCATTGAAGCAAATAAAATATCGCCCGCAAACATAAGCTGGCCCCGCAAAGTCAGACTCATGGCGCAACGCGATGACGTGCTGAGGAATCGATCACGCGCTATCTTCACTACTAACAATGAAAGTGAAGTAACGCAATCGTATCGATCGGCTTTGCAGCTAAAAGGAGACATTGAAAATGGAAAAGGGATCTACCAACAAAATTGTGCACTATGTCATCAGATCCGCGGAACTATGGGTGTTTCTATTGGGCCAGATTTAGGAACGGTTCACAATTGGTCGGCAGTGGCAATTATGGCAAATACCCTTGTCCCCAATCTTTCCATTTCAAGTGGATTCGATCTGTGGTCGGTTGAACTAAACAACGGTGAATCATTACAAGGAATTATCGCCAGCGAAACACCAGGTGCATTAACACTACGCAATACAGGTGCCGCAGATAAGACAATCAATCGCAGCGATATCAAGTCATTGAAAGCGTTGAACATGTCCATCATGCCCACAGGTCTGGAGAAACAAATCAGTCAGCAACAAATGGCTGACCAGTTGGCATTTCTCAAACAAAACAAATAAATTATAGAATACCCGAATTATATGAATCGTAGTCTCAAAGATTTCTTACCGTGCTTGTTTTTATTTTTTCTCTCCTCGATTCAAGTTTCTT
>Ga0111539_10006000_pt1 | contig 15698 bp, 15 predicted proteins | sample RhiMethybrSRZTD1_FD_79667 | JGI IMG/M metagenome (GOLD analysis project Ga0111539, IMG submission 79667) | Populus rhizosphere microbial communities from Tennessee, USA - Rhizosphere MetaG P. TD hybrid SRZTD1 (version 2) (version 2) | ecosystem: Host-associated > Plants > Roots > Rhizosphere >... | reverse complement strand
TGGCGGTCTCCACGACCGGGTCCGCCCAACCCCACATCGAGCTCGGCGTCCATGCCTTCTCACGCACCGCATTGGAGGCACCGATGACGGAGGTGGCAAGCAGGAATTCTCCGTTGGCAATCGTGTTCTCGAACTTGTGGTCGGGATCCATGACCGTGGGCGTGCAGCCCGTGTCGTAGGTCGTGTAGTCGTAGCCAGCATATCCATATTTGGAGTAGCGCCCGGTACGGCCGTTCTTCAAAATCTCATCGTTCGGCATGGTTGCAAACCAACCGGCCATACCGGAGTCAGGGGTGCCTGGAGTCGGTGCCTTGACGCAATTTGCCTTGTCGGGCCCGATGTCTGGCAGACCGTTGACACAGCTTTCCCAGTTGGCGGAGTTGCGCCATTCTTCGAGTGAGCAGGGGTTGGGGGCCTTGGCGGGGACTTCGGCAGCTGCCGGCGTCACTGCGCCGAACAGCGTGCCGCCCACGAGCACGAAAGTGGCCAGGACGCCTCCGACGAAGCGTCTCGCTCCAACCCCGTTCATCACGCCTCCACTTCCGTGGCGCGCGAACCGAGTGCCGCCGGGTCTCGGGGGCCCAGGGCCAGCGGGTCCTCCGGGCCCACCAGCACGGGGTCGATCGTCGACGCGGGCGTCGTATCGAGGTAGTCCAGCAGCTCGGGGACGTACGAGACGTCGACGCGCACCTTCTGCACCCGGGCGTCAACGTCGCGCATGACGAACTCGCGGAAGCCGAGTCGTGCCGACGACGAGGCGTCCACCTGCGACAGCGACGCGAGTGTCTGCTCGTAGCCGACGCCGGTGGGCACCCGGAGCAGGCGCAGCGCCTCGGCGGCGATCTCGGTGTCTTCCGCGATCCGGCCGACGAACACCGTCGACACGAGGTTCTGCACGTCGAGGCCGAGGATGTCGCGCGGGTTCTGGGACGCCACGAGCGCCGCCAGGTTCCACTTCCGCGAGTCCCGTGCGAGCCGGACCAGGAACGACCGGCCGGAGCGCCAGCCCTCCATGAAGTGTGCCTCGTCGAGGCCGACCAGCTTGCGCCGGTACATGTCGCCGCCGTAGCAGCGCCGCACGGCGAGGCGGTGCGCGGTGTGCAGCATCGGCAGCGCCAGCGCCTCCTCCGCCGACCAGTACTCGCGCTCGATCTTCAGGTCCGGCAACCGGAGGCCGGCCATCGTGATGACGGTGAGCGCGGCGTCGGACGCCAATGAGCCCGACGGCGGACGGCCGAAGAACAGCATCGCCAACGGCATCTCGGCCGCGTCGAGCAGGAGGTTGCCGAGTTCCGCCGCGTCGGGGTCGCCCATCTCGCGGAGGATGCGCACCACATCGTCCAATGTGGACGTTTCCTCGGCCGGGACCGTGCGGGCCGCGTGCCGCAGGAGCGTCGCCGTGGACGCCTCCCGCGCGACCTGCGGCGGCACCAGCATCATGCAGATGTCCTGGACGAGCATCCGTCGCTCGGCCCGCGCGTTCGACACGGCGATCTCGAACTCGCGGTCGCCCTCTGCCCCCAGCGGGAAGTGCACCCGATGGGGCGTCGGGATCAGCGCGTACGGAGCCAGCGTGCCCTGCTCGGATCCGGTCAGGTTCAGCACGTGCGCGTGCGGCCGCACCTCCGGCATCTGGCACAGGCGAGCCAACGGGCCGGACGGGTCGAGCAGCGTCACCTGGACGCCGCGCCGCGCGGCGAGGTACCCGAGCGCACCGATGAGTGTCGACTTGCCACCACCGGGTTCGGCCACGAACACCGCGAGCCCGGACCGCTCCCGGACCTCCATCGGGAAGTGCAGATCGAGGAACACCGGCCGGCGCGACGTTCCGGCGGTGCGCCCGATCAGGTCACCGCGCCGATCGCCCACAGTGGACGCCGCCTGCGGCAGCGCCGCCGCGAACAGCTTGATGGGCATGCGCCGCAGGTATCCGGTGTTCGCCAACGGCTCGCCCGGAATGAACTCACGCGCGAGCCAGTCCTGGTTCTTCGGGTGCTGCAACGAGATGCGCATCTCCCGCGAGTACATCTGGGTGAGCCGGCGGGCCCGCTCCAGACACTCCTCGCGCGTGCGCCCGCTGACCGCGATGCGGTGCCAACCATGCGCCCGCGACGAGTCGACGGGCAGACCGGTGGTCATGTCGTCGCCGATCGTCAGCGCGCGCTTGGCCAGCCGTTCGAGTTCGGGCGGCGAATCCATCCCGTGTTCGGCATAGTCCTGCTGCTGCGATCGGATGAGCCGCAGCCGGTGCTCGAGGTTCTTGAACGAGTCGCCGGGTCCGAGAATGTCCACTCTGGACGAGATCTCCATCGGCCACGGCAGGCGCTCGTGGAAATGCAGCCACGGCTCGTGCCGCTCGGGGATCTCCAGCGGCTCCATCCGGCCGACGGCCAGGATGGCGACGTGCCGCTCCTCACCAGTCATCCGGTTGACGAGTTTGACAGTGGAGCCGTACGGCGTCCGATAGCGCTCGATCTGCTCGGTTAGTGCGAGCAGATCGCCCCGGTCCCACGTCCCGTGGTCCACATTGGACATCAGCGACGGCGGCGTCATGCCGAGTGCGACCGACCGGAATAGTAGGAACTCCAACTCCTCCGCGGTCACCCGGCGACCACGCATGCCGAACGCGCCGAGCACCTCGTCGAACTGCTCGACGGTCCGCGACATCCGTCGCCGTTCGGCGTCGGCGACGCCGCGGTTGAACATTCGACCGATCCGCTCGGCGAACGACGCGCCGAGCGTGCGTCGGGCGAAGTTGATACCGAGGTAGGTCTGGCCCTCGGCGTGGTTCAACGCGATCAGATGCTGTTGCGCCGCAACGAGATGGTCGCCCCACGACGGTGCGCCGTCGACCCCGGGCAGCGGGTTCGGCGTGTTCGCGTCGATCATCCGCGCCCATTGGTCGGCCGGGAACGGCCGGGTGGTGCGCCGCAGGTGCAGCCGGAACCCGGCGAGGCCGGAGTACTGCTCGGAGATGGCCAGCAGCAACGACTCCCGATCCGCGTCCGGCCGGAATGCCCAGCGGATCTCCGGCAACCGGTACCACGCGGTGACGGTGTTCGGCGTGAAGGTCAGGTGACCCGCGATCTCGGTGATCGCCAGTTCGACGGCGGGATCACGGTCCTTGTGCTTCGGCTTGCGTGCTTTCTCCACCTCGCTGCGCTTGGACCGCTTCGCGGGTGGTGTTGCTTTCGGCTTGCGCGGTTCGGCCTCACGTACCGGAGCCGGCTCGAGCGGCGTCGCCGGAACCAACGCGGTCGACGGCTTCGGTTGTGTTTGCGGCGGCGCCGGCACGTCGTAGATGAACCCGTCCTCGTCGGGTTCCGGCATGGGCAGCGGCGTCGCGGGCGGGGCCGGGTAGGCGTACTGGTTCGGCGCGACGTACGCCTCGGTGCCGGGGACGACCACCGGCGCCGGGTGGCCCACGACGGCCTCGACCCCGACCGCCTGGTCGTACAGCGGCACGTCGGCGGTGGCGGGATACGGGTCGGCGTACCCGAACGGCGCCGGCTCCGGACGGGCCGCCGGAACCGGCGGCCCGGCAACCCGGGTGCCGTTGCGGCCGCCGACAACGGGCGCCGCGACCGGCGCGTTGACCGAAGCACCGTGCGGCCCGGCCTCGCTCTGCGGCGCGGCGATGACCTGGCCGTGCTGCGTCATGACACCGGTTCCCTGCGACCACAGGGGCGCCGGGAACGTCTCGGCCGCCGCTGCGAACGTCTCGGCCGCCGGGCGGGAGGCCCCGGGACCATGGCCGGCTTCGGCCGGATCCGCCGGATGATGACCGGGACCGGCCGGCGCGGCGACAGGCGCCGTCTGAGCGCGCGCCGCAGGGTGCGACGCCGCCGGGGCGACGTGCGGTGCCGGTGGAGCAGGTTGCGGCATCAATGGGGGAGGCGGTGGCGCCGGTGGAGGAACATGCGCCGCCGGGGCGGCCGCAACGGGACCGGCCGACGGCACGGGGGCGTATCCGGGCGTCGGCGATCCCGGGCCGTTCACCGGCGCGACGCCCATGCCGCTCGACGGGGGAACCGCGGGCGGCGTCGCGAAGTGCGCCGGCGCTCCCGTTGGGCTGGCCGCGCCGTACGCGGGCGGCTGTGGCAGCGGGGACGGGTGGTGCGCCCGGTCGTCGTGCAACGGGGGCAACTGAAGGGGGTCGATGGTCGGCTCGACGGGGTGTTCCGGCGGGCCGCTTCGCCACCCGTTTCGGGGGCGGCCGGACGGGCCGCCGGGCTCGCCGCGCTTGAACAGTCCGAGGAACGGAGAGTCGACCTCCGGCGGGGTCGCCGTGACGGTGGGCCGGCCCTCCGGCCCGTGGAACACGGCCACCCGACCGTCGTCGGCGGCGGCCTGCAAGCCGCCGTCATAGTCGACGGACAGTGCTGCCTCGTCATCGCCGCCGCGGTAGCGGGTCATACCAGCTCCTCCCGGATGCGAATTCGGGTGCCGACCAGGCGCGCATCGCGCTGTTCGGCACGGGGTTCGCGGGTACGACGCCAGTCGGTCAGCGCGGTGCGGATGACCATCCGTGCCGGCCGGTCCGGATCGACGTAGCGGAAGACGAGCGAAGTGGAGACGATGGCCAACGCGATTTCCCATGCCGGGAAGAGATCGACCTTGAAGGTGAAGAGGTAGTGAATGAACACGTACAGCGGAACAAGGAGCATGAAAAGGCCGTACTGTGCGTACGGCAGCTGCACGGGCAGGGTGTATCCCGGCGGGCCGAGATAGACCAGCCGCGCCCGGTAGATGTCGTCGTCGGTCCGCAGGCGCATCGGTTGCCTACTTGAAGACCAGATCGATCAGGGACTCGCCCACGAAGAACAGGGTCGCGGCCCCGGCGATGAATGCGAGCCCGATGATGGCGATAGCCGAACTCGTGAGCACGCGCGACACTTCGCCCTTGCTCGCCCGGCCGATGAAGATGACACCGAGAACAGCCAGCAGGATCGGCGCGATCTTACTGGCGAAGAACGAGAGAATACCGTCGGTGTCTACCTCGGACGGCCCGGGATCGGGCGCTGCCAAACCAGCGAGAATGCCATCCGCCAGGTGGCTGTTCACAACGTGTCCGAGTCCGCCCATCGCCTGGGACACTGCCCATAGCGACTGGCCGATCTCCATGAAGCTCATCTCTGTGCTTAACCTCCCCGGTACGCCTCTGGCCTGCGGCCTTCTGCGTACAGCCTCGCCGTTCGGACCCACTGGGGGCGGTAGGCCACCCGTTGTGTCTTCCCGGCCCGGCCGCTACCCAGGGGCTGATGCGGACGCAGGGTGATTGTCGGGTTTCACCCTCCGAATAGCGGCCACGAACAGAGCGTACGTTGCTCTCGTCCTTTCGAACAAGGTGACGACATCGTCACCGCCAGCCTGGCACGACCGTTTTGTCCAGCGTACCGCCGCCCGGGCGCCCCGATGATCCACACGACCGGGAAGGGTAACGTCGTGCCTGTGACCGACCTGCTGACCGCCGCGTCACCAGTGATCGTCGGTGTCCTCAACGTAACTCCTGACAGCTTCTCCGACGGCGGGCGGTATGCCTCACTAGACGCAGCCGTCACTCACGCGGTTCAAATGAATACGGACGGTGCGACTTTTGTCGATGTGGGCGGCGAGTCGACCCGTCCGGGCGCCGAGCGTATCGACGCCGACACCGAGCGGGCCCGCGTACTACCGGTGATCGCGGAACTCGCCGCAGAGGGCGTCGCCATGTCGATCGACACGACCCGCGCGAGCGTCGCGGCGGCCGCGCTCGCGGCGGGCGCCGCGGTGGTCAACGACGTGTCGGGCGGCCTCGCCGACCCCGACATGGTGCGCGTCGTGGCCGACGCCGGCTGCCCGTGGGTGCTGATGCACTGGCGCGGGCACTCCGCCCGGATGCGGGAGCTGGCCGTGTACACCGATGTGGTGAAAGAGGTCTGTGCGGAACTCGGGGCGCGTGTCGACGCCGCGCTGGCGGGTGGCGTCGCCGCGGATCGCATCGTGGTCGACCCCGGGATCGGCTTCGCCAAGCTGCCGGAGCACAACTGGCGGCTATCGGCTCGGCTCGAACAGGTGGTGGCGCTCGGGTTCCCGGTGCTGTACGCGAGCAGCCGCAAGTCGTACCTGGGCAGCCTGCTCGCCGACGAGCGCGGCCCCCGTCCGGTCGACGAGCGGGAGGCGGCGACGATCGCCACCACCGTGCTCGCGCTGGAGGCCGGCGTGTGGGGCGTCCGGGTGCACGACGTGCGGGCGAACGTCGACGCCGTCAAGGTCTGGCAGGCGACGAGGGCGGCCCGGTGACCGACCGGATAGAGCTCAGAGGGCTCCGGGCCCGCGGGTTCCACGGCGTCTTCGACTTCGAACGGGCCCAGGGGCAGGACTTCCTCGTCGACGCCGTCCTCGAGCTCGACCTGGCCCCGGCGGCCGGGTCCGACGACGTCGCCGACACCGTCCACTATGGAGAGCTGGCCGAACGGCTCGTGGGAATCGTGACGGGCGAGCCGGTCAACCTCATCGAGACGCTCGCCGCACGGCTGGTCGAGGCCTGCCTCGGGGACCCCCGGGTGAAGGCCGCCACGGTGACCGTGCACAAGCCGCAGGCGCCGATCCCGCACGCGTTCACCGACGTCGCCGTCACCGTCAGGCGCACCCGGTGAAGGCGGTCCTCTCGCTGGGGAGCAACCTGGGCGACCGCGAGGCGCACCTGCGTGCTGCGATAGGTAGCCTCGGCGACGCGGTGGTGACCGTCTCCGGCGTATACGAGACCGAGCCGTGGGGCGACCCCGACCAGCCGCGCTACCTCAACGCCGTGGCCCTGGTGATCGGCCCCGCCGACGCGGGGCCGCGGCACTGGCTGGGCCTTGTCGGCGAGATGGAAAGGCGGGCCGGCCGGGAGCGGGATCCCGACCGCCGGTACGGCCCGCGCACGCTCGACGTCGACGTCATCGCGGCCTGGGACGCCGACGGCACGCCGGTCGTCTCCGCCGATCCCGACCTCACGCTGCCGCACCCGCGGGCGCACCTGCGCGCGTTCGTGTTGCGGCCGTGGCTGGACATCCAGCCGTACGCGGAACTGCCCGGCCACGGCCGGCTCCTCGATCTGGTGCGGGCCGACCCGGTCGCTGTTGATCTTGCTGGCCTACGCGCGCGCGACGACATTTCCCTGGAGACTTGACGGATGCCCCTCCGTGACGATCGGCCCCAACAGAGGAACGGGAACGAACCCGGCCCGAGCATGCGACCGACCAGCGCCTCCACGCTGATCGTCGCCGGGCTGGCCACGGCCGCGCTGTCGTGGCTCGCGATCAGCCGGTTGTACGGCGACTTCCCGTCGATCCCCTGGCTGCCCGGGTTGACCCTGCTCGCGCTGGCCGCCCTGGAGTTCGCCGCGGCCATCAACACCAAGGCCCGCATCGACAGGCGGAAGGGCACCGAGCCGGTCGACCCGTTGCTCGTCGCCCGGTATGTGGTGCTGGCCAAGGCCTCCGCGCTGGCCGCCGCTCTGTTCACCGGGCTGTACGGCGGGCTGGTCGCCTGGCTGGTGACCGAGCAGGGCCGGCTCGCCGAGGCCGAGAAGGACCTCCGGCCCGCGGTGGTCGGCCTGGTCGGCTCGGCCGCGCTCGTCGCGGCCGCGCTGATGCTGGAGCGGGCCTGCCGGGTGCCGCCACCGCCACCCGGCAGCGATCCGTCCCAGCCAGGATGGGCCGGCGAGAGCGCCGAACCGGACACGCAGGAAGCCGACGGCTGATCGCCCCTTAGCAGCCCGAAAGGCCTCTGGGGGTACCCGCGTGTGCACCGCGCAGGTACCGTCGCTGCAATTGCTTGCACAAGGTGGAGGCGGGCGTGACCTACGACGACCGCGCGGACGACGGATTCCGCGACAGCCCCGCATTCCGCGACAGTTTCGCCTACCGGGAGAGCGTCGCCGCACGCAAGGCGACCGACCTCGGGTACGCCGAGGAACCCGCCCCGCGCAGCACCGCCTACACCCCGGGCACGTATCCGATCGGCGACTACCAGTCCACCGACTACGGCACCGACAGCACGCTCGGCCTCGACCCGGCGCCGGAGCCCGCGCCGTCGCCCGTTCCCGAGCCGGTGAAAGGCCCGCGCGACCGGCTCGCCGTCCACTTCGGCTGGGAGATCGTGCTGCTGCTCGGCGCGGCGGCCGTCGGCCTCCTGTTGTGGCGGGCCGATCCCGCGACGCTCCGCGGCGCCGCCCTACGCGAGCTCTACCTCCAGACGGCCGTGGTCGGCGCGGTCACCGTCGGCATGGCGCTGAGCCTGCGCGCGGCGGTGCCCAACCTCGCGCTCGGCCCGATCGCGATCGCGGCCGGCGTGTTCTTCGCCGAGAACTCCGATCGGGGCATCCTCGTCACCGCCGGCGTCACCGGGCTGCTCGCGGCCGCGGCCGGGGTGGCGATGGCGATCGCCGTCACCGCGTTCCAGGTGCCGGCGTGGGCGGCGAGCCTCGCCGCCGGGCTCGGCCTGATCGTGTGGATCCAGGATCACCGCGGGCCGGCCGAGGTGGTCACCGGCGCCTACCGGCCAGGCGACCACGCCGTCTACTGGTTCGCCGGTTTCGTCGCGCTGTCGGTCCTCGGCGGCGTGCTCGGCCTGGTGCCGGCGCTGCGGCGGGCCACGGGCCGGTACCGGCCCGTCGGCGACCCGTCGATCCGCGGCCGGGGCGCGGTGTCGGCGGCCCTCGCCCTCACCGGTTCGTCGATCCTCGCGGCGGCGGCCGGGGTGCTGCTCGCGCTCGACACCCGCGAGATCGTCCCGACGGAGAACGGCTTCGGCCTCATGGTGCTCGCGCTCGGCGCGGCGCTGCTCGGCGGCACGTCGGTGTACGGGCGCCACGGTGGCCTCTTCGGCACCGCCCTGGCGGTGATCGGCCTGACGCTGCTGTCCCGCTACGCGGCCGCCGAGGACCGCGCGGTCAGTGTGTTCGCGCTGGCGGCCGCCGCTATCGCTGTCGGGCTGATGGTGAGCCGGCTGGTGGAGGCGCTCGGGCGGCCGAAGCCGGTGCCCGAGGTCGTCGCGGCGGAGGCCCCGGCGCAGCAGCCGTACGAGCCCGAGATCGACGACGCCTGGAGCGCCAGCCAGTCCCCGGTGTGGACGCCGCACCCGTCCGAGCGCTCCCCGGAGGACCGTCGGTGGGACGAGCGCTGGGCCAGCCACTAGGTTGGGGGCATGACCGAGCGCACCGAGGGCACCATCAGGCTCAGACCGCCCGGTCGGGGCGCGACACCGCGGAGCGGGGTTGCGTTATGACCGAGCGCAGCGAGGGCATCGTCAGGCTCAGACCGCCCGGTCAGGGCGCGACACCGCGGAGCGGGGTTGCGTCATGACCGAGAGCGTGGCCGAACTCGACGCACTGTCCACTGAGGAGTTGCGGCACCGGGCGTTCGCCAAGGCGCGCCGGCAGGGCGACGTCAAGTTCTTCTGGTCGGTGCTGCGTCACCTGCCGCACGCCGACGACGACACGGGGTCGCTCGACGGGTCACTGGGTACCTTCGGCGCGATCGACGACGCGGTCGCCCTGTGGCGCGAACTGACCGGCCACGGCTACGGCGAATCCGAGCCGCTGTTGCGGGCCGCGTTCATCGACTACCTCTCGAAGTGATACCTGTTTAGGAATTGATGGCCGCGGACATCACCCCGGCATGGCATTCGGTCGGGGTTACCGGACCGCGGCGAGCGTGGGAGCTTTCGTCGCGTTCATTCTTGTGCTGATATTCGGCAGTCCCTGGTACCGGGACTGGGTCGACGACGCCAACCGCGGCATCTTTCTGGAAACGCTGGCCTGGCCCGCGTGGTGGATCGACGACGACGTTCCTCTGCGTGACCTGCTCGCCGCCAGCCTGAAGGCGATCCTGGTGGTGGTCTTCACGTTCGGGTTCATCACGCTGATGGCAGGCTCGCAACTGTCCCGGGCACGCGGCGGCGTCGCGTCGTTCCTGATCGGCTGGGCCGCGTTCATCTTCGCCGCCGCGCTCGCCGCGCTCATCACCGCGTTCATCGTGTCGGATCCCGGCCCGGGTGGCGCCGTCGTCGCCGCCACGGGCGGCTCGACGTACGGACTGATCGTCGGCTGGATCGTCGGCCTCGCTTCGATGGCGGGCCGTCGACCATAGCCGGTCCCGTGGCAACGGCCCGCCGGAATCCGGCGGGCCGTTGGCATTTCTGTTCGAAAGCTATTCGACGACGGGAGCCGGCTTTCCCGGTGTGGCCAGTGTCGCCACGATGTCGTCGGCGGTCAGCACGCCCTCCGGCGTCCCGTTCGAGGTGACGACGACGCTGTTGCTGCCCTCCCGCAGCATCACCGCGAGCGCCTCCTGGAGGGTCGCGTCGGCGGAAACCACGGGACGGTCCGCGGGGGCCTTCGACAGGCCGCCGATGGGATTCAACCGTTCGCGCGGGATCGGCGTGACGGCGAGCAGCTTGATGCCGCGGTCGCCGCCGACGAACTCGCGGACGAAGTCGTTGGCGGGCGCGGCGAGCAGCTCGGCCGGCGGCGCGAACTGTTGCAGGTGGGCGTGTTCGGAGAGCACCGCTATGCGGTCGCCGAGGCGCACCGCCTCGTCGATGTCGTGGGTCACCAGCACGACCGTCTTTCGCACCGTCTCCTGCAGGCGGCGGAACTCGTCCTGCAGGCGGGTGCGCACGATCGGGTCGACGGCCGAGAACGGCTCGTCCATGAGCAGCACCACCGGGTCGGCCGCGAGGGCGCGGGCGACGCCGACGCGCTGGCGCTGGCCGCCCGACAACTCGTGCGGGTATCGGCTGCCGTAGCGCTCCGGGTCGAGGCCGACGAGCGTCAGCAGTTCGTCGGTGCGTTCCCCGATGCGGGCCTTCGGCCAGCCGAGCAGGCGGGGCACCGTGCCGACGTTGGTGCGGATCGTCTGGTGCGGGAACAGCCCGACGTTCTGGATGACGTAGCCGATGCTGCGCCGCAGCTTCGCCGCGTCCTGGCCGCCGACCTCGACGCCGTCGACGCGGATGGTGCCGCCGGTCGGCTCGATCAGCCGGTTGATCATGCGGAGCACCGTGGACTTGCCGCACCCGGACGGTCCGATGAGGACGGTCGTCTCGCCGGCGGCCAGATCCATCGTCAGGCTCTCGACGGCGACGGTGCCGTCCGGGTACTGCTTGCGGACTCGCTCAAGATTTATCGGAGCCGCAGTTCGGGTACCGTCCACGTATGTCCTCTCTCGCCGAAGCCAAGGCGGGCAATCCCTGGTTCTCGTGGCAGTACGTGCAGGACAACGCCGAGACTATTCGCGCCGCGCTCATCGAGCACGTCAAGTTCACAGTTGAAGCCATGATCATCGCCACTGTGCTGGGGGTGTTACTCGCGGTGGTGGCGTACTGGGTCCGGCCGGTGGCCGGCCCGATCCTCAGCCTGACCGGGGTGCTTTACACCATCCCATCGCTCGGGCTGCTGGCGTTCGTCGGGCCGCTGATGCCGTCGCTGCGGTCGGCCGTGGTGCTGGCGCTCGTCATCTACGCGCTGCTGGTCATCGTGCGCAGCACCCTCACCGCGCTGATCCAGGTGCCCGCCGACGTGCGGGAGGCCGCCACCGGCATGGGCTACGGGAAGCTGGCCCGGCTCTGGCGGGTGGAGTTGCCGCTGGCCCTGCCCGGCATGCTCACCGGCGTGCGGCTGGCGACGGTGTCGACCGTCGCGCTGGTCACGGTGGGCGCGCTGATCGGCAACGGCGCGCTGGGCAGCCTGCTGATGGACGGCTTCCGCAACAACTTCTACAAGGCGCAGATCGCGACGGCGGCCATCCTCTGCGTACTGCTGGCGCTCGTGTTCGACACGATCCTGCTGCTGATCGGGCGCGCGTTGACGCCGTGGCGGAGGCGGGCCGCGTGAGCGAGCGGAGCGAGGCGATTGCATGAACTACTTCAGCGACATGATCGTCTGGCTCAACGACCCGCTGAACTGGACGAACCCCGACGGCATCCTGGTCCGCCTGCGCGAGCACCTGCTCATCATGGCCGGCGCGCTGCCGCTGGCGATGGTCGTCGCCTGGCCGATCGGGATCGCGTTCGGGCGCTCCAACCGCGGCGGCAACCTCATCGTCGTGATGTCCAACATCACGCTCGCGATCCCGGTGCTGGCGCTGCTCACCGTGCTGCCGCTGACCGGTCTCGGCTTCGGCCGGCTGCCGGTGGTGGTGGCCCTGGCCGTCTTCGCGATCCCGCCGCTGCTCGCCACCGCGTTCACCGGCATGCGCGAGATCGACCCGGAGGTCCGCGACGCGGCGCAGGGAATGGGCATGTCCAGCTGGCAACGGCTGTGGCGGGTGGAACTGCCACTCGCGGTGCCGTACCTGGCGTCGGGGCTGCGCACCGCGGCCGTGCAGGTGGCGGCCACGGCGGCGCTGGCGTCGTTCGTCAACGGCGGCGGGCTGGGCACCATCATCGCGGCCGGGTTCGGGCTCGGGGTCGCGGCCGCCGGCGGCCAGATCCTGGCCGGCGGCCTGCTCGTCGTCGTCCTGGCCCTGGTGGTGGAGGGGCTGGGCGCGCTGTTGCAGCGCCTGGTGACGCCGCGACCGCTGCGGGAGGCGCGCCGCGCGTAAGCGGTATGACGTAGCCAACTCGTGATGCGGTTCCGGTTGCCGCCGGAGTCTCGGCGCGCTTGTGTAGGTGCTGCGGGCGTCTGTCGTCGCCCGTCGGACACGCGGCCGCCCGCTCGACGGGCGAGCCGGGACACGGAAGGCGGGCAGCGATGCGAACTGCCATGCGAAACCGCATAACCCGATCAGCCGTCGGCCTCATGCTGGCCGCTGCCTCCATCGCTCTCGCGGCATGTGGCGGCGAGGGCTCCTCCGGAACCAAGGAGGCCGACAAGGCGTCCGGTGCCGGGTGCGCGCCGATCGCCGGCAACCAGCTCGTCGTCCTCGACGACGACAAGAAGCTGCAGACGGCCGACAACATCATCGCGGTGGCGAACGCGAAGGTCGCCGGCGACCCGGCGCTGTTCGCGGCCCTGGACAAGGTGGCCAGCGCCCTCGACACGTCGAAGCTCATCGCGCTCAACAAGGCGGTCGACGTCGACCGCAAGACGCCGGAGGTCGCCGCCAAGGACTTCGCGACCGCGGAGAAGCTCACCGACGGGCTGGCCAAGGGCCCGGGCGGGAACGTCGTCATCGGTGCGGCGAACTTCAGCGAGAACAAGACCCTCGGCGCCCTGTACAAGATCGCCCTGGACGCGGCCGGCTACACGTCGACGGTCCAGTCGATCGGCAACCGGGAACTGTACGAGCCGTCGCTGGAGAAGGGCGAGATCCAGGTCGTGCCGGAGTACGCCGGTACGTTCACCGAGTTCCTGAACAAGAAGGTGAATGGCGCCTCCGCGCAGCCCGTCGCCTCGGGTGACGTCGACAAGACGGTCACCGCGCTCACCGACCTGGCCGGCAAGGTCGGGCTGAAGGTGGGCAAGGCGTCCAAGGCGGCCGACCAGAACGCGTTCGCGGTCACCAAGGCCCTTGCCGACAAGTACAGCCTGAAGACGCTCAGCGACTTCGCGTCGAAGTGCTCCGGCGCGGCGACCGTGCTCGGCGGCCCGCCGGAGTGCCCGCAGCGGCCGTTCTGCCAGCCCGGGCTGGAGACCACCTACAACCTGAAGGTGGGCAAGTTCTCCTCGCTCGACGCCGGTGGCCCGCAGACCAAGAACGCCCTGACGACCGGATCCATCAGCATCGGGCTGGTGTTCTCGTCCGACGGCGCGCTCGCCAGCTGACTTTTTCACAACTTTCGATCCTCGGCCGGCGTGGCGACCACGCTTCGTGATCGGTATGGTCTAACCCCATGTCGGCCGAGGACACGGACCGGCGCGCGCCAACGGCGCCGCTGGTACTGCTCTGGATTGCCATCGCCCTGGCCCCCGTGGCGGGCACGCTGATCGTCCTCGGTAGCGCGGGCGGCCTGCTGCGGGCCGGCGGCGCACTGGCGATGCTCGCGGTGGTGCTCGTCGCGCTCGGGTCGGTGCTGGCCCGGGCCGGTGTCGGCGGGCGCGCCGGCAGCGACGTCGAGGCCTACGTCGGCGACGAGGTCGAGGCGCTACGCGGCGACATCCGGGCCGACATCTCGCGCGCCACCAAGGCGTCGCACCGGGTGCTGGGGGAGCAGATCGCCGCGCTCGGCGACACCGTCGAGGCGTTGCGCGGCCAGATCGAGGTCCTGCGCAGCCACGTCGAGCGCAACCACCTCGCCGCGCCGACGCCCGTCGGGGGCGGCCATGCGCCGGTGACGGGCGTCGCGGGCGTGCCGGGCGGCGTGTTCCGCCACACCGAGACGGTGCAGGTGACCACCCGCCAGACCACGATCGACGACACCGCCTTCGGCGACCGCACCGGTTCGGTGTACGGCAGCCCGGCCGCCCCCGGCGCCGTTCCCGGCCAGCGGCGCGGCGAGCACGAGGGCTACCAGGCCGAGGTTCGGGGCCGCGACGAGTACACCGACCGGGACGGCTATGCCGGTGCCCGCCGGGCCCGCCAGGACGACGAGCCGACCGGAGGCTGGTCGTCGGCGCGCGAGGTGCACGTCGGGGAGCGGAACTCCGAGTTCCGCGTCGACGACACAGCCGCACAGATGCGCACGCAGGACCGCTGGGCCTCGATGGTGCAGCGCGAGGCGCAGCCGGCCGCCGTGCCCGCCCAGTCCGCCGGCGGACGTCGGCGCCGCGACGACGGTGACGAGGACTCGCGGTACTGGTCGGATCTGCGGGCCGACGCCGCGCAGCAACGCGCCACCGACCCGGCATGGGGTGCCGGTGGCGCTACCGGAGAGCCGGCGTGGGGCGGCGACCGTGGCGCTCAGCCGGCGTGGGGCGGCGCCGAGCCGTCCCGCGCGGAGCCAGCCCGAGTGGATGCGCCGCGGCCGGCGTTGCCGGCGGCCCCGAGCGGCGATCCGGTTCCGGCGTGGGCTGGCGGCCGGGCCGCGCGGACCGAGGAGCCCGTGCCGGCGGCGGCGCAGTACCGCGGCACGGAGTACGGCGGCGGCACGGAGTACGGCGGCGGCACGGAGTACGGCGGCGGCACTGAGTACGGCGGCGGCACGGAGTACGGCCGGGCCGCGGCTGGCGGCGAGTACGGCCGGGCCGCGAGCAACGGCGGCGGCGAGTACGGCCGTGGGGCCGGTGGCGGCACGGAGTACGGCGGGGCAGGCGGCCAGGGCGGCGGCAGCGGTTTCGGCCGGGCCGGCGGTCAGAGCGGTACTGAATACGGCGGGACCGGGTACGGCCGGCCGGCTGGCGGCCCGGAGCACGGCGGTACTGGCTACGGCCGGCCGGCTGGCGGCCCTGAGTACGGCGGCGCGAACGGCGACGGCCGGCGCGGCGGCACCGAGCCCGGCCGGGTTGGCGACACCACCGACTACACCCGCGCCCACGCCGCCGCGGTGCGGGCCACCGGCGGCGCCGAGTACGGCGGCGCGCAGTACGGCGGCGCGCAGTACGGCGGCGGCACGCCCAGTTACGGCGGCACCCAGTACGGCCCGACGCCGGGCAACGAGTATGAGCGCACCGGCGGCACCGACTACGGCCGCTCCGGCGGGAACGCCTATGAGATCACGTCCGGCCAGCACGGCGCCGGCCAGGAGCCGAACCGCTACCAGGGCTACCAGGACGACGAGTCCGCCGGCCGCCGCTCCCGCCACGGCGACTGGCGCTGACCCCGGCTCTCCGAACCACCCGATCCCGAGAT
>Ga0111539_10005998_pt1 | contig 15700 bp, 10 predicted proteins | sample RhiMethybrSRZTD1_FD_79667 | JGI IMG/M metagenome (GOLD analysis project Ga0111539, IMG submission 79667) | Populus rhizosphere microbial communities from Tennessee, USA - Rhizosphere MetaG P. TD hybrid SRZTD1 (version 2) (version 2) | ecosystem: Host-associated > Plants > Roots > Rhizosphere >... | reverse complement strand
TGAACGCCGCCGGCGCCGGCCTCTCGAACCAGCTCTTCATCAACTCGTCGATCGGGGCGGACGCGCAGAACCTGGTGAACGGCATCCTCGGGCTCGATCCGATGAACGTGGCCGACCAGTTCGGCCTCCCGCTCAACATCATCCAGGGCATCCTCGACCCGGCCGACGCCGCGAACCAGGCCGACCTCTATGCGGCGCCGGCGCTCGGCTCGCCGCGCAACGTCATCCAGGTCGAGGACTTCGGTGATCAGGTGGTGCCGAACCAGTCGAACGAGGCCCTCGCGCTGGCGGCAGGCTTCCCGCTGTTCCAGCCGTTCGTGCAGAACCTCCATCAGAGCGCGCTCTCGCTGCCGCTCGTCCCGACGCTCGGCACCGTGAGCGGCAACGTCGCGGGCGCGACGCAGGCCCTCCTGCAGAACTCCCCGGCGACGCACGCGGCGAGCGTGACGACCATCCCCGGCACGCTCACCTTCGTGCCGGAGTTCGCGCACACCGACGACTTCCTCGCCACCGGCAGCGGATTCCCGCGGCTGGATCGCGGCATCCGCGTGCCGAACGCCGGCATCTTGGACGAGGTCCTCGACTGGTTCGATGACATCAGGGTCAACGGGACGCCGGGCACGTTCAACTTCGGGACGGGCTTCGGGCTCTTCGGGACCCAGTACAACCCGATCCAGAACATCGACGTGCCGTCCGGCGCCTCCGCCAACACGTTCTTCGCCCGCACGCTGAGCGCCGGCGGCCTGCTGCCCTACAACGAGGTTGCCAACGAGGACGTCTCGGTCACGTTCGCCTCCAACACCGTGGCGACGCGGCTGACCGCGGGTCGGAGCATCCTCGGCTCCACGGCCGCCGCCAACGACCGCGACGTTCCCCCCGGCCCGGGAGTCACCCTAGGAACACCAGGCTTCCTCCCGTTCTTCGTCATCCTGCAGCGAAACCTACCCGGCATCTTCTCGGCGGACGTGTCCGTCACCTACACGAGTGGCGAGCTGGCGCTCGCCGGCATCCCCGCCGCCGATGCGGCGTCCCTCGTGCTCGCGCGCTTCAACCTCGGCACATGCACGATGGGCGGTGCCCCGTGCAGCGAGGACGCCGACTGCGGCGCCAACGGCCCCTGCGCCGGGACGAGCTACACGCCCCTGGCGTCCACGGCGGGCGCGGGCACGGTCACGGCCACCGGCGTGACGGCGTTCTCGACGTTCGCCGTCGTGCATCCCGACGCGCTCGCCGGCGGTTACGTCCCGCCGGCGGTCCCCGGCGGCGGCGCGCCCTCGACCGACTGCGTCAGCGAGGTCGCGGTCATGAACCCGACGAACTCGCCCTTCCTCGACAACCGCGGGCTCGTGAACAAGAATCAGGTGTGCACCGACGGCGACTTCGCCTGCGACGCCGACCGGACCGCCGACGGCGCCTGCACCTTCCGCGTCGCCGTGTGCTTCAACCAGACGGACGCGTCGCTGCCCGCCTGCACGCCGACCGACGTGGCCCAGTACAAGCTGAACGCGCCGAAGCCGGTCAGCAACGACCCCGAGATCGCCGCGAACGGCCAGGCCCTGGCCGCAGCCCTGGTGGCGATCGGCGGCACGCAGGGCGGCGTCAGGCAGAACGAGTTCGCCTTCGGGCCGCTCGTCGGGCCGACGTGCACGGCGCTCACCGAGCAGGTCGTCACGCTCAAGCCCAACGGCGTCGGCCGGCGGGTGATCCGCGGCCGCAGCGAGACCAGCACCGGCACGGTCGACCGCGACGTCGTGAAGCTCCGCTGCCTGGCCACACCGTGACGTGACGCTCGAGGAAGTACGCGCCGGGCTCCGCGACGCGCGCTACATCACCACGGCGCGCGTCGAGACGGCGCTCTTCCTCGCGCTCGCGCTCGGGAAGCCGCTCCTCGCCGAAGGACCCGCGGGGGCGGGCAAGACGGAGCTCGGCAAGGTGCTCGCGGCCATGCTGGAGACCGATCTGGTCCGTCTCCAGTGCTATGAGGGGCTCGACGAGGCGCGCGCCCTCTACGAGTGGAACTACCAGAAGCAGCTCCTCCGCATCGAGGCGGACCGCGCCGAGCGCCGGGGCTGGGAGGACGTCGCCAGCCACGTCTTCTCGCGCGAGTTCCTGCTCGAGCGGCCGCTCCTCGCGGCGATCACGGCGCCGCGGCAGGTGGTGCTGCTGGTCGACGAGATCGACAAGGCCGACCCGGAGTTCGAGGCTTTTCTCCTGGAGCTCCTGAGCGACTTCCAGGTGAGCGTGCCGGAGCTGGGCACGATCCGCGCCCGCCATCGGCCCGTCGTGGTCCTCACCTCGAACCGCACCCGCGACCTCTCCGAGGCCCTCGTCCGCCGCTGCCTGCATCTCTTCGTCGACTTCCCCGGCCCGGAGAAGGAGGCGGAGATCGTGGCGCTGAAGGTCCCCGACCTCGACGCGCGCCTACGCGCGCAGGTGGCCCGCTTCGTGGCCGGGCTCCGGAAGCTCGACCTGAAGAAGGCGCCGAGCATCGCCGAGACCCTCGACTGGGCGCGCGGGCTCTGCGCGCTCGGCGTGCGCGAGCTCGACGCGGCCACCGTGCGCCAGACGCTGTCCCTCGTCCTCAAGCACGAAGACGACCTCCGTAAGGCGGAGGGCAAGGTGACCGCGCTGCTGAAGAGTTGACGATTCCCCGCCCGCCGTCATTCCGTCGCCGCTCACGCGCAGCATTCGCCCCCGCATGCCGAGGTGGCATTCGCCTTGCAGCGTTCCGGCGCGGGACATGGACACGCGGCTGCACCAGCTGTTCCTCCTGAACATCGCCCTGCAGCTCTTCGACGGCGTGGCGACGTACCAGGGCCTCCGCCTCCAGTGGTGCGAGGGGAACCCGCTCCTCGTCACCTCCATGACCACCCTCGGGGTCGGCTCGACGCTCCTGCTCTTCAAGGCCAAGGCCTGCGCCTTCCTGGTGCTGCTCCACCGCGCCGGTACCCGCTCGCTGCCGTACGCGCAGGAATCGCTCATCGCAGTCGCCACGGCATACGTCTTCCTGTCCTTCGTGCCGTGGATGTCCCGCCTCCTGTCGCTCCTCGTCGCCTGAGCGGCGGCATTCCACGGCCCTGCACGGTCCGTTGCCCCGGCACGGTCGCCGTGAGATTCGGAAGCGGCAGTGAGACGCCGCCTGGGCCACGTTCCACAGGAGGAGGATCCGGAGCGGTCCGTGGAGCCGGTCGAGGCGTTCCTCGGCTGACGCCCGGGCATGCGCGCACGCATCCTCGGCTTCGTGCAGGCGCTCCGTGAGGACGGCCTCGCCGTGTCCGTCGCCGAGGCGCTCGATGCCGTGGCCGCGGTCGCCGCGGGCGGCGTCGACCGCCCCGTGCTCCGGGAGGCGCTCGCCGCGACGCTGGTGAAGGACGAGGCGGACCGGCCCGCCTTCGACGCGCGCTTCGAGGCGATGTTCCCGGCGCTCGGAGCGCCGGACGCGCCGGCGCGGAAGAAGCGCGGGGGCCACGGCGTGCCCTCCGGCGAGGGACCGGGGGCGCGCGGCCGCGGCGGCGCCGGCGGCCGCGGCACGCCGCCTCGCCGCGACGAGCCGCCGAGCGCGGCGGCACCCGTCCGCGCCGCCCGCGACGCGCGCGAGCCCACCGCCGCGCGCGAGCGCCGTGGCGACGCGGCGAGCGCGTCGGCGATGCACGGCAGCCGCCGGCGGATCCTCGCGCTGCCGTTTCGCGAGTACACCGCGCTCGACCTCGAGGAGGCGCACGCGGTCGCCCGCGAGCTGGCCGCCCGCCTACGCGGACGCCTGTCGCGGCGGACGTGGCGGGCGCGGCGCGGGCGGCTCGACTTCCGGCGCACGATCCGGGCCGCCGTGACCATGGGCGGCGTGCCGGCACGGCTCCGCTTCCGCGCGCGGCGGCCCGGCCGCCCGGACCTGGTCGTGCTCTGCGATCTCTCGCGCTCGGTCGCCGAGGCGAGCGGCCTCCTCCTCGCGCTGCTCGCGCCGCTCGGCCGCCATTTCCGGCGCGTGCAGCTCTTCGCCTACGTCGACCACCTCTGCCCCGTGACGCTCGAGGGCGGGCACGTCGTGCCCGACGGCCCGCTCGACCTGCATGCGCGCTCGGACCTCGGCCGCGTGCTCGGGGAGCTCACGGCGGCCGAGCGCGTGCCGCTCGGGCGCTCGACGGAGCTCCTCGTCCTCGGCGACGCGCGCAACAACCGCCTGCCGCCGCGTGCGGACGTCCTCCGGGCGCTCCGCGACCGCGTGCAGCGTCTCGTCTGGCTCGTGCCCGAGCCGCGGGCGCGCTGGAACACGGGTGACAGCGTGCTTGGGCTCTACGCGCCCTCCTGCGACGCCGTGGTGGAGTGCATGAACCTGGCCGAGCTGGCTCGCGCCCTCCGACGCCTGCTGTGAGGGCCTCCGTTGCGACGGGTGGGGGCCGCCGCTAGATTCCCGCGTTCGTGACGCGCGAGCCCTACTACCTGCCGCAGGGCGACGAGGTGGCGGTCTTCACGGCCGCCTGGGACTCGCGGCTGCCCGTGCTGCTGAAGGGGCCCACGGGCTGCGGCAAGACGCGCTTCGTGGAGCACATGGCGGCGCGACTCCTCGGGCACCGGAACGGCGCCGCGCCGGCGCTCATCACCGTCGCCTGCCACGAGGACCTGACGGGCAGCGACCTCGTCGGACGCTACCTCATCCGCGGCGACGACACGGTGTGGATCGACGGCCCGCTGACGCAGGCGGTGAAGCTCGGCGCCATCTGCTACCTCGACGAGGTGGTCGAGGCGCGGAAGGACACGACCGTCCTCATCCACCCGCTCACGGACCACCGCCGCATCCTTCCCATCGACAAGAAGGGCGAGATCCTCGACGCACACCCCGACTTTCTCCTCGTCATCTCGTACAACCCCGGCTACCAGAGCGTGCTGAAGGACCTGAAGCATTCCACGCGGCAGCGCTTCGTCACCATCGAGTTCGACTATGCGCCGCGCGACAAGGAGGCGCAGATCATCGCGCACGAGAGCGGCGTCGCGATGGAGCAGGCGCTGTCGCTGGCGACGCTCGGCGAGAAGATCCGCCACCTGAAGGCGCACGGCCTCGAGGAGGGCGTCAGCACGCGGCTCCTCGTCTACGCCGGGCGGCTCATGCAGTCCGGGGTGGCGCCACGGCGCGCGTGCGACGCCGCCGTCGTCCGCTCGCTCACCGACGACGTCGAGAGCCAGCGCGCGATGACCGAGCTCACGGAGGCCGTCTTCGGCTAGGTCTGCATTGCGCGGCCTGTGGCTCACGAGCCACGTGCTCGGGGATGCCGAGGGGGCCGCCGCCGCGCGGGCGGCCGCGGCGCTCGGCGACGACGTGCACGCGCGGCTCCTCGAGGCGGGCGACCGGCTCGCCGCGATCTCGCCGCTGCTGGCGCAGCGCTACTACGTGCGCGCCGCGGCGGCCCATCGCGCCTTCGGGCCCGCCGGGCTCGAGCGCTGGCTGGCGCTGGGTGAGGACCTCGCGAGCCGGGAGCCCGTGAGCCGCGATGCGGCGCTCGCGTACTTCGCGGCGGCGCCGGCGGAGTTCGGCGCGGGCGGGGTCGGCACCGCCGCCGCGTGGGCGCGGCTCGCGCGGCGGGTGGCGGCGGTCTCGCGCCGGGCGGCGGGGGCGTTCCTCGAGCGCTCGCGCCCGCTCCTCGCCGGTGCCGACGCCGAGGCGCGGCTCGACGCGTGGGTGACGGCCGGGCTCGGGCTCGGCGAGGGGCCGCGTGGGGCGACGCTCGTACAGGCGTGGTTCGAGGCCTCTCCCGAGCTCGTCCAGCTGCTCCCGCCGCGGCACCACGTGCTCCTCGCCGACGTCGTCCGCGCGCTCGGCCCCGTGGTCGGCGAGCGGGCGCTTCTCGCCGAGCCGCCGCCGGGTCTCGCGCGCTGCACGCCGGCCGAGCGCGAGACGCTGCTCCGCGCGACGCGCACGCTCGGCGCGGGCGCGGCGCCCGCCGCACTCGCGGTGTGGCGCGCGCTGCCGGAGGCGCTCGCAAGGCTCGCCCCCGAGGTCCGCGCGGCGATGGTGCGTGTCGTCGCGCATCTCGGCCCGCGGGCGGCGGCGCCCCTCGCGGAGACCGCGCCCGTCGTCGGCGCGCTCCTGGCGGCCGTCCCCGCGGCGGAGCGCGTCCCCGTGCTCCGGCTCGTCGAGGAGGTGGCGGTGCGCTCGCCGGAGGCGACCGTCGCCGCGCTCCGCGTGCTGCCGCGTCTCTTCGAGACCGCTCGCCCCGACGTCGTGCGCGCCTGGTTCGCGACCGGGCTCCGCTTCGCGGAGGAGCGGCCCGACGCGGCATCGGCCTACTTCGGGCTCGAGTCGCGCACCAGTGTACGCGCGCTCGAGGCGTCGACGGCGGCCGCCACGCTCGAAGACGCGCGCGGCGTCTGGACGAAGCTCGTGCAGATGGTGAGCGGCACGCCGGCGACGGCCCGCCCCTTCGAGGGCCTGACGCTCCGGCCGCCGCTCGAGGAGGAGCCGGCGCGCGACGAGGTGGCGCTGCCGCTGCGCGTGGATGTCTTTCCCACCTACGAGGAGAACTCGCGCCTGTATCGCCTGCTCGCCGCCCAGGTCGCGGGACGGCGCGCGTTCGGTACCTACGCCGATCCCGGCCTCGTCGCCCGGCTGCGCGATCCCGAGCGGCCCGCGCTCCTCGAGCCGTTCTTCCTCCTCGCGGAGGCGGTGCGCGTGCAGCACCGGCTCGACGCCATCTACCCCGGCTTCGCGGCCGACGCGCGCGTCATCGGCGCGCGTCTCCTGGAATCCTTCGTGCGCGAGCCGAGCGGCACGCAGGGCCAGCTGATCGACGCGCTCCTGGCGCACGTCTTCGCCGGCGCGTCGCGTGCGACCGCCGCCCCGCGCTGGCTCGCACCGGGCGCGGCCGCCGCCGTCGTGTGGCTCGTCAGACCGCTCGCGCTCCCGACGGCGACCGCGGAGGACTCGTTCCGCGTCGCGGAGGCGCTCGTGGGCGCCGCGCTCACCGAGGGCGCCGTCGTCGACGCGGAGGCCGGGGCGTCGGGCGCGCTCCTCCCCGAGCTCGCGGGCGAGTTCCTCCTCGAGGGCGAGGAGGGCGACTTCGGCGGCGACGCGACGGCGCCCGCCGGGCCCGCCGCCGATGGGCCGCTGCCGGGCGAGGACGACTCGGTCCGGATCGAGCTCGCCCCGCCGGGCGAGGAAGGAACCGGCGGGCAGGCGCTGTCGCTCGAGGAGATGCTCCGCCTCCTCCGCGCCGGCGCGCGTGTCGAACAAGGGACAGGAGAAATGACCGGCCCGGGCCTGAGCGCCGCCGACCTCCTCGGGAAGCTCCCGCCGGCGGAGCGCGAGGCGCTCCGCGAGACGCTCGCGGCCCTCGAGGCGGGCGAAGGCGCGCGCGCCGCCGCGTCCGGCTCGCGCGAGCGCCACGGTGCCTGCTTCTGGTACGACGAGTGGGATCACCGCCTCGGCGACTACCGCAGCCGCTGGTGTCGGCTCTTCGAGGTCGACCTCGGCGGCGACGACGGCCAGTTCTTCTCGCGGGTCCTCGCCGACTACGGCGACCTCGTGCCGCAGGTCCGCCGCGAGTTCCAGCGCATCCGCCCCGAGATGTACCGCCCGCTCCGCGGCCTCGAGGACGGCGAGGACTTCGACCTGAACGCCGTCGTCGAGGCGCGCGTCGAGCTGCGCGCGCGGCGGGCGCCCTCGCAGCGGCTCTACAGCGCGCGCGTGCGCGAGGCGCGCGACGTCGCGACGCTGTTCCTCGTCGACATGAGCGCCTCGACCGACGAGCCGGCCGAGGCGCCGCGCGACGACCGGCCGCCACGGCGGATCATCGACGTGACGCGCGCGGCGCTGGTCGTCATGGCCGAGGCGCTGGAGGAGCTCGGCGACGCATACGCCGTCTACGGGTTCTCGGGGCAGGGGAGGAACGCCGTCGAGGTGTACCCGGTCAAGTCGTTCGCGGAGCCGCTCGGCGACGCCGTGAAGGCGCGCATCGGCGGCATGGCCCCGCGGCGCAGCACGCGCATGGGCGCGGCGCTCCGCCACGTCGTCGGCTACATGGGACGCGTCGGCGCGCGCTCGAAGCACCTGATCCTCCTGAGCGACGGGTTCCCGCAGGACCTCGACTACGGGGACGACCGGCGGAGCCACGTCTACGGGCTCCGCGACACCGCGGCGGCGCTGCGCGAGGCGATCGCCGCCCACGTCTCGCCTCTCTGCATCACGGTCGATCGCGCCGGGCACGACTACCTGCGCGAGATGTGCGATGCTTCGCGCTACGTGGTGATCGAGGACATCGCGCTCCTGCCGCGCGAGCTGCCGAAGATCTACCGCCGCGTGGTGCGGCCGTGAAGGCGATCGCCCGCGTCGGGGAGATCGCGCCCGGGCAGACCAAGAAGTTCCTGCTCGACTGTCCCGCCGGCGAGCTCGAGGGCTTCGTCCTCAACTTCGCGGGTGAGCACCACGCCTGGGTCAACCGCTGCCGCCACGTCCCGATGAGCCTCGACTGGGTGGAGAACCAGTTCTTCACCGCCGACGGCGACTACATCCAGTGCGCCACCCACGGCGGCCTCTACCGCCCCGAAACCGGCGAATGCATCGCCGGCCCCCCCTGCGGCAAATCGCTCCACCGCATCCCCTTGAAGATCGACGGCGACACCATCTACGCTCAGTGCCCGCCGAACCTACCCGACGACTGACGGTGGCTCGGAGGAAGGCGTGAGCGTGACCGACGGCGACGAGGCGCTCCGTGCCACGATCGAGCGCTATTTCGGCGCCGACCCGGACGAGATCGATGCGGTCCTCGCCGGCCTGCGGCCGGTGCACCTCGACGGCGGTGACTGGCTGGTCCGTCAGGGCGAACCGGGCGACGCGCTGTACTTCCTGATCCGCGGTCGGATGCAGGCCTGGGTCCGTCCCGAGGGCGCCGCGAGCGACGCCCCCCAGACGCTTCTCGGCGAGGTCGGCCCGGGCGACAGCATCGGGGAGGTGAGCTTGCTCACTGGGGCGCCGCGCTCGGCCGGGATCCGCGCCATCCGGGACAGCGATCTCGTGTCCATCGATCGAGCGGAATTCGAGGCGCTCGTGCGGCGCCATCCGACGCTGGCGCTGCGGCTCGCCGGGCGCGTCGCGTCCGTCCTCCGCGATCGCACCGCCGGCGTCGCGACGTCCGCCGCAAGCGTCCGCACGATCGCGGTGGTCAGGCTGGGCCAGAGCGCCCGCGCGCGCGCGTTCTGCGCGCGTCTCGACGCCGCGCTTCGGCGCTACGGTGGCACGCGCTGGCTCGCGCCCGACTCGCTCGCCGAAAGCGGCGCCCCGACCGCGCGGCTCGGTCCGACGGATGCGGTGCCCGCCGAGATGCGGCACTGGCTCCACGAGCAGGAGGACGCACACCGCTTCGTCGTCTACGAGTGCGTGGCGGCGCCGGCGCCGTGGACGCGTTTCGCGATGCAGCAGTCCGATCTCGTGCTGCTCGTCGCCGATGTGGAGGCGGACTCCCACGTGCCGTACGCCGACGAGGCCACGCTCGACGCGCCGGCCGACGCGGCAGGGGCACGTCGCATCCTCGTCCTCCTGCATCCGCCCTCGTCGGGAGCGATCACCGGTACCGAGGCGTGGCTCCGCGGGCGCCGGGTCGACCTTCATCTGCACGTGCGCGCCGACCAGGAGGATGACCTGGCGCGCGTGGCGCGCATCGTGGGAGGCGACGCGGTGGGGCTGGTGCTCGCGTCCGGCGCCGCGCGCGGCTTCGCCCATCTGGGTGTCTACAAGGCGATGCGCGAGGCGGACGTGCGGCCGGATTGGGTCGGGGGAACGAGCGTCGGCGCGATCATGGGAGCGCTCATCGCCGAGGGGTCGGACCCGGACGCGTGCATCGCGAAGACGCGAGCGGCGTTCGCGACCGCGAATCCATTCGGCGACTTCACCGTCCCCCTGATCTCGCTGCTGCGCGGCCGGCGCCTCGAGCGCCTGCTGCGCGAGTTCCTGCCGCAGCGAATCGAGGATCTCCCGATCCCGTTCTACGCCGTGTCGTGCAATCTCGACAGCGGCGAGCCGAACCTCCACGAGGCGGGCCCGCTCGCGGAGGCGCTGCGTGCCAGCGCCTCGATGGCGGGCGTGATGCCGCCGGCGGTGTTCGGGAGCCAGCTCACGATCGATGGCTCGGTCGTCAACAGCCTACCCGTCGACGTCATGCGGACGAAGCCGGTCGGCCGCGTCATCGCCGTCGATCTCGCACCGCAGAAGAGCTACACGGTCCCGTTCAGCAGCATGCCCTCGCCGTGGGCGGTGCTGCGCGGCCGGCTCCTGCCGTTCATCAGCAAGGTCCGGGTACCGACGCTGATGACTTTGTTGCTGAAGGCCACGGAGCTGGGCACGCTCGCGCGCGTCCGCGAGCTCGGGCGCCGGGCCGACCTCCTCCTCCAGCCGCCCGTGCGGGAGTTCGGTCTGATGGACATCAAGGCATTCGACCGTATCGTCGAGGCCGGCTACCGGTACGCGAAGGAAGAGCTGGCCGGGTGGAAGGTCTCGCAGGCGGCGGAGGGCAGGGAACCGCGGGCCTGACGCCCTAATCCTGTTCGTCCCCGAAGTGAGCGCGCGTTATCCGCTCCTTCAGGTACTCAAGCGTCCCGAGGTCCTCCACGATGTCGCCGCCGGTGTCGTAGAAGAAGATCTCGCCGTTCTTGTTCCGGCCGACCGCCACCAGCCACTCGAGGTGATCGCGGTCCTCGAGCAGGTAGTTGATGGTCTGTCCCACGCCGCGACCCGGGATGATGGTCACTTTGGGGCGTAGGGGCTTCTCACTTTGCTTCGCCATCGAAGGAGACCCTCCGGGGGCGCGAAGACACGTGGCGGCTCCGCGCACGCGGCGAGGATAGGAGTGCCCCCCCTTCAAGTCAAGCGCAAATCCGCGACCGCTTCGACGTGAAACGTCTGTGGGAAGAGATCGACGGGCTGCACGCGCGCGAGGCGGTAGCCGTGCGCGCCGAGCGCGCGCACGTCGCGCGCGAGCGTCGCCGGATTGCAGGACACGTAGACGATGCGCCCTGCCTTCAGGCGCGCGAGGGCGTCGATCACGTCGCCCGCGCCCGCGCGCGGGGGATCGAGGACGACGGCCTCGAACGCGCCCTCCGGCGAGGTCAGCGCGTGCGCGACGGGTGCGCACGCGAAGCGCGCCGTCGCGAGGCCGAGCCGGGCCGCGTTTGCCTCCGCCGCTGCGACGGCGACGGCATCGCGCTCGACGCCCTGTGCCCGCACGCCGCGCCGGGCGAGGGGCAGCGTGAAGTTGCCGGCGCCGCAGTAGAGGTCGAGGACGCGGTCGCCCGTGCCGAAATCCCCGAACGCGAGGACGGTCGCGACCAGGAGCCGGTTCGCGGCCGGGTTCACCTGCGTGAAGGCGTCGGCCGATATCTCCAGCGCGAGCCCGGGCTCGACCTCGACGCGCACGGTCGCGTCGCCGACCACGTGCCGGGCGCCGCCGCCGCGGAGCACCGCCCCGCGTACCGTGGCCTCGCGTGCGAGGAGCTGCTCGGTTGCGTGGACGTCGCGGGGACCGGGCCGCGCGTCGGTGGCGGCGACCAGCACCACGCCGCCCGGCACCGCGCTCACCGTCACGCGGCGGAGCGGCGCCCGGAGCGCGGCGGCCCACGCGCGCGCCGTCGCGAGGTGCGCCGAGACGGCCGGCGCGGCGATCGGGCAGGCGTCGATCTCCACGAGCGCATGCGAGCGGGCGCGGTGGAAGCCGAGGCGGCGCCCCTCGGCGACGAGCGACACGCGGGCGCGGTAGCCGAAGGTCTCCTCGGCGGCGAGCGTCGGCAGCACCACCGCGTCGGGCAGCCCGGCGACGCGGCGGAGCTGCTCCGCGACGACGTCGCGCTTCGCCTCGCGCTGCGCTGGCGGCGCGACGTGCTGCCACTGGCAGCCGCCGCAGGCCGGGAACGCGGCGCAGCCCGGCAGCACGCGGGCCGGACCCGGCGTGAGCACGCGCTCGATCCGCGCGCGGAGCCAGTCGCGGCGACGCTCGACGGGTTCGGCCTCGACGCGGTCGCCGGGCGCCGCGTAGGGGACGAACACGACCTGTCCCGCGGCGCGCGCGAGGGCGTCGAAGCCGAAGGTCAGCCGCTCGACGTCGAGCCGCACCGGATCCTGGTACCGAGTCTCGCCGCCTTTGCAAAGGCAATGCGGGATGGTGATATGAGCCCCACACCCACATGCCCGCCGAAGCGCTCGCAGGCACCAACGTGCGCGTCCGCCGGGGCCGCCGTGGCGACCTGCCGCGGGTCCTGGCCCTCCTCGGACTCGAGGCCGATCCGCGCCGCGCCCGCCTCTATCGCCGCGTCGTGGCGGATCTCGGCACCGATCTCTACGTCGCCGAGGATGCGGGCGGCGGCGTCGTCGGGCTGGTTGCGATCGTCTACGCGCGCTCGCTCTTCCGCGGCGGGCTCTCGGCGCGCCTCGACGGCGCGCGCGCCTCCGAGGGGCTGCTCGACGGCCTCATCGCCTTCGCCGAGCGGCGCGCCCGCCGGCGCGGCTGCGCCAGGCTCGAGGTGCATCTCGACGGCGGCGAGCCGGCGCTCCACGCGGCGCTCGTCGCGCGCGGCTACCGCGGCGGTGAGGCGCTGGTGGCCGACCTCGGAGCGGGCGTCTGATGGCGGTCGAGGCGCGCCCGGGCGAGCGGGAGCGGATGATCGCCGAGCGGCTGCGGACGCTCCTCGCGCGGCGCGCGAGCGGCCCCGATGCGCAGTGGCTCGCGGTCTTCGCGCACCTGCTCGTGCAGCGGGACGCGGGCTGGATCGAGCGCCTCGCCGACGAGGAGGCGGCCGCGCTCGTCGCGTCGGCCTTCCGCTTCTACGCGGCGCCGGGCCCCGAGCTGCGCGCGCGCGTCGTCACCCCGACGTACGCCGACGAGGGGTGGGACTCGGCGGTGACGATCCTCGAGACGGTGATGCCCGACCGGCCGTTCATCGTGGATACCATCCGGGAGCGTCTCCGGGCCGCGGGCGCGAACGTGCGTGCCTTCCTCCATCCCATCGTGGCGGCGCGGCGCGACGCGACCGGCCGGCTCGCGTTCCTCGGCCCGGTCGAGGGCACGGGCGGGCGCGAGTCGTTCACGCACATCGTGCTCGATCCGATCCCCGATGCCACGGCCCGCGACCGGCTCGCGGAGCAGATCCGGGCCGGGCTCCAGGACGTCCGGCTCGTGACCGACGATTTCCCGGCGATGGTCGGGCGCGCGCGGGTCATCGCCGCCGAGCTGGAGGCGCGCGCCGGCGTGCAGGCGGGCGACGCCGCGACGGAGGCGGCGGCGGCCGCCGACTTCCTCCGCTGGCTCGTCGAGGGCGCCTTCGTCTTCCTCGGCTACCGCGAGTACGCGTTGAGCCCGGCGGACGGCCGCGTCGAGCTGGCGGTGCGTCCCGGGAGCGGGCTCGGGCTCCTCCGTCGCGAGACGCGCTCGGGCGTCGCGGTCCCCCGCCCCCTCGACGAGCTGCCGGCGCTGGTGCGCGCGCGGCTCGGCGGCGGGCGCCTCCTGACGGTCGCGAAGATCATGGCCGAGTCGCCGGTCCACCGCCGCGCCCGCATGGAGGACATCGGCATCCGGCAGCTCGACGAGACGGGTCGCGTCGTCGGCGAGCGCCGCTTTCTCGGGCTCTTCACCTCGCGCGCGCAGGCGGAGGAGGCGTCGGACGTGCCGCTGCTGCGGCAGACGCTCCGCCAGGTCGTCGCCGCGGAGCAGGTGCTGCCGGGGAGCCACGACTTCAAGGAGATCGTGTCGGTGTTCGACGCGCTCCCGAAGTCCGAGCTCCTGGCGAGCACGCCCGACGACGTGCGCGAGGACATTCGGATCGTCCTGGCCGCGCAGCGTGCCGAGGACGTCGCCGTCTCCGTGCGCGCGCACGCGGACAGCCGGCGCGTGTCGGTGCTCGTGGTGATGCCGATCGCGCGCTACTCGGGCGAGGTGCGGGGCGAGATGCGCGACGTGCTCGCCGCGCGGCTGGGGAGCGTGCCGCTCGACGAGCACGTCGACCTGAACGTCGGCGAGCACGCGCTCCTGCACTTCGCGGTCGCGGCCGACGCGGCGTCCCTCGGCGAGGCGGCGCGGGGCGAGCTCGTCGACGCGATCGTCCGCGTCGTCCGCACCTGGGGCGAGCGGCTGGCGGAGACGCTCGTCGCGCGGCAGGGGGCGACTGGGGCGCGGCTCGCGTCCCGCTTCGCCGCGGCGTTCCCCGACGAGTATCGGGCCGCGGTGGGCGTGGAGCAGGCTGCGGAGGACGTCGCCATGCTGGGCCAGGTCGAGGCCGGCGGCGCGCCGCGCGTGCGCCTGCGGGTCGGCGAGGGGAAGGCTCCGGCGGCGCTCCGCCTCTACGTCGCCGGGACGCCGCCCGCGCTCTCGGAGTGCATGCCCATCCTCGAGAACCTCGGGCTCCGCACCCTCGGCTCCGATCAGGTCGCGGTCACCCCGGCGGGCGCGACGCCGCTGCACGTGCTCACGTTCCTCGTCGAGCAGCGGCGCGGCGGGCGCGTGGACGCGGCGGCCGCCGAGCGCCTGGCGGATGCCGTCGTCGCCGTCCTCGCCGGCCGAACCGAGAACGACGTCCTGAACCGGCTGGTCCTCGACGCGGGCCTCGACTGGCGGGCGGTGGCCGCGCTGCGCGCCTATGCGGGATACGCGGTGCAGGCGGCCCTCGCCCCGCGGCCCGTGGTGCTCGGCGTCCTCGCCGACCAGGCGGAGCCGGCGCGCCTCCTCTTCGAGTGCTTCGCCGCGCGGCTCGACCCCGCGAAGAGCGCGCCGGCGGCCGCGACCGTGCGCGAGCGGTTCCTCGCGAGCCTCGAGAGCGTCCAGCTCCTCCGCGACGACCTCCTGCTGCGCGCGCTGCTCGACGTCGTCGAGGCGACGGTGCGGACCACGTTCTTCACACCGCGAAGCGGACGCGACGAGGTGGCGATCAAGATCCGCTCCGCGGACCTGACGCAGCTGCCGCTGCCGCGGCCGCTCTACGAGATCTACGTCCACGGGCCGGCCGTCGAAGGCATCCACCTGCGCTCGGGCAAGGTCGCGCGCGGCGGCATCCGGCTGAGCGACAGGCCCGAGGATTTCCGCACCGAGGTCCTCGGGCTCATGCGGACGCAGACGGTGAAGAACGCCGTCATCGTGCCCGGCGGCGCCAAGGGCGGATTCGTCGTCAAAGGGGCGCAGAGCCCGGTCACCGTGCGCCGCGCCTACGAGGCCTTCGTGCGCGCGCTGCTCGACCTGACCGACAACCTGATCGCCGGCTCGGTCGTCCATCCCCGCGGCCTCGTGATCCTCGACGAGCCGGACCCGTATCTCGTCGTCGCTGCCGACAAGGGCACCGCGACGTTCTCCGACGCGGCCAACGCGATCGCCGCCGAGCACGGCTTCTGGCTCGGCGACGCCTTCGCATCCGGCGGCTCCAACGGCTACGACCACAAGGCGCTCGGGATCACGGCACGCGGTGCCTGGGAGTGCGTCCGCGTGCATGCGCGCGAGCTCGGCCTCGACCTCGACACCGCGCCGCTGACGGTCGCCGGCATCGGCGACATGGGCGGGGACGTCTTCGGCAACGCGCTCAAGCGCTCGCCGAACGTCCGGCTGAAGGCGGCGTTCAACCACCAGCACGTCTTCCTCGATCCCGATCCCGACCCGACGCGCGCGTTCGCCGAGCGGCTCCGCCTCTTCACCGCCGTGCTCGGCTGGGGCGCGTACGACCCGGCGGCGCTCTCGCCCGGCGGCGC
>Ga0111539_10005996_pt1 | contig 15703 bp, 14 predicted proteins | sample RhiMethybrSRZTD1_FD_79667 | JGI IMG/M metagenome (GOLD analysis project Ga0111539, IMG submission 79667) | Populus rhizosphere microbial communities from Tennessee, USA - Rhizosphere MetaG P. TD hybrid SRZTD1 (version 2) (version 2) | ecosystem: Host-associated > Plants > Roots > Rhizosphere >... | reverse complement strand
GGCCATTCGTGGGGCGGGTACCAGACGGCGCACACGATCACGCAGACGGACATCTTCGCCGCCGCGATCGCGGGCGCGCCGCTGACGAACATGATCAGCATGTACTCGATCATCTACAAGAACACCGGCGGCACGAACGGCGCGATCTTCGAGAGCAGTCAGGGGCGGTTCACCGGCGGACCGTGGGAGCAGTGGGCGGCCTATACGCGCAACTCACCGGTCGCGCACGCGAAGAACGTGAAGACGCCGCTGATGATCCTGCACAACGATCAGGACGGCGCCGTCGACTTCACGCAGGGGATCGAGTACTTCAACACGCTGCGCCGGCTCGGCAAACCCGTCATCCTGCTCGAGTACCCGGGCGAAAACCACGGTCTGGCCCGGCCGGCCAATCAGCAGGACTACACGGTGCGCATGAAGGAATTCTTCGATCATTACCTGAAGGGCGCGCCGGCTCCCGACTGGCTGCAGTACGGCATTCCGCGACTCAAGATGCAGGAGCACATCGATCAGCGTCTGAAGGAGCGGCAGGACAAGCAGAAGACCGTCCCGCCCGCCGCCGGTCAGCGCGGTGGGGGAGGGGGAGAACGGTAACTTCGAACTTCAAACGTCGAACTTCGAAGTTCGAACTTTGAAGTTCGACGTTCTCCCGAAGGGAGGCAGTGTGGCCATCAACACCGGCAAGGTTGTCGTCGGCGGTCTCGTCGCCGGAGTCGTCGCGAATGCGCTGGACTACGTCTTTCAGGGGATCGTCATGAAGCGGGATTTCGAGGTCATGCAGCAGCGGCTGAACCTCGATCCGACCGCCGCCAACAACCCCGTGCCCTGGATCGTCATCGATTTCATCCTGGGCTTTCTGGTGGTCATCACGTACGTCGGCTTCCGCACACGATGGGGTCCGGGACCCAAGACGGCCATCTATGCCGGGCTGGTGATCTTTCTGGGTATCTGCGCGACGATGTTCGGGCTGACCTCGATTGGCATCTTCTCGACCGACACGTACATGAAGAGCGCAGCGCTGTCGCTGGTCGCGGTAACGTCGGCCAGCTTGGCGGGCGCGAAGATCTACAAGGAGGCGTAGCTAATACCAGATCGGTTGCTTCATCGGTATCAGATCAAAGCACACATGAAGGCCATGAAGAAGCATGAAGGACATGAAGAAGAACTTCTGTAAGTAAGTTCTTTGATCAAGAAATTCTTCATGACCTTCATGATCTTCATGTGTGCTTTTGGCACGCGTCAGGGGGAAGACGAGAGTCCGGTCAGAAGAAGAAGAACCCTGGGCCGTTGAATCTCGGATTGACGATGTTGTCGAAGATTGAGCCGAAACTGTAGCTGATGCCGAAGCCGTAAAAGTAGCTGTAGTCGGTGGCCAGCTGCCGCAGACGCAGCAGCACGTCCTCGGTCGAAGCCGTGCCTTTGCGAAGCGCGATCTGATCTTTGATCCGCGCGTATTCCGCGAAGAGATTGAACGAGAAGCCTTTGAAGAGCCTGACGTCCGCATTGCCAAAGACGCCCGATCGATAGCGATCGCGGTGGCTCAGCTGCTGGGCGAAGTCCGCGACTGCCGAGAGCGATCCCCACGGCTGCCGCAGCCCGACCGAGAGGTTGACGGAATGCGTGGGGACGGTCTCCTCCATCTTGTCGTAGATCGTGAGGTCCACGTACTGATAACGCGTCGGGCCGATGCTGTACTGCACCGCCAGGCTTCGGCGATTCGACTCCTTGTACGGGAAAAAATCGAACTCGACGGCCGGCGCGATGCGGGAGGCGCGCCGGTAGTTGCCGAAGCTGTCGTGCCAGAGCTGCGCGCGCAGACCGCTGGACGTCCGCGGCCCGTGACTCTTGACCACGAGCGAGCTGAGGTTCCAGTTGTCACGCTGGCTCTTGACGGTCCGGTCGTCCTCGAGCAGGAACGTGCTGCGGTCGACGTTGCCGCCCATCGAGACGTTGATCTTCCAGTTGTCGGTCGTGCGGCTGGCCGAGAACGACAGCCGGGCCGACTTGAACGTGCTCGCGCGCTCGCCGTTGAGGTTGCCGTTGAGGTTGACGCGAAACACCCACGAGTTCCATCGATCGCGGTCGGCCGAGGATCTGAGCTGCGTGGGTTCGGTCCAGGTGAGATCGAGCTGCGGCGCGACCGACGTCTCCGCGGCATAGCCGAGCAATCCGATCTTGAAGATCCGTGAGAACGCCTTCCGCCGGTCGTCGCCCGTCGCCGCCTGATCCGTGGTGAACGTGAACGTGCGGTCCTGCCGCTGGAACCGGCCGAGGCCGATGAACTTCACGGTCCACGACGAGCCGCCGCTCCCGGTGTCCTGCGTCGTCACCAGCACGTGCAGATCGGCGTCGGCCCGGTCACGCACGTAATCGACGAACGTCACGTTCTGCCGCTGATACTCCGTGTCGCACTCATAACAGTCGAGAAATACCCGCAGGATGGGCGAGGCGACTGCAGACGCCGCCGGTGCAGGCGACTGCGCGGGTGGTGTTTGAGCCGCGCAGAGGGCAGAGGGCAGAAGGCAGAGGGCAAAGGTCAGGAACGATCTGACGATGGTCATCATTTCTTCCCTCTACCCTCTGACCTTTCCTTTGCCCTTTGCCCTCTGCCCTTGACAGGTTTTCTACAGACTGAATCGCGGATTCACGGTGATATTCGAAAGCGCGCCGAAGCTGAACTGAAATCCGAAGCTGAACCGATAGCGATGGCCGGTGGCGAGCTGCCGCTGACGAAGGAGCACTTCCTCTTCGCTCGCTTCGCCCTTCTCGAGAGTGAACTGATCGCGGATGCGATCGTAACTGCCCGACGCGTTGACGGTGAGCGACCGGGTGAGGCGAACCCGGACGCTGCCCGAGAACGTCAGCCTCGTCCGCTCGAGCGCCGTGAGCTGCTGCGTGAGGATGAAGGATCCGCCTGCCTGGCCCCAGGGCTGGCTCAGCCCCAGCGAGGTGCTGACGGTGTGCTTCGCGATCTTCTCCGTCATCTTCCCGAAGATGGTCTCGGCTTCGTAGTCGTAGAACGCGGGTCCGACCGTGTACTGAATCGTCAGGCTGCGCTTGGTCGATTCGCTGTACGGAAAGATGTCGTATTCGACGCCGGGCGCGAACTGCCCCACGCGCTCCTCGTTCGAGAACGTCGAGCCGGTCACGGATGCCGTCAGGGCCGCTGAAAGATGCCCGGTGAGGCTCTTCACGATGAGCGTGTCGGCGCTCCAGTCGGAGACGTTGCTCTCGATCGTCTCGCCGTCCCCCAGGTCGAACGAGTTCCAGTTCAGCGATCGGTAGCCGCCGATCCGGATCTTCCAGTTTTCCGTCGTCCGGTTGGCGCTGGTGTTGACGAAGTAGGACCGGCTCACCGTCGCCTGCTCGCCGTTGCCGAAGGCGTCGACGCCGACGCGGAAGACCCAGTAGTTCCAGCGATCCCGGTTGGCGGAAGGCGTCGAGGTGTTCGTGGACGGCCGGTTGAACTTCACGTCGAGCTGCGCTCCGGCGCCGGTGTCGAGCGCGTACTCGGCGAGCCCGATCTTGAGCCACCGCGCCAGCTCCTTGCGCGTTTCGTCGATCGCCGCGGCGCCGGCGGAGAATGTGAACGCCCGATCGCGTCCGGCAAACCGTCCGCGGCCCGCGAACGCCAGTTTCCACTCGGTGCTGGTCGCCGCGGGCGCGGAGACCGTGACGTCGACTTCCGCGGTCTCAGCGTCGGCAACGAAATCCGCGAACCCGATGTTCGTCTTCAGGAAGGCGAGATCGCACAGGTCGCAGTGAAGACTGACGCGAAGCGTCGCCGGCTGGTCCGATGGGGTCCGCGTCTCCTGCGCGCGGGCAAGACCGGTGGCACCGACGAGCGTCGACACCCCGAGCAGGGCTGCGCAAAGGAACCGTCTCAATTCATCCTCCGGCCGGACTGGCGGGTTCTTGCGGCGTTTAGACGCCGCGCTGCGGATTTCGGTTCAAATCGCCCTGATTCCGTGTGGCGAACGGCCTCAGGTCGATCCACAATTTGGGCGCCATCGCCAGCTGCCCGGCCCGGCGCCCATGTGGCGCCGCAGGCTGAAAGGAGCCCGTATGCCGTTCGCAACCCTGCTGCTGGTCACCTCGACGCTCGCCGCCGCCAGCGCTCAGCGTGTTCCCACGCCGACGCAGCCGACCATGCCGCCGCACCAGCTCGGGATTGGCGGGGCGATCACCGCCAGCACCGTCGGCGCGTCCGGCGACGTCCGCTACTGGTTCAACGAACACATCGGCGCGCAGATGAGCGCCGGGTGGTATCGCAGCAGCTACCAGACGCCGTCGGGCGATCACGCCTCGACGATGCACGCCGCGCCGTCCGTTGTATATCTCATCGGCACTTCGGATCCCGCGCGCGAGGTCATCGTCCGTCCGTACATCGGCGGCGGAGCGAGCTTCGTGCGATCGACGCAGCCGTTCGTCTCAAACGGCCGGATCGTCCTGAGCGAGAGCAGCGGGACCGGGATGCAGGCGTTCGGCGGCGCGGAGTTCATGTTCAAGGACGCTCCGAGGTTCGCGCTGAGCAGCGAGTTGACGTACTACCGCCTGCCGGACCGGATCGAGCGCACGTCGACGCTCGACGGGTTGAACTACGTCATCGCGGTCCACTTCTACTTGAAGTGATCGTGGCCGGTGGAGGGCCGGACCTTCAGGTCCGGCCGACACGTTGCCTGCGGTTTACGACGTCGGATCGATCAGCGCTGCCGCGGCGCCGACCCAGGAGAGTCCCTTGTTGTGGTCGACGCCCATCATTCTCCCGCGTCCCATGCGCGCAAGCGGGAGCACCGCGCGATAGCCGTTGCGGTCACGAATCATCATGATCCGGATCTCGACCTGCGTCGGGCCGTGTGGCGTCTCGATCAGCGGAGTGAACGACACCCGCTCCTGCAGGATGTAGTCGCGTCGCGCGGCGTCTGGAATCGCCGCGACGTCGGCGTCGCTGGGATCGAAGACGATGCCGCCGCCGGCAAATGAAAACAGCGGCTTCAACAGCCAGTTCTCGCGATCCGCCGGCAACGCCTGCACATCGCTCAGATAGACGGTCTTCGGCACCCACGAGTGGCGCAACCACGGGATCGAGAACTTGCTCACGCGAAAGAACCAGTCCGGTCCGCCGGCCCACTCAACGTCGAGATCCGACGCCGGATCGAACGGCAGCGTCAGTCCGCGCCGCACGAGCTCGTCGGGAATGACGCGGTTGTAGATCCGGGCGATGCGGGTCGTCCGCCCGTTCTCCCGCACGTAGAGTTGCCGGCCGTGCTGTTCGACGGCTGACACGTCGATGGCGCGGACGCCCCACAACTGCTCGGTCATGGCAAAGTCGGGCCGCGTTTTCTGACGCTCGGGATCGATTTCGAGGAGCACCACTTCCGCCGGATCGTGATCGCCTCTGATCGCGCGGCCGACATCGCGAATGTACGAGTCTCGATTGAGCCCGCCGAGATACGGCGTCAGATCGTGAAGGCTGTACTGCTCCAGGCAGGTCTCGGCGAGCAACGTCTGGAATCCGTACAACGACGGGAACGCCTGGAGCTCGACGAGCCGTCCTTCGATCCCGGTCGGCGTCTGCACCAGCCCGAAATCGACCTGGACGAATGTCGGCCTGGATTCACCGGCCGCGATCCGGAATGTCGCCGGGACCGCGGCGTCGGCAGCTGCCCGGTACGCCGGTTGATCGATGAGTTGACCGAGCAGCTCGCCGGCGGCGCCGACGAGCCGCGACACGAGCGACGCCGGCAGGAAGACCGGTGTCTCCGACAGCCGGAACTCGATCGGCACGCCGCAGCGCCGCTCAACTTCCGCGACGAGCGCCTGATAACGCGAGAGATCGAACTGCCGGTTGAATTGCTGACGGAGTGCCGGGATCACACGACATCACCACGTCACGACATCACCGAATCCAGGAATGTTCCTTTGTCCATGATCTTGTCGCTGTCCACCCAGATGTCGAACTCGGTCCCGACGACATCGATGTGAGTGGAGGAATACCACCGGGCGCCGGTGTGCGCCCCGTACGGGTTGCCGAACGCGATGTGCACGCCCGGGAATTTTTCGTCCTGCAGGATGTGGCCGATGACCGCCTTCAACTCGATGTTCGTGCCGATGGCGAACTCGCCGACGCGATCGCTGTTCTCGTCGGTGTGCGTATAGCGCCAGAAGTCCTCGCGGAGCGCGTTGTTGTCGGACTGCGCATCGACCAGGCGGCCGCGCTCGACGGTGATCGTCAGCGGCGAGTGCTTGAGCGTGCCGTACCGGTCGCACAGCCAGTCGCCGACGACGCCGTCGATGACGAACGTCCCGTTGACGTCACGGGGCGCCGTGAACACCTCGCCTCCCGGAAGGTTGCCCCACTTCTCCGACGAGATCAGGCCGCTCGTCTTGACCCACTTCAGCGCCGGGTCGAGATCCGCCCGGATGTCGGTCCCGGCCGGCGTCGTCGCGCGGATGGTGCGGGCGCGCCGGACGATGTCGAAGACGCGCGAGCTGAGGCGATCGACCGCGCGATAGTCGGCGCGCATGCCGTCGCGCATGATCTGATCGGTGATGTTGACCATGTGCGCGTGCCGCATGCGGCGGCGGTTGACGATGTCGGTCATCTGCATGCGCGAGCCCAGCTCGTTCGCCTGCGCGCGCGCCGCGAAGATGCTCACGCCGCTGCGTTCGAGGTCGGCGGCGATGACGTCCGGGAGCTCGGCGAGCGGACGGCTCGCCACGTCCTCCAGCACGAACATGGCAAGCGCGGCGCCGACGCTGCCGATTTCCTGGACGAGCGCCTCGGCAATCGATCGGCACGACTCGTCGGTGATGACCGTGACGCGCTCGTGCGGCTGCACGTTGAGACAGACGCGAATGGCGTTGCGCGCGCCCGGCAGAAGTTCGGGGTCAATCACAGATTCACCTTCGTCTCCTCGATCATGTACCGGACGACGTCCTTGAGGTCACCGCCGGATTCATGGTACGCGCGCAGCTGCCGGTCCGCGCCGGTGCCGTGCTCCAGGATCCAGTGGATGTATTCCACTTCCTTCCGGCTGTTCAGCTCGTCCAGCACGTCGTCGACGAACTCGAGGTACTCGGCGATCAGGTCGCGCTCGGGGACTTCACGCTCGAGACCGAAGTCGATGAGCGCGCCGTCGAGGCCGTAGCGCAGCGCCCGCCATTTGTTTTCCATGATCAGCGCCCGGCCGTACTGGCGCCAGCTCTGGTTGCGGGAGTGCAGCCGGTAGAGTTTGGCCACGGTCGCCTGGATGAGTGCGGCAAGTGCGATCGTCTCGTCGACGCGCATCGGGATGTCGCAGATCCGGAACTCGAGCGTGTCGAAGAACGGATGCGGCCGGACGTCCCACCAAATCTTCTTCGCGTTGTCGATGCATCTGGTGCGAATGAGCAGGTTCACGAGGTTCTCGAAGTCGGCCCACGACGAGAAGGTGTCCGGGATGTTCGTGCGCGGGAACCGATCGAACACCTTGCACCGGTACGACTTGAACCCGGTGTTCATGCCGATCCAGAACGGCGAGTTGGTCGAGAGCGCGAGGAGATGCGGCAGGAAGTACCGGAGCTGGTTCATCAGGTGGATGAGCGTCTCGCGGTCCTCGATGCCGACGTGGACGTGCAGGCCGAAGATGAGATTGGCCCGCGCGACGATCTGCATGTCCTCGACCACCTGGCGGTACCGCTCGTCGGGATAGATGTCCTGATCGCGCCAGTCGGCGAACGGATGCGTCGCGCCGGCGACGAGGCGGAGGCCGTTTTCCTCCGTCAGCGTGATCATGCGCCGCCGCAAATCCTTGAGGTCGATCGCCGCGTCCTTGATGGTGCGGTGGACGCCGGTGCCGACCTCGATCACCGCCTGGTGCATCTCCGCCTTGACGCGCTCGTTCAGCTGGCGTCTGCCCTTCTCGAGGATCTCCATCTGGATGTGCGAGCGGAGATCGAACGAGGCGGGGTCAATCGTCTGGTACTCCTCTTCGATGCCGATCGTGAACGAGGGGGCCGTCATCGCACGACCTTCAGCTGTTCTGCCCCGAATTCAGGAGCGCATCCCAGCGGTAGGTCGTCTGCCGCGGCGGCTCGAGCGCCTTGCGGACCGCCAGGTCGGCCATCGCCTCGACGATCCAGGCGAAATTGGCTTCGCCCACGGAGTGCACGTCGGCGTCCGGCGCCGGATTCATGAAGTCGATCGCGTACGGCACGCCGCCCTCGACGGCGAACTCGACGGTGTTGAGGTCGTAGCCGAGCGCGTTGCAGAGCACGACCGCATCGCGCTCGACGCGGGCGAGCAGCGCGGCGTCGTAGGCCGGCGGCGTTCGAATGTATCGATCGTGGAACGGCGCCCGTGGATCGTAGGGCATGATCCGTACTTCGTCCTGGCCGACGACATAGCAGCGGAAATACTCGCGGAAGTTGACCGCGCGCTGCAGCGTCATGCACTTGTCGCCGGTGTTGTCGTAGGCGGCAAACAGCTCCTGCGGCGAGTTGACCTTGTAGACGTCTTTCCAGCCGCCGCCGTCGAACGGCTTCAGAAACGCCGGGAAGCCGACGTAGTCGAACACGCGTTCCCAGTCGATCGGATATTGCAGGTTGCGCATCGAGCGCTCGGTCGTCCCGGGTGGATGGCGTTTGTGCGGCAGCAGCACCGTCGGCGGAATCGCGACGCCCAGCCGCTCGGCGAGCGCGTAGTTGAAGAACTTGTCGTCGGCACTCCACCAGAACGGGTTGTTGATGATGGCCGTGCCCGTCAGCGCCGCGTTCTTGAGATACGCGCGATAGAACGGAATGTCGTGCGAGATGCGATCGACGATGACCCGGTAGCGGTTGGGCTCGTCCATGCGCACGGCGCCGACATTGACGAACTCCGCGGCGATATCCGGCTTCTTCATCGCGTTGATGCGCTCCACCAGCGCGGGCGGGAACGTTTCCTCCATGCCGAAGACGATGCCGATGCGCAGCATGGGCGAAGTGTATGTCAGGGCAGGTACGCCGCCGCCATTTTCCGCCATTCAGGCCAGTCGTGATGCGATCCGTGTCCCCAGACGTGGAGACTGTGCGGAATGCCTTTGACGCCGAGGAGCCAGGCGGCGTGCTCGGTGTCGCCGCGGCAGATGTCGTGCTCGCCGGTCACGAGCACCCACTTGTTACGCCGCAGGCGATCGAGCAACCAGGGGTCGGCCAGGTTCGGCAGAAAGTGCGGCGGCGAGAGCAGATAAGCGTCCTGATCGAAGTAGCCGCCGAGAAACGACTCGAGGCTGAACGCGCCGCCCATCGTCACGCACGCCGTGAAGACGTCGGGCTGCCGGAGTGCCAGCGTGAACGCATGGTACGCGCCGAAGCTGCAGCCGGTCAGACCCGCGGCGGGTGCGCCGTTCGTGTGACGGATGAACGGCACGACATCCTCGAGCAGGTACCGCTCGTACTGAAGGTACCGGTCGATCCTGGCGCGCGGGTGCAGGTGCTTGCCGTAAAAGGATTCGGAGTCGACGGTCGAGACGCAGAACAGCTGCAGAAACCCGCGGTTCAGTTTGTCGGCCAGCGCGTCGATCATGCCGGCGTCCTCGAATTCGAAAAACGCGCCGAGCGACGTGGGAAACACGATGTACGGGATGCCGCCGTGCCCGAAGAGCAGCAGCTCCATCTCGCGGCCGAGCTGGTGCGAATGCCAGCGGTGATATTCGCGGCGCATCGATCGCGATGATACCTTGTCGCTTCCGTGGGCTTGACTGAGGAGCAGTACGGCGGTCGGTGCGTGCGCATCCTGACGCCACCCGCGTACCGCGAGACGCGGCGCCAGCCGTACCCGCTGCTCGTGCTGCACGACGGACAGAACCTGTTCGAGCAGGGCAGCACGGCACCGGGCGGCGGATCGTGGCGAGTCGATCTCGCGGTCGAGCGCCTCATCGCCGCCAGACGCATTCCGCCCATCGTCGTCGCCGGCGTCGATCACGCGGGCGTCGATCGCATCAACGAATTCGCGCCGACGCCGGGCGGCAAGTCCGGCGCCGGCCGGGCCACCGAGTACGGGCGTCTCGTGGTCACGACGGTCCTGCCACGGCTCGCCAAGGACTATCACGTCGCCGTCACGACCGACGGGATGGGCCTGGGCGGATCGTCGATGGGCGGCCTCGTCACGTTGTGGATGGCGGAAATGTTTCCGGGACGGTTCGGCCGGCTGATGCTGATGTCACCCTCGCTCTGGTGGGATCGGCGCGTCGTCCTTCGCCATCTGCGAAAGCACCCGCTCGATCCGCAGCCGCGAATCTGGCTCGATGCCGGCCGCAAAGAAGGCGCGACGGTTACGCGCGACGCGCGCGAGCTCCACAGACTGCTCCGGCGTCAGGATCGCGCGAGCGTGAAGTACGTCGAAGATCCGCGCGGCGATCACTCCGAGGCCAGCTGGGGACGACGGCTGTCCGACGCGCTCGAGTGGCTCTGGGGAGCGGCCGGGCATTGGTAATGGGTTATTGGGGAATGACGGTCCTGGCGAGGCTGCACAAAAAGAAAGACATGAAGGGCATGAAGGACATGAAGAGCATGAAGGGTCTCTTGGTTAAGAAACTTTTGATGCCTGTCTTGTAAAAAATCTCATCTTTCCTTCATGTCCTTCACGTCCTTCATGGTCTTCATGTCCTTCTTTTGGTGCAGATCACTACGGCCCGAGATCCCAGATCGTGACAATCGGCCCGCCACGCTCCACGCCCCCGAAGTCGCACCAGGGTAAGTAGAACGCGTCTCCCGGATAGAAGCACGCCTGATTCATGGTGCGCTCGACGTTGAACGGACTGAACGTCGCGAGCATCCGTGCATGTTCCGTGAGCCAGCGCTGTGTCTCCTCGGTTGGCGCAAAGAACGGAATCGAAGGATGCGAATGAGTGACCAGATACCGCGCGCCTGCTTCGCGGATTTTCGCCAGGTCGCATGGCAGGATGAGGACGGGATCGAACGCCGGCGGCGTGCGCGCATCCGTATTCACGACGGGCGCGCCATAGCCGCGGCAGACCGTCACTCGCGAGCCTGCAGGGATGTGCTGCGCGATCCAGTCGGACGCGAAAATCCGCGTGTCGGTCCGTGACGCCAGCCGATCGTAGGCGACACTGCGGCTGAGCGGTGGAAGGACGAGGATCGCCACCAGCGCACCTCCCCAGAGCAGCGGCCGCCGCGCCGGCAGCATCGCGATGCTGGCCTCTGCCGCCAGAACACAGAGCGCCGGGATCAGTGGCAGCGGATAACGCGGCAGGACCCACGTCATCCCCGCCATGCTCAGAAAAGTCGGGACGATGAAAGCCAGGAGCGCGACGTCCGCGAGCCGCCGCTTCCAGACCGCCCGCAGGATTCCTGCCCCGATCGCAACGAAGCCAGCCCACCCGAATGCGCCTGGCAACGTCGAGCTCGCCATGATCTGCCAGGCCGGTGTCGCGACGGTATCGAACAGGACCCGTCGCTGAATTCTCAATCCCAGATGCACGATCTTGTAGTCGCGGATGCAGTAGGGCGACGTGATTGCGAACACCGCGATCATCACGACCGCTGCGATCGCCAAGGTCGCGATGACCCACCAGCGTCGTCTGGTCGATGGCGGCCCGAAGAATCGTCGTCCGACGGTGACGACAGTTGCGGCAATCGCGGCGGCGCCATTGAATTTCGCCGACGCCGCAAGTCCCGCGAGGCCCGACGCGAGCAGCGCGTCACGGCGGGCTCCGGTCACCCCTGTCTTGAGCGCGAACGCCAGCGACAGCGTCAGGAAGAACGTCATCGGCACATCGACCGTTGCGTAATGCGAGTCGCGCGCGTGCAGGAAGTTCACCGCGACGAGGAGCGCCGCCAACAATGCGACGGACTGCCGTCGATAGCCGTAGAAAGCGGCCAGATACGCGGCCAGCACGGTGCCGATTCCACAGATCGCGCCGACCGTACGGCCGATCTTGTACTGCAGACCGCGATGCGCGACGGTGAGGTCCGCGAGGAAATCGTCAGCGGACCGATAGCTGCCCAGCCATCCTCCAACCGTCTTCCAGGCGCCGAGCGCGGCGGCATCCATGAAGTACACGAGGTTGGGATAGGGATACGCGTACGCGACATCCTCGCGGATCGGCCGTCCCCGGACGGGATCGATGAAATACGTGAGCTCGGGATAGGGGAAGGAGGCGCGCTCCGGTCGGCCGAGCGCGAGATCGACGGCATGCCCGACGACGATCTCCTCGTCCGGCCGGGCGAGCGGATGCGGAAGGCCGTACCAGAGTCCCCAGAACCGAAGGAACGCCGCGAGCAGCATCACGCCTGCGAGCGCGAGGCGCGTCCAGCCGGCGGTCACCGCACTCCCGCGTCAGATGCCGGAAAGAGCGGCGAGCGGACGAGTCCCCACTTCGCCAGCCGGTACGTGGCGGCCGTTCGAAGACAGCCGAATCCATACGTCACGCTGCGGCTGAAATTGATGGACGATGCCTCGGGCGCGTAGCGGGTCGGGCACGAGATCTCGCCGATCGGCAGACCCAGCCACGCGGTCTGCGCGAGCACCTGATTATCGAAGACGAAGTCGTCCGAGTTCGCGTCGAGCGGAAGCCGCTCGAGCAGTTCGCGCGAGTAGGCGCGGTAACCCGTGTGAAATTCCGAGACCTTGGTGCCGAGCAGAAGATTCCCGACGAGCGTCAAAGCTCGATTCGCAACGTATCTCCAGAGCGGCATCCCTCCCGAGAGCGCCCGGCCGCCGAGAATTCTGGATCCCAGCACGCAGGAGTACAAGCCGCTCGCGACGAGACCGACCATGGCCGGAAGCAGCTTCGGCGTGTACTGGTAGTCGGGATGCACCATCACCACGATGTCCGCGCCGTGATCGAGGGCGAGACGATAGCAGGTCTTCTGATTGGCGCCATAACCCATGTTGCGCGAGTGGGCCTCAGCGATCACGTTTTTCAGCCGCCTCGCCAGCGCCAGCGTTTCATCCTGGCTGGCATCGTCCACCACGATGATCAGATCGGCGACGTTCTGTTCGAGGACCTCGGACCACGTTTTTTCGATCGTGCGCTCCGCGTTGTAGGCGGGCATGACGACCACGACCTTCTTGCCGTTGACCATAGGAGTGGGAGGACGGCCGTCGCGATCAGCGGATTCGGATCAGCGCGCCGGCAATCAGTACCGCCATGGCGAGCGACGTGAGCCAGATTCGCTTCGGATAATGGAGCTCCACTGGATATGTGCCGTCCCTTGGCGCGTTGAACGCTAACTGACCCTGGACCGATGTCACCGGCACCGGATCCTGACCCGCCGTTGCGGTCCAGGCTGGAAAGTAGTTCGTCCTCACGACAACGAGGCCGCCATGCGTGACGCCTGAGAGCAACACCGTTCCCCCGAGCGAATCGATCTCTGCCAACGATCCGGACCCGGTGGACGTCACCACCGATCGCGGATCCGCGCCGACCATCTCATACTGCACCCACAGGCCCGATGTCCATCTCCGCACGAACTGCGCCGGCGAGCGGTCGAGGTACTTCTTCGCCGGCTCGCTCCAGACGACGAGGTGCTTGACGCCCCACTTCTGCATCTCGGCCGTGAAATTCCCGACCGAGATCTCGTCGATGGCGCGGCCGCGAATCGCGCCGCCGGCGAGCACCTGGCCTCGAAACGGCGTCCAGTGCCACGTGTCCCACTGCTGACTGTAGAAACGCCGGCCGGTCACGTCGGGAAGCAACGCCTCGAAGTGCGTGCCGAACGGCGTCCGCTCGGTCCGCTGATCGAGCGCGGCATTGAGGTCACGATGCGGGCTCTGTTCCAGGAGGACGAGATTGCCGTCGAGCGTGCCGAGTCTGTCGACGAGCGCTCGATCGAACGCGCGAACATCATCCACGTGAGGCGTCGGAATGAACTGTGTTTGCACGTACAACCCGATGACGGCAACGAGCGCATACCCGAGCAGCCTGTTGCCGCTTTGCTGGATGACGAACCAGGCGAGTGGCGGCGCCGCGAGCGCGGCCATCATGTGCATCGCGCGCGTGACGAGAAACCCGGTTTCCAGCACGTCGAATCGCAGCATGACGATCGTGGCGAGCGTCGCCCAGGCATAGAAGCCGGCGCGAGTGGGCCGGGCGCGCACGGCGACCCAGACGAACACGAGCAGGAAGACCTTCGTGAGCGACAGGTAGTCGTTGAACCACCGGTGCGGGTGAAGAAGGATCTCTGTGTTGTAGAACACCTGTCTCGCGACACTCGACCAGTCGATTGGCGCCGGCGCGTACAGCAGATTGTTTCGTTGGAAGAACTGCGGGTAGAGAAGCAGTTCCCAGTATTGCGGCAGCGCGGCCGCGAATGCGACGACGGCGGCCAGGACGAACCGGAGCGCCATCACGCGATCCCGGTAGAAATACGCCTCGAGCAGCAAGTACACCGACGCATACGCGAAAAACGCCGCGTGGCTGTACAGCGCCAGCGTGAGCCCGAGTGTCAGCAGCGGCGCTCCCCAGGGGCGGCCGAGGCGCGCCGCGCGGCTGCCGGACATTGCGAGGACCGCGCAAAACAGACCGGCAATCGAATTCGTGTCGCCGCTCGGTGTGACCGTGCCGAAGAGCCCTGCGGCAGTGACGAGCGCAAAGAATGCCGTGAGCCGTTTCACATCGCGGGAAAGATTCTCGTCCGCGGCGATGTCGAGCGAGACCATCAGCGGAATGCCGGCGAACAGCACGGCGTGAAGGACGTGAAAGCCGAAGCGATCCCCGAACATCGTCATCGGAATCGCGCCGAGGATCGTCAGGCTCTGCGAGAGGTCCGCCGAAGTCTGATACCCGCCGAGAAAACTCCATTGCCAGCCGGTCACCGCGCCGCGGCCGAGCAGCCGCAGCCCCTCGACGGTCGATTGAAACCGCGGCGGCCAATCGTCGAAGAATGGAATCAGGCTCCAGGTGGACGGTGGAAATGCGAACAGGAACGCAGCTGCAAGCAGGAGCCAGCCACCCACGACGAGCACCCTGAGCCCTGGCAGGCCGATGGGTTGACCGACGCGCTTACCAAGGAGCGCCGTCGCCGACGCGATGACGAGTGCGAGCGCGTACCATGGCCGCTTCGGGCCGTTCAAGGCGCCGGCGAACGTCGCCCACTTGGTCGTCAGAAGAAAGTTCAGCCAGGCGACAGCTAACGTCGCCAGGAGAACGGGGCGGGCTACCAATTCCCCCCACGGCCTCTTCCCGTCGACGTCGTCGTCGGCCCATCGATATCGACTGGTCGTCCGTCGATGAAGACGTAACGGATGCGTCCGTTGTCGAAGAGATCACCCTCGGTCACGAGCAGATTCGCAATCTTGCCTTTCTCAATCGTCCCAAGCCGATCCGCCGCGCCGGCCATGCGCGCGGCGTTCACCGTGAGCGCGCGGAGCGTCGCGTCGGCCGGAAGGTTGCCTTCTTTCACGATGCGCGCGGCGTTGCGCACGAAGTCGCCGAGGTTCTGAAGACCGCCGGAGGTGAACGCGTATGGCACGCCGGATTTTTCCAGCGCCGCCGGGCCCCGTGGAGCGTTGACGCGCGCGCGTACGGCCGCAAGCGTTTCTTCGTCGCCACTGCCGCCGCGGCCACCGCCACCGCCGCGGCCGCCACCCCCGCCCGCCGCCGGAAAATTCAGCGAGTAGATCACGCGCGCGTTGGCCGTCTTGAGGTCGTCGGCGACGGCGGCCGCCTCGGCCGCTCCGGTCACGATCAGATCGAGATTGAATTCCTTGGCGATC
>Ga0111539_10005995_pt1 | contig 15703 bp, 11 predicted proteins | sample RhiMethybrSRZTD1_FD_79667 | JGI IMG/M metagenome (GOLD analysis project Ga0111539, IMG submission 79667) | Populus rhizosphere microbial communities from Tennessee, USA - Rhizosphere MetaG P. TD hybrid SRZTD1 (version 2) (version 2) | ecosystem: Host-associated > Plants > Roots > Rhizosphere >... | reverse complement strand
GTCGGTCGCGCGGCGGCGGATCTGGATCGCGGGCGGCAAGGCGCGGCATTCTAGTGGACGCCGCCCCGTCCCGGACCCTCCCATGTCCGCGCCCCTCCCGCCCGCGCTCGCCGTGCTGCTCCCCGGCCTGCTGCTCCTCGGTTGCAGCAGCCGGCCGGTCGACGCGGCCGACCGCGGCGACCCGTCCGCACCGCGCTGGCCGGACGCCGCCGGCGACATCGCCGACGCGCGCCTCGCCGCGCTGGCCTCCGACCTGTGGGAGGAGATGCTGCGCGCCAACCCGGTCTTCGCCAGCAACCACGGCGACGAGCGCTACCTCGGCCGGCTCGAGGACGTGACGCCGGCCGGCGTCGCCGACCGCCGCGCGCGGCTGGCCGCGCTGCAGCAGCGCGCCGCGGCCATCGACGCCACCTCGCTCTCGGCCGCCGACAAGGTCTCGCTCGGCCTGCTCGGCGACGAGCTGCAGCGCGCGCTCATCCTGGCCGGCTCGGGGATGGAGACCTGGCTCGTCGACCCGCGCGGCGCGCCGCACGTGGGCTTCTTCAACCTCGTCATCGACCAGCCGTCGGCGACGCCGGCGCAGCGCGCGGCGATGGAGCAGCGCTGGGCGGCGATGGCCGGCGTCGTCGACGCGACCTGCGACCAGCTCGAGATCGGCCTGCGCGCCGGCCGGGTCGGCACGCACGCGGCGATCGCGGAGACCGTCGCGCAGGTCGACCGCATTCTGGCGCAGCCCTGCGCGGAGTGGCCGCTGGGGAGCCCGTCGCTCGACGCCTCGCTGACGACCGCCGAGCGCGACGCGCTCCTCGCGCGGCTGCGCGCCACGCTCGAGACCGGCCTGCGCCCCGCGCTCGTGCGCTACCGCGCGTTGCTCGCCGACCGGCTGCTGCCCGCCGCGCGCAGCGACGACCGGCCCGGGCTCGTCTCGCTGCCGGGCGGCCTCGAGCTGTACGACCGGCTGACCTGGGTCCACACGGGGCTGCCGCTCGACGCGCAGCAGGTCCATGAGATCGGGCTGCAGGAGGTGGCCTCGATCCGCGCGCAGATCGCCGAGCTCGGCGGCCGCGTCTTCGGCACGAGCGACGTGGCCGAGATCCAGCGGCGGCTGCGCGAGGACCCGGCTCTGCACTTCGCGACGCGCGACGAGGTCGAGGCCGCGGCCGCCGATGCGCTGGCCCGCGCGCGCGCCGCGATCCCGCGCTGGTTCGGGAGGCTGCCGAAGGCCGACTGCGTCGTCGTGCGCATCGGCGCGCACGAGGAGCAGGAGACGACGATCGCCTACTACAACGAGCCGGCCGCCGACGGCAGCCATCCCGGCCGCTACTTCATCAACACCTGGGCGCCCGAGACGCGGCCGCGCTACGAGGCGCAAGTGCTGGCCTTCCACGAGTCGATCCCGGGCCACCACCTGCAGATCGCCATCGCGCAGGAGCTGACCGGCCTGCCGCGCTTCCGCCGCGAGGGCGGGACGACGGCCTACGTCGAGGGCTGGGCGCTCTACACCGAGCGGCTGTGCGACGAGATGGGCCTGTACTCCGGCGACGTCGACCGGCTCGGCCTGCTCAGCTTCGACGCCTGGCGCGCCTGCCGCCTCGTCGTCGACACGGGACTGCACGCGCAGGGCTGGAGCCGGCAGCAGGCGATCGACTACCTGCTCGCGAACACGCTGCTGGCGCCGAACAACGTCGAGAACGAGGTCGACCGCTACATCACGACGCCGGGCCAGGCCCTGGCCTACAAGATCGGCCAGCGCGAGATCGCGGCGCTGCGCGCACAGGCGCAGGCGGCGCTGGGCCCGCGTTTCGACGTGCGCGCCTTCCACGACGTCGTGCTCGGCGAGGGCGCGGTCACGCTGCCCGTGCTGCGCGCCAACGTCGAGGCCTGGATCGCCTCCTCGCGCTGATCGCCAACGAAGCCCGGCCCGATTTAAGATTGAGGGAGACTGTGCAGGCCGCGTCAAATCGAGGCCGCGCGAGGCGGCGTGGGTCGATCGACCGCAGGCGGGGCCCCAACGAAGGACGACCCAGACGGGTCGTCCGACTTGGGGTCAGTTCAGGCCGCTGAGGATCGATCGGCCCGCGCCAACGAAGCCCGGCCCGATTTGCCGCGGCCTACCCAGCCAAGCGGAACTTGCTGAACACGTAGGGGTAGTGCGGCTGGTACCAGTTGCGGAAGCTGCGCCGCGCGAGGCGGGCGTCGGTGGCCCAGCTCGCGCCCAGCAGCACGTAGTGCCGGCCGTCGAAGAAGTCGGCCGAGTAGCCGGCGTAGTCGGGCAGGTCGGCGCGGAAGCCGGGGAAGGGCTGGAAGGTCGAGGCGGTCCACTCCCAGCCGTTGCCGACGAGCTCCCCCACGCCCCACGGCGAGGGCGCGCCCGAGGGCCGGCCCACGGGCTCGAAGCTCCAGCGCCGCAGGCCGAGGTTGGCGCAGGGAGGCGGCGCGGTGTCGTCGCTGGCTTCGCCCCAGGCCGCGCGCTGGAACTCGGCCTCCGTGAGCAGCCGGCGTCCGCGCGCGCGCGCGAAGGCGGCCGCCTCGACCCAGGCCACGCTCGCGGGCCAGTGGCGCGCGCGCTCGAAGGGCACGTCCTCGAAGGGCGCGCGGACGGTCCAGCCCTCGCCGGCGCGGCGCCAGCCGTGCGGGTGGCGCTCGCCGCGCGCGGCCAGCCAGGCCCAGGCCTCGTCGCTCCACAGCTCGGCTCGCTCGTAGCCGCCCTCGCGCACGAACTCGAGGAACTCGCCGTTGCTGACCGGCCGATCGTCGAGGTCGAAGGCCGGCACCTCGACCACGAGCTCGGGGAACTCGTTGTCCCAGCCGAAGGTCAGCGCATCGCGCCGCGCGCCGAGGCGCGCCGGCCCCGCGGGCACGCGCCGCGGCCGCCGCGGCGGCGGCTCGGGCGCGGCCTCGTCGTGCGCGCCGGCCTCGCCGCTCGGCGCACGCTTCCAGCCGTGGTCGAGCTCCTGGAGCATGTAGAGCAGCGTCTCGTGGTGCATGAGCTCGTGCTCGAGCACGAGCGCCAGGCGCCGCGACTCGGCCGCCGGCAGCCGGTCGAGCGCGTCGCGCACGCCCTCCCGCGCGCGGTCGCGGTAGTCGAGCACGAGCCGCGCCTCCGGCCAGCGCGCCCCGGCCGAGCCGGCCGGCCCCGTGTCGCGCGGGTCGATGCCGCGCGCGAAGAGGTCGTCGAGCTCGGGACGCAGCGAGCGCTGGCCGAGCGCCCCGCGGCACAGCTGGTTCCAGGCGAAGGCCGGCAGGTGGCCGAGGTAGAAGAGGAAGGGATGCCGCAGCGGGATCGGCCGCTCGAGCCACGCCGCCGGCAGCAGCAGATCGAAGATGCGGTCGGTGCGGGCCCAGGCCGCCTCGAGCTCGTGCAGCGCGCGCGCCGGGGTCAGCGGCACGCCGCGCCTCCCTCCCCGCGGGCCAGCAGCGCGAGCGCGAAGCGCTGCTCCTCGTCGACGTGCCACTGCCGCAGCGCCAGGCCCGTCCCGCCGAGCCGGCGCAGCAGCGAGCCCTTCGTGAACTTGGCCGAGATCTCGGTGCGGATCTCGTCGCCGGCCGCGAAGCCGAGCTCGAGCTCGACGGCCGGCAGCGCGACGCGCTGGGCGACGCGGCTGCGCAGGCGCATCTCGATCCAGTCCCGCGCCTCGTCGTAGAAGGCGACGTGCTCCCAGGCGCGCGGGTCGAAGTCGGCGCCGGCCCGCGCGTTGAGCACGGAGAGGACGTTCAGGTTGAAGGCCGCGGTCACGCCGGCGCTGTCGTTGTAGGCGCGCTCGAGCACGCGGCGGTCCTTGACCAGGTCGAGGCCGACCAGGAAACCGTCGCCGGGCTCGAGCTGCGCGGCGACCGCGGAGAGGAAGGCGGGCAGCGTGGACGGCTCGAGGTTGCCGATCGTGCCGGCGAGCAGGAGCACGAGCCGCCCGCCGCCCGGGCCGAGGCGCACGAGGTCGAACTGGAAGTCGCCGTGCAGGGCCTCGACCTCGAGCTCGGGGTAGTCCGCGCCCAGGCTGGCCACCGAGTCGCGCAGGCAGCGGGCGTTGATGTCGAGCAGCACGCAGCGGCGCAGGCCGCCCGCCGCGCGGCAGGCGTCGAGCAGCCGCCGGATCTTGCGCCCCGCGCCGCTGCCGAGCTCGACGAGCTCGGCCGGCGCCACGGCCTCGGCCACCGTGCCGGCCACGCGGTCGAGCAGCGCCTCCTCGGTGCGCGTCTGGTAGTACTCGGGGAGCTGCGTGATCTCGACGAACAGCCGGCTGCCCCGGTCGTCGTAGAGGAAGGCGCAGGGGATCGTGGGGAGCGGGCGGGTCAGGCCCTCGCGCAGTTCCGCCATGAGCCGGAGCTCCGGCGTGGAGACGTGCTCGACCCTGGTCGTGCGGGAGTCCACTCGGCGCGCGAGTCTAGCCGACGACGGCGATGCGATTTCGCCCGGACGTCTTGGCCGAGTAGAGGCAGCGGTCCGCCATCTGGATCAACTCCTTCGGGTCGCGCCCCTTCACGGAGGCCGAGAGCGCACCGCCGCCGCTCAGCGTGATCACGCCGAGCGGGGCGGACTTGTTCTCGATAGCCGCCTCCTGGACGCGCGCACGGATGCGCTCGCCCAGGCTGACCAGGCCGGCGGCGTCCGCGCCGCTGGCCAGCACCGCGAACTCCTCGCCTCCGTAGCGGGCCACGCAGTCGATGCGGCGCGCCTCGTTGCGGATCACGTTGGCCACGCGCCGCAGCACGTCGTCGCCGGCGACGTGGCCGTAGAGGTCGTTGAAGCCCTTGAAGTGGTCGATGTCGAACAGGAGCAGGCCGTAGGGCACGCCCGAGCGCGCGCTGCGCTCGCGCTCCTGGTCGAACTGGGTCTCGAAGGCGCGCCGGTTGAAGATGCCCGTGAGCGGGTCGGTGTGCGACATCTCCGTGAGGCGGCGGTTGGCCTCGTTGAGCGCGAACTCCTTGTCGGCCAGGGCCTGGTTCTTGTCGCGCAGCTCGGCCGTCTGCGCCGCCACCTGCCGGCGGATCACGTCGTTCTGGCGCACGAGCACGTAGACGATGCCGGAGATGAGCAGCATCACGACGAGGACCGCGGCCGGGAGCAGCGTCGAGGTCCGCTCGAGCAGCTCGGAGACCGTCGGCTCGGGCCGGACGGCCGGCAGCGTCTGGACGGTCCACGTGCGGCCGTCGATGTCGAACGCCTGCGCGAAGGGCTTGGACTCGACCGGCCGCGCACGCCCGGCGGCGCCGAGCAGGTCGGTCCCGTCCCAGACCTCGATGCACACGACCTCGGGCCCCTCGCGCTCGATGGCGCGCGCGAAGGCCGACTCGACCAGCCGCTTCGTCGCGCACTCGCCGACCACGAAGCCGCGCAGCGCGGCGCGCCGGTCGTCCTCGGTGCGCAGCGGCCGGCCCTCGGCGTAGACGGGGATGCAGGCCATGACGCCGGCCTTGCCCTCGTCGTCGGCCGGCAGGACGAGGTCGACGCGCTGGCTGAGCACCAGGCCGGACCGGTCGTCCGCCAGGGCGCGCTCGAAGGCGGCGCTGCGGCCCGGGTCGGAGGCGAGGTCGAGGCCGTCGAGGTCGGCCGCGCGCTCGTCGGGCCAGACGTGGTCGATCACGACGTGCGACGACCCGCCAAGGCTCGCGCCGCCGTTCAGCCCGGCGATGCGGAAGCCGGGGCGCTGCGACTGCCGGGCGGCCTGCCAGGCCTCCAGGTCCGCGGCGAGGACGCGTGGCGCCCAGGCCACGTAGCGCAGCGGCGACTCGGGCTGCAGGGCCTCGTCGAGCACGCGGCGCAGGCGCGCCTCGTCGAGCTCGCCTCCCGCGGCCAGCCCCGCGACGAAGGGCAGCGGCGCCAGGCTGTCGTGCACGTAGTCGCGCAGCCGCTCGACGTTGCGCGTGGCGCGCTCACCCAGCTCGTCCGCCTCGCGGCGGCGCTCGGCGCGGTCCGAGGAGTACCAGGTCAGCCCGGTGAAGGAGAGGCCCAGGACGACGACGAGCAACGGACGCAGCAGGGTCGGTTGCCGGAGTGGGCCGTGCATCGACCCGAGTTATATGAACCACGGGTTGCCGATTGAATCGCGACGGAGACTGAACGCGCTGGGCGGTGCATCGGGGCGTGCTCCGCCCTCCGGATTCGCCTCGTCCGGAGCCGCGGGCGCTGCGTGATCCGCGCGGAGCCCCGTTATCCGCCGCCCGACCGTTCGGCACCGAGCTGCGACTGCCGCCGCTCCACCCGCGCCAGCGACACGCCGACGTCGCGGTGGCGAAAGGGCGCGGCGCGGCCGGGGGTCGGCGCAGGCCCTCCTATGAGCCCGGTGCTCCGTGGACTCCGTGACTCTCCTGAAGGTCCGGACCGGGCGAATGAGAGGGCCGGAGCCGACCCCCAGGCCAGCCGCGCCCATCCGCCGCTACGCCGTCGGCGCGGCGCCCGGGGCCCCGAAAGTGAGCTGGCTCGGGTCGTTGGCGTACTGCAGCGCGGCCTCCTTGCTGATGAGGCCCTTCGCGACGTGCGCCATGAGGTGCTTCTCGAGCGTGAGCATGTGGTCCTTGGCCGAGAGCTGCATCGTCGCGTAGATCTGGTGCCAGTTGCCGACGCGGATCAGGTTGCTGACCGCCGGCACGTTCTTGAGGATCTCGTAGGCCGCGACGCGGCCCTTGGCGTCCTTGCGCGGCAGCAGCTTCTGCGCGATGACGAAGGCCAGGCTGAAGCTGAGCTGCGACATGACCTCCTTGTTCCGCTCGGGCGGGAACAGGTCGACGATGCGCGTGATCACGCCCTTGGCGTCGCGCGTGTGCAGCGTCGTGAACACGAGGTGGCCGGTCTCGGCGGCGGTCAGCGCGAGCGTGGCCGTCTCGGTGTCGCGGATCTCGCCCACGAGGATCACGTCGGGGTCCTCGCGCAGCGCCGAGCGCAGGCCGTTGTGGAACGTGGCGGTGTGCAGGCCGACCTCGCGCTGGCTGATCAGGCACTTCTCGTTCTTCATCACGAACTCGACCGGGTCCTCGAGCGTGATGACCCGCAGGCTCGAGCTCTTGTTGATCTCGGCGAGCAGCGAGGCGATCGTCGTCGACTTGCCCGAGCCGGTGATGCCGGTGACCACGACGAGCCCCTGCCGGAGCGTGAGGATCTGGCGCAGCACGTCGGGCTCCGGGAAGCCCAGGCTGTCGATGCGCGGCACCGTGCGCGGCAGCGAGCGGATCACGCAGGCCAGGCCGTCGCGGTCGTGGAAGGCATTGATGCGGAAGTTCATGCCGCCCGTCTCGTCGAGGTGGTAGGCCGCGTCGACGTCCTGCGGGTACTCGCGCTCGAGCTTCTCGATCTGGTCCGGGCGCAGCAGCGGGTAGACGAGGCTCTGCACGAGCCCGTGCGTGAGCTCGTCCGCGTCCTGGATCGGGATCAGCTCGCCGTCGAGGCGGAAGCGCGCGGCCTGCCCGACCTTGAGGTGCAGGTCGGCCAGGCGCGAGATGCCGTTGCGCTGCCAGCGCTCGTCGCCGAAGCGGCGCAGCAGGTCGAGGATGCTCTCGAGCCGCTCGCCGACGCGGTAGTTCGCGACGGCCTCGGGACGATGGCGCGCCGCGGCCGGAGCCTGGGCGCTGTCGATCACGTCGCTCACGGGCGGCACCTCGGGTGCGGGGAGTCCCCCTTGTCGACCGCCCGGGCGTCCGGACTTGGGGCGACGCCGCGCGCCGCGCGGGCGCCTAGGGCCGCGCCGCCGGCGCCGCGAGCTCGGTCAGCGTCGGGAAGGGGAACAGCGTCGCCGTGCGCTCGCCGTCGTCCACGTGGAGCTCGAGCACGTCCGTCCCCGCGCCCAGGCCCGACTGCAGCGTGACCGTGTAGGTGCCGTCGTGGTGGTCGAGCACGCCGGCCAGGGTGCACAGGCCCGCGCTGCCGGGGGCGTGCTCGAGCGTGAAGGTCGCGCCGCCGCGCACGAGGCGGCGGTCGTGGTAGTCGCGCAGCTCGACCTGCAGGTCCACGAAGGACGCGCCGTCGCCCGCGACCTCGGAGGCCTCGGGCGTGACGACCGAGAGCAGGCCGTCGGGATGCCCGAGGATCCCCCGCACGAAGTCCTCGTACTGCGCGAGGAGCTGCCGCACGGGCTCGGGATCCTCCTTCTGCTGGCCGGCGACGTTGAGGTCGAGCCAGTACGTGCCGCTCGCGCAGCCGGCCGAGGCGTTGCAGACGCCGTCGGGGTCGCCCGGGCGGCCCACGAGGGCGAAGGCGATGTGCGCGCTCTTTTCGAACGAGGGCGGCGGCGCGCCGCAGCTGTCGGGCGCCGAGGGGCTGCACGAGCAGCGGCCGTCGCCTCCGAGCTCGCGGGCCGCGTTCATGCCGGCCATGAGCCGGTCGGCGAGCGAGCCGCTCGCGGCCTGCACCGCGGCCTCGGCCGCGAACACGACCTCCTGGCCGGCGAGCACGTTGCCCTGGATCGCGTAGGCGATCGTGCCGAAGCGGCCGTTGACGTGCTTCTTGGCCTTGCCCGCGGCGCCGCCCGTGTAGCCGACCGTCTCGAGCGACAGGTCGACGATGCCGTACTGGCGCGTCGACTTGGCCACGTCGCCGTCGAGCACGATCTGCAGGATCTCCGCCGGCGGCGTGCCGAGCTGGAGCTGCTCGAAGATCTTCTTGCGGTTCTTGGCCGCGGTGTCGATGGCCGACTGCGCGACGGCGCCGCCCTTGCCGACCACGAGCACGGGCAGGACCTGCTCGAGGTCGAGGCTCTCGAGGCAGGTGGCGCCGGCGATGGCGACCTCGCCCGTCGAGGTGTCGACGAGCACGATCGACCAGGTCGCGGACGCCGGCGGGGCGAGGGCGAGCACGACGACGAGCACGAGCGCGGCGAGGCGGGTGGCCATGGCCTGTCTCCCGGAAGACGCGACCAGCCTACACCCGCCGGCGCCGCGCGGGCGGGCGGGCCCATCCACTATCCTGTCGCCACCCCCGCGAGCCGCCCGGAGCCGCCTTGGAACGCTGGTCGATCGACATCCAGAAGGAGTACTTCAAGTTCTCCGCGGCCCACTTCCTGATCTTCCCCGACGGGACGGCCGAGCGGCTGCACGGGCACAACTACCGGGTCTTCGTGAGCCTCGAGGCGGCACTCTCGCGGCACGGCCTCGTGCTCGACTTCAAGCGCGTCAAGCCGGTCATCCGCGCGCTGCTCGACGAGCTCGACGAGCACTGGCTGGTGCCCGGCGAGCACCCGGCTCTGAAGGTCGCGCGCCGTGGCGACGGCACGACCGAGGTGCGCTTCGGCGAGCGCTACTACGCGGCGCCCGACGAGGACGTGCTCGTGCTGCCGCTCAACAACATCAGTGCCGAGAACCTGGCCAGCTTCGTCGGGCGCGAGCTGCTCGCGCGCCTGCGCAAGCGCTTCGACGAGGTGCGCATCCTCCGCCTGAGCTGCGGGGTCGAGGAGACGGCCGGGCAGCGGGGCGTCTACGCCTACGCGGCCGACGCGCAGTCGGAGTAGGAGCCGTGCGGGTCCTGCTCACCGGCTACGAGCCCTTCGGCGGAGAGCCGGTCAACCCGAGCGCGCAGCTCGTGACCGAGCTCGCCGCCCGTCCGGCCCCCCACGCGCGGCTCGAGCTCTCGTCCGCCGTGCTGCCGGTCGACAGCCGGCGATTCCGCGGCGCGCTGCAGGCGGCGCTCGCCGCGAGCCGGGCCGAGCTCGTCGTCGCCGTCGGGCAGGCCGCGGGGCGCGCGGACGTCGAGCTCGAGGCGCTGGCCCACAACGCGCTCGACTTCAAGAACGAGACCGACAACGGCGGGCACGCCGCGCACGGCGAGCCGCTCGTCGCCGGCGGCCCGGCGCGGCTGCACGTGCGGCTCCCGCTGGCCACGCTCGCCGCGCGGCTGGCCGGGAGCGGCCTGCCCGTGCGCGTCTCGCTCGACGCGGGCCGGCACCTGTGCAACGCGCTGCTCTACGAGCTGCTGCTGCGCCATCCCGAGCGGCCGGCGCTCTTCGCGCACGTGCCGCTGCTGCCCGAGCAGGCCGCGCGCCGCGCGCAGGACGAGCCCAGCCTGCCCGCCGCCGTCAGCCGCGACTGCCTGGCGGCGCTGCTCGGCCTGCTGGCGGAGCGGGCGCCCGCGCGGCGGCGCGCGCGGCCCTGATCGCCGCCAGCCGGCGGCCGAGCTCGGCCTCGGCTCCGCGCCCGCCCGGCTCGTAGAAGCGGCTGCCCGCCAGCTCGCGCGGCAGGTGCTCCTGCGCCGTCAGGCCCTCGGGCACGTCGTGCGGCAGGACGTAGCCGCGGCCCGCGCCCATCTCGGCCAGCAGCTTCGTGGGCGCGTTGCGCAGCTCGAGCGGGACGGCCAGGTCGGGCCGCCTCTCGGCCGCCGCGCGCGCGGCGAGGCCGGCGCGGTAGACCGCGTCGGACTTGGGCGCGAGCGCGAGGTACACGGCGGCCTGCACGAGCGCGGCGTCGCCCTCGGGCAGGCCCAGGAACTGCACCGCCGAGAGCGCGTCGAGCGCGACGCCCAGCGCCGCGGGATCGGCCAGGCCGACGTCCTCGCTGGCCATGCGCACGAGCCGCCTGGCGACGACGCGCGGGTCCTCGCCGGCCACGAGCAGGCGCTCGACCCAGTAGGCCGCGGCGTCGGGGTCGCTGCCGCGCAGCGACTTGTGCAGCGCCGAGAGCAGGTCGTAGTGGCGGTCGCCGCTCTTGTCGTGCAGCGCCGTGCGCTCGCCGAGCGCGGTCGCGACGTGCGCGGCGGCGATCGCGGGCGCGCCCGCCGCGGCGGCGCGGCCCGCGGCGCGCTCGAGCGTGTCGAGCAGCGCGCGCGCGTCGCCGCCGGCGTGCTCGACGAGCGCCGCCCGCGCCGCCGGCTCGACGGCCAGCCCCAGGGCCCCGAGCCCGCGCTCGCGGTCGGCCAGCGCCCGGCGCACGAGCTCGGCCTGCGCGGCCGGCTCGAGCGGCGCCAGCCGCAGCACGCGGCAGCGGCTGAGCAGCGCGCTGTTGATCGAGAAGGAGGGGTTCTCGGTCGTCGCGCCGACGAGCGTGATGCGCCCGTCCTCGACCGCGTGGAGCAGCGCGTCCTGCTGGCCGGCGTGGAAGCGGTGGATCTCGTCGACGAAGAGCAGCGTCGGCGCCCCGCCCCCGCCCAGCGCCTCTTCGGCCGCGGCGATCGCGGCGCGCACATCGGCCACGCCGGCCCCCACGGCGGAGAGGGCGCGCAGCTCGGCCTGAGACTCGCGGGCCAGCGCGCGCGCCAGCGTCGTCTTGCCCGAGCCCGGCGGCCCCCACAGGATCAGCGAGCCGAGCCGGCCGGCGGCCAGGTCGGCGCGCAGCGTCGCGACGAGCGCCTGCTGGCCGACGAGCTCGTCGAGCGAGGCAGGCCGCAGGCGCTCGGCGAGACCGGCGCGGCCCGTCGCGGCGCGCCGCGCGGCGTCGGCGAAGAGCGGCGAGACCGGGCGGCGCGGGGTGGTCATGGCGGGGCCGAGAGCGCGTGGCAGTATAGGCACATCCCCGGAGACCGGTCCCCATGGTCCGCATCGACGTCCGCTACGAAGGCGAGCTGCGCTGCCGCGCCGTGCACGCGCCGTCCGGCGAGCAGCTCGTCACCGACGCGCCGCTCGACAACCACGGCAAGGGCCAGTCCTTCTCGCCGACCGACCTCGTCGCCACGGCCATGGGGACCTGCATGGCCACGATCATGGGCCTCGCCGCGCAGGCGCGGGGCATCGACCTCTCGGGCCTGACGGTGAGCGTCGAGAAGGAGATGACCGCCGTCCCGACGCGGCGCATCCGGCGGCTGACGACGGTCATCGCCCTGCCGCGCGACCCGGGCGAGGCTCAGCGCAGCCTGCTCGAGAAGGCGGCCCTGGCCTGTCCGGTGCACGCCAGCCTGCATCCCGACGTCGAGCGGCCGATCACCTTCCGTTGGGGGCCGGGCTGAGCGGCGCGGCGCGGCCGTCCCACTGCAGGCGCACGACGTTGCGCGCGGCGGTCGGCAGGAAGTCGAAGCGCGCGCGCAGCCCCTTGCGCACGGCGATGTGGTCGCCGGTGAGCCCGCGGGGCGGCGGGTTCTGGTCGAGGTAGAGCGGGCGGCCGGCTTGCGCGCGCACGAGCGCGTAGTCGACGACGTGCGGCCCGGTCGGGGCCACGTGGCCCAGCTCGGCCTCGGCGGCCTCGGCCTGCACGGGCCCCACGAAGGGGCCGAGGTAGACCACGCGCCGCCGCGAGCCGGGTCCGCGCACGAGCGGCTCGGCCAGGCCCGGGTCGGCGGTCGTGATCAGCACCGCGTCGTCCTCCATGAGCGCCGCCGCGGCCGCCAGGCTGTCGTGCCGCTCGATGGCCTCGGTCTCGGTGGCCGTCGGCCCGCTCGCGTGCGCCACGCTCCAGGCCAGCGCGGCGCCGGCGACGACCGGCGCGATCCAGGCGCGCCGCGGCCCCAGCGCGCGCGCCGCGCCGGCTCCGGCGAGCGCCGCGGTGAGCGGCACGCCGGGCAGCAGGTAGTTGTCCGAGCGGAAGGAGTAGAGCGCCAGGAACACGCCCTGCACGACGAGCGCGAGCAGGGCCAGCGCGGCGAAGGCGCGCGCCGCGGGCTCGGCGCGGCCGGCGCGCCAGAGCAGCGCCAGCCCGGCGAGCGCCGCGAGCGCGAGCAGCGGCGACTGCAGCTCCGAGAGCCCGGCCAGCGCCTTGACCAGCACCCAGTGCTCGTCGGGACGCAGCGGCGCGCCCTCGGGCGAGAACAGGTTGTGCAGCGAGAAGCGGTGCTCGAGGTCGTGGCTCCAGACCGCGTAGCCGGTGTGCAGCGGGCTGCCGTAGGCCCAGGCGTTGTGCGCGGCGACGGCCGCGCCGCCGAGCGCCATGCCCGCGCCGAGGACGAGCAGCGAGCGCAGGCGTCCGGCCGGCCGGCTGCCGCCGGTGAGCAGCTCCGCCGCGACCATCGCGGCCGGGAAGGTCAGGTTCGCGTAGCGCAGCAGCAGCGTGAGCACGGCCAGCAGGCCGGCCAGGAACAGCGCGACGGGCCGGGCGCGGCTCGCGAAGAGCAGGGCCGCGACGACCATCACGGCGCCGGTCGGCACCTGCGTCATGATGTAGCCGCTCATGCGCCGGAACATCGGCGAGGAGAGCAGGAGCAGCCCGGCGGCCAGGCCCGCCGCGACGCCGCCGCCGAAGCGGCGCCCGGCGACCCAGGTCGCCGCCACGCCGGCGAGCGCGAAGGCCAGCAGCGTCCACGCGCCGTTGCGCATGTCGGGGCCGAGCAGCAGGGCGGGCGGCAGCAGCAGCGCCGGCAGGCCGGCCGGGTAGTAGCCGGGGATGTCCGTGTCGCCGACGCGGATCGTGTTGCCGCGGCCCTCGAGCAGGCTGCGCGCCTGGCTCGTGTAGCCGAGGATGTCGTAGAAGAGCGGCACGCGCTCGCGCGGCACGAACAGCAGCGCCGCGGCGAGCACGAGGAGGAGCGCGAGCGCGAGCGCGCCCGACCGGCGCGCCGTCGTCACCGGCGCGGGGGCAACAGCGAGCCCATGACCTTCTTGCCGAGCGCGGAGGCGACGAGGTCGCACACGAGCTGTCCGGTCGCGTTGGCGTTGTCGTGGATCGGGTTGAGCTCGGCGATCTCGAGCGAGACCAGCCGCCCCGTGTCGGCCACGACCTCCATCAGCAGGTGCGACTCGCGCAGGCTCAGCCCGCCGGGCACCGGCGTGCCCACGCCGGGCGCGTAGTCGGGGTCGACCGCGTCCATGTCGAAGGACACGTGGATGCCGGCCGTGCCGCGCGAGGCGAGCTCGACCGCCTCCTGGATCACGGCTCCCATCCCGCGCGCGTCGACCTTCATCATCTCGTAGTAGTGGATTCCGCTGCGCAGGACGATCTCGCGCTCGCCCTCGTCGACCTCGCGGATGCCGATGAGCGCGACGTTGTCGGCCTCGACCTTGGGCGCGAAGCCGCCCAGCTCGACGAGCTCGGGCGCGCCGTAGCCCAGCAGCGCGCCGAGCGGCATGCCGTGGATGTTGCCCGAGGGCGAGGTCTCGGGGGTGTTCATGTCGGCGTGCGCGTCGACCCAGATCAGCCCGACGCGCTCGCCCTTCTTGCGGAAGTGCCCGGCCACTCCGGCGACCGTGCCGATGGCCATCGAGTGGTCGCCGCCGACCACGACGGGGATCGAGCCCTCGTCCATGATCCGCCGCACCCTGGTGTTCAGGCGCTCGCAGGCGCTGCGGATCTCCTTGAGGTACTTGGCGCCCTTGCCGGGGGCGCGCACCTCGGGGATCGGCACGCTGATGTCGCCGGCGTCCTGGAAGGCGTAGCCCAGCGCGCGGACCTGCCGGGCGAGGCCGGCGTAGCGCACGGCCGAGGGCCCCATGTCGACGCCGCGGCGGCCGGCGCCGAGGTCCATGGGCACGCCGATCAGGCGGACGCTGCGCGTGGCTGCGGCGGTGCGCGGTTCGGAGGTCCGGGGGGACATCGCTTCAGGGCGCCAGGGCCTGGAGAGTGGCCGTCACTCTAGCCCGCGTCCGGGGTCCGAACCACCGCCCGGACCGACCGCTGCCCTCAGGAGTTCTGCATCGCGGCAGCATCGCGGACGTTGTGGGTCGTGCCCTCGATGCTCACGCCGGCCGCGCGGTTCTCGAGCTTCGGCCCGCGGCTCAGCCCCATCGAGCGGCCGATCCGCTTGGCGATGTCGTAGGCCTTGAACTCGAGCGTGTAGTCGTAGATCTGGTGCCGCAGGCGCCAGCCGGCCATCAGCCGCAGGAAGCGGTTGTAGGGCGACTTGCCGCGCACCAGGCCGTCGAACCAGGGCACCAGGTAGGTGTAGCGGTGGTAGTCGCGCTGGATCGCGGGCGGCAGCAGCTCGTAGGTCTTGTTGCCGAACTTGTACTCGACCATCGAGCCCCAGGTCTCGAATTCGAGCGGCATCTCGTAGCCGTTGCGCGCGGCGTGCTCGCCCGACTCGGTGCCCGGCAGCGGGCGGTAGAGCAGGACCTCGCTGGTGCAGTTCGGATACCGCGTCTTCATCTCGGCGGCCAGCGTCATCGTGGCGCGCATCGACTCCTCGGTCTCGTCCGGATAGCCGAGGATCCAGAACAAGCCGATCTTGATGTTGCGCTGCCACATGCGCTTCATGGCCGCGTCGACGTTGCCCTGCGCGATGCCCTTGCGGATGTAGGCCTGCATCTCGGCACTGGCCGTCTCGGCGCCGACCCACATCATGTGGCAGCCGCTGTCGCGCATCAGGTCGAGCGTCTCGTCGCTGGTCTTGACGATGGTCTCGACCTCGATCGTCGCGTTCCAGTGGATGTTCACCTTGCGCTCGATGAGCAGGCGGCAGAACTCGCGGACACGCTTCTCGTGCACGCCGAAGTTGGCGTCCTGGAAGCGCACGACGTCGAAGTCGTGGTGCTTCTTCATCTCGACGATGCGGTCGACGAGCGTCTCGGCGCTGAGCGCCTTCCAGCGGCGCTGCGTGACCATCGGCGAGCAGCAGAAGCTGCACGGCTCGGGGCAGCCATAGCTGCTGAAGTACGACACCGCGCGATACGGCTTGGTCATGCTGTAGCCGGGCGGGTCGGGGAAGCGGTAGCGCACCTTGGCGGTGCTGGCCTGCCGCTCCTGGATGTCGAGGTACTTGTCGACGTCGATGAGGTCGAAGCGCGGCGGCGGCAGGTCGTCGAGCGCGGCGACCTCGCGCCAGGGCGTCTTGAAGAGCTTGCCGTCGCGCCACAGCGCGAGGCCGGGGATGTCGTCGACCGGCCGACCGTCGCGCAGCGCGACGAGCCAGTCGCGGAAGGTCAGCTCG
>Ga0111539_10005994_pt1 | contig 15706 bp, 13 predicted proteins | sample RhiMethybrSRZTD1_FD_79667 | JGI IMG/M metagenome (GOLD analysis project Ga0111539, IMG submission 79667) | Populus rhizosphere microbial communities from Tennessee, USA - Rhizosphere MetaG P. TD hybrid SRZTD1 (version 2) (version 2) | ecosystem: Host-associated > Plants > Roots > Rhizosphere >... | reverse complement strand
CTTTGCTGCCTTAATTACGATCGTTTCATACTTATTGTAAGCCTCAGTTATCATCAAACCATCATGTTCGAGGCCTGCGAGCATCAGATCAGTACTCTTACCAACAGATTCAAATTTAATGTTTTCAAATCCGCAATACTCCATAAGCCTCGTCAACGATGATTTATTGTGAATAAGCTGATGACCCCAATCCCTAAAATAATTATTGATCACATATACGTCTATATCTGCAATGTTCATTAACTGAGCCGGAATGTATTTCAGGAAATTCTGGAAATTCCATTTAAGATATTCGATTTGGAATTCAGATTTTGTATTACCCGCCAAGTTCGCCAGAAAATTAAAATCAGGTGTCGCAATCCTTATTTTACCACCGGGTTTCAATATTCTGTATGACTCATTCAGAAAATTAAGCTGCTGTGGAAAACTCAAATGTTCAATCAGGTGCTCACAATATATATAATCAAAACTTCCTTTTGGTAATGGAAATGTCTTTGCCGCATCGAGTGCTGCAATATTTTTATTATCGGGTATCAGATCAGTATTCAACCAGGTATCAAGAGAATTTCCGCCGCACCCTATATGCAGTTTACGTACCTCATGCTTGCCTATATAATTCCGCATGAAATCTCTCGCCCTTTTCTGTCTATTCCTATTTGCGAAATAGCGGTATATCTTTTGAGGCGATGCTTCATATATTTTTCTTAATATTGAGCTCATTCCTCTATGATGTTCGCTATTTTTTTTCCTGCATCTCCATTGCCATATAATTGAATCCAGCTAACAGGGTCCGGATCTGTATTCAAAGCTTTTATCATATCAGTCCGATCCACATTGGCAAGGATGTTCCAATTGTTATGAAGCGTTTCTATCCATTCTGTTTCTGTTCGGATTGTAACGCATGGCTTCTTTGCCCAGTATGCTTCTTTCTGCAGGCCACCGGAATCAGTGATCACTTTCTTCGCACCACTCAGTACAACCATCATTTCAAAATATGAATATGGATCTGTAATGTAAACGTTAGAGGGAATTTTCAATTTACCTATCGTTCCATTATTCCTTGGGTGTACCGGCCATATAACATTTGTTTTTGCTTCACCCATCGCCCCAACTATTTCCGAAAGATTTTCCAGGTTGTCAGTATTTACCGGGCGATGTATCGTCAGCAATATATAATCGTCAGCAATTTTCTGCGGAAGGATCTCTTTCTTACTGAACTTGTTTTTGGCTATACTTGAAAATGTATTGAATGCATCGAGCATAATATCACCGCTGATGTACACGCCTTTCGTTAATCCTTCCTTCTTAAGATTATCTTTTCCCGCGTCGCTTGAACAAAAAAGAAGTGAAGAGAGACGGTCGGTCATTACCCTGTTGATTTCTTCGGGCATTGTTCTGTTATAGCTGCGCAAGCCTGCTTCAACATGAATTATTGGTATATTCAGTTTTGCAGCAGCAAGAGCGCCCGCAAGAGTACTATTGGTGTCGCCATACAGCAGTACATACGAAATAGTATTTTTATGCTCCAGCAGGTATTTTTCTAAACCGGTAAGTATCTCTCCTGTTTGAACTGCATGTGATCCGGATCCGGCATTCAGATTGATTTCAGCACCCGGCAAACCAAGTTCAGTAAAAAAAACCTCGCTCATTTTATAGTCGTAATGCTGACCGGTATGAATGATCACTTCCTTTATTCCACGGCTGTTAAGCTCTTTGGAAAGCACTGCGGCCTTAATGAATTGCGGACGGGCACCAATTACTGTAACGATCATACCGAATAATCCGGAGGACCAGGATTGGCCAGGTTTTTTAAAATATCCTTAGCTACTTTATCTGAAGGATTATTCTGTTCAACGTATTTTCTCCCATCAACGATCAATCTCTGCTGTAAGTCGAAGTCGCTGAACAACTGAGCGAGTTTATTTTTAATATTATTCGCGTTGATGTTCCAGATGGGAGGCTTGAAACAGGCCGGTGAAAATTCAATATATCTTGTTGCCACCGCACATCCTGAAGCCATTGCTTCGAAACTCAAAACTCCGGGGCCATGAAATACGATCTCGTCCACCAGAATGTCCATATCCTGCAATAAAGCCGGTATGTCATCATGCTTTACATTCCTGTAATTGAAAAAATTTATCCTTGCGCCTTCGCTGATCAATTCATTGATCGTTCTCTCAATAATGTCGGTACCTTTCTTCCAGGGATCGCTTGGCAAATGCAACACATTAGGAATTTTTCTACCGTTATTCTTAAAAACGAAACGGGAAAGATCAATGGGTATCTGAAGATGATAGTAAGGGCGCTTCTGAAGTCCCGATTGGTCCGGAACAGAATAAATCAGTGAAGCAAATTCTTCAGCAGTTTCAACATACCTTTTTTTCAGGCCGAGGTTCTCTTTTACCCAGTAATCAGGAAACTCCCAATGAGAGACATTATATGTCTGACTGAAAAGCGAAAATGTCCTGATATCGCTTCCCGTAAATAAAAAAATAATCTTTGCGCCGTTATCACTGAACATTTTTACATCGGAATGTGTTGGTGAGATCGTGTCCCATATATAGATGACTACATCATAATTATTTATCGAGTGTTTCTGAAACCAGTTAATATACGACCTGGTAATTAAATTATTTATCCTTGATATAAATCTATTCCGGGGTTTAAATTTAATATGGTACCTCGATGCGTCATAAGTATACTTATCATTGGAGTAAAAGTAGTTTTTGGTTTTAACCAGGGTTTCACAGTGATGGCCAAGACTTGTAAACTCCTTCTGAAATAAACTTACCCATCCGCATATTTCATAAGTGCCAATTAATATTCTCATCAATTGTTGTTGCCATCGGTTTCCTTAAAAGGAAAACAATATTTGATATAGAAACTCATGGGAACAAGGTTTGCTTTCGCCAATATAAAAAACAGCGGCCTTAACCTTTCAAATCTTTTTTTATATGTTTTGAAATCCCTGAAGCTCCTGCCAGGGCCTTTCATCAGTTTTTCATATTCGTTATCTGAAAGTTCAAGGCGTTTCTTTACATATGCTACGATTTCATCTGTATTTCCCAGCGGGGTTCTGTAGATTTCTAATGCCTGCTCGCGCGTAAGCCTGCCTCTTCTTACCTGTGCGCATAGTGCCCAGTTGCGGTTATCGATGCCGAATTTTTCAGGCTGGTATACCATATGGAAAAAAGCGGCAGACCTGTTCTCGAGATGATGCCCGCCATAATAAATCCAACCCGTTTGTTCTTCAAGTACCTTCCTGGAATCCGCCTTAGAATAATCCATGTACCAGTACGGTCGGATAAATTTCTGCCTGTACACCAGTACCCATTTCAAAAATTCCTTAAAAGTGAGGTTCGGGTAAGTCTTCATTTTAATTTTTCCGTACTTCTTATGAATATCTGCTATGTACTTACCATCGAAATAATTTTTACCCATAGGAGAAACGCCTTCTTCGTGGAAAGAATGTCCCTCAAGAATATATTTGATCTTGAATTTTGCTGCCGCGCTTCGCAGGACCTGAGCATATGCAATATCGGTTGAAGCATCAAATTCAGGCACACCTGCAATAAGGAACGACCTGAAAATATCATCAGCTTCCTTGTTGTTGATCACGTAAGTATATAGATCGATGTTCAGCCTGGACGTAACCTTCCTGATATTTTCGGTAGCCACCGCGCTGTTCCAGGTATTATCATAATGAACCGCAAGTGGCCGTAATCCCCATTCCTGTGCTTTTAACAGCATGAAAGATGAATCTGTTCCGCCGCTCACACCGATCACACAATCGTACTTTTTATTTTTACCCGATCTCCTGATCTGTTCAAGAATATCCTGGAGCGCTTTCTCTCCTTTTGGTTTGCCTGTACCAAATGTTTCTTCAAGATTTTCTATCTGGTGACAATAATTACAAATACCAATTTCGTCGAAAGTTATTCCCGGAGTATTCGAATCATAAATGCACCTTGTACACATTTTATAATTATCACCACCTGCCATACCTTAATACTTGTTTAATTTTTACTTTTTATCGTATACAAAAACCGGAATTCCATCTTTGAATTCAATTTTACCCACTACTTTACCCGGTTGTCCCATAATAATTGAATGAGCAGGAACATCCCTGTTCACAAATGCATTCGCGCCAATCACACAGGTATTGCCGATTGAAATACCTTTCGTGATGATTGCTTTGGGACCTATATATACATTATTACCGATCGAAACAGGTGTTCTTTCAATTTCAATGACTCCTGATGTAAGCGTTTGCTTTACGTTATCGTGAGTATAGATATGAACTCCCGCCGAAATAGTGCAATAGTCGCCAATTACAATCTTTCCGCTTCCATCAATAATAGTAAACGGACCGATCCAGACATTCATTCCCACTTTTACATCGCCGATCACGATGGATGAATCATAAATAGAACTCTTCTCACCAAAGCCAAGTCTTTTTGCGCGGTCCCATCTGTCGATGAGCACCTCGTTTAACGGCAGTGACCGGTTATGATTCCGCATGAACGCATTGTCGAGCGTTTCATGCAGCTCTATGATAGAATCATAAAAACTTTTCTGCGAATCTGTAGGCAGCTGTTCCTTCCTGTTCATTCGTTTTTTACATATTATTTTTCATCCACTCTGCTGTTTTCAATACCCCTTCTTCAAGGTCAACTTTAGCTTTAAAGCCCAGCAGTTCTTTTGTTTTTTCAACACTCGGGATCCGGATAGCGATGTCGGCAGACAATGGCGGCTCGAATACAATTTTAGAATCTGATTTCAACACTCTGCAAACCGTTTGTGCCAATCCCAGTATGGTAATTACCGCTCTCGCGTTACCAAGATTGAAACTTTCACCTATCGCTTTCGGATCTTCTACACAACGTACAAGACAATCAACAAAATCATCAACGTAGCACCATGCCCTGATCTGGTTGCCGTCGCCATCAATTTTAATATCCTCATTTTTAAGCGCACGCTTAATAAATATCTGTATTGCGCCTTCACCTGTTTGCCCCGGACCATACACGTTAAACGGACGGACCGTAACTACAGGTAATTTATACTGGTAATAGTAGGCATGTGCCAGATGTTCTCCCGCAAGCTTTGAAACAGCATAAGTCCACCTAGCTTCCCCTGCAGAACCGACAACAGTGGTATCTGCTTCCGAAGAGCGGAAGGCCATCGAGCCGAAAACTTCAGAGGTTGAAAAATCAATGAAACGATCTTTAACATTATTTACTTTGGCTGCCTCAAGCGCATTGGAAGTGCCGATCATATTCACGCGCATGGTCCGCACCGGATCCTTGATCACCGTATCTATACCTGCAATCCCAGCAGCATGGATCACCACATCGGCACCGGCCATCGCTTTTGTCATGTTATCAAGATCCAGTACATCTCCTTTTACAATTGTGATGTTCGGATGGTTGGCAACAGTAGAGCCCGAAAGAGTGTCTCTGTGAAAATTATCATAAACCACAATTTTATTGTTTTCAACGTAATGCCTGATGAGTGTGTTTGCAATAAAACCTGCTCCTCCCGTAATAAAGATCCTTTTGTTTTTAATCATATTTATTTAGATGTTATCTCATTGAGTTGTCGCGAAATGTACCTGATATCTTCAGAAGTTAATTTTTCATAAATCGGCAATGCTAATCCTTTTTTAAATGACTTCAATGCATTCGGGAATTTTGCAACACTGTCAAGTTTATATTTCTTTAGAAAATAAGTTTGATATGGTATACATTGGGCGCCGTAATTCGTGCCAATTCCGCGGTCGCGAAGCTGCGATATAACCTCGCCCTGGTCCAGATCATCGGGGAGCAGCACATGAAATGTTTGCCAGGTATGGAGCATCCCTTCAGGAGCCGATGGCATCTGTACCCTCGAACCATCAATCTCTTCAAAATAAATTTCAGCCAGTTCCCTTTTAATGCTGAGTATCGCTGGTAATCTATTCAGCTGACTTGATACAAGTGCTGCCTGGAAGTCAGTCATCCTGTAATTGAACCCCGCCGCAACAAAATCCATTTTCCCATTAGCTACGGTGATGCCATGATTTCTTAACACTCTCAGTTTGTCCGCCAGCTGATCATCATTGGTTGTAATTAATCCGCCTTCGCCTGATGATATCGCTTTTCTCGGATGCAGTGAAAATGATCCTGTTCGTCCATATGATCCAACCTTTTTCCCATTTTGTGTTGCACCAAGGGCACATGCCGCGTCTTCAATTACCGGTATGTTATGCTTGTCGGCTATGCTTTTAATGCGAGATACGTCGGCCGACAATCCGAATTCATGAACAACTATTATTGCTTTTGTATTCGGTGTGATCGCCTTCTCCAGCGAATCTACATTGATGTTGAATGTTTCAATATCAATGTCTGCAAACACCGTAGTCGCACCTGTTAATTCAACAACATTGGCGGTAGCGATGTAAGAAAAAGCGGGAACGATAACCTCATCGCCGGCACTAATTCCTAATGCCAGCAAACTAAGGTGGAGCGTTGCCGTTCCATTGGAGGCTGCAATACAATGATCAACACCAATAAATGAAGTGATCATTTTCTCAAGCTTTTCTACTTCCGGTCCCTGCACGAGCATTCCGGATTTCAATACACGAACCACCTCACCGATATCTTCATCGTTGATATCAGGTGATGCGAGAGGAATAAATTTACTGCTGCCCATATACCTTCCAGTCTGAATTAAGCCTTATAATACCCATGTCCCAGTTATAAACTAAATCCTGTTCATTGCCATCTGCAATTTTTAATACTTCGAAATCAAGGATATTCTCTACATAGTCGAGCGATAAACCATCTTTCAGGTGAATACCCGGTGTTAAAGAATATGAACCAGGCTGCAATAAATTCTCGATGACCACTTCTATTTTATTGATCCCTTTGTGGATCGCAGCTTCTTTTTCCTTTCCATTCTCATAAATATTACTGCAGTGTACAACCTGGAAACCCTCTCTGTTCGATATCCTCAGATCCAGCACAGCATCCTCAATTTCTTCCTTGCTTTCAATTTCAGCATAAATTTTAATGGGTGCGCGGTAGTAGAGGGATGTCCTGTCTCCGGAATGATTTATGATCTTAAGTTTTTTATATCTGGCTACTCCTGTATAGTAAGTTGATGATCCTTCCGGGATTAGTCCCTCATTATCAGTTTTAATTGTATTATTAAGATATGACTTGATAATTTCTGTTATTTCACCGGTTTTATTCAGAGCACCATTCTGCAAATATATACCTGATGAGCACAGTGATTTTATTGCAGCCATATTGTGGCTGACAAACAAAACAGTTTTTCCTTCTCCCTTACTCACCTCCCCCATTTTGCCAAGACATTTTTTCTGAAATTCGGAGTCGCCTACAGCAAGCACTTCATCTACAATCAATATTTCACTTTCAAGATGCGCAGCAACAGCAAAAGCCAGACGCACATACATCCCACTGCTGTATCTTTTAACAGGCGTATCAATATAACGTTCCACTCCGCTGAAATCAATGATCTCATCGAGTCTTCCGTCAATTTCCCTTTTTCGCATGCCCATGATGGCTCCGTTCAGATAAATATTTTCTTTGCCCGTGAGCTCCGGATGAAATCCTGTGCCCACTTCAAGTAAACTCGCGACTCTTCCCCTCAGGTGAATACGTCCTGCTGTTGGAGATGTAATACGTGAAAGAATTTTCAGCAGTGTGCTTTTCCCCGCTCCATTTCTTCCTATAATTCCCACCGCGTCACCCTGTTCAATCTCAAAATTTATATCAAGCAGGCTATACACAACATCACTGCCCTTCACCATTCTGTCATTTATTTCACCAATGGTGAGGTAAGGGTCTTCCTTTCCCCTCATTCTGGCAAACCATCGCTGCAAATCATAGCTAAGTGTTCCGGTTCCAAATTCACCGAGCCGGTAAATTTTCGAAAGCTGTTCAACTTTAATGGCGATGCTCATAGGGTACGGTTAAACCGTGTCTACAAAATTCTTTTCAACTTTATTAAATACGAGGATACCTGTAATCAATAATATTACCGTAACTGCAGCACTATATGCAATAATTGACCAGTCAAATGTTCCTTTTCCCAGTAACCCATACCTTATTGCTTCGAAAATACCCGACATGGGGTTTATACTGATGAGCCATTTATATTTTTCTGGTACCCTGCTTAATGGATATATCACTGGGGTTGCATACATTAATAATTGTACACCGAACGATACAAGAAAAGAAAGATCACGGTATTTAGTTGTAAGCGCGCTGATGATCAAACCTGATGCTAGACCAAATGCAGCCATTATCAGTACAGCCACCGGAAAAAATAAAATGTAGATATTGGTGGCAGGAACAAAATCCCTGAATAAAATATAGTATAAAAATAACAGCAGCAGCAGTATGAGCTGCACGCCAAATTTCACAAGATTGCTGAGCACAACACTCAATGGCATAATGAGTCTTGGGAAATACACTTTACCAAACATGGTTGCATTATCTCTGAATATCGTACTTGTTTTAGTGAGACAATCGGCAAAGTAGTTCCATGCTACTATGCCCACCATATAAAATAATGGTGAGGGTAGGCTGTCGGTACTGATTCCGGCGAGCTTTGAAAAAATGATAACATAAATGAGTGTGGTGAAAAGTGGCTGCAGAAAAAACCACAGCGGACCAAGAATGGTTTGTTTGTAGAATGAAATAAAATCCCGCTTAACGAGAAGTAAGAGCAGATCGCGGTATCGCCAAAGGTCTCTTAATGAAAGTTGGAAAATTGAGGTGTTCGGTTCTATTATAAGATCCCATTCTTTAACTGCCTTGTCGTGGTTCATTAGTGAGAATGTAAATTATGCTTTGCTTACCTGACCGTTCACTAATGTATAACCCTGATTTTCCTGTTCGCACCATGCCTTGTTGTCGATATTGAATGCGAGTCTGTGGCCCTGTTCACTTACCCATCCTACCTGCCGCGCTGGATTTCCTACCACCAACGCATACGGAGGAACCGGTTTAATGATCACTGCACCGGCACCGATGAGTGAGAATTCGCCTATCTCTATCCCGCAAACAATTGTAGCATTAGCGCCAATGCTTGCACCTTTGCGGACAATCGTAGATTTGTATTCCTCTTTTCTGACAACAAAACTTCTTGGGTTAATAACATTCGTAAACACCATTGAAGGACCGAGAAAAACATCGTCTTCGCAGATCACTCCAGTATATATTGAAACGTTGTTCTGAACTTTTACATTATTTCCCAGAATAACTCCGGGAGATACCACAACATTTTGTCCGAGATTACAATTGTTTCCTATCGTACAGCCGGACATAATATGTGAAAAGTGCCAAATCTTTGTGCCTTCACCGATTTTGCTGTAAGCATCTATCACTGCTGTAGGGTGTGAAAAATAAGAACTCATTCGGTTTATTACTAAAGCCCGATTTTAGATTTGATCTTTCTATACAATGTTTTCTTCTTTCCGTCTGTTACATAATATGATTCACCATAGCCCGAACCGGTTCCATATCCATAGCCATAGCCATAACCGTATTTCGCTGCCCCATATCCGTAGTAACCTCTCGTACCTTCAGAAATAAAGTCATTTACGAGTATGCCCATCTTCGGCAGTTTGTGTTTTTTGTACAGATCGTCGATGAAATTGATTTGTCGCTTGAAAGTGTACCGCTGCCTCACCACATAAATTGTTGCATCAGCATACTGGCTCAATGTAAATGCATCACTAACCAGGCCGACCGGTGCTGTATCAATTACAATGCAATCAAAGTTTTGTTTCAGCCATGCAAATAGCTGACCGAATTTCGGCGTTAGCAGTATTTCAGATGGATTCGGTGGAACGGGTCCGCATGGTATAACATATAAATTGTCTACATGAGGTACTGGTTTTGCAAGATCTTCAAGATTAGCGCCTCCAACGAGAAAGTTTGTTAACCCGTGCCCTTTTGCAAGTCCAAGCCCCACAAGAATTTTAGGTTTACGCAGGTCAAGCTCAAGTATCACAGTCTTCTGTCCGGATATTGCAAGCGTAGCCCCGAGATTTGTAGATATGAATGATTTTCCTTCACCGCTGAATGAGGAAGTTACCAGTATAGTTGGTTTGTCGAATTGGTCGCCAAGAACAAAGCGGAGATTGCTTCTTAAAATTCTCATCTGTTCGGCAACTATTGTTCTTGAATTATCGGGGAACAGTAATACTTTTTCATCTTCACTATGACCCACTTCACCAAGCAGCGGTGCATTTGTTCCTTTAATGATCTCTCCGCGCGTGATCACTTTATCGTTCAGCAGATCACGCAGGTAAATAATGAATATGGGCAGCAAAAACCCAATTAGGATGGCGATACTATAAACCCTTGAAGGGATCGGGCTGACAAGATTGAATATAGGAAGAGCAACATCAAGTATGCGTGAGTTTGCAATAGTTGAGGCCTGGGCGATTTCCGATTCCTCTCTTTTCTGCATCAGGAATAGGTAAAGATTCTTCTTGATTTCCTGCTGACGCGCTTTTTCTGTGCCCTGTCTTTCCTTTTCAGGTATTGAATTGATCTGTTTCTTCAATGAGCCACTCTGTTCATCAAGCATCCTGATATTATTGACATAAACCTTTTTAATGTTTGACAGGTTCTGTAACATCTTCAATCGGGCTTCTTCGATACTCTCTTCGAGGTTTTTGACGATCGGGTTATTCAATGTTGCTCCTGTATGTATTTCCACAAGCCTGTCTCTCACCAATTTATTGTAACCGGCAACAAGTTCAATAAGCGTTGGATCTGTCAACCCCAATGTTGAAGGAACAAGCGAGAGCCGGTTTTCAGGCTGACTTATATATTGTTCAAGAAGGCCAACGATCTGCAGTTGTACTTCCTGCTGACGTACATTTTCATTCAGTTGGTTGATGTTTGAAAAATACATTTCCGATTGTACCGGCAGGTCGATGATGTCTCTGCTTGTACGGAAACGCTGCAGGTTACCTTCAACACTGTCGAGTTGATTTGCCACAAGGAATAGGCGGTCGTTGATGAACGTTAGTATCTTTCTGTTCATCTCATTTTTATCTTCTATCGCTGCCTCGTTGTACTGGTTCATCAGTTCATTCAGAATACCTGCAGCCAGTATGGGATTCTCATGAACATATGAGAGACTAAGTACATTGGAAAGGTCATTTGCCGGATTCACTATAAGACTGCGCGTATAATAATTGGCAGCGTCCAGCAATGGCAGCCATTGCAGAATGAATTCCCGATACTCAAGATCCCTGTAAGAAGATGGACGCGCAACAAGCCTGAATGTTGCATGCGGCAGAATAACCTCCTGGCCCACAGCATAATCCTCTTTGCTTTCGCCGATCCTGAATGTTGACCAGTCTTTACTTACTTTAATATGAATGCTGAATGGTTTTGAAGAATCACGCAGGTGGCTTACAGCAAGTTCAAACGGGTAGTCGGGGTAGATATCTGTGGTCTTCACATTTGCGATCACCGCATATTTTTTTTGCAGGCCAAGGCCTTTCACTACCCTTTCCATCATCGTACGCGATCCAAGGATGAGCATTTCATTCTGCTTGTTGGTAGTTGACTGAAACAAACCTATATCGGAGAACATATCCTGAGAGTTCATTCCTCCACCACCTCTTTCATTATCGTTCCTGATAAGCAGAGTAGATGAAACACTGTAGATTGGCTTGGTATATCTTAAATACAACCATGCGCACATCATGCTAAGCAGTATACAGATCGCGAACAGCCAACTATAATGAAGATATTTCAGGAGAAATTCCTTGGGATTTATTCCTGTAGTGTCTTCCTGCTTGTTCGATAGATACGGATAACCGTTTTCGTTTTCCATTTAATTGGTTATGAGAGTTATGGTACTTACAATCACTCCAATTGCCGATACTACACCGAGTATAATTCCAAGTGTACGATAAGATGACTGGTCAGTGCTTTTAATTTTACGTTCATTCATTTCAACATACACAATATCATTCTGGCGTAGGAAATAATAAGGTGAATCGAATATGTCGCCTTTATTATTAATATCAACTGTACCCGTTTTTCTTCCTTCGTCAGTTTGCCGGATCACTCTTATATTATTCCTTTTGCCATATATCGTTAGGTCGCCGGCCAGTCCAATGGCATCGATAATGGTTACTCTTTCATTCGGGATTATAAATGTTCCTGGTCTCAACACTTCACCGAGTATAGTTATCCTGTAATTGGTAAGCCTTACTGTTACCGCCGCCGAATCTATATAACGTCTTAATTGTGTAGTTAATGTGTCGGTAAGCTGCATTCTTGTTAATCCGGCGGCTTTTACATATCCGAGATAGGGAATACTGATGTTTCCCTTTTCATCTATTAGGTATCCTCCTGAAGAACTACCCCCTGAAGATCCATCAGAGCTGGAGGAAGAGCCGTTTGCATTGGGACGATTGAACAACCTTGTGCTGTTTTCGTTCGGTGTGATCACAACTATAGATAGAATATCACCTTTCTGCATGATTGGTTCATATTCCTGCAACGCTTTCTGCAGCATGCTGTCCGAAATATTCTTAAAATAGATGGATTTTTCAGTGAGCTTTTGATTCGTTTTGCAGGAAAAAAGCACACTACCTGCGATCAAAAACATAATTAACCGGGATATCGAACTCATATGGGTTTTTGTTATGATAATTTCGGACATAGCTTCGCCTCCTCAGTCACATCCTCTTTTTTGTAACTGCTAACGTCAAGTAAATCTGATTCTTGTTCAAAACCTCATAATCAATAAAAAAAGGGCATAAATAAGTATTACATACAATACTTTTATACCCTTTTCTTTAATAATATCAAAATATGGATTGACTATTTATGAGGTTTTTCATTATCCGTGACAAATATACCAGAATTTAAATACCTCTCATGCGGAAAATCCTCCAAAAACTACTGAAAAAACCCATAGGCTGGTTGGCTATAAAACTCTCATCCTCACCGCGAAAAAAGCAGGTTTTCGAGTCATTATCCGGTCTTCTCAAATGCCTCCAGGAAGGAAAATCAGGTCATCCCCCTTCTGTTCATTTTGAATTGAATTCAGGCAAGTTTATCATTCTGTCGGACCAGCATAAAGGAGCAAAAGATCTCGCCGACGATTTCAGAAACACTGAATCAAACTTTATGAAAACACTTCAACACTATTATGAGCAGGGATTTACCTTTATAAACCTTGGGGATTGTGAAGAATTATGGGAAGCAACACCCTCAAAAGTCATAGAGAAGAACCGGGTTACGCTGCTTGAAGAAGCCAGGTTCCTTGCTTCCGGAAGGTACCATCGCATTTACGGGAATCATGACCTGGAATGGAACTATGAGATCCAGCGCACTCTTTTTCTCAAACCCATTTTTGGATCTAAATTGGAGGTTAACCAGGGATTACTGCTGGTCACAACATATAAAGAAAAAACATACTCTATTTTCCTTGCCCATGGTCACCAGGGTGACCAGCGAAGTGACGGAAATGCATTCAGTAAATGGTTTGTTGCGGCTATCTGGACACCTATCCAACGTTTATTAGAGATCCAGGTAGACAGAATCTCAGATTCCTTTGAGCTGGTCGATAAGCACAATATCCTCATGTATGAATGGAGCGTAACCCAAAATAACCTTCTTTTCATTTCTGGTCATACCCATAAACCTGTGTTCGCATCACTTGATCATATGGACAGGCTTGTTAAACAACTGGAACTTGCAAAAGCTGAAAAAAATACCGAACTCATTAAGTCCATAACATCAGAAATGGAAAAAAGAAAATTGGAATATGCGGGAAAGCAAATACTGAAAACAATGGCCAAACCCAGTTATTTCAACTCCGGTTGCTGTTGTTATCCCGATGGCGACCTTACGGGAATCGAAATAGCCGACGGATTTATCAGGCTGGTTAAATGGAAAACAGGAAAAGAAAAAAGTACCAGGGTAATTCTTGAAGAATCCCCCTTATTTTACCTGTTCGATCTTCTTTCGTCAGAATAAACTTCCCTGTGTCCCAGGTCTCATGAACCTTGTACTGTCCAGGTCCATCCTTTCATGATTCAATCCGTATTTTATTGTGTATTTACGGTACTGCATGGCTACCATTTCCGCAATATTACCTTCACCACGCATCCTTACTCCCCAACGGCTGTCGTTTACTTTTCCATCATGACTGCCTTCAATAAAGTGCCAGACCTTATCTGCCCGGTCCGGGAAATTTTTATACAGCCAGTCATGAAACAAAATTTTTATTGACCCATTCAACCGGATAAATGTATAGGCAGAAAAAGTTGCTCCTGCTTCACTTGCCAGCTTGATGATGTCATGCATTTCGTGATCATTAAGTCCAGGTATCATGGGACCCAGCATCACTCCCATTCTTACTCCCTGGTCGCTCAAATCTTTTATCAGTTTAAGTCTTTGTTTTCCGGTTGTAGTTCTGGGCTCCATTACTCTTCTCAGGTCTTCATTCAGTGTAGTAACTGAAACAAGAATCGATACAAGATTTTTTTCAGCCATCTTTTTCAGGATGTCCATATCTCTCAGCATACCTGCATTCTTGGTGATCATCCCTACAGGCTGGTTGAATTCAAGACATATTTCAAGCAACTGCCTTGTGATCCTGAACTTTTTCTCTGCCGGCTGATAGCAATCTGTGTTACCACTCAACCCTATCGGTACACATTCCCATTTGGGATTCATCAAAAATTTTCTGAGCAGTTCCGGAGCATTCTTTTTTACAATGATCTTTCTTTCAAAGTCTAACCCAGCACTGTAACCGAAGTATTCAAAAGAATTCCTGGCATAACAGTAGATGCACCCATGTTCACACCCCTGGTAGGGATTCATACTGTAAAACATCCCAACATCCGGACTCTCAACTTTATTTACCAGCCCTTTGGCATTTTCTATAAGGTATTGCGTTGGTGTATTCGGGTCCGACCAGTCATCAATACTTTCTACATCTTCTCTTACCCTTACGGTTTTCAAAAATTTATTTGGCGTGTTGATCTGCGCACCCCTGCCTTTAAGGTAGGAGTTCACCTCCTGTTCATTCTCCTCCATGATCTCCTTCTTATTATATTAAAAAAATAGTTCGCCCTGTTTTGTTGTAACAGGCAGGTTCATAAATTCAAATCTTTGTACAACCTGGTAAACCTTCTCACCAAGTGGCCGTTTTAACAATAACATTCCATCTGCAATGATCTTTGCATTGAAATGCGTATGAGAATACTCCAGCCAACCTTTTTCGTATTGCCATGGTAACAATTTTCTGGCTACAGGTATGAAGGGTTCCGCTATGAAATGAGGATCGTGCTCCGGGTCAGCTTTCATTAATTTTTGCGCAGTTTTCAGATTCCTGACAAGATTTTGTACCGGGATTTTAGTGGCAACATTTATATATATCGTATGCGTCGGAAAACTTGCAAAGTCTTTCAGTTCAATTTTAAAAGGAGTCATGCCCATGGCAATATGATTAAAACGGTTGACAAGTTTGTCCTCCATCATATTCCATGTTACAAAGTGAACAAGCGCAAGGTGAGGCTTGCCTGTTAATGGCATAGACGGTGTAAACTTTTCGTTGAAATTTTTCCTTACCGCTATAATGCGTTTTCTCAAATCCTCATTGGGCGTTATAACCAGTAAATAATCATTCAGACGGTACCCAGGCATTG
>Ga0111539_10005993_pt1 | contig 15706 bp, 11 predicted proteins | sample RhiMethybrSRZTD1_FD_79667 | JGI IMG/M metagenome (GOLD analysis project Ga0111539, IMG submission 79667) | Populus rhizosphere microbial communities from Tennessee, USA - Rhizosphere MetaG P. TD hybrid SRZTD1 (version 2) (version 2) | ecosystem: Host-associated > Plants > Roots > Rhizosphere >... | reverse complement strand
CGCGCGTTTCGTGCTCACCGTCGGCTCCACGGCCAATCAGAACGGGACGGCGTTGTTCGAAGGCGTGACGCTGCTGTTCCTGGCGCAGGTTTACGGCCTGGATCTCAGCGTCGGGCAGCAGATCCGCGTGATGGTGATGTCGGTGGTGGCGGGCATCGGCACTGCCGGCGTTCCCGGCGGATCGCTGCCAATGGTGCTGATCGTCGCCCAGTCGGTGGGAATCCCCGCCGAAGGGATGGGCCTGATTCTCGGCGTCGATCGATTCCTCGACATGTGCCGGACCGCGGTCAACGTCAGCGGCGATTTGGTGATCGCGGCGCTCGTCGACCGAAACACGGGGCCCATGCGCGGCAAAGAAACGGTACAGGAGATACGCGTCGAGTAACGCCACGCCGGCGAGAATAAGAAACGACGCGTTGCTGTTGACGATCTGCAGTTCCTGTAAAAGGCGGGACAGCCCGAACGCGACGACCCACGCGTCGAAACTCATGCAGATCCGCCGGAAGCTCTCGAGCCGGACATGTCGAATCAACAGCGCGCCGAGCGGGACGCCGAGGAGAATGCTGGGGACGATCCACGGAATGAGCCCGAAACTGGTGACCGTGAACAGGCCGGCGTAGGCATACGCCACGGCGGTCATCGACGACTCAGCAAGGCGAACCACGCCCAGAGCGGCGCGAAAGTCCTGCTTCGCGAAGCCCTGGTTGTTGAGCATGATGGCCAGCGGCGGGCCGGAAATCGTGGTGACGGAATAGAGCACGCCAAGACCGCCACCAAACACCAGGCTCACGGACCGCTCAGATTTGATCGGACGGCGGTAACCGGCAGCCTGCAGCAGGATCAACGGCAGCAGCGCGATGAATGTCAGAAAGCGCACCCACCCGGAATGCACCTGCGCCACGATCATGGTCCCGACAATCACCCCAGGCACCAGTCCGACGACCATTGGCAGCATGCGCCGCCACACGCTGCCGAACGCGTCGCGGTTGTTCCACAACACGTACGCGTTCAGCACGACCTCGATCAGCACCAGCGCCGGATTGAGAACGCGGTTGGCCAGGAAGAGCAGCGCAAGCGGAACGGTAATCGACGAGAAGCCGTAACCGAGCGCGCCGTTGACGATGGCCGCGCCAAAGGTAATAAAAGCGAGCGCGAGTTGCAGAGAGTCCATACCCTGTGCTCCGCAGGTCCCTGAGAAAAGCCGTCGAACCTCACTTCGTCGAGTTGAGGTTCAACCGCAGCGTGACGCCGACAGTCCGGGGATCGCCGGGAAGTCCAACATAGAGGCCGGAGTTGCCTGGTGCCGCCGTGAGGAACTCGAAATAATCCCGATCGAACACGTTGCGAGACCAGACAAACAACGACCAGTGGTTGTTCCACTTGAAGCCCGCGCGCAGGTTGACGAGGCCGTAGCCGTCGACGACCAGATACCGGGACGGCGACGCGCTGGACGAGAACTCGGACCGATAGCTGGTGTCGACGGCGGCGAAGAGCTCGCCCTGCTCGCCGAACACGGCCGCGGGCCTGTTGTATTCACCGCCGAAGGTCAGCGCCCACCTCGAGATGCCGGGAAGAACCGAGCCCGAGATGTCCTTGACCTGTGGCCCGCCAGTGTCTTCGAGCGGTGGCGGTGCATCCGGGAACGACACGTAAATGCCGTCGGTGTAGGCCAGCGCGCCGTAGAGAGATCCGCGTCGCCCGATCCTGGCGTTGCCGTCGAACTCCGCACCCCGGACGCGCACCTTCTCGGCGTTGGCCAGGTAACCACGCAACACGCCCACCTGTGAGTTCACGACCTGGGTCTGGTAGTCGCGGATCTCGGTGTTGAAGACCGTGAAGTTTGCGGTAACCCCGGCGACAGGCTCCGTCTTCACCCCGAACTCCACGTGGCGCACGTCCTCGGGTTTTACGGTCGCGGCCGACAGAACAGGCTGGCCGGCAGCGTCGGTTGGGACACCGTTCAGATTCAGGCCGACAGACTTGAATCCCGTCGCATAGGTCGCGTAGGTGTTGACCTTGTCGTCGGCGGCATACGCCACAGTCAACTGGCCGGACGTGTTGGTGTCGTCGACGTCAGCCGTGTAGGCCTGGGGCGAGAGGACCGACAGCTTCAGCGCGACCAGCGTCGGGTCGGTCGTCTGCAGTCCGCCATAGACCTGCTGGTCGAAGTCGACGTCCTTCTGGTCGTAGTTGAAGCGCAGACCGGGAAGCACGCGCAGCCGATCGGTCACGCGCCATTCGATTTGTCCGAACGCTGCGGCGCTGGTGTTCCGAAAACGGAGGAACTGCTCGAACCCATAGCCTTCGAGCAGGCCCGGCGTCGCTGCCGCCGCGGACGGCGCGAGCAGCACGCGGGCCGCCGCCGAACCCTGCTCCTGTTCGAAGGACGGATTCGAATCGAGTCCTTGACGGAACAGGAAGACCCCGGTGACGACATTCAGCCGCGGAGAGATGGTGCCGGTGTAGCGGACCTCCTGCGTCCACTGGTCCTGCTGTGATGGAGCGGCCGACGACGTCGTGATGGGAAGGCCGACGAAGTCGCGATCGCTCGACGGCTGCCAGTTCCAGTAGCGCCAGGCGGTCGCCGACGTCAGCCGGCCGCGGCCGACCGTCCAGTCGATCGTCGCGGACGCACCGCCGAGGTCCTGATCGGATTGCCAGCGGGTGTCCGTATCCGTCAGGCGGTCGAACGCGTTGTCGCTTGGCGGCGCGTACCCGAGGTCCGCCGCGATCTGCGCCCATTGCCGGTTCGCGGGGCGGAGCGTCGGCGCCACGCCTGCCACAACCTGCGCGTAGCCCTGAGGCCGCTGTCGGGTATGGTCGACGGATACGTTGATGGCGAGGCTTTTTGACGGAACGGCGAGCAGCTGCCCGCGGAAGCCGAGATTGTTCAGGCTGTTGGTGTCGTGTTGCGCGGCAGTGTTGTAGATGAAGCCTCCACGCCCGGTGCCGGAAAACGACACGCGGGCGGCGACACGGTCGCTGAGCGGACCAGAGAGCGAGGCCTTTGCCTGCAGGAAGTCATAGCTGCCGTAGCCCAGCTCGATGTTCGATTCGCGGGTGAAGTTCGGCTTGCGGCTCGTGACATTAATCGCGCCGGCAGTCGTGTTTTTGCCGAACAGCGTTCCCTGCGGTCCGCGCAGTACTTCGACCTGCGCCACGTCGAGGAAGTCCATCGCCGCCGCGGCCGGACGGGCGTAGAAGATGCCATCGACGTATAAGCCGACGCCGGGCTCGATGCCGTCATTCGTCAATCCGAAGGGCGAGCCGATTCCGCGGATGGTGACCGCCGAGTTCCGTGGGTTGGACGAGTAGAACTGGACGGTGGGAATCAACTCCTTGACGCGGTTGACGTTGAAGGCACCGGCGTTGGCCACGAGCTCGCCGCTGAGCACCGACACCGGGATCGGCACTTCCTGCGCCACTTCTTCCACGCGGCGAGCCGAGACCACGACCCCCTCGGCGAGACGCGCCGGCTCCAGCGTGACGTCCACCGCCGCGGCCTGACCAGCGGCGATCGCAATCCGGCGAACCGCGGTCCCGAAGCCGTCGAGCGCGACCTCCACGCGGTAAACAGCGGGAGCCAACGATTCCGCGGCGTACGCGCCCTGGGCGTCGGTAACCGCCTCGGCAGCGACGGCGGCAGCATCGGTGACATCGCGGACGACTTTGACGACCGCTCCGGGAACCGGCGCTCCGCTGGAATCCTTGACCTGGCCGCTGATCCGGCCGTTCCCTGACTGTGCGGAAACGGCCATCGGCATCCACAGGGCTGATGCGCAGACAATGACTGCGGCAAACCTGAAAGCACGTGACATGAGACTCCCCTCTCGGAGGCGTTGTGAGTGAACCCACCGGAAATGCCGACCCCGGTGCGGTGGGAAGAGGGGCAGGACTTACTGAAGCCGTCTTCTCACCTCGCCATCGTCGGCCCGCTACACACGCAGCGACACGGCGCTGGAGTGCTGGAACAGGCCCGACAACGGAGGTGAGCTACGGACATCGCAGAGATGAATATCTATATGTTGACTAGGAATTTCTGTCAAGCGTCAGGGCGCGCGTCGCCCGAACCCTGGCATTGAGGCCCGCCAGCGTGGTGTTGTCGAGGATATGGGACGTCGCGTCGCGGACTTCCTTCATCGCCAGCCGGATTCCGCACGTGTGTTCGTCAAGACACTCGTCACAACGGCGGTAGGCGGTCCTGCTGACGCAGGGGATGAGGGCGAGGGGCCCTTCGAGCACGCGGATGATTTCTCCCACGGTAATATCGCCAGCTTTTCGCGCCAGCGTGTAGCCACCGCCGCGACCGAGTTTGCTCTGGAGAAGACCGTGACGAGTCAGCTCGAGCAGTATTGCTTCGAGAAACTTCTTCGGCAGGCGTTGCCGAGCGGCGAGTTCCGATGCCTGCCGCGGCTTGTGATGCGTTTCGTCGGCAAGCTCCAGCATGGCCTTGAGGCCATACTTCGTCTTCTTCGAAAGCATGGCTCAGTCTATCTGATTGGTAGGACAATAGCGGCCGGGTCCGCGATGGCGGACTGTTCGCGTCGCGGACCCCGGCTTCCACGATACGGGAACTGTAGGGCGGGTTCCGCGTCGCCGACATCCCTCGACGCGGACCCGCCAGATTACCCGGCCACCGCCGTGCGGAGATCGGCAGCCTTCAGTGCCGCCGCGGACGCCCGCAGCCGCAACGCCATGACCGCCGCCACGATCGCCATCAGCGCGCTGCCGTAAAAGCAGAACGCCCAGCTGCCGAAGACTTCGAATACGCGCGCGGCGATCCATCCGCCGCCTATCGCTGCCACACCCTTCGCCGTGTAAAGCACCGCATAGTTCGACGTGGCATTACGGCTGCCGAAGTAGTCACCGGAGGTCGCCGGGAAGAGCGAGTAGATCTGCCCCCAGGTGAAGTACACGAGAGCCAGCGACAACACGAACCACTGGCCAGACGACTGTCCGGCACCGACGACCAGCAACAGACAAACCGCCTGCAGCGTAAACGACAACACCATCGTCGACTCGCGTCCCAGCCGATCCGAGACCCAGCCCCAGAAGATCCGGCTCGTGCCGTTGGCGAGAGGACTGATCGTCGCGGCGAGCGCAAGCAGATCGCGGCTATAACCCCAGGCCCGTGCAATCGGGCCCTGGTTGGCGGTGACGAGCAGGCCGCCGGTCGCCATCAGCACGAACATCGCGTACAGCCAGTAGAACTGCCGCGTCTGCAGCATCTCCATCGTCGTGAAGTGACGACGGCCGATCTGCGAGCCGGCGGTGGCGACGCTCTTCGCGACGGTCAGACTCTCCGCCGGCGGGTGCCTGAGGAATTGCGCGGCGATGACGATGACGAGCCCCTGAATCACACCGCTGACGAGGAACGTGGATTCGTACCCGTTTGACTTGATGTGGGACGAAATCAGCGGGATGAACAGTGCAGTGCCGCCGCCGAATCCGGCCGCCATGATTCCGGAGGCCAGTCCCCGGCGCTCCTTGAACCACTTCAGCGCTGAACCGATGCAGCCGCTGTAGACGAACGCAGCGCCGGTGCCCGCGGCGCAGTACAGAACGTAAAAGACGGGGAGGCTCGTGGCGTATCCCATGCCCGCCCAGCCGAGACCGCAGAGGACGCCGGCCGCGGTGATGAATCCCCGCGGTCCGAGCCGATCGATGAACCAGCCGTCGAGCGGCTGCACCCACGTCTGAAAGAGAACGAAAAAGGTGAAGGCCGCCTGAACGGCCGAAAGCTCCCATCCTCGCGCGTCGCGGATCGGCTCGACGAACAGCGTCCACGCGTACTGCAGATTCGCGATCATCACCATTGCGGTCAACGACGCGACCAGCTGGAACCATCGGTTGTTCAGCATGAGGGTGCTACGGCCTCCCGAGGTGTAACTGCCGTGTGCGCGCGGCGCTCGTCCAGGAACTTCACGCACGCATAGACGGCGCGGGTCGCAGGTGTTTCAACACCAAGCCGGTCGCCGAGCTCGACAACGGCGCCGACGACGGCTTCGAGCTCCATCGGCCGACCGGCCTCGAAGTCCTGCAGCATCGACGTCTTGTGGTCGCCGACTTTCTCCGCGCCGGCCATACGCTGGTCGATCGAAATGGGCAGCTCGATGCCCAGTCTGGCCGCGACGGCCTCCGCCTCGACCATGACGGCGCGCGCGGCGCGTGACAACTCGGGATGGCGCGTCATCTGCGCGAGCGTGCCGCCGGTCAGCACGCTGAGCGGATTGAACGCGACGTTGCCCAGCAGCTTGACCCAGATTTCCTGCCGGAACCGCGCCGTGATCGGACACTTGAATCCGGCGGCAACCAAGGGAGCAACGATCTGCCGCACACGTTCGGACTTCTCGCCGTTCGGCTCGCCGAAGCTGATGCGATTGCCTTCGGCATGATGGATCACTCCGGGCTCGACGAGGTCGGTGCCGAAGTAGGCGAGAGAGCCGACGATCCGGCGGTGTTCGATCGAATCGGCAATGACCCCGCCGGGATCGACGCGCTCGAGACGATAGCCGTCGAGTTCGCCGCCGTGTTGCTGGAAGTACCACCACGGGATCCCGTTCTGCGTGCTGACAACGACGGTATCGGGACCGTACAGCCGACGCAGTGACGGCACGAGCGAGGTCAGGCTGTGTGCCTTGACGCCGAGAAAGACGACATCGGCGACGCCGATCGACTCGAGGTCGCCGGTGACGGGCGGGCGAACCGTGAATTCGCCTTCGGCGCTGAGAACACGAACGCCGCGCTCCTGCATCGCGCGCAGATGCGCGCCGCGGGCAAAAAGCACCACATCCGCGCCGGCTTGTGCCAGCCGCGCGCCAATGTAGCCGCCGATCGCGCCAGCGCCGGCGATGACGATTCTCACGACGGCTGGGTCGAGAACGCCTGCGCGACAACGCGCCGTTGAATCTTGCCGGTGGCCGTCCTCGGAATTGCCTCGGTAATGAATATCTGCTTCGGACGCTTGAAGTCGGCCAGCCGCTCCCGGCAAAAGGCGAGGATCTCCGCCTCTTTCGCCGATGCGCCGTCGCGCAGTTTGACGGCGGCCGCGACTTCTTCGCCCCACGTCTGATGCGACATGCCGAACGCCACCGCTTCGGCGATGGCCGGATGCGTCAGCAGCACTTCGTCGATCTCCCTTGGCGAAATCTTCTCGCCGCCGCGGTTGATCATCTCCTTCAACCGCCCGGTCAGCGACAGATAACCATGTTCGTCGAGCGTGCCCTGGTCACCCGTGCGGAACCATTCGCCGAAAAAGGCAGTGGCGTTCGCTTCGGGATTGTTCTCGTAGCCGGAGACGACGTTCGGGCCGCTGATGCAGACCTCGCCGCGCGCGCCGGACGGAAGGACGTTTCCGTTCTCGTCTCTGATGGAGATCCCGACGTTGGTCCCCTGGCCGACTGAACCGGGTTTGCGCGCCGACGGCGGCAGCGGGTTGGACGCCATCTGATGCGCCGCCTCGGTCATTCCATAGGCTTCGAGCACCGGCGCCCCGAACGCCGCCTCGAGGTCGTGCATCACCTGCGGCGGAAGTGCGGCACTGCACGACCGGATGAAACGCAGCTTTTCAGCACCAGGTGGCTTCGATCCGGGCTCGGCACGTGCCAGCAACAACTGGTGGATGGTCGGCACCGCCGAGTACCAGGTCGCGCCCGCGTCCCGGGCGACGCGCCAGAAGGAAAGCGGACTGAACTTCGCCGGGACGACGACGGTGCCGCCCGTCGCCAGCGTTGCCAGCGTCGAGGCGACCAGCCCGTGCACATGGAAGAGCGGCATCACACACAGCGAGACGTCACTCGACGAGAGCTGATACGTTGCCGCGACGTTCTGCGCAGAGATTGAGAGGTTGGCGTGCGTCAGCGGAACGCGCTTCGGCCGGCCCGTACTGCCGCTCGTGTGGAGGATCAGCGCAACGTCCTCGATCGTCGGCGCAGCGTAGGACACTCCCCCCGTTTTCCCGTCGACGGTAATGCGACCGCTCGCATCCATGTCGACCGACAAGGCTGGAACGCTGCTCCCCGCAGCACGCCGCGCATCTTCGGCACCTGTCGGCGGCAGAAGGAGTACGCGCGCATTGGTGTCTTCCAGATAGAACTTGAATTCCTCCTCGCGGTACGCGGGATTGAGCGGTGCGGACGTACCCGCTTCCGATGCGGCCAGGAACGCGACGATCGTCGGCAGGCCGTTCGGCAGCGCCATGCCGACGCGGTCACCCCGGCGGACGCCATGCGCCGCGAGCGCCTGGGCGACAGCAGTGATCTGTTCGCGCAGGTTGCCGTAGGAGATACGGATGTTCGATTCGGGAAGAAGGATCGCGGTCTGGTCAGCCGGGATCGACGCCATCAGGCCGAGCAGGGTAGAGGGTTTAACCATGGAAACTCCGAGTTGGGCGTTCTCTAAAGGGCGCGCATTATATCAATGCGGCGGCAGGCACATGAGGACTGGCGCGTTCGCCAGCCCAAGCACGCGGTAGGCGGTGCTGCCAGGCGCACCGCCCCGTTCGCCCGCCGTGCGCCGCCCGAGAACGAGCAGCGGATGGCGGTCTCCTTCGGCCTTCACCGCCTGGGCAAGACATTCGGCGACGGATCCTGCTTCGACGCGAACCTCGGCCGACGCACTCCCTTCGAAGTAATGCAACGCAGACGTGATTTCGTTCTGCGCGTCCTGCATCCGCTGCTGCAGGGCAGCCTCGGCGTGTGCCGACCACCGCGACAACACCGGCGTTCGCGGAACGACGTGCAGGATTTCGACACGTGTATCGAGAAGCCTCGCCAGCTCACCGGCGGCGCGCGCGGCTTCGATCGCCGACGGCGTCAGCTCCAGCCCGACCACAATCGGACCCGTGCCGGTCAGATCGTTGAGATCCGGGCGCGGGGGCATCCAGCTCTCGGGCACGACGAGGACCGAGGTCTCGGCCCGGCGGAGAACTCCCTCGGTGGTTGATCCGAACAGCGGCAATCGGAATCCGGACATTCCCCGAGCGCCGACGACAACCAGGTCGGCCGATTCGCGTCCGGCGATGTTGCAAATCGCGTCAACGGCAGCACCCGTCACGACGTGGTGTCCCGGCGCCCAGTCACCCGCGGGCACGGCGCGCAACGCGAACGCACCAAGCTCCGCACGCGTCTCACGGGTCAGATCGATGCCCGCCGACTGCGCCGCGGCCGCCAGCAGCGGATCCAGTACATGCAGGACGTGCAGTTGCGCGTGCGCCTGCTTTGCCAGACGAGCGGCGCAGGTCAGCGCGAGCCGTGAAGGCTCAGAGAAGTCGACCGCCGCGAGAATCGTGCGAAGGGGAAACATCGACCGACCGTTATACGGTAGTTGCCAGCCCAGGTCGAGTGGGACCAATCTGGTCGGCTTTTGGAGTAGAATATCAGGACAGTGTTTCGCTCAAATTGCTGCTGTACCTGCGCCTGTTGTATCAGGACCCCATCGGTCCCGGCGCTTGCGGTGCAGCTATTTGGGTAACAACCAGAAACATTAGGAGCTGACACGAAGCCCGGGACGAAAATCCCGGGCTTTTTGTTTTTATGACCACTTTGGCTTTAGATTCTGACGTGACCGCCGGCCTGAAGCTCGACCACCTTCGTGCGCTGGAAGCCGAGAGCATCCACATCCTGCGCGAGGTCGTGGCCGAGTTCGAACGGCCGGTGATGCTCTACTCGATCGGCAAGGACTCGTCGGTTCTCCTTCGGCTGGCGCAAAAGGCCTTCTACCCGGGACCCATCCCGTTTCCACTTCTCCACGTCGACACGACCTACAAGTTCCGCGAGATGATCGAGTTCCGCGATCAGATGGCGAAAGCCGTCGGCGCCCGGCTGATCGTCCACACGAATCAGGAAGCGATTGCCGACGGCACGCAGCCGTTCAAGGTCGGGACGCAGCGCTGCTGCGGTCTGCTGAAGACGAAGGCGCTGCTCGACGGTCTCGAATCCGGCAACTTCGACGCGGCCATCGGCGGCGCGCGCCGCGATGAAGAGCGGTCGCGCGCGAAAGAACGCGTCTTCTCGGTCCGCGATCCCAACGGGCAGTGGGATCCGAAACGTCAGCGGCCGGAGCTGTGGAACCTGCTGAACGCCAAGCTGCGACCTGGCGAAAGCATCCGCGTGTTTCCGCTCTCGAACTGGACCGAGCTGGACGTGTGGCACTACATCGCGCTCGAAAACATCCCGATCGTTCCCCTCTACTTTGCCAAGGAGCGCGAGGTCATCGTCCGCGGCAACTCGCTCATCGTCCAGGAACAGCCGTTCGTCGTCACGATGCCGGGCGAAAAGCCGCAGCTCGTGAGGTGCCGGATGCGCTCGCTCGGCTGCTCGCCCTGCACCGGCGCCATCCGCTCGGATGCGGACACGGTGCCGAAGATCATCAACGAGTTGATCGCCACCAGGCAGTCCGAACGGCAGCTGCGCATCATCGATCACGACCAGGACGGCTCGATGGAGCTGAAGAAGCGCGAAGGCTATTTCTGATGGCCGTCCACGGATCCGAAGGCGGCGGCCTCCTCCGCATCTGCACCGCCGGCAGCGTAGACGATGGGAAGAGCACGCTGATTGGACGGCTGCTGTACGACTCGCAGTCGGTGTACGAGGATCAGGTCAGCTCGGTCGAAAAGGCGTCAAAGAACCGCAACGCGGGCCCGATCGACTTCTCGCTGTTTACCGACGGCCTCCGCGCCGAGCGTGAGCAGGGGATCACCATCGACGTCGCCTACCGGTATTTCGCGACGGCGCGGCGCAAGTTCATCCTGGCGGACACCCCTGGCCACGAGCAGTACACGCGCAACATGGCCACGGGCGCGTCCACCGCCGACGTCGCCATCCTGCTGATCGACGCGCGCAACGGTGTGCGCGTACAGTCGAAACGGCACGCGCGCATCGCGCGGCTGCTGGGCATCCAGGACTTCGTCCTGGCGATCAACAAGATGGATCTGGTCGACTACGACGCCGAGGTGTTCGACAAGATCCGTGACGACTTCGACGAATTTCTCAAAGGCGCCTCCGTACACGCAATTCCAATGAGTGCGCTGAACGGCGACAACGTCATCACGCGCAGCGACCGCACACCGTACTTCGACGGCCTGCCGCTGCTCGAATATCTCGAGACCGTGCAGGTGCACCGCAATCTGCCGGCGGCGCCATTTCGCTTCCCCGTTCAGCTCGTCGCCCGGCCCGATCAGGACTTCCGCGGCTATGCCGGGCAGATCGCGTCGGGCATCGTGCGCGTCGGCGATCGCCTGACGACGTGGCCCTCGGGGAAGTCTGCTCGCGTCGAACGGATCGTCACCTGGGACGGCGACCTCGACATGGCGTTTGCGCCGATGTCGGTTACGCTGACGCTGGACCACGAGATCGATATCAGCCGCGGCGACGTCCTCACGTCCGAGCCGGCGTTCGTCGGGCAGAAGTTCGAGGCCGAAGTCGTCTGGATGGACGAGAAGCCGCTCGACCCCGGCCGCGTGTATCTGCTGAAGCAGGGAACGCGGACGGTGACGGCCGAGGTCAATCACGCGCTGGTGCTGAATCAGATCGGCAACGTGCAGGTGTCCACAGCGCGGCCGATTGTGTTCGATCGCTACGCCGAGAACCGCGGGACCGGCAGCTTCATCCTGATCGACCCCGCCACGCAGTTCACGTGCGGCGCCGGCATGATCACCGAGCCCGTTCGCGAGGCGTCGCACCTCCATGCCGCCCCGCTCACCTTCGCCGAGCGGCTGGCGCACATGGCGCGGCGCGCCTCGTCTGACGAGGAAGCGGCGGACCTGGTGCGAAAAGCGCTCGAGGAGATGCTGACGTGAGTACCGAAGCGATCAACTCCCAACCTCCAACTTCCACCTACCAGACGCTGTTGGATGACGCACGACGCGTGATCGCTTCCGCTCTCGAGGCGTCGCGCCAACCGTGTATGACGTCGAGCTTCCAGGCCGAGTGCGTCGTCCTGACGCACATGCTGCTGCAGGAGCAGCCGGATATGCCGGTGCTTTTCCTCGACACCTTCCATCACTTCCCGCAGACGCTCGCTTACCGCGACGAGCTGACCGAGCGCTGGAAGCTGAACCTGATCAACCTGCGCGCCAAGGAGCCGCAGGTCGGGCTGTGGGAGCGGGAGAGCACGCAGGCGTGCTGCGCGCGGCACAAGGTCGAGCCGCTGTTCAGCGCGCTCGCAGACTACGACACCTGGTTCACCGCCCTGCGGCGCGACCAGTCGCCGTCCCGCGCGAACCTGAAGGAAGTCGAGCCGTTCCAGCTGCCGGAGAAGGTGATTTCCCGCGTCGCGCCGATCGCCGGCTGGCACGCGCGCGACGTCTGGAAGTACGCGAAGGAACACGACATCCCGCTGTTGCCGCTCTACGAGCTCGGCTACACGAGCATCGGCTGCGAGCCGTGCACGTCGCTGCCGCTCGACCCAGACAATCCGCGTTCAGGCCGATGGCAGGGCCAGAAGCTCGAATGCGGGATTCATATACAGGCGAAGTAAATCGTTCGAAACGTTCGAAACGTTCGGATCGTTCGAAAATGTTTCGTCGGTGCGGTTAGCGTGTCGGTGAGGATGCTGTGCGCAGCTCGAAGACGAGCCGCCGCAGCTCGCGCAGTTCCGGCGCCGGGTTCTGACTATCATCCCAGCTCGCCACGGACGTGCGAATGCCGTCCTTGCGACGCTGCTTCAGCGTGATCGTCGTCTGCATGCAGTCGCTGCAGGTCGCCGAAGGAGCGCGCGTGATCCACGCGTTCTCGGCAACCGCGCTCAGACTTGTCGAGATCCGTTTCAAACGCGTCGCCTCGACGGGGGTCGCGCACGCTGTAGGAACGCAGGACGCCGATCCATCCGAGACAACGGTGACGGTGCCGAGACCGCGGCCGGTGATTCCTCCCGTCGATGACACCAGCAGACTCCAGGCGTTATCGCCAGCAGGTGGATCGGGCGGCGCGGGGGGCGGCTGTTGGGCACTTGTCTGTGCCGTCGTGAACACCACCAGAACAGCCAGCAGTCGGAGCATCACGATCATTTGACGATCTGGAGCGGCGTTGAGACGGCCGCCCAGGGCTAAGTCGCGGCGGAGACGCGCGGGAGGGTGACGACGAACGTCGAGCCGTGCCCCTCGCCTTCGCTCGATGCGGTGATGGTGCCGCCGTGCAGTTCGACGAAGTGGCGAACGAGGGCGAGCCCAAGTCCGAGGCCGCCGACGGGCCGCGAATGGACGTTGTCGGCCTGCCAGAACCGCTGAAACAGCATCGGCAGCCATTCGGGACGGATGCCGATGCCGGTGTCCGCGATGGAGACGTCGACGGCATCCGCCTGTGCCGTCAGCGTCGCATGGACCCCGCCGCCCCGCGGTGTGAACTTGACCGCATTCGACAGCAGGTTCCAGAACACCTGTTGCAGGCGGTCGTCGTCACATTGGACGGTCACTGGTTCGCCCGGCACGGTCAACCGCAGCGCAACGCCCTTGGCCTCGGCCGACGGCCGCACGCTGTCGACTGCCGCCCGCAGCGGTATGGCAATGTCGCACGACTCGACATCCAGCCTGATCTTGCCGGTGACGATCGCCGAGACGTCGAGGACGTCGCCGACGAGCTGAGACAGAATGCGCGCGTTGCGCTCGATGATGTCGATTACCTGGTCGCGACGCTCATCGCTGTAACGGCCCTCGCGCAGCATGCGCATGTATCCGAGGACAGCGTTCAGCGGCGTTCGCAGCTCGTGCGACAACATCGCCAGGAATTCATCCTTGGCGCGCCCGGCCTCTTCGACCCGCCGCGTCAGACGCCGCTGCTCGGTGATGTCACGGGCAATCTTCGACGCGCCGATCACCGCGCCGTTGCGCGCCCGTACGGGCGATACGCTGAGCGAGACCTCGATCAGGCTCCCGTCCTTGCGCTGTCGGATGGTTTCAAAGTGCTCGACGGCGCGGCCGGCGCGAATTGCCGCCAGCACCCGATCTTCTTCGGACTGGCGGTCAGCCGGGATGATCATTCGAATCGGACGGCCGATGACTTCGTCCGCCGTATACCCGAACATCCGCTCGGCCGACCGATTCCACGTCTGCACGATCCCGTTCAGATCCTTGCTGACGATGGCGTCTTCCGAGGAGTTGACGATGGCGGCGAGACGGAGTGCTTCGCGCTCCAGCGTCTTCTGGTGCGAGATGTCGCGAACGATGTGCGAGACGCCGATGATGTCATCATCGGGCGTCACCACCGCGGAGATGGCGACAGACACTGGAACGCGGCCGCCGCTCTTGGTCAGAGCGATGGTTTCAACGGGCGTCGCCGACTGTCTCTCGCGTAAACGGAATGGATGTTCGAGATCGTCGAACTGTATCTCCGGCGGGACGATCAGATCGATCGACCGGCCGATGGCTTCTGCCGCTGAATAACCGAACAGACGCTCGGCCGCACGGTTCCAGGTTTCAATCGTCCCGTCCAGTGTCTCGGTGATGATGGCGTCTTCAGAGGAAGAGATAACAGCCGCCAGCCGCAGTAAGGCTGGGTCAATCATCCGGGCACCGGCCATCGGATCTTCAACATATCTGGTCCGTTGACTTCCACAAAGCTCAGCCGCTGGACCTCAAACTTCGGCGCCAGTCTTAGTGGCCGCAGCGACGGACCTGAGCGGCCAGAACCCGAAATACGCCGCGTAAAAGATCAGGAAGGGAAAGGTGACGCTCAACAGCGCGTTGACGAGCCACAGCTCGTAGTCGTAGCCCGGCCCACCGGAGAGGAGTCTCGCCCCGGCAACGGCGTCTGCCAGCGCCCCGTACATCCGCGCCAGTGCAGCGCCGACCACGAACGCGGCCGCGGCGCTGATTAGCCCCTTCACCGGCTGGCGCAGATTCCTGAACAACGAGCCCTCCAGCATGTTCAAGACGATGATCGTCCCGAAGATGAACGGCGCGGTGATGCGCGTCAGCACGTACATCGGATCAAGCATCCACGTCCGCGTCGACAGCATCATCGTCAACGCGCCGACGGCGAACGCGAGTACCGTCCACGCCAGGCCCAGCACGGGCTGCTTCATGAGCGATGGAAACAGCGCCAGCGGCCACAAGTCGAAATGCAGAAGCAGAAACAGTCCCGCCAGCATCGTGACGTAGAACACCAGCGCCATCACACCGTTGAACATCCCGTGCGGCACCGATGCCAGATACACGGGCGCACCCTGCAGAAACTCGTAGTTGAAGAACATCCGGAAGATGGCAAAGGTCAAGAGGTACGAGGCGACGAGCAGGAGCAGGCCAGCCGCCATCGAGTGCTTGACAACGGTCGTGAACGGCCATCCGCCAAATGCGATCGCCATGAAGAACGTCGTCGGCACGACGATGACTGCAAATTGCGAAGGGATCGGTCCCGGCGGCGTCACCCCTTCGCCGACTGCCCGCAGGACGAGCGGGGTGACGATAGCAGCGGTCAACGCCGTCACCACCAGCAGATAGATTCCTTTCGCCGGCTGGCCCTTTCCGCGGATGAACCCCGGGTTCGCGCCCCACAGGACGACAACGACGATCTGCATGGGTATCAGCGCGAGCATGTAGAGCGACACCGAGCCGACAAACGTCGGGAAGTCGAACAGCGCCACGTACGCCAGCGAGATGGCGACGGCGATTGCGGTGGCGGTGATGCCGAGGAGCGGCTGCGTCATGGCGGACTCCGTGCGGTTCAGCGGTCTACGGTTGGCGGAAATTGTGGAGGGCGCCTCGCCTTCGTCG
>Ga0111539_10005992_pt1 | contig 15706 bp, 13 predicted proteins | sample RhiMethybrSRZTD1_FD_79667 | JGI IMG/M metagenome (GOLD analysis project Ga0111539, IMG submission 79667) | Populus rhizosphere microbial communities from Tennessee, USA - Rhizosphere MetaG P. TD hybrid SRZTD1 (version 2) (version 2) | ecosystem: Host-associated > Plants > Roots > Rhizosphere >... | reverse complement strand
TGCGCGCGCGCGGTGGCGTAGAGGAATACGCCGGGCGCGACGTGAAGCCGGAGGACAACGGCAACGTCGCGGGAAACCACCTCGCCCGCGACTTCCCCAACAAGCCGGCGCCGCTGCGCGGCCTGCCCGGCAAGCCTGTGACGCAGTATGAATTCGCCCGCGCCGGCATCGTCACCAAGGAGATGGTCTACGTCGCCCACCGCGAGAACCTGGGCCGCAACGCCGCGCTGGCCCGCGCCAAGGCGGCGCTCGCCGACGGCGAGAGCTTCGGCGCCGCCATCCCGGAGCACATCACGCCGGAGTTCGTGCGCGACGAGATCGCGCGCGGGCGCGCCATCATCCCGGCCAACATCAACCACGCCGAGCTGGAGCCGATGATCATCGGCCGCAACTTCCTCGTGAAGATCAACGCCAACATCGGCAACTCCGCCGTCTCCTCCTCGGTGGAGGAGGAAGTCGAGAAGATGGTGTGGGCGATCCGCTGGGGCGCCGACACCGTCATGGACCTCTCCACCGGCCGCAACATCCACAACACCCGCGAGTGGATCTTGAGGAACTCGCCGGTCCCCATCGGCACGGTGCCGATCTACCAGGCGCTCGAGAAGTGCGGCGGCGATCCCGTCAAGCTCACCTGGGAAATGTACAAGGACACGCTGATCGAGCAGTGCGAGCAGGGCGTCGACTACTTTACGATCCATGCCGGCGTGCGCCTGCCCTACGTGCCGCTGACGGCAAACCGCGTCACCGGCATCGTCTCCCGCGGCGGCTCGATCATGGCCAAGTGGTGCCTCGCTCACCACAAGGAGAGCTTCCTTTACGAGCGCTTCGATGAGATCTGCGATCTCATGCGCAAGTACGACGTCTCCTTCTCCCTGGGCGATGGCCTGCGCCCCGGCTCGATCGCCGATGCCAACGACGCCGCCCAGTTCGCCGAGCTCGAGACGCTGGGCGAGCTCACCAAGATCGCCTGGGCGAAGGGCTGCCAGGTCATGATCGAGGGCCCGGGCCACGTGCCCATGCACAAGATCAAGATCAACATGGACAAGCAACTCAAGGAGTGCGGCGAGGCGCCGTTCTACACCCTGGGGCCGCTCACGACCGACATCGCGCCGGGCTACGACCACATCACCTCAGGCATCGGCGCCGCCATGATCGGCTGGTTCGGCACGGCCATGCTCTGCTACGTGACGCCCAAGGAGCACTTGGGGCTTCCCAACCGCGACGACGTCAAGGTCGGCGTCATCACCTACCGCATCGCCGCACACGCGGCGGACCTCGCCAAGGGCCATCCGGCCGCGCAGCTCAGGGACGATGCCATCAGCAAAGCGCGCTTCGACTTCCGCTGGGAGGACCAGTTCAACCTCTCCCTCGATCCCGACACGGCGCGCAGCTACCACGACGAGACGCTGCCCAGGGAGGCCCACAAGGTCGCCCACTTCTGCTCGATGTGCGGCCCCAAGTTCTGCTCCATGAAGATCACCCAGGACGTGCGCGACTACGCGGCGACGCTGAACGAGAGGGGGTCAGACGCTGCGGGTCTGACCCCATCGCAGTCGCAAGCCGGCATGGCCGAGATGTCCGCCAAGTTCCGCGACATGGGGGGGCAGGTGTATGTCGATGCGGACAAGGTGAAGAGGAGCAACGAGGCGTTGGGGTCCAAATCCTGACCTAACGCCATGCCGCGGGTCATCATTGTCGGCGGGCCGAACGGAGCAGGTAAGACCACCTTTGCCAGCGCGTATCTCTCAATTGACCTGGAGATCACGGCATTCGTCAACGCTGATGAAATCTCGCGCGACCTCGCCGTGCACAATCTGCCGGAGGCGGTCACGAACGTCCGTGCGGCCCGCGCCATGCTTGAACGCATCGATGAGCTAATCGATGCTGGCGATGATCTAGTGATCGAGACGTCGCTTGCATCCCTGGCGTACGCACAGAAGATTCAGGACTGGCAACAGAAGGGTTACCATGTTGCCCTCATATACCTGCGCCTACCGAACCCAGAGCAGTCGATCGAGCGCGTTCGGAGGAGAGTGGCTGCAGGTGGGCATGGCATACCCGAAAACGTCATTCGAAGGCGTTTTGCAAGGAGCCTTCGCTATCTTGAGGACCACTACAAGCCAATCGTTGATGAATGGCAGATTTGGGATAGTCTGGAAGGCGATTTCCAACGCGCCGAAGCGTGGGATGACTGATGTCGAAGTATCTGGACAAAACGAAAGTAGAGCGGGCTTTCAAAGTGGCGGCGCGGGCGGCCGTGTCCGGCAGCAGGGATGCGCGGTCCGGCAGGTTCTCGGTGCACAAGGACGAGCGAAGGGATGGGACAGTGGTCGAAAGAACGCGCAAGCAAAAGTAACGCTCACGCTTCGTCGCGACGTCCGTAGTCGCACACTATTGCGGCGCCCGGGCTCCTTACCCATGGTACCCGTCATGACCAAACTGCAGACCCAGGGCGTGCACCACATCACGCTGGTTGGCGCCGACCGGCAGACGTCGATCGACTTCTGGTCCGGGGTGCTCGGCATGCCCTTGGTGTTCGAGCAGCCCAACCTCGACGATCCCGAGACCAACCATCTCTACTTCGACCCCGGCGACGGCCGCCTGATCACGGTCTTCACGCGGGAGACCTCCAAGCCCGATGCCAGGCCCAACCCGATGGGCATCGGCAACCTGCACCACCTGGCGTTCACCGTGTCGCGCGCCACCTATACGCAAGCTAAGGCGCGGCTCGAGGAGCGCGGCTTTCCCAACTCCGGGGAGGTCGACCGTGGCTTCATGTACTCGATCTACTTCCGCGACCCGCTGGGCCAGCTCATGGAGCTTGCCTCATACAAGTTCGAGCCGCCGACGGGCGCCACCCATGCCGACGTGCTGCGCGAGGCCCACAATATCCGCGTTGCCAAGGGCGACTACAACATCGCCGATGAGCACCTGGCCGACGCCGTGGAGCTGCTGTCGCGCAAGCCCGAGGCGAACCCGACCAAGGCACCGCCATGAGCACGCCGGCACCCATGCCTACACGCCGCATCGGCAAGCTGCAGAGGCCGGACTGCACGATCCACTACGAGGTCACCGGCAGTGGCCCGGCGCTCGTCTTCGCGCATGGGCTCGGCGGCAACCACATGTCGTGGTGGCAGCAGGTCGCGCATTTCTCGCCCCGCTATATGTGCGTGACCTTCGCGCACCGCGGCTTCGCGCCCTCCTCCACGATCGCCGGAGGTCCAGACCCCGCCGACTATGCCGACGATCTGGCGGCCTTGATCGAGCATCTTGGACTTGCTGACGTCCGCATCGTCGCCCAGTCGATGGGCGGCTGGTCGGCCGTCGAGTATGCGCTGCGCCGGACGGGCAAGCTGCGCGCCCTGGTGCTGGCTGCGACCACCGGAACGATCGATTTGAAACGCCTGCGCGAGCCGGAGCGGGCCCGGCTTGAGATCTGGACGCACGCCAGCGAGCGCGCCCGCGCCGACCTCGTGCGGCGCGGCATCCATGTGGCCGCCGGCGCGCGCATGGCCGCCGAGCAGCCCGCCCTACATCTTCTCTACCGTCACATCGACGACATGAACGTTAACCTCGACAAGGAGGCCGTGCGCGCGCGGCTGGGGGCCGGCAGGCGGCGCGCCCCGGAGGAGCTGGCGGGGTCCGGCTGTCCGATCCTGTTCATCTGCGGCGGCGAGGACCTCGTCATGCCCCCGTTTGCGGCCGATGCCATCGCCGCCCTCGTCCCGGGGGCGCGCGTGGCCCACATCGCCGATGCCGGGCATTCCGCCTATTTCGAGCGGGCCGCGGTTTTCAATGGGCTGGTTGGGGAGTTCCTCGGCGCCACCGTTTAGGGTATTAAGGGCGCCGGGGGGAGGGAGCTCCCTTTTCGCACCACTTTGCACCGATCGACCGGAGGCTGCCATGGGCCGTGCCATGACGGGTGGACGAACCAGGCCGGAGCGACGCCGCCGCGCGTATTCGCGCCGCCAGGCATTGGCGCTGCTCGGCGCCGCCGCGGTGGCCGCGAGCTCGCGCGCTTTGGCCCAGACGGCGCCGATGGGCGTCGGTGCGGCGCCAGACAACGGCGCCCCACTCGCGCCCAGCGACGGCACGGTCGAGATCCTGCACGGCGTCCGCGTGGAGGACCCGTTCCGCCCGCTGGAGGATCCCTCCCGCGCCGACGTGCAAGCCTGGATCGCGGCGCAGGACGGGCAGGCGCGCGCGCTACTGGAGAGCAACCCGCTGCATGCGCGCGTCGCAACCTTTCTCAAGGACGCGGGTCGCTATCCGCGGTCGGGCGGCCTGCGCCGCGTGGGGCGGTCGCTGGTGTCCTGGTCGTTCGACGGCACCAAGGAGCAGGCCTGGCTGGAGATCCGCGACGCGATTAGTGGTCCCGCCCGTCCTCTGATCGATCCCAACAGCATGAGCGCCGACGGCAGCGTCAGCCTGTGGAGCTTCTATCCCGACCGCCTCGCAACCAAGATCGCCTACCTGACGGCGGAGAACGGAGGCGACGCCCAGGTGCTGCGCATCCGCGACATCCGCACGGGCCTCGATCTGCTCGATCGCCTCGAGGGCTGCCGGTGGACTTCCGTCGCCTGGCTGCCCGATGGCAACTCCTTTTACTACGTGCGTCCGCCGCTGCCCTCCGAGCCGGCGGACTGGGACCGCAGCAGCCATCACATCTTCTACCATCAGCTTGGCTATCCGCAGGCCGCCGACCGCATGGTCTGGCGCTTCCCGCGGCGAACCAACGTCATGATGACCTTGCGCCGCTCCTACGCCACCAACCAGCTGATGGTGTCGGCGGGGACCGGCACGGACGAGAAGCGCGGCTACTGGGTCGGTCCCCTCGCCGACGCCGGCCTGTTGACCATGCTGGTGCCGATCGGGACCGCGGCCTTCTGGCCGTTCCGCAACAATCTTGCGGCGCACTATGCCGTCACCGATCGCGACGCGCCGCGCGGGCGCATCGTGCGCATCATCCAGGGCGATCCGCGCCCCGGCGGGTGGCAGACTATCCTGCCCGAGGCGGCGGACGGCGTGATCGACGGCGCCACCATCGTCGGTCCTCGCCTGGTCGTGCGGCGCTTCAAGGACCTGGGCCATCAGCTCTCGATCTACGACCTGGAGGGCAAGAAGCAGTCCGACGTTGAGATCCCCGGCACGCCGCGGATCGGCTTCGAGCGCGGCGAAGGCGAGGACAGCGAGCTGTTCCTGGACGTCGACGACCGCCTGCGGCCCGCGCGCATGGAGCGCCTGGACCTGGTGACGGGAAAGCTCGAGACCCTGCAGGCGTCCAAGGCCCCGCACGACCTCGCGGACATGCAAGTGCGGCAGGTGCGCGCCAAGTCCAAGGACGGCACCGAGGTGCCGATCACGCTGATGCACCGCCCCGATGTGACCCTCGATGGGTCGAACCGGACGCTGCTTTATGGCTACGGCGGCTACGGCATCTCGCAATGGCCTGTCTATTCGAGCTTCGTGGCGGCGTGGTTGCGCCTCGGCGGGGTCTATGCGGTTGCCACGATCCGCGGCGGCGGCGAGTTCGGCAGCACCTGGCACGAGGGCGGGCGCCTCGCCAAGCAGCAGAACTCGCTCGACGACTTTGCGGCGTCCGCCGAGTGGCTGATCGCCAACGGGGTTACGCGCCGCGAGCGCCTCGGCATCTATGGAGCCAGCAATGGCGGCCGCCTGGTGCTGGCGACCATGCTGCAGCGCCCCGAGTTGATCGGTGCGGTGGTTTCCGGCGTGCCGGTGGCCGACATGGTGCGCTTCCACAAGTTCACCTTCGGCGTCGCCTGGAAGCCCGAGTACGGCGACCCCAACGCACCCGACGCCTTCAAGTGGCTGATGGCCTACTCGCCGCTGCACAACGTCAAGCCCGGCCAAGCGTATCCCCCGCTGATGATTCTGACAGCGGATAACGACCAGCGGGTGGTGCCGGCGCATGCCTACAAGATGGCGGCGACGCTGCGGGCCGTTTCGCCGGCCAGCGAGGTTTACGTGCGCACGCGGCGGGGGGCCGGCCATGGCGGCGGCAATGCCTTCAGCAAGGCCGTCGAGTACCAGGCCGACATCATCAGCTTCCTGTGCACCAAGCTCGGCGGGCCGATCCTGGACCTGCCCAAGATCGCCACCTGAGATGCCCGACGGGGTCGGTTGCGGTTACACGCCTCGCAAGCCTGGGCATCCACTAAGCTCCTAACCTGTCGAGAAAAATTCTCGCCGGCGGGCGTGCCGGAAGCTAGGCAGGCACCCCGCGGGGGGCTAAGTTGGCGGATGGGGGCCGGCAGGTAGGGGTGCGTATCGCGTGAGCTGGCAGCCGTCCAACGATCCAGTGCCCGGCAATCAACTCTCCTGCGAGGCCATCGAGCAGGTGATCGTGCCGCGTGCCCGCGACCTCGGAGGTTTCGAGGTGCGCCGCGCGCTGCCCGCCGCGCACAAGCAGATGGTGGGACCCTTCATCTTCTTCGACCAGATGGGGCCCGCCGAGTTCCTGATCGGCAAGGGCATCGACGTGCGGCCGCACCCGCATATCGGGCTCGCCACCGTCACCTATCTGTTCGAGGGCGAGGTGTTTCACCGCGACAGCCTGGGCACGGCGCTCGCCATCAAGCCCGGCGAGGTCAACCTGATGACGGCGGGGCGCGGCATCGTGCATTCCGAGCGCGAGCGCAGCGAGGTGAAAGAGGCGCCGCATCGCCTGTTCGGCATCCAGGCGTGGGCGGCGCTGCCCCGGACGCACGAGGAGGCGGCGCCCGGCTTTGTGCACCACGGTGCCGACGAGTTGCCGCGCATCGCGGGCGAGGGCAAGCGCGTGCGCCTGGTGATGGGCAGCGCCTTCGGGGCGCACTCGCCCGTGGAGTTCCCGCACCCGAGCCTGTTCGCCGAGGCGGTGCTGGCGCCGGGCGCCGTCCTGCCGCTCGATCCCGACTACGACGAGCGTGCGGTCTACGTCGCCTCGGGCGAGATCGACATTGCCGGCGACAGCTTCGGGGAAGGACGGCTGCTGGTCTTCAAACCGGGCGACCGCATCTCGATCCTGGCCACGGCGCAATCGCGCCTGGTGCTGCTGGGCGGCGAGCCCATGGACAGTTCACGGCATATCTGGTGGAATTTCGTTTCATCCTCGATGGAGCGCATCAGGCAGGCCAAGGAGGACTGGCGAGCCAAGCGCTTTGGGCTCGTGCCGGGCGACGAAAAAGAGTTCATTCCATTGCCGGAGTAAGGCCGACCGGGGGAGATATTCCGAAGGCGGGGGCAGGTTGGGGGAAGCATGGAGTTCGGGTGGCTCCAGCAGGGTTCGGTCAAGGTGATCGCGGCGATGCCGTTTGCACTCGCCACGCCGTCGGCGCTGTGGCTGGCGGGGATCGCCGTCGCGGCGGTCGTGGTGACAATCGTCTGGATGACATTGCGCCGGCGTCGGCGCCGTGCCGCAGCGCGCCTGCGGCGCGTGCTGAGCGCGGCGGAGGTCATGAAGGAGGAGCTGCGGCTGCGCCTGTCCGAGCCGCCGATCCTGCTGGCCAACGGCGCCGGCGGCGCTCCGACCATGGGCGCCAGCGAAGCCTTTGCAGGCGACATCGAGGCAGCCGCCCGCACCGTGCTACAGGAGGCGGGCGGCCGACGTGCCAAGGCCAAGGAGCTGTTGCGCCAACGCACCAACGGCCACGGCGCGCGCAACGGCAAGCTCAACGGCAGCGAGGTCGGCTACTGGCGGCAGCTCGGCGCCCTGTCGCTGCTCGACAATGCCGAGGATGCGCTCGCGGCCTACGGCCGGGCCGCGGAGCTGGCACCCGGGGATGCCGAGGCACAGATGCTGGCGGGCGTTCTCAATCTGCGCAGCGGCAATCTCGCCGCCGCCGAGCACGCGTTCCGGCGCCAGATCGAGATCGGCGGCGCCGATGGCTTTCTGCGCTACCGGGGCCATACCATGCTGGGCGACGTGCACGCCGCGCGCGAGGACCACGATGCGGCGCTGGCGGCCTATGCCGAGGCGCAAGCCGAGGTCAAGGCGCTGCTGGAGCGCGACCCCGACAACACTACCTTCAAGCGCGACCTGTCGGTGACGTGCGACCGGATTGGCGACATGCACGTCGAGAACGGCCGGCTCGACACGGCGCTCCAGAGCTACCACCAGAGCCTGGAGATCGCCGAGGCGTTGGCCAAGCGCGACCCCCAGAACCTCGTGTGGCAGCACGACCTGTCGGTGAGCTACGACCGCATCGGCGACATTCTCGACAAGACCGGCGACCGCGAGGCAGCGCTGGCGAGCCTACGCAAGGGGCTGATCATTGCCGAGGCGCTCACCCTTCGCGATGCCAACAACGTGCAGTGGCAATGGGACCTGGCGGCGAGCCACGACCGCATCGGCGACGTCCTGATCGCCGAGGGCAAGCTCGCCGAGGCGCTGCAGAGCTATCGCCGCGGCATGGCCGTCGCCGAGGCGCTGGCCAGGCGCGATCCCGGACACACGGGCTGGCAGCGCGACCTCGCCGTCAGCTATCACAAGATCGGCTCGCTCGAGGCGCTGGAGAACCCCGGCGAGGCGCGCGAGCTCCTCGAAAAGGGCCGCGCCATCATCGCCCGCCTCGACGGCATCGCCGCCCGCCAGGCCCAATGGCGCTCCGACCTCTCCAAGTTCGACGAGGTGTTGCGGACGCTGCAGTGATCCGTTGCCGGTTCGGCGCGGCTCAGCCGCGGCCGCCGCGCCCCTCGCGATCCATTTCCTGCCACCAGTCCGACGAGCCAAAGGGAGCCGCCTGCACACTGAAGGTAAGAGCGGACACGACGGCCCACGCGGCGATGAAGGCCAGCCCGAGCTTCCTCATGACCTGCCTCATGGCTTGCTCAACTCTTGCTCGGACAAATGTACGGCAGAGCCAGGCAAGCGCACCTCGGGCGCTCACCCGATATTTCGCGATGCCACTACGCAGGGCCCAACAGCCGCCCGCGGGAGAGGGCTAGCGCGCCGGTCCCGTCTCGATCGGCAGGCTGGGATCGCCGCCCCATTCGGTCCAGGAGCCGTCGTAGACGGCCGCGTCGGGACGGCCGAGGATAGCGAGCGCCAAAGCGATGACGCCGGCGGTGACGCCGGAGCCGCAGGAAGCGACCACAGGTTTGGCCGCGTCGATGCCAGCCTTGGCGAAGATCGCGCCGAGCTCCGCCGCAGATTTCAGCGTGCCATCGGCATTGAGCAGCGAGGCGAAGGGCACGTTGCGAGAGCCGGGGATGTGTCCGGAGCGCAGGCCTTGGCGCGGCTCCGGCACCGTGCCCTCGAAGCGGTTGGCGGCGCGCGCATCGACGATCTGCGCCGTCTTGCTGCCGATCAGGGCCTTGACGTCGCCCACGTCGCGCACGAGGCCGGCATTGAGCCTAGCGGTAAAGTGGCGCTCGGTGCGCCGGCGCGGCGGGCCGTCCTCGAGGGTACGCCCCTCGGCCTTCCATTTCTTGAGACCGCCATTGAGGATTTGCGCCTGGTCGTGCCCCATGGCGCGGAACATCCACCACACGCGCGCCGCCGAATAGAGACCCTCGCTGTCGTAGGCGACGACGTCCATGCCGTCGCCGATACCCATCTTCTTCATGCGGCTGGCGAACTTGGTCGAGGAGGGCAGCATGTGCGGCAGCGGCGACTTCTCGTCGGCGATGTCGTCGATGTCGAAGAACAGCGCGCCGGGGATGTGCCCCGCCAGGTACTCGGCGCGGGCGTCGCGCTTGGTGGTCGGCAGGTGCATGGAGCCATCGAGGATCACGAGGCCGGGGGTGTCGAGGTGGGAGGCCAGCCACTCCGTCTCCACCAGCCATCGCTCAGCGCCGTTGGACATGCGTTTCCTCTTCCCTTGCTCAAGCGAACGAGACTGCTAGGCGAACGAGACGCGGATGCGCCGGTTGAGCTTGCCCTTCTTCTCGATCTTGGTGACGGCGACCCGGCCGATCTCTGCAGTGGATTTCACATGCGTGCCGCCGCACGGCTGCAGGTCGACCGAGCCGTCTTCGCCGATCATGACGAGGCGCACTTTGCCCGTGCCCGTGGGCGGCCGCACCGCCATGGTGCGCACGAGCCCTGGGTTCGCCTCCAGCTCCGCGTCGCTGATCCAGCGCTCGCTCACGGGATGGTCGGCGGCGATCAGCGCGTTGAGGTCGGCGGTGAGCTTGTCCTTGTCGATCGCCGAGGCGTCCTCGATGTCGAAGTCGAGCCGGCTGTCGTCGGGATTGACCTGGCCGCCGGTGACCGGGAACTTCACCAGCGCGCACAGCAGATGCAGCGTCGTGTGCATGCGCATCAGCCGCGAGCGCCGCTCCCAGTCGAGCACCGCGCGCACGGTCTGGCCGGGTTGCGGCTTCGGCGCACCCTCCGCCGGCACGTGCACGATGGTGGCCTTGTCGGCATCGTAGACTGTGGTGGCGATGGGACAGGGTCCCGCGCCCTCCGCCTCCAGCGCCCCCTGGTCGCCGGGCTGCCCTCCGGCGGCGGCATAGAATACGGTGCGGTCGAGCACGATGCCGCCCCGCTCGTTGACGGCAACGACGCGCGCCGTGCAGTCGCGCTGGTAGGCATCGGCCCGGTAGAGCTGCTCGGTCATGCGTCATCCCCGCGAAGGCGGGACGTCATCCCCGCGAAGGCGGGGATCCACGCAACTCTCGGCCGCACGACGGCCTGGTGTCGTGGGTGCCCGCCTCCGCGGGTATGACGTCAGCGCAAGTTTATCGGTCATCGGCTCACGCCTTGTCGGGATCGACGAACATCTTCGGCAGGGCGGCGCGCTCCTCGACCAGCCACTGCGGTGTGGGCAGGTTTTTCGACTTCAGGAATGCCGGGTCGAACAGCTTCGACTGATAGCGCGTGCCGTAGTCGCAGAGCAGCGTGACGATGGTGTGGCCGGGGCCCATCTCCTTGGCGAGCCGGATGGCGCCGGCGACGTTGACGCCGGTCGAGCCGCCCATGCACAGCCCTTCCTCCTCCAGGAGCTGGAAGCAGATCGGCACCGACTCGGCGTCGGGGATCATATAGGCGTGGTCCACCACCGCGCCCTCGATGTTCTTGGTGACGCGGCCCTGGCCGATGCCCTCGGTGATGGAGGCGCCCTCCGCCTTCAGCACGCCCGTCGTGTAAAAGCTGTAGAGTGCGGCGCCCGGCACGTCGGCCAGCGCGATTTTGATGTCGCGGCGCTTGGCCTTGAGGCCGTCGGAGACGCCGCCCAGCGTCCCCCCGGAGCCGACCGCGGAGACGAAGCCGTCGACCTTGCCCTCAGTATCGGCCCAGATCTCCTCGGCGGTGCCCTCGATATGGGCGCGGCGGTTGGCGGTGTTGTCCCACTGGTTGGCCCAGATGGCGCCGTTGGGCTCGCTCTTGGCGAGCGCGGCGGCCAGGCGCTCCGAGTAATGCACGTAGCTGTTGGGGTTCTTGTAGGGCAGCGCCGGCACCTCCACGAGATGGGCGCCGAGCAGGCGCAGCGCATCCTTTTTCTCTTTGCTCTGCGTCTCGGGGATGACGATCACGGTGCGGAAGCCCAGCGCATTGCCGATCACGGTGAGGCCGATGCCGGTATTGCCCGCGGTGCCTTCCACCACCGTGCCGCCGGGCCGCAGCGTGCCGCGCTGCACCGCGTCCTGGATGATGTAGAGCGCGGCGCGGTCCTTCACGGACTGGCCGGGGTTCATGAACTCGGCCTTGCCGAGGATGGTGCAGCCGGTTGCCTCGGAGGCGCGTTGGAGCTTGATGAGGGGCGTGCGGCCGACCGCGGCGGCCACGCCGTTGGCGAAAGGCAAAGGCGCTCTCCCTGTCCCGATCGTTGGCGCTCGCCGCCACCCTAAAGAGGGGGTTGGCCCATCGCAAGGGAGGCGCGCTTGGCCTCCGCGCTCTCGACCCTGCGCCCCGCCGGACACACCGCTTCTGGCGTTGATGGCCAAACTGGCACGGTCCTTTACCCCGCCTTAACCGCGCACTTGCAATGCTCGCCGCGGATTTTCGCAATCAGCGGGCTGGCTTTTCCAGTCCGATCGAGGAACACCTGACATGCCGATCATTCGCCTGAGGCTCGCTGCAACGCTGCTCGCGGCGGTAGCATGCGTGTCCGCCACCCCCGCGGCCCTCGCCGACGGCATGCCCTACCCCCGAGGCTCCGTGAAGGACGCCCCCATGGTCGTGCCGAGCGCCGGGCCCTGCTACTTCCGCACCGACGTCGGCTACTCCTGGTCGCGCGACCCGGACGTGCGCTGGACCGTCACCGATCCCAACACCTTCCTGTTCGTCACCGACCGCGTCACCAAGGTCAGCGCCGACAACAGCTGGTTCGGCGAGGTCGGCCTGGGCTGCGGCTCCGGCCCGCACGGGATACGCGGCGAGCTCATCTACGGCTACCACGGCAAGCGCAACATCTCCGGCGAGCCCGGCCCCTGGACCGTGCCCCCGGGCGTCGATCCGCTGCATACCGCGGTGACCACGCACACCCTGATGTTCAACGCCTACTACGACCTCGGCCGCTGGATGGACCGCTTCGTGCCCTACGTCGGCGCCGGCGTCGGCACCGCCTACAACATCACCGATGAGGTGTATTTCACCGGCAACCCCGCGCTCATCAACCGCATCCACGGCGACGAGCGCTGGTCGCTCGCCTGGTCGCTGATGGCGGGCGTGGGCTGGCAGGTCTCCGAGCGCGTCGTGCTCGACTTCGGCTACCGCTATCTCGACATGGGCAAGGCGGAATCCGGCCATGTCGACAACGCCGGCTTCTGGAACCCCAAGGTGCGCCTCGACGACCTCACCGCCCACGAATTCAAGTTCGGCCTGCGCTTCGCCCTCGGCGGCGCCCCCTGCTGCGCCTTCCTGAAGTAGGGGCGGCGGCGGGGTCAGACCCTCATCCTCTGACCGACCCCCAGGGACAACGCGCGTGCAGAGGGGTCTGACCCGATTGCACCGTCGGCGCGGAGTGACTCGATTTGCTCCGCCGACGGAAAATGTTTCACGTGAAACAGTGAGGCGTTCACCGGCTTTTGCGGGGATAACGCATCTTAGCGTTAAGATGCGACGCCATCGCTTGCCGTTGCTTCCCGTTGGCGAACGCCGTCGCTCCCGTTGGCGGCGCACTCAGCCAACGTGGCGCCACCCGTTGGTTGCCCCGTCGCACTCGTCCAAAAATGCCCGTCCGCCCCGTGAGCGGGCCCGCTCGCACCCCCGCGCTCATCCCCTCACTTCAGCCGGAACAGATTGCGCACCGCCAGCAGAAACAAGAAAATCAACGGTGCGCTCGCCATCATCTGCAGCGTGGATCCCACCGCCACCCTGTAGGGCACGATTGGCGGCCCCTGTTGGTTGCCCTGCGGGGTCAGACCCCTCGCCCCAACGTTGCGATTGAACTGGTACGGTGGCGGCGAGGGGTCTGACCCCCGTTTGCCACCCACACCTTGAAATCCCCCCCCATCCTGCTACAAGCCGGCCCGAGAGCCCGGCGGGTGGTGTCAGACCCTCCGGGTCTGACACCCATGCGAAACCTGCGGGCGTGGCGGAACTGGCAGACGCGCAGGATTTAGGTTCCTGTGACGCAAGTCGTGGGGGTTCGAGTCCCTCCGCCCGCACCACCGCGGCGGCAAGTGGGGTCAGACCCCCAGCGGAAATGGGGTCAGACCCCCCAGCTCCGTGGCGCGGGACGAGGGGCAGGGAGCCGTGGGGTCTGACCCCCATGCGCTGACCCCATGCACGAGGCAAAGAGTATGCAGGTCACCGAGACATCCAGCGACGGCCTCAAGCGCGAGCTCAAGGTCACCATCCCCCAGAGCGAGCTCGGCCAGCGCTTCTCGACCCGCCTCGACGAGGTCAAGGACCAGGTCCAGCTCAAAGGCTTCCGCAAGGGCAAGGTGCCCACCGCCCACCTCAAGAAGCTGTTCGGCCGCTCGCTGATGGCCGAGGTGCTGCAGGCCGCCGTCGAGGAGACCAGCCGCGACGCCATCAAGGAGCGCAACGAGCGCGCCGCCCACCAGCCCAACATCAACCTGACCGAGGACAAGGACGAGATCGAGAAGGTCTTGTCGGGCCAAAGCGATCTGGCCTTCACCATGTCCTACGAGGCGCTGCCCAAGATCGAGGTCACCGACTTGGCCGGCCTGAAGCTCGAGCGCGAGGTGGCCGACGTGACGCCCGAGGCCATCGACAAGGCGGTCGGCGATCTTGTCGAGCGCGCCTTGCGCTACGAGGCGGAGGCCGACCGCGCCGCCGGCCAGGGCGACCGCGTCACCGCCGACTTCGTCGGCCGCATCGACGGCACCGAGTTCGAAGGCGGCAAGAGCGAGGATGCGCAGATCGTCATCGGCCAGTCGCAGTTCATCCCCGGCTTCGTCGAGGGCATCACCGGCGCCAAGGCCGGCGAGGAGCGCGCCGTCAATGCCAAATTCCCGGACGCCTATCCGGAGAAGACGCTGGCCGGCAAGGATGCCGTCTTCACCGTCAAGGTCAAGGAGGTCGCCAAGCCCATCCGCCCCGCCGTCGACGACGAGTTCGCCAAGACGCTGGGCGCGGAAAGCCTGGCCAAGCTCAAGGAGCTGGTGGGCGCCAAGATCGCCGGCGAGTACGCCACCATCGCCCGCATGAAGCTCAAGCAGCAGGTGCTGGACGGGCTCGACAAGGCGCACGACTTCGCGCTGCCGCAGTCGCTCGTGACCAACGAGTTCGAGGCCATCTGGCGGCAGGTGACGCAAAGCCTGGAGCAGGCCGGCAAGACCTTCGCCGACGAGGGCAAGAACGAGGAGGAGCTGAAGGCCGAGTATCGCAACATCGCGGAGCGCCGGGTGCGGCTGGGCCTCATCATCGGCGAGGTCGGCGAGAAGGCCAAAGTCGAGGTGGGCCAGGATGAGCTGCGCCGCGCGCTGATCGAGCAGGCGCGCCGCTATCCCGGCCAGGAGAAATTCGTCTACGAGTATTACGAGAAGAACCCGGCTGCGCTGATCGAGCTGCGCGCCCCGATCTTCGAGGAGAAGGTGATCGATCACATCCTCGGCCTCGCCAAGCCGGTCGACAAGAAGGTGACGGCCGAGGAGCTCCTGAAGCCCGATGCGCGCGAGGACGCTCTGGCTCACCTGGGTCACGACCACGCCCACGGTCATGACCACGCTCACGACCACGCCCACGATCATGACCATGCTCACGGTCACGACCATCATCACCACGACCACGACCACGGGCATGCGCATCACGACCCCGCGCACACCCACGACCACGCTCAGGAAAAGAAGTGATCCTTGAAGTCGGCCCGTCGCCACCCCACTCTCAGGCTGGCGCATAGTTGGGGGTAAGCATGTCCCATCCCGTCTCCACCATCACCAACACCTTCTGGCCCATGGTCGTGGAGCAGACCAACCGGGGCGAGCGCGGCTACGACCTGCCCTCGCGGCTCCTGAAAGAGCGCATCATCTTCGTGACGGGGGTGATCGAGGACACGGTGGCGGCATCGATCTGCATGCAGCTGCTCTACTGCGAGTCCGAGAACCCCAAGAAAGAGATCTCCATGTACATCAACTCGCCCGGCGGGGTGGTCACCTCGGGCATGGCGATCTACGACACCATGCAGTTCATCCGCTCGCCGATTGCCACCTTGTGCATCGGCCAGGCGGCCTCCATGGGCTCGCTACTCCTGGCCGCCGGCGCAGTCGGCATGCGCTACGCGCTGCCCAACGCCCGCATCATGGTGCACCAGCCCTCCGGCGGCTTTTCCGGCCAGGCCAGCGACAT
>Ga0111539_10005990_pt1 | contig 15707 bp, 5 predicted proteins | sample RhiMethybrSRZTD1_FD_79667 | JGI IMG/M metagenome (GOLD analysis project Ga0111539, IMG submission 79667) | Populus rhizosphere microbial communities from Tennessee, USA - Rhizosphere MetaG P. TD hybrid SRZTD1 (version 2) (version 2) | ecosystem: Host-associated > Plants > Roots > Rhizosphere >... | reverse complement strand
GAGTACCTCGCAGCGTCCGCTGATCTAAAAGCAACAGTCGATCGAAAAAAGATCTGGGACGAAGAACGACCTCGAGTCAGAGTGCAATACGACGAAGCGATCAGGCAGTGGCGCGAAGAGGCTGACAAGGCAAAAGCTGCCGGCGCGGTTCCGCGTCCATCGCCAGCCGTTCCCGACGCTCTGCGCGAATATCGGGTTGCGGCCTCGATCTACAACGGCATGATCGAGCCGCTCATTCCTTTTTCGATTCGTGGGGCGATCTGGTACCAGGGAGAATCGAACGAAGCGCGCGCTCAACAATACGGAATCCTGCTGCCGGTGATGATCAAGTCGTGGCGTGAGCGTTGGGGTGAAGGTGACTTTCCGTTTGGCATCGTGCAATTACCAAACTATCGAGAGGCGAAAACAGAACCGGCGGATGAAGCGTGGAGTCATGTGCGCGAGGCACAGCGACTCACTGCGGCTTCAGTGCCGCACACCGGACTGATCGTCACGATCGATATCGGTGAAGCACGGGATATTCATCCAAAGAACAAGCTGGACGTCGGCAAGCGCATGGCACGTTGGGCGCTCGTCGACGTTTACAAGCACAGGGACTTGAAATCAGGTCCAGTATTTCAGAAAGCGGAGATCAATGGTTCGAAGATCGTCGTAACGTTTTCTGAAGTAGGCGCTGGTTTGAAACTGCGCAGCAGTAACAGGCCCGAGGAATTTGCAATCGCCGGTGCCGATCGCAAATGGTATTGGGCTGAAGCAAAAGTAGTGGGACGCAATCGCGTCGAAGTTTGGTCGCCGCAGGTTTCGCAACCGGTGGCGGTCCGTTACGCATTCAATAACAACCCGAGGAATCCGAATCTCACAAACGATACCGGCATCCCCGCCGGTCCGTTCCGCACAGACAACTGGCCTGGTCCAACAGACGGCAAAAGGTAGTTGTCTGCGGTTGGACGTACCAACTTTGCCGGAGCAGGTTGCAGGGGCAGGAGTAAAACTGCTGCTGCCAACCGCCTCCGGCCATCTGTTTCGAAAGGAGCGTTTTCATGCGACTCGTTAAAGCTGTCGTGTTCACGGTGCTCTGCTCGGTCGCCATCTGCGCCCAGAGCAATAAAGGCGGAATCAGCGGGACCGTCTTCGATCCCAACGGCGCAGTGGTGCCAGGCGCCACAGTCGTAATCACGGATCTTGGCACGCAAAAGGTTGTGACTCTGACGACATCAGAGTCGGGATCCTATTCGGCCACATCGCTCGATCCGGTGACTTACAGCGTCAGGGTCGAAGCCACCGGCTTCAAGAAAGCAATAATCGAAAAGGTGAAAGTGGACACGGCGACGATCGCTGCGGTCAACGTCACACTCGAGACCGGTGCGGTCGGAGAAACAGTGACGATCACCTCTGATGCGGCCGTGATCAATACCGAGTCGGCAACCACCACGCAGACTGTGAACGAACGCCAGATACGCGAGTTGCCTCTGAACAATCGGAGCGTTCTCGATCTCGCCGTAACAGCGCCGAACGTCTCCGGTGATGCGGGCAGCGAAGATCCGGGCGTCACTTCGGATCAGCCGGTCCCGGGGTTCAATCTGAACATCAACGGTGGCCGCGCAGGCAGCAGCGCGATACTCGCCGACGGCGTGAACAACACGGGCGTGGGAATTGCGCGCGCCGTGGTCAGCTTCACTCCTGAAACAGTGCAGGAGTTCACGGTACAGAGCTCGGCTTACTCGGCTGAGTTTGGCGCGACCGGAGGAGGCGTTATCAACGCAACCACCAAATCCGGTACCAACGATTTCCACGGCGTGGCGCTCTGGTATCACCGCAATCCGGTGACAAACGCGTTGCCGTATCGCATCGGCAATGGTCCAAGACCTGCCAACAACCTTCGCTACAATCAGGTCTCAGCCACCGTCGGTGGTCCGGTGTACCTGCCGCGTTTCGGTGAAGGTGGACCAGCGCTCTACGATGGTCACAACAAGACGTTCTTCTTCTTCGCGTACGAACCACGGTGGCGCCGCGACTTCTTGTCGGTGACGACTTTGCTTCCAACCGCCGCCGAGCGCGCCGGCGATTTCAGCAATCTGGTGAGGACGAGTAGCGGCTGGGTGCCTGCTTCAATCGCCCAGCGATTCGGCCTTTCTTCAGTTGGCACTTCGAACATCTTTCAACAGTTCAATCTCGTGAATAACCGTCTGGTGCCACTCGCGCAAACTTGCACGGTCAACGGAGTCACCACCGCCACGTACTGCCAGTTTCCGGGCAACCGGATTCCCGCGTCGCTAATCGATCCCAAGGCGCTCGAGATTCTGAAGTTTATGCCGCCGGCCGGTGACTACTTCATCGACGATGCGGGTCTTGTCAGAAACTACATCGTGCAACGATTCGTGCAGCAGGACGAAACGCGTTACACCTTCCGGCTGGACCACAGGTTCACTGCTAACGACAGCGTCAACTTCCGTTACACGAAAACTCCCGCGATCGGAATTCGCGGATTCGGCAGCGACGTGAACGGCAACAACGGTATTTACAGCAATGCCAAGCAATACCTCCTGGCCTACAACAAGATCATCTCGCCAAGTCTGGTAAACGATCTGCGTTTGAACTATACGCGTGGAGTATTCAGTGAAGACTTCTCACCGGAGTTTTCTATTCAGGGCGGACGAAATCTCGCAACCGAACTCGGCCTGGGAAGCTTGACGTCAGGCGGTCTGCCGCTGTTTCAGATTAGTGGCGACGGCAATCCTGTCAATGGTTACAACGCGTTCGCCGACGTCGGTTCTTCCGGTTCGACGAACAACTTCAACGTCGAAGAACGATTCAATATCAACGACGTCGTCTACTGGACTCGTGGTAGCCGGACGTGGAAGTTTGGTGTGGACCTGAACTACGCGCGCTTGAACGTGATTCCGTTCTTCGGCGCGTCGGGCGGCCGCTGGGAATTTCGCGTGGTGAACACGAGCGATAACCGTGGCACTGGGGTCGGGAACGGCGGAAACAATCTTGCCAGCATGTTGCTCGGTGTTCCCAACGTGGTCCAGGTGCGTCCATTGCTCCTTAATTACGATTATCGCTGGAAGAGCACTGCCGCTTTCGTTCAGCAAGACTGGAAGGCAAGACCGAATCTCACTCTCAATCTTGGTCTGAGATATCAACTTCAGTATCCGCGCACTGAAAAGAACGATCTCCAGGGTTCATTCCGTCCGGATCTCTCGCAGAGGGTTACGCTCACTGACGCGCAACGGCGTGCAACCGCAACCGGATTGGGTGTTCCGACAAACCAGCCGATCCCCGCAACCGTGCCGACCAGCGTTCTGATTCCACCGTTTGCATTTGCGGGACGCGGAGGACGATCCCGTTATCTAACTCCGGTTGACTATCTCGGGTTCGAACCGCGGTTCGGTTTTGCATGGAGCCCGAAACTCTTCAAGTGGGCAGAAGAGCGAGGCCTCGTCGTTCGTGGTGGCTACGGAATTTCACACGCGACTCTAACAGGTCAAAATCGACTTCCGAATCCCGATTTCGGCGCTTTCACCGGCGTCTCGACAACCGCGACCGGCTCGACCGTTGGCGGGACCGCCGATTCAACTCAACCGGTGCGTTTGACCGGGAATCAACCTTTCATCGCGGGCGGCTCTATCGATGCAACGCTTGGAACCAATTCTGATGGGCTCGTATTCTTAAACAGTCTCGGCACGCCAGGCTTCGTGATTGATGCTGAGGGCAGCGGCAAAGTTCCGACCAGTCAGAACTGGAACCTGTCGATTCAGTTTGAACCATGGAAGGGTACCGTGGTGGAGGTTGCTTACGTCGGCAACAAAGGTACGCACCTTTACATGCCGCTCGTGAACATCAATCCCAAGGACATTGATTTCGTCGAGTCACTCGAAGCGCAGAACCTCAATGCCGAGACGGCCTTTGCCGATCCACTGGGCCGGCGCAACCTGCTCGGCGCAGTGGTGACGATTCAGCGAAACAGCGTTACTGCTCCGTTCTTTGGTTTCAATAATCTGTTCCGCTTTTTCGATCCGTCCGCAAACAGCATCAGGCATGCGGGCTATGTCGACATCCGCCGCAGAGTCTCGCGTGGATTGACGTTCACAGCGAACTACACTTACGGCAAGTCGATCGACGATGCGTCGGATGCGAGCCCCGATGTGAGAACGCTGACGACGCCTACAAACCTGGGCCAGCAGATTTCATATGGCATTCCACGAAATAGCGATCGGGCGATCTCCACGTTCGACATCAAACATAACTTCAGTTCGACCTTCATCTACGACATGCCGTTTGGTAAAGGCCGGCAGTTTCTGGGCGACGCGCCCGGGGTTGTCGATTCAGTCGTGGGCGGATGGACCATCTCGGGGCTGGCTCGTTTACAGGGTGGCCAGCCGTACGTGCCGATCATCACCGATACGAACCGGCTCGGTGGCGTGAACAGATCGATCCGGCCTGACATCGTTCCGGGTGTGCCGATTCTGAATCCGCGTTACTCTTACGACAACTGCTCGATGGGTAACGTTTGCGAGCCATACATCAACCCGGCGGCGTTCATGCGACCCGCGAAAGGTTCACTCGGAAATGCACCGCGAACGCTCGACATTCGCGCTCCGATGCAGGAATACTTCGACTTCTCCGTGCAGAAGAGTTTTCCGTTTCCGTTTGGTGCCAGGGATAGCAGTCGAAAGATCAACTTCAGGGTGGACTTTATCAATGCGTTCAACCATCCGAATCTGCGTTACACCAACACTGGTAACACGCCACCGGCGTTCGGCGGATTACCTAATGAAGCATTGCTTGCTCAAGCTGATATCAACGCATGGAACAGTTTTGCTCCAGGACGTTCCGCGACGTTGGCTCAGGTTAACAACCTGATCGTCAACAGTCGTCTGCCGAGTGGCGCGATCCCGTTGGATTTTTTCCACGTCCAACTTCCCGAAGGCTTCGCGACCACGAATCCGAATGCATTTGATATCACGACTTTGAATGGCTTGAAGCTTTATCGTTTGCGTCAGGCTTACGACACGAACTTCGGCGCGCTAAACGCCGGCTTCTCGCAACCGCGGTATATTCAGTTTGGGATGAGGATCTTTTTTTAAGTCGTTTGTTAGACAGGATTATCAGAATGTAACAGGATTTACATGATTTCCATCTTGTTCATCTTGAAAATCCTGTTAATCCTGTCCACTATTTACCATCGATGCCACGACTTCAAGTAGTAATCAACATACTCTTGATACTCGCATTACTGGCGCTGCCGTGTCCGGTCGTCGCTCAGATCGACGTTCTACAGAAATCGTTTCTGGCGCCACCGGACGACGCGCGGATCATGATGCGTTGGTGGTGGTTTGGTCCTGCTGTTAACAATGCGCAACTCGAGCGCGAAATGCGTTTGATGAAGGAGGGCGGCATCGGCGGGTTTGAAGTGCAACCCGTTTATCCGCTCTCTCTCGACGACTCAGAAAAAGGCATCAAGACCTCTGCTTTTCTCTCCCCGGAATTTCTCAATGCCCTGCGGTTCGTAGCAGATAAAGCCAAAGAACTCGGTCTCCGGTTTGATCTCACGCTCGGTAGCGGCTGGCCCTTCGGTGGACCAACTGTCTCGATCGAACATGCCGCGGCACGTCTGCGCTACGAACGCACAAAGGTTGAACCGAATTCAAAATTCGTCAAAGTTCCTTCTATAGGCGCTGGTGAAAAATTCATCGCGGCGTTTCTCGCGCGCGGTGACGGCAAGACACTGGTCGCCGATAGTGTTCGCGAAGTGACCGATATAAAAGATGGCGTCGTCAAGATCCCTGACGGCACGCAGGACGTCCTTTTCTTCATCTCCAGTCGCACCGGCATGCAGGTCAAACGTCCTGCGGTTGGGGGTGAAGGCTTTGTGCTCGATCACCTGAACCGCGCTGCAACGGATGCTTACCTGAAGAACGTGGGCGACCGTTTGATGTCTGCATTCGGTGCGAACAGGCCGTACGCGATCTTCTGCGACAGTCTCGAAGTTTACAACCAGGATTGGTCAGCCGATTTTCTGGAAGAGTTTCAACGGCGTCGCGGTTACGACCTGAAGCCACAATTGCCGTTTCTCGTTAACGATGTTGGACCACGCACGAAGGCGCTGAGACATGATTGGGGCAAGACGCTGACGGAACTCTTGAACGAGCGTTTCCTGGCGCCGATGCAGGAGTGGTCGAAACGAAACGGCGTCGTGTTTCGGATACAGGACTATGGCGTTCCTTCGGCAGCGCTGTCGAGCAATGCTTTTGCCGGCATCTCTGAAGGTGAGGGAGCACAGTGGAGAGTGGTGCGTGCCGCGCGTTGGGCTTCGTCGGCAAATCACGTTTACGGCAGGAACATCACGTCGTCAGAAACATGGACGTGGTTGCACTCGCCCTCGTTTCGCGCGACGCCGCTCGACGTTAAAGCGGAAGCCGACATCCATTTTCTCCAGGGCATCAATCAATTGATCGGGCATGGCTGGCCTTACACGCCGCCCGGTGTTGAATATCCGGGCTGGCGTTTTTACGCCGCTGCTGTATTCAACGAGAAGAATCCGTGGTGGATTGTGATGCCTGACGTTGCGAAGTATTTGCAGCGAGTCAGCTTCATGATGCGTGCAGGACAGCCGGCGAACGATGTAGCGGTGTACCTGCCTAACGACGACGGCTGGGCCGAAATGTCGCCCGGTAATCCGCATTTGATCGAAGTATTACGCGAGCATGTGGGCCCGGATCTCCTGCCGGCGATCTTTGCGGCCGGTTACAACATCGACTTTTTTGACGACGACTCATTCAGGCAGGTCGGGAAGATCGAGAACGGCGCGCTCGTGTTAGGCAAAAACAAGTACCGCGTAATTATTCTTCCGAACGTCGAAACCATTCCGGTTGACACCTATCGGAAATTTGAGGAGTTTGCGCGCGCGAATGGCGTGTTGATAGCGACGAGGCGTACGCCATCGCAGGCGCCCGGCTTCCGCGCGACTCCGGAGGACCATCGGCAGATTGCCGGCATTACGAAGGGACTATTCGAGTCGTCTACTCCGATTGCACACCTGGTTGAGAACGAAAGCCAGGATCTTGGTCGCACGTTGAATCGACTGACAGAGCCCGACGTCGAATTCGCGCTTGGTTCGGCTGACGTCGCCTTCGTTCATCGACGAACTGAAGACGCTGAGATCTACTTCATTGTAAATACCTTGAACAGCACGCAAAGTGTGAGGGCAACGTTTCGCGTTACGCGTTTGAGACCGGAATGGTGGAACCCTTTCGATGGCAGTGTAAGGACGGCTGTAAGGGAGTGGAGCGGTTTGGAGTCGGAGAGTGTCAACCTTGAGCTGGAACCGTATGGTTCGCGACTGCTGGTCTTCTCGAAACGGAGTTTGCCTACTTCTGAAGCCCCACTGCTTGTCGAAACGTCTCCGATGGATATCAGCAGTGACTGGAAAGTCTCGATTGGTTCGGCTGCTCCGGCGCAGTGGGACAAGCTGCGTTCGTGGACTGATGATGAGGCGACTCGTTTCTTTTCCGGGGTTGCGACGTATGAGAAGGATGTGACGATACCTGCTGCGTTGCTACAGCAGAGCAGTTCATTGCGTTTGGATTTTGGAAGCGGCATTCCGTCGATGTCGCAAGCACTTCGAAATGGGATGCAGGCATGGCTCGACAGTCCGGTTCGCGAAGCGGCAGTTGTTTATGTCAATGACGCGCGCGCGGGATCGGTCTGGTGCCCGCCGTATTCGCTTGAAGTGCGAAAGTTTGTTCGACCGGGGGCCAACAAGATCCGCATCCTCGTTGCCAACACAGCGATGAACTACATGGCCGGTCACAGTTTGCCGGACTATCGATTACTGAACCTCCGTTACGGCGAGCGCTTTCAGCCACAGGACATGGATAAGATTCAGGCACTTCCATCGGGCATGCTTGGACCAGTGCGTTTGATTGGCAAACGGTTAGCTTCACAGGATTCACAAGATTAATCAGGATTTACATGATAATCCTGAAACATCCTGCAAATCCTGTGAAACATGATCTTAGACTTATGCGTGTAATAACTCTGTTAACAATCGCTGCACTCATCCTTACGATGGGTGGCCCTGCTCGTCCGGTCCAAACACCGAAGTACAACGTCATCATCATCGCTTCCGACGATCTGCGACCGAGTCTGGGCTGTTACGGCGACAAGATCGTTAAGACGCCGAACATCGATAAGCTGGCCGCGCGCGGCGTCAGGTTCGATCGCGCCTATACACAATTTCCCCTCTGCAATCCTTCACGCAGCTCTTTGCTGACTGGCCGGTACCCAACGCAAACAGGCGTGATGGATAACGAGTTGTATTTCCGCGCCCTGCATCCGGAATTCATTTCCCTCCCGCAGTACTTCAAAGCAAATGGTTACGCAACGCTCCGCGCCGGAAAGATCTTTCACGGCGGCATCGACGACACTGACGCCTGGACCGAAGGCGGCGAGCAGCGCAACTTCACGGGCGCCCAGCGTCCGCCTTCAAACGCCGACAGCGCCGACCGTATCGCCCACTCGGATCGCATCGTTGTACTCGACGGGAACGGCGAGAATAGCGAGGACTATCGCACCGCCTCGCGCGCGATTGAGTTTCTCGAAAAATATAAAGACCAACCGTTCTTTCTGGCTGTTGGTTCGGCTAAACCACACAGTCCACCTTCAGCTCCAAAGAGATTTTTCGATCTTTATGACGTGAACAAGGTTCCTTTGCCGCCAGACTTCTCCGTGCGCCCGGTAGCGCCACCAGGCTTTCCCGAGATCTCGATTGCGCGCAGAAACACGGATCTATTCATCGGGCGCGACGCCACTCCCGAAGCCGCGCGTGAAATGATCCGTGCTTACTATGCTTCGGTGAGCTTCATGGACGAGCAGATCGGGCGCGTTCTGGATGCAGTTGACCGGTTGAAGTTGCGCAACAACACCATCATAGTGTTCTGGGGCGACCACGGGTATCACCTCGGTGAGAAAGGGAAGTGGTCAAAGGCGTATTCGTTATTCGAAATCGCGACACGTGTGCCGTTCATAATTGCCACACCGGAAACCAAACGCGGTGTCTCACCGCGAACGGTGCAATTGCTCGACATGTATCCAACGCTCGTTGAGCTTTGTGGCTTGAAAGATCCATACGAGCCCGCAGGAAAGCTCGAGGGCCACAGTCTTACACCGCTGCTTCGGAATCCAACAACTGCGTGGAGTTACCCGGGGCTTAGCGTTGTGATGTATCAACGTAAGCTGGGCAAATCGGTCAGCACGGAAAGGTGGCACTACGTCTCCTGGGATGACGGCAAGGCGGGTGAAATGTTGACGGACCATCAGAAAGACCCGCTTGAACTAAAAAATCTTGCCGGCGATCCGGCTTACGCTAAGACGGTTGCAGACATGCGCGAGTTACTGAAGTTAATCCCTTGAATATTTAGCCACGAAGAAGCACAAAATACAGATGAACTCAAAACTCAGGTACCTGGCTGTTATCTCGACAGTGCTACTGGCGCTGTTGCTGAGCAATACGGGCGCGGCAACCCTACAGTGGGGCATCTCTGTCACTGTGAGTGCCGGTAAGTGGGATCGCCACAACACAGTCGTTTCGTTTCCGCATAAGTCTAACCCCAGCCAACGCTACTATCTTAAGGCTCTGGAGGATTCTTCTCATGCGGTGCCGGAGACACTGAAAACTCAAATTCCGGTGCAGGCCGATGGGACCATGGCGACATTTGTACTCCCCGATCTCAAGGCCGGCGAAACCCAAAAATTCCTTCTGGTTTGGGGACCCGCAGAATCTACGAAAACAAGCCGCGGCGCCGAGTTGACGCAGGTTCAGAATCGACTGGAGATTAAAGTCGACGGTCACCCGGTGCTCGACTTTATCGGCCAGCCGAATGATTTACCTTCACCTGATATCAAGCCTTCCTTTTACCGTGGCGGCTACATTCATCCCGTATTTACTCCCCACGGAAAAATCGTCACTGACGACTTTCCATCAGATCATTACCACCATCACGGGATCTGGTTTGCCTGGACCAAGACGCAGTTTGAAGGTAAGCATCCCGATTTCTGGAACATGGGTGACCGCACAGGACTAGTCGATTTTGAACAGGTTGGCAAGACGTGGGGTGGCCCAGTCCATGCAGGATTTACGTCTTTCCAGAAATATGTTGCCTTGATTGATGGCGCGTCAAAGACTGCGCTCAATGAACAGTGGGACGTGAGAGTTTATAGCCTCGGAAATGCGGATGCGCCCTATTTCGTATTCGACATCGCTGCCACTCAGGAGTGCGCAACGAAGAGCCCGTTGATACTGGATGAATATCGCTACGGTGGAATGGGAGTGCGTGGGAACAGGGAATGGAAGGACAAAACTAAGGTCAGTTTCCTGACTTCAGAAGGGAAGACTCGTGCCGATGGCAATGCTACACGCGGTCGCTGGTGTCACATGGGTGGACCGGTTGATGGCCAGCTCGTGGGCATCGCTATACTGGATCATCCGTCCAACTTCAGAGCACCGACGCCGATGCGGATTAATCCCGATGATCCGTTTTTCAACTACGCGCCATCGCAACTGGGACGCTTCCAGATCGATCCCGGGAAGAAGTTTGTACTGCGATACCGGTACGTAGTCTCCGATGGACCGCCGGATCCAAAGCTCTTGGAGCGATTGTGGAACGACTACGCGAACCCTCCGCAAGTCAGCGTCGTTGCCATGTAGAACGTACTGTAGGGGCGGCCCTCCGTGGCCGCCCCTTGGCTGGACATTCAACTTTTAGAGGTTAATCGTTGCCTGACGAGAGGCGACGACTCTTTCGACGATAGTTCACTTCCAAGTAGGGGCGGCCACGGAGGGCCGCCCCTACAGTACGTTCGGCGTGGCTTTACCAATCGCGCGGAGTACAGTTCAAAAAAGCAAAGTGGAATCCATAATTATGGACCGTCCGCAGCGCGTTCGTCGTTCGAAATCACGAAAAAGTTAGCCAGTTGAATTTGTTTACACCGCGGAACAAACCTTGCACGAGAAAATCTCAAATTACTTTGGTATTACCAGCGATACGTGATCCAAAAAATTGGTAAGAAAAAAGCTTGACTTTGAGCGGGGCCTGCAACAAAATGCGGGGCCAGCGATTCGGTCAATTCCAGGCGTTGTTTAGATCGATTTTTGTTACCACACTTGCAAGTTAGCCCAGCAATTCTAATTCGTTGATTGGTCAGACCAAGGCTATGTCGGTTTGAAGTGTAGCGATGGCTGCACCTGAAATCCGGATATCAGTTAGGCGCCCGAAGTTTATTACTGAAGAGGAGAGTGAAATGAGATCGAGATTCAGAGCGTTCGCACATGTCACCTGGGCGATCGTTATTGTATTTGCCGCACTGCTGATGCCCATGTCAGCCAACTCTCAGGAGTCGCGTGGAAAAATCAGCGGCCGTGTTACGGACCCAAATGGAGCGGCAGTACCAGGTGCTTCCGTGAAAATTACTGATCTGGCGCGAGCGGGAACAACCACGGTAACCACGAACGAGTCAGGCCTCTTCGACGCACCTTATCTCCTGCCCGGAAGTTATCAAGTGCTGGTGGAAGTCTCCGGATTCAAGAAAGCGGTGCTCGACAAGGTCACGGTAGCAATCAATGAGACGAGCACACTGACGATTACGCTTGATGTCGGGACGGTCCAGGAGACTGTTACAGTCACTTCCGATACGTCGCAACTCAACGTCTCGGATCCGAATCTCGGTATGACAATCGATCGCAAGCGCGTCGACGAGCTGCCATCGATTCACGGCGACCCGTACGTGCTTATCAATTTGGCACCGGGCGTTACCTATACCGGCAGCACTCGTTTGGATCGACCTTTCGAACCAACACACATCGCCAACTTCGCGATGGGCGGCGCGCGCGGCATCCGCAGCGACCTCTTGATCGATGGCGCGCCGAGCACCGCGACGGCAAATGCGAACGAGGTGATCGCCTCTTACGTTCCGACCAGCGATGCGACGCAGGAATTTAGAGTACAAACGGCGACATACGATGCGCAGTTCGGCAACACGGAAGGCGGCGTCACCAGCATCGTGACGAAGGGCGGCACGAACGACTTTCATGGCTCGGCTTACTACTGGATCGAACCCGGCGGTTGGGCTGCCAACGACTTCTTTGGAAATGCTCAAGGGCAGGGTAGACCATACAGCTTCTCGAATCGTCCCGGCTTCAGTATTGGTGGTCCAATAACGATTCCGAAACTGTACAGTGGAAAGAACAGGAGCTTCTTCTTCTTCTCTTACGAGAGTATCAACGACTCGAGACCTCGGTTCGATGCAAACAATATCTGGGTGCCCACCGAGGCTATGAAGAACGGCGATTTCTCTGCCTTCGCAAGTGTAATCAAGATCTACGATCCTCTCACCGGCACGTTCTCAGGCGGCAACGTTACTAATCGCACGCAGTTCACAAACAACAAGATTCCCACTGACCGAATAAATCCTGTAGCTAAGGCGGTGATGTCGTTCTGGGGAGCACCGAAACACGGAGCGCAGGGAAACTTTCTGCTCAACAACAACATTAGAGACTCGACGCTTTCCGAGCTGCTCGACCCGCCTTACCGCAACTACACCATCCGGCTCGATCAGAGCGCCGGCGACAAAGACAAAGTGTTTGGTCGCTATAGCTGGTATAACCGGAAGAGCACCTACAACAACTACACAAATTCAATTTACGTAGGCGACCGGTTTATCTTCGCCTCCAAACAAGCTGTTTTGGACGAGGTTCACACCTTCAGTGCCAACACCGTATTGAATCTCCGTTACGGCTTTAATCGATTCATCCGCGCTCCAGATGCACCCGAGGGCCAATACGGGATGGATCTGACCACGCTCGGTTTTCCGAGTTCTTTCAACAACGCAATCGGCGAAGGCATTCGTCGCTTTCCGCGTTTCGATTTCAATTGCTCGGGGAACTGCACCGGCACTCCGGTTGGTAATGGCCATACGAATGAGTTCAGACCAGTCAGTAGCCACTTTGCAACTGCAGTGTTGAATTGGTCGAAAGATAAGCACGCATTGCGGTTCGGTGGTGAGATGCGCATCTATCGTGAGGACGATAGTTTCAAGAGCAACAACCAGTCAGGGCAGTTTATCTTCGATAACACTTTCACTCGAATTGGTAGCGCAGCCGCCACTGACGTCGAGGGTATAGGGGCCTTTGCAGCATTCCTGCTTGGCTATCCAACCACGATGCAGATTGTTCGCGCTTCAGACTATTCGGAATACTCGAAGACCTGGGGATTCTTTGCACAGGACGACTTGAGACTCACGACCAAGCTGACAGTCAATCTGGGTTTGCGCTGGGAATTTGAGAGCGCATTAACGGAGCGCCAGGACAAGAGCGTTTCCGGTTTCGACCTTGCCTACACACAACCGTTTGAAGCAACGGCTCAGGCGAACTATACGGCGATACTGAGTAAGTTAAATGCTAACGATCCACTCAAAACCACTTTTGGGCTGACTTCGATAAGTTCTAAAGGCGGTCTATTGTTTGCCGGTAAAGACACAGGTAGTGGACTCTATAACACGCCGAAGAGCGGCCTCCTGCCGCGTGTGGGCTTTGCTTATTCATTCGATGACAAGACCGTAATTCGAGGTGGCTTTGGTCTTTTCCAGGGATTCCTGGGTGAGCGACGCGGAGATGTTATCCAGCCTGGTTACACCCAAACGACAATTCAACCGACTACTACTGGTCCTAATGGAGCGCCACTGCCGTTTTTGATTTCGAATCCATTCCCAAGTGGAATTACGGAGCCGAGTGGTAACGCTCTAGGGCGACAGACCGCCCTGGGCCAGACGATCTCGTTTTTCAATCAGGATCCGAGGGTGGCAAAACAGGCCCGTTGGTCATTCGGCGTTCAGCGCGAAATCTGGGGCGGCTGGATGTTCGAAGCGGTGTACGTCGGCGATAAGGGCTACGACATCGAAATTACCCGAAACATTAATGCTCTCCCCAACAAGTATCTCAGCCTCGACAACTCGCGCACTGCTGCTCAGAATGCCAACAACACGGCTCTCGGCGGGACAGTCGCGAATCCATTCTTCTGCAGCAACCCGAACGCAAGCGGCACGGGTTGCACAAGCGGCAGCGCGCTTTTCGTAGGCGCTGGCACAACGACAACGCGACGGCAGTTACTGCGTCCCCTCCCGAACTTTGGTGACATAAACACATCTGTCAACGACGGTGAGAGTTGGTATGCGTCAGGCCAGTTGAGTTTGACGAAGAGATTCACTCAGGGTTATGGACTCCAATTCGCCTATACCAGATCGAAGTGGTTGGAAGCCACTGAGTACTTGAATCCGGCTGACGAACACCCCATCAAACAGCGATCACCCCAGGACACGCCGAACCGCTTTTCGATGAGTGGCTTCCTGGAGTTGCCGTTCGGCCGTGGTAAGCGATTCTTTGGGGATGCGAACCGGCTCGCGAACGCGATTGTTGGTGGGTGGCAAATCCAGGGAACTTATGTTTATCAGACTGGGTTCCCACTAAGATTTGCAAATGATGTGTTCTATCTTGGCGGTCACGCGGGGCTTTCGAAGAGCGAGCAGACCATTGATCGCTGGTTCAACACGTCAGCGTTTGTTTCATTGGCTGGAGGAACACCGACTTGCGGCGCCTCTCAAGCGGGCCTAACGGCAGCCACAAATTGCGCGACGCCGGTAGACCACTTGAGAACGTTCCCGTTCTTCCTCGACGAAGTACGAATCGATCCAATCAACAACGTCGACCTCGGTTTGCGCAAGGATATTCAGTTGCGCGAACAGATGAAGATCCAGTTGCGGGTGGAGTTCATTAATGCGTTCAACCATCCGCTGTTCCCGGGACCAACCGTCAATGCCGGTTCTTCGGGCTTTGGCGCAATCTCGACGTCTAATCAATTAAACTACGCTCGCCGCGCGCAATTGGCAGCCAAGTTTATTTTCTAGCCACAAAGAGGCACATCGAAACCTATTGTAGGGGCGGCCCTCCGTGGCCGCCCCTTGGTTTTCAACAGAGCACAATGGTTTCACGTCGCGGCTTTCTACAGGCGCTTCTCGCCACTGGCGCTCTTGCTCCACGTGCCCTTGGTTCGCCACCCGCAATCGATCGCTTCGCTCTCGTGACTCGCCACAACCCGCGACTCACGAAGATCGATCCGCTGAGTCCGCTATCACTCGGCAACGGTGAGTTCGCTTTCACCGCAGACGTAACCGGGCTGCAAACGTTTCCGCGACTCTATGCTGATGCGATGCCGCTCTGCACGATGTCGCAATGGGGTTGGCATACGCGACCGCTTCCGCCGTCGCTTAAATCTCAGAAGTTGCGGCCAAAGCTCTACGACACATACGGAAGAAAGGTTGGCTACGACACCAGTTCGGAAGGTCAGACGGAACTCTTCAATTGGTTGCGAGAGAACCCGCATCGTCTGCACCTGGGCCAGATTGGTCTGGCGGATATCGACCCCGCGAACATTTCAGAGATCGATCAAGAGCTCGATCTCTGGCGTGGAGTGCTGAAGAGTAGATTCAAACTACACGGGGAGCCGGTTTCTATCACCACTGCCGTTCATCCTGTTCAGCATCTGCTTGCCGTGGTAATTGAGTCGCGCTTGCCTGACGTTGTAGTTCGCATCGCGTTTCCGTACGGCTCGCCCTCGATGCAAGCCGCTGACTGGAGCCACCCCGATAAACAT
>Ga0111539_10005986_pt1 | contig 15712 bp, 9 predicted proteins | sample RhiMethybrSRZTD1_FD_79667 | JGI IMG/M metagenome (GOLD analysis project Ga0111539, IMG submission 79667) | Populus rhizosphere microbial communities from Tennessee, USA - Rhizosphere MetaG P. TD hybrid SRZTD1 (version 2) (version 2) | ecosystem: Host-associated > Plants > Roots > Rhizosphere >... | reverse complement strand
TACCGCCCGCGGGCCCTCGAGTCGCGCATGAACGAGTGGATCAGCCAACAAACGTTGAGCCGGCGCGACGTGGACTCCGACGAAGTGGCTTCCGGACGCAACATGGGATTGAACGTGCTCCGCGCGCTCAACTTCGACACCGGCTTCACGCACATGGAGTGGTACCGCAAAGCGGATGGAGAAGCTGTGTTCGGGGAAATCGGCGCGCGCTCCCCCGGTGCGCGCACGGTGGACGTCATGAATTTCGCTTCCGACCTCGATCTCTTTCGCGGCTGGGCTGAAGCGGTCTGTTGGGGAAAGTTCTCTCAGCCGATCCATCGCAAATACAATTCGGCGGCCATTTTCAAGCGCGCTCGCGGGGAAGGCCAAATCCGCGCTTATGAAGGATTGCAGCGCCTGCTCGCCGAAATCGGCCCGCATGTCTGTGCGCTCGAGCTCTCCCCCATCGGTGCGCCGAAGAAGGACTGGCGGCGGAGCGTGATCGCCGACGGCTTCTTGGTTGTGCGCCATCCCGATCTCCAAACCACGATGACCATCGCGGATCGCGTGGGCACCGATTTGCAATTAGTGGCGGGGTGACGAGACCTTCAGAATTGCAGCTCATCCTCCGAAACAGAAAAGAAGCAGGGAGTTGACCTCGTCCCGATTCCGGATTAGGTTCGCAAGATGATTCGCCGAATCTCCACGCTTGCCGTTTTGTTCTGGACGCTCTTTCTCGTCCCGGGGCTCTGCGCCGGTGGCGCGCTCGTCCATCCTTGCGAATGCGGCCCTACGAGCACTTGCGGACATGAAGAACGCTGCTCTCTCGATCCCTGCGGCGACGAAACGCCGATTCCCCAGGGGGGAAAGATCTTCGCGTTCTCTTTGGAGCCGCTCTCGACTCCGCTCGAAGTTTGCAAGGATCTGGGCGACTCCCTCTCCCTCGTTTGCATTCCCGTCCCCGATTCTTGGGATTCGCTTCACGCCCGCGTGAATTCTCCGCTTCTCCTCTGATCGATTCCCGCCTCTTCCAGTTTTGAAACACTGCGGCGCCGGTGTGCACGTCGAGTGCACGCGTGCGTTTCGCGGAATGGTCGCGGGACTCCTTCTTCGGGATGAAGAATGCCATCGATTGCATCCATGCGGACTTCATTGCTCCTTTGTGTAGCGCTTGCGTTCGCGCCCGCTGCCCAAGCACAAGACCTGACGCTCGAGCGCGCCATCGCGCTCGCGATCGCCCATTCGCCGCAGCTCGAGGCGAGCTCCTCGGCCCTTCGCGCGGCGGAAGCGCACCATCAGCAAGCCCAAGCATGGCCCAATCCCAATTTTTCGTTCGATTGGGAAAACTGGGGCGGCTCGCTCCCCGGTTCTTCGCAATCGGAGATGACGTTCGCACTGCAACAATTCTTCGAGCTCGGGGGAAAGAGAGAGGCGCGAACGGCCGCCGCCGCCGAAGAGCAGCGCGCGGCGCAGCTCGATTCCACTTCCGCGCGCGGGGCGGTCATCGCCGAGGTCAAGCAGCGCTTCTATGAGGCGCTGGCCATGGAACAACTGATGGGCCTCGCCGGCGAAGACGTTGCCGCATCGGAGGAGCTCCGTTCCGCGGTGCAGGCGAAAGTTCGCGCCGGCGCCGCATCTCCGGCCGAAGAAGCGCGGGCCGCGGTGGATCTCGCTTCGGCAGCGTTGGATCGAAGTCTCACCGAAAAGGAATCGGAACTCGCTCGTGTGCGGCTCGCCTCTCTCTGGGGCCAATTCGCCGAGCCGCCCTCGCGTCTTTCCGGATCGCTCGACTCGCTTCCCCCGCTGCCGTCTTCGCAAGCGGTTCTCGAGCTGGCCGCCTCTCATCCCGAGATCGTTCGCGCGGATTTCGAGATTCGTGCTCGTGAATCCGAGATTCGCGCGCAACGCGCCCGCCGCATTCCCGATGTCGGCCTCGAAGCCGGCGTACGCACATTTCAAGAAACGGGCGACGAAGGCTTCGTTGCCGGCGTGCTCCTTCCCCTTCCACTGTGGGATCGCAATCGCGGCGGCATCTTGGAAGCCGAAGCCGCATTGGCCCGCGAGCAAGCGGAACGCCGCCGGGCGTGGGCAGCGCGCGAACGCGAGATCCTCGAAACCTATGCGCGTCTGGCCGCCGCTCGCGCGCACGTGGAGACGCTTCGCGGCAGCGTCATCCCCGGAGCGATCATCGCGTCGGAACAAGTTCACTCCGCCTACCATCGCGGGCGATTGAGCTATCTCGATCTCTTGGATGCGCGCCGTACACGCCTTCGTGCGCAGCGCGAAGAGATCCTGGCTCGATTGGAATACGCTCGCGCCCACGCCCAGCTCGAGCAGCTCTGCGGCTCCCCCAACTTTGCACCGAGGTCTCAATGATCGCGTCCCGTCACGACTTCCTTCCACTGATTCTGGCCGTGCTGTTCGCCAGCTCCGCCTGCAGCCGCACCGGGGAACAGGCCGCGGCCAATGAAGAGGACGACCAGGCCCGCGGCACCGGCGCAGAGCACGACGAATCCCATGGTGACGATTCCCACGGCGACGAAGAGAGCGCCGGCCATGTTCGCCTGACGAAGGAAGCGATCGCCGCTTCGGGAATCGTCGTTCTCGAGGCCGGACCCCAAGAATTGGAAATCACGCTGGATTTGCCGGGAGAAGTTCTTCCGAACGCCGATCGCCTCGCTCATATCGTGCCGCGCTTTCCCGGGGTGGCGCGCGAGGTGAAGAAGAGTCTCGGCGGCTCGGTCGCGAAGGGCGAGGTCTTGGCCGTCATCGAGAGCAACGAGAGTCTTTCCCTCTACGACGTCACCTCGCTCATGGGCGGCACCATCGTCGAGAAGCACATCACGCTGGGCGAGTTCGTGCGCGACGACGCCGACATCTTCGTCATCGCCGATCTATCCACGGTGTGGGTGAACATCACCGTGTATTCGGGACAGCTCGATCGCGTGCGTCCCGGACAAGAGGCGCGCGTTCTCGCGGTCGGCGGAGATGGGGAAGCGACGGCGCACATCGACTATGTCGGGCCGGTCTTGGGAGAAGCGACCCGGTCCGCCACGGCACGCGCCGTGCTCCCCAATCCTGCGCGGAAATGGCGGCCGGGAATGTTCGTGACCGCGCGCCTCGTCATTGATCGCGCAACCGTGCCGCTCGCCGTTCCGGATCAGGCCATCGTCCAGCTCGAGGGCCGGCAATGCATCTTCGCCGACGAGGGCGACGAGTTTCATGCGCGACCCGTCGAGCTGGGACGCACCGACGGCCGATGGACCGAGGTCCGTTCCGGCATTGCGGCCGGCGAGCGCTTCGTCTCCGAAGGCGCCTTCATCCTCAAATCCGAGCTCCTGAAGAGCGAAGCGGGGCACGAGCACTAGTGTCTCAATCATGAATCGCATCGTCGATCTCTCCATTGCTTCGCGATGGCTCGTGCTTCTGGCCGTGGCCGCTGTCGCCGTTCTCGGCATCGTGAACTTTTCCCGCTTGCCGATCGACGCAGTTCCCGACATCACCAACGTTCAAGTGCAAATCAACACGGCGGTGAACGCGCTTGCTCCACTCGAAATCGAAAGGCAGATCACGTTCCCGATCGAGACGGCGATGGCCGGGCTTCCGGGGGTGGAGAGAACGCGCTCGCTCTCGCGCTACGGTCTATCGCAAGTCACGGTGATCTTCCAAGACGGCACCGACATTCATTTCGCTCGCCAGCTCGTGAATCAAAAGCTGCAGGAGGCGCGCGATGCGCTCCCCGAAGGAATGGGCGAGCCCACGATGGGTCCCATCTCCACCGGTCTGGGCGAGATCTTCATGTGGTCGGTGGAAGCGACGCCGGACGCGCAACGCGAAGGCGCCGATCCGATCACGCTGACCGACTTGCGCACGATTCAGGATTGGATCGTACGGCCGCAGCTGCGCACCGTACGGGGCGTCACCGAGATCAACTCGATCGGCGGATACGAGCGGCAGTATCACGTCACCCCGAACCCGGCCAGCCTCTTGGCGCACGGCCTCACGTTTCGCGACGTGTTCGAATCGCTGGCGCGCAACAATGCAAACGCCGGCGCGGGATACATCGAGCACTTCGACGAGCAATATCTCATTCGTGCGACCGGCCTCGTGCAATCGATCGAGGACATCGAGAACATCGTCATCGGCGCCACCGACGGCGTCCCGCTGCGCATCCGCGACGTCGCCGGAGTCGGCCTGGGAAAGGAATTGCGCACCGGCGCGGCCACCGACCAAGGCGAAGAGGCCGTGCTCGGAACGGCCATCATGCTCTTGGGCGAGAACAGCCGCGTCGTGTCGCGCCGCGTGGCGGCAAAATTGGAAGAAATCAATCGAACGCTTCCCGAAGGCGTGCGCGCGCGAACGCTCTACGATCGCACTTACCTCGTCGATGCCACGCTGCACACGGTGTGGAAGAGCCTCGCCGAAGGCGCGGTCCTCGTCGTCTTGGTTCTCTTCCTCTTGCTCGGCAACGCCCGCGCGGCGTTCGTGGTCGCGCTGGCCATTCCACTCTCCATGCTGTTCGCGGTCAGCGGAATGGTGACGAACAAGATCTCCGGGAATCTCATGAGCCTGGGTGCGATCGACTTCGGCATCATCGTGGACGGCGCCGTCGTCATGATGGAGAACATCCTGCGGCGCTTGGCGCATCGACAAAAGGAGCTCGGCCGAATGCTCTCCAAGACGGAGCGCCTGGCCGAAGTCGGCGCCGCGGCGCGCGAAGTGGGTCGGCCCACACTCTTCGGAGTGGGCATCATCATGATCGTCTATCTTCCCGTGCTCACGCTTTCCGGGATCGAAGGAAAGCTGTTCCGTCCGATGGCGTCCGTCGTTCTGCTGGCGTTGGGCGGCGCACTTCTGCTCACCTTCACGTTCGTTCCCGCGGCCGCGGCCATTCTTCTCGGGGGCAAAGTCTCGGAGACGGAGACTCCGCTCCTGCGTATTGCCCGCCGCCTCTACGAGCCTGCTTTGCGCGCGGCGTTTCGCTGGCGATCCGCGATCGTTGCCGCCTCCCTCGTGCTCGTGGTTTTGTGTGCAACGCTCACCTCACGCATGGGCAGTGAGTTCCTTCCCAAGCTGGGCGAAGGCGCCATCGCGATTCAGCCGGCGCGCATTCCCTCGATCAGTCTCACGACGAGCTTGAAGATGCAGGCGCGCGTCGAGCAGCTCTTGAAGCGAGAATTCCCCGACGAAGTGGACGAAATCTTCGCGCGCACGGGGACAGCCGAGATCGCCACCGATCCCATGGGTCCCAACGTCTCCGACACGTACATCATGCTGACTCCGCGATCGCAATGGACGAAGGCCAAAACGCAGGAGCAATTGGCGGAGGCGATGGAGGATGCTCTTCAAAAGCTGCCGGGCCAGAATTTCGAGATCTCCCAGCCGATTGAGCTGCGCATGAATGAGCTGATCGCCGGAGTACGGGCGGATCTGGCGGTCAAAGTGTTCGGCGACGATCTCGAAACGATGACCGGCGCGGCCCATCGCATTGCTTCGATTCTTCGATCCATCCCCGGTTCCGCCGACGTCAAAGTGGAGCAGACCGCCGGCCTTCCCGTCATGACCGTGGAAATCGATCGCAATGCGATCGCCCGCTATGGTCTCGACATCGCCGATGTGCAGGAAGTCGTGGAGACCGCCTTCGGCGGGAGCGTGGTGGGTGAAGTTCTCGAAGGAGACCGACGCTTCGATCTCGTGGTTCGCCTTCCCGAAGACGTGCGCAGCGATCTCCACTCGCTCGAGAACATCGCGATTCCATTGGCCCGCGACGAATCCGCGGCGACCGTGATGTTGGCCGGCACTCTCCTTCCTCATGAAGAGCGTCATCCGGCGTCCATTCCTCTGGGTGCCTTGGCCAGGATTCGATTGGAGGAAGGTCCGAATCAAGTGAGCCGCGAGGACGGCAAGCGGCGCGTCGTCGTTCAGGTGAATGTGCGCGGGCGCGATTTGGGATCGTTCGTCGCCGAAGCGCGCGAACGCGTGGAGAAGAGCGTCGTTCTCCCGGCGGGCTTTTGGATTTCCTACGGCGGTCAGTATGAAAACTTGATCGCCGCGCGCAACCGACTCTTCGTCGTCGTGCCCTTATCGCTCTTCTTGATCCTGGCGCTTCTCTTTGCGGCGTTCCGCTCGCTTAGCCCGGCGCTTCTCGTTTTCACCGGCGTCCCGTTGGCTCTCACCGGCGGAGTTCTGGCGCTCTGGATTCGCGGACTTCCTCTTTCGATTTCTGCAGGCATTGGCTTCATTGCCTTGTCGGGCGTTGCGGTCTTGAACGGGCTCGTCATGGTGTCGTTCATCCAATCCCTTCGCGCCCAGGGTCATTCACTGGAAGATGCCGTCCTGGGCGGCTCCCTCACTCGCCTTCGCCCGGTGCTCATGACCGCGCTCGTCGCCAGCTTGGGCTTCGTGCCGATGGCCATCGCGCACGGGACCGGCGCGGAAGTTCAACGACCGCTGGCCACGGTCGTCATCGGCGGAATCCTCTCGTCGACGCTCTTGACGCTCGTGGTGTTGCCCGCGCTCTATCGCATGTTCGAGAAGGATTGATCGAAGCAAGCCCAGCCGGCGTCAGCGAAGAAGAGTGAACTTCTGGGTTCGGACTTCGTTGCCGTGCGAGAGCCGGAAGAAATAAACCCCGGCAGGAACCAGTTCTCCCCGATCGCTGACACCGTTCCAGAAGTAGTCCGTACGACCCGAGCCTTGAACTCCGTCGAACAGCGTGCGCACGCGCGCGCCGTTGACTCCCAGCACGTCGAGCTTCACCCAGCCCACCTGCGGAAGCTCGACCGAGACGCCGCCGGAGCTCCAGCCGGGATTGCGGCCGGCGGTTTGCAGCTGCAATCGACCCGCTACCTGCGCCAGATCGCCCGCATCCACCACTCCCGTCACCGTGATCGTGTCCGACGCGAACAGCGTCGTCCAATTGCCGGCCGAATTGCGCGCCCGCGCTTCGACGACGTGCACGCCATTCGTCAACGGCGGCGAAGTGAACGTGTAGTCCTCACCGTAGGCGTCGAGCGTTCCGTCCGTGGCCGTCGCCGGCAACCAGATCCCGCCATCGACCCGGCACTCCACGTTCGTGATGGTCAAAACGGTGATTGCGTGCTGCGGAAAGTAGGGGCCGCTCGGATTCAGATTGGGAATGGTCGTCACTTGGGCGCGTCCAGTCCAGGTCGGCGTCGGATCGGAAGTCGGATCGGGAAGCGACGGGTTGAGCGAGCACGCCGGCTCCGTGTCGAGCGGCTCCATGATCCCGTCCGCGTCGGCATCGCGCCACGCGATCTGCCGCTTCGAATTGCCGCACAACCACGTGTCGAGATTCTGATTCATGATGCAGAACACCGCGGCGCTGGGATTGTCATCTCGATTCAAGTAGCCGTTGAACTGCACGACGCCGTCGTATTCATCCGTCGCGTAGTAGATGTGTCCGGATTCATGCATCGGGACGGCTTCGTAATAGTTCTGGGAATTGAACGCCCACGTCGAAAAGCGAGACATGTAAATCCACGGCCCACCGTAGTACGCCCACGCGTATCCACCGGTAGAGAACAGTCCTTGGTTCACGTTCGGGTCGCTGTCGACGATGAAGATCGAGTAGCACCAATTCGTTTCTTCCGCATCGCGCAGCGCGTTGTTGTATGCGAAGCAGCGCTCGAAGGCATTCGCGCCCGTCCAACCTGCATTGGCCAGCGCTTCCCCGATCCACGTTTGTTCGGTGGATTGCGGATTCTCGATGGGGACGCCGGAGACCGGAACGTCGGTATGAATGTCGAGCACGAACGTGAGAAACGCCATCGTGGATCCGAATCCCACCCAATCATCGAGACCGGCCACGACACCGGCGAGCGTCTGATCCTCTTCCGCTTGCGACCAGTCGTAGGTCGGGCCCGCCGCCTCCAAGAGCCAAACTCCGACCGCGGTGGAGCCGGCCATGTAGGCGCTCGTGTCGTAATACTGCGCTCCATAAGGAATGTGCGTGGGCGCATCTCTCGTGATGTCACGAGGAGCCGGCGGAAGCTGGACGGGAATCGGGCCGGCGTCGGGCGCCATCCCGGCCGGATGGTGCGCGGGCGCGGTCTCCATCGGTTCCGCCCGGCGCATGGCCAGGAATTCGTTCCAAACTCGGGCGGCGCGTGCGGCTTCTTGCGAGCGATCGCCGATTCGATCGGGCTCGATCCTTTCTTGCGTCGCTTCGAGGATCCAATTCGAGAAGACCGGCTTCGCCAAGACTTCGCCCGTGGCCACGACCACCGCTGCCCTCGGGGACAGAACGACCGAAGCATGCCCGCCTTCGGAATCGAGCAGACGAACGAACTCCTTCATCCCGCCGGGCGCCACATCCTTCAGGATGACCAACGTACGCAGTGCGTCACTCCAAGAAGCTGCCAAGCTTGGTGAAGGGAGACAGCAGAGGGCGAAGGCAGCGCCCAAGGCGATGAAACGAATTCGAATGGACACAGCGGCCCCCTTCGAAGAATGGATTCTGCAGGAACAGCCTTCATCATTGTACAACGAGCGCGCCGGCGATTCCGCACACACCGTGCTCGATGATCGACTTCAGCGGCCCATGCCGCGAGACGTCTCCGACTCTTTGCCGCGGCTCGCCATTTTCGCACGCTTCAGGACCACTGCTCCCAAGGGCGGAACATCGAGGACGACTGAATACGGCAAGGAACCTTGGGTTCTTTTCTCGGTCTTGATGGACTTGCGGCTGGCTTTCCCCACCTGCCTCGAATCGAACAGCGCGCGATACTCTCCCTCTCCCGGCACACCGACCCGATAATCCTTCCACTCCACCGGCGTGAAGTTCAGCGTCACCACCACGAAGTCGTCGCGTTTCTTTCCCCGGCGCACAAAGGAGATCACGCTGCGCGCCGCATCGGAGAAGTCGATCCATTCGAAGCCGGCCCAATCCCCTTCCACTTGATGAAGCGCCTTCTCCTTTTGATAAAGCGCGTTCAACGCCCGCACCGTTTCGCGCAGCCTCGCGTGCTCCTTCTCCTCGAGCAGCTCCCAGCTCAATTCGCCGTCGAAGTTCCATTCCCGCATCTGTCCCCACTCGCCGCCCATGAACAGAAGCTTCTTCCCCGGATGGAAGAATTGCCAACACAGAAGCGCCCGCAAGTTGGCCAGCTGCAAATCCGGCGCACCCGGCATCTTTCCCGAGAGCGAGCGCTTCTCGTGCACCACCTCGTCGTGCGAGAGCGGCAGCAAGTACTTCTCATCGAACGCATACTGCAGCGAGAACGTGAGCGCGTTCTGCACGCCTTTGCGCAGCAACGGATCGTGCTTCATGTAGGCCAAGGAATCGTTCATCCAGCCCATGTTCCATTTGAGATCGAAGCCCAGCCCGCCCTTCTCGACCGGCTTCGTCACTCCCGGCCACGACGTCGACTCTTCCGCAAACGTCAGCACTCCCGGGTATTCGCGGTGGATGAGCTCGTTGAATTGCGTCAAGAACGCGACCGCATCCAAATCCTCTCTTCCGCCCTTCACGTTCGGAAGCCATTCGCCGGCCTTGCGCGAATAGTCGAGGTACAGCATGGAGGCGACCGCGTCCACGCGCAGCCCATCGATGTGATAGCGATCCAACCAAAAGAGCGCGGACGACAAGAGGAACGCGCGCACTTGCGGGCGTCCGTAATTGTAGATGTACGTTCCCCAATCTTGGTGCACACCGCGGCGCGGATCGGCGTGCTCATAGAGGTGCGTGCCGTCGAAGAACCCCAAACCGTGCGCATCCATCGGGAAATGTCCCGGCACCCAATCCAGGATCACTCCCAATCCCGCTTGGTGCGCCGCGTCGACGAAGCGCCGGAAATCGTCCGGCATGCCAAAGCGGGACGTGGGTGCAAAGTACCCGTTCGTTTGATAGCCCCACGAGCCGTCGAACGGGTGCTCGGTCACCGGCAGAAGCTCGAGATGTGTGAAGCCCATCTCCTTCGCGTAAGGAATGAGCGCCGCCGCGATCTCGTCGTACGAAAGAAACGGGGATGGCTCACCCGCAGCATGCCGTGCACCGTCCCCGCCGTACGCCGCCCGCTTCCACGACCCCAAGTGCACTTCATAGATCGAGATCGGTTGATCCAACGCCTGTTTCTTCGCGCGCGACTTCATCCATTTCGCATCGTTCCATTCGAATCCATCGAGATCCCACACGATCGAGGCCGTCGAAGGACGCATCTCCATCGCGAATCCCACCGGATCCGCCTTCGTGGTGCAGCGTCCTTCGTGGCGCGTGCGGATCTCGTACTTGTACAAGGCGCCGGTCCACAATCCTGGAATGAAGATCTCCCAAAGTCCGCCAGGCGATCGCTTGCGCATCGGATGGCGCCGTCCGTCCCAACCATTGAAGCTGCCCATGACGCCGACGCGCACCGCATTGGGCGCCCACACCGCAAAGAGAATTCCAGCGACGCCCTCGCGCTCCATGGGCCGCGCGCCCAAACGCAAGTCCAAGCGCGGGTCTTCGCCGCGCGCGATCTTCTCGACATCCTCTTGGGCCAGAACCGGCCCGAAGCGATACGGATCGTCTCGCTCCACGACGAGCCCATCTTCTCCGGTCACCGCCAGTCGATAGGTGAACGGCTTCTCTTCTTCCGGAAGGACGAGCTCGAAGAAACCTTCGGCGTGAACGCGGCGCATCGGCAGCGATTCATCGCCGCGCACCACCGCCGCTGCCGTCGCTTCGGGGAGAAATACGCGGATTACGAAGCCGCGCCCGCCGCTCTTTCCCAGTGGGTGAAGGCCCAGCGTGTCGAATGGGGCGCCGCAGCTTCCGTCGACGATCGATTCGACGAGGTCAGGGTCCGTGTGCAGCATGGCCCGCTCCCGCTTTCGCCCGCTGCAGATTTTGACGCGCTTTCTTGAAGTTCGGATCGATCCGCAGCGTCTCCTCGAACGCCTGCACCGCTTCTTCCTTGCGGCCCGCGCGCGCATACGCGATTCCAAGATTGTTGCGCGCTTCCAGATTCTTGGGTTCGAGCTTCACGGCTTGCTCGTAGGCGGCGATCGCTTCTTCCGGGCGAGACATGCCTTCCAGAATGATCCCGTGAATGAACTGGGCCTGTCCGGATTGCGGATCGGAGCGAATCGCTTCCTCGATCGTGGCCAAAGCTTCTTGGTTTCTCTTCTGGCGAACGAGCGCCGTCGCCAATTGTACGCGCGCCCCGCTCGAAGATGGCCGGATGCGCAGAATCTCTTCGTACTGCTTCATCGATCCTTCCACGTCGCCCTTCGATGCGAGCGCGTTCGCCAGCGTGCGCCGCGCGGAGATGTCCGCGGGATGCAAGCGGATGGCTTCCTCGCAGGCTTTGATGGCTTTGTCGACGTGGCCCGCGGCCAGCTGTTCTTCGGCGCGACCGGAGAGCATCGCCGCGGCGATGTCTTTCGACGACTCGCGCACCACCGGCGCGAGCAAGTTCTCGATCGGCGACCAATCGTCGGTCAAAGGCCGCCGGCCGGTACGCTCGAGAAGCTGGACGCGCTCCGCGTCGTTCATCTCGTAGAGCCCAATGTCGCCCTCATATTGCGAGGTGACCGGATGCGAATCCCAATCTCTCTTGCAGGCGACGATCACGAACGTGTTGCGCACGGCGCCCTGCTCGGACACCGGCCGACCTTCCGCGAACACCTTCACGCTGGGGAAAACTTCCTCCATCGTCGAGACCATCGCCGCCAAGAAGCGGCCTTCCGCGTACGCATCGATCATGTTCATGAGAAACGCGCCGTTCGGCCCCAGCACTTGATCGACGAGTCGCATGCACTCGACCGTCGTCAATTGATACGGCACGGAATAATCGTTGAAGACGTCGAGATAGATGAAGTCGTAGGGCGGCTCGACTTTTCCCAAACGCCGCCGCTCCACGATCTCCTGCAAGTGAATGCGCCCATCCTCATGGCGAATGACCAGCCGGTTTTGCGCAGGAAGCTCGAAGGCGGCAATCACCGCTTTGGTCACCGCCGGATCGATCTCGGCCACAACGGTGCGGCTCTTGGGCCACATCAAGTCGAGCCACCGCGGGAACGTGTATCCGCCTCCGCCGATCGTGAGCGTGTTCAACGAATCGCGGCCCGCAGCCATGAGCTTCGTCACCGCGGAGTACACACGCGCATAGCCGTAATCCAATTCCAGCGGCTTCCCTTCGACGATCACGCTGTGCACGAGCTTGTCGAGATGGAGGTAGCGGCGGTCGGGAGCTTCCGGAGCGCGAGCGATGCGGATGTACGAATACTGGCTGTCGTCGACGTAGAGATCGTTCGGCGAATGAATCTCGCGCAGGCCCAAAGTTTCTCCCGCCTTGCGCAGCGCAGGGGTCGGCGCGGCGGCGAGCACGCCCAACGCAACGAGCATCGCACCGTAAATGCGCGCGCCGCGCGAACGGAGACCGAAAAGAATTCCGACTACGGCCAGCGTCACCGCCACGCCCCACACGACGAGCGTCGTACCGAACGCCGCCACCAAGTAGTACCCGGTCGCGAACGTTCCCAAGATGCTGCCGACCACACCCCACGCCGACACGTTGCCGAGAGCGCGCCCGGTACGCGTGCTTCTCTCCACGGCCATCTTCGCAGCGACCGGGCTGATCATGCCCAGGACCATCGAAGGAGTGAAGAAGACGAAACACACGTGCAGCGCGATGCGCAAAGGCCAAGAGAGCGTCCACAAAAGCACCCACTCGCCCACCAGGCGATTGGACACGAGCACGATGATGCAGCTCGCCGATGCCGCCAGAAAGAGGAGCGAGAGCGTGGGAATCGGCGGACGCCGGTCGGCGAGGCGGCCGCCCAATGCGTTGCCGGCGGCGAGCCCGGCCAGCACGATCCCGATCACCGCGGTCCAGGTATAGAGCGAGCTTCCGAGATGGCGCGAGATGATGCGCCCGGCGACGAGCTCGATGACCATGACGCAGAAGCTGGCGACGAACGCCGTCGCTTCCGGGAGACCGGCGGGAAGGCGCTCGGGATTGGAAGGTGCCTCTCGCATCGCGCTCCTAGCGCATTCAGGAGGAGGGCAGATTTGCCGATTTGAGACTATCGAAAGTTCTGCGCGCAGCCAAGTGATTGACACGTTCCGCCGCCGATCCCTAGGATAGGTGGTGGCCTAGTCCCGCCTCGAGGAGTCCCCCCGTTTGAACGGAAGACGCGCGCTCGTGACCGGGGGCGCCGGATTCATTGGAAGCCATCTCGTCGACCGTCTCCTCGCGTCGGGCGCGGACCGCGTCGTCGTGGTCGACAATTTTTTCCTGGGAAAGCGCGAGAACCTGGCGGATGCCCTGCGCAAGGGCGGCGAGCGCCTCGCCGTCATCAATGACGACGCCACCGATCTTCCCGCGATGCGGGAGATCGTGGATCGCGAATCGATCCAAGACGTCTACAACCTCGCCACCAAACCGCTGGAATACTCCTTCGACAATCCCGCGGGCGCGTTCGATGTCAACACGCGGCTCGCCATCACCTGGGGAGAATTGCTGCGCAAGAGGCATTACGAGCGTCTCATCCACACCAGCTCATCGGAAGCGTTCGGCAGCGCGGTGACGCGTCCCATGCGGGAGGATCATCCGCGCAATCCGACCACTCCCTATGCCGCGGGGAAAGCGGCCGCCGACTTGGCGCTTCTTTCCTACGTGCGCACATTCGATCTCGACATTCGCATCCTTCGCCCATTCAACAACTATGGACCTCGCCAAAATTGGGGCTCCTATTCGGGAATCGTTCCCAAAACCGCGCAGCGACTCCTGGAAGGAAAGGCGCCGATCCTGCACGGCGACGGGACACAGGGGCGCGACTTCGTGTACGTCGAGGACGTCGCCGATGCGCTGCTCGCTGTTTCTTCCACGCCCGCTGCGCGAGGACAGGATCTCAATGTCGCCTCGGGGCATGAGACACCGGTCAAGGATGTGATCACGATTCTGTGCAAGGCCGCGGACTTTCACGGCGAGTGGATTCGCGAGCCGCGCCGTGCGGCGGACGTCGATCATCACATCGGCGACGGAACGCAGCTCGAGAAAGTCACTGGATATCGCCCGCGCACGAGCTTGGCGGACGGATTGGCGCGCACGTTCCGCTGGTACGAGTCGCGTCTCGCGCAGGAGCCGCGATGATTCCTCTCGCCCGCCCCAGCTTCGGGCGCGAAGAAGAAGAAGCGTGCGCCGAAGTGCTGCGCTCGGGATGGGTCGCGCAAGGGCCCACCACCGCGGAATTCGAAAAGGAATTCGCGGCCCTCATCGGCGTCCCGCACGCGATCGCAACGTCTTCCTGCACGACCGCGCTCCATCTCGCCGTGATTGCCGCCGGCGTCGGACCGGGAGACGAAGTCGTGCTTCCGTCGTACACGTTTCCGGCGACCGCGAATGCCGTCCTCTACCAGCAAGGCACTCCGGTGTTGGCCGACATCGAACGTTCCACATTGAATCTCGATCCGGAGGATCTCTTGCGCGCCATCACGCCGCGCACGAAGGCAGTCATCGCCGTGCATCTCTTCGGATGTCCCTGCCGGATCGAAGAGATCGAGAAGATCTGCGAAGAGCGCGGAATCTTCTTGATCGAAGATGCGGCCTGCGCCGTGGGCACGGAGACCGCCACGCGCAAGGCGGGCGCATTCGGCCAGATTGCGTGCTTCTCCTTCCACGCCCGCAAGGTGGTTTCGACCGGCGAGGGAGGAATGCTCACCACGCGTGACCCGGCCATCGCCGAGCTGATGCGCAGCCTGCGAACCCACGGGGCCGATCGCGCCGCGGAGACCCGCGAAAAAGAGGGCGCCGCACCCGCCTCCGCGCAATACGTCCGGCTGGGCTACAACTATCGTCTTTCCGATGTGCTCTCCGCGGTCGGCCGCGTCCAATTGCGGCGGCTTTCCACATTCGTGGCCGAGCGCAATCGCCTGGCGCGCCGCTACGACGAAGCCTTGGGATCGCTTCCCGGACTGCGCCTCCCACCGCGCATCTCGAAGGGTGTGCACAGCTATCAGAGCTACGTAATCGTTCTCGAGCCTTCCGCACCGGTCGAGCCGGTTCCGCTCATGGCGAGGCTCGCGAAGGCCGGCATCTCGACGCGAGTCGGCACGTATGCGGTGCATCGCCAGCCCTATTTCCGAGAGTGGGCGGACAAGCGCCCTCTCCCCGCTTCTGAAGAGGCTGCCGAGCGCTCCATTTCACTTCCGCTTTACAACGGCTTTGTCGAAAAACATCAGAATACTGTGATCGAAGCCCTCCAAAAGGCCTGGAACGAAGCACTATAAAAGCCTTCATTGACCGCGCTTGAAAGCCTTGGCTATGCTCCAATCCAAGCGGGGGGAATCTTTCGTAACTTATCCCTGAAGGATGGCCGGTTCCTAGCCGCGGTTTCTGATCTATTCTGAAGTTCCTCGAGGAGCGGCAACTTTGGATCGCACCGTTCTCGGTCTTTTCGACGGCCCGTCGGGCGGCGCCGCCATGATTCACGAGGGCATGATCCTCGCGATGTCCGAAGAGGATCGTCTCATTCGGCGCCATCGCGTCTCCGGTCTCCCGCGCGCATCGGTGCAATGCGTCTTGCGTCAATCGGGAGTCCACTCCTCACAAGTCATGGCGGTGCTCGTCGCGACACGCGAAGCCACTTATGCCGAAGGCGTGGGATCCACGACGCGCACTCCCTTTCTCGTGCGCGTTGCGGAAGCCACGAATTCTCCCGAGCCGATCAGCCGTATGATTCGCGTTTCCTTCGCGGGATCGCGGCGCCGCCGCGTGGACGAAGCGCT
>Ga0111539_10005985_pt1 | contig 15714 bp, 10 predicted proteins | sample RhiMethybrSRZTD1_FD_79667 | JGI IMG/M metagenome (GOLD analysis project Ga0111539, IMG submission 79667) | Populus rhizosphere microbial communities from Tennessee, USA - Rhizosphere MetaG P. TD hybrid SRZTD1 (version 2) (version 2) | ecosystem: Host-associated > Plants > Roots > Rhizosphere >... | reverse complement strand
CGAGCACTTCTGAGGGTTGTCGCATCGCGTGTAGAAGAAGGCGACGATGGCGGGCTGGCCGGTGAAGAAGTCGGCAAAGGTCGTCGTCTCGCCGTTGTGGTCCTGGAACACCGTCGCACGCACGGCATCGGCGGGCGCGCGCGCGGCAAACGGCCAGGTGAGGAAGCCATCGCGGCTCCAGTCGCAGCAGCCGCTCGCCGAGCTGGCGACGGCGAGTCTCGCCGAAGCCGAAGGCGAAGGCGGACCGACGGCCTCGAGCGTTCGCTCGAGATCGGGCAGCAGCTTCTTTGAAAGGCCGCTGCCGGGCGTGCGGAGCACGTCGAGCTGCGGGTAGATCTCGCGCGCAAGCGGCCCCAACCACGCGAGCGTCGCGAGCAGTTCGTGCACGGGCGTGATGGCGTCGGGCGACGTGGCGTAGGCGCCGTATTCGTCGAACGTGACCGGATCGTCGCGAAACCGGAGGTTGCTGATGGCGCGCATCACGAACGGCGCAAACTCCGCCCGCGGCGCGCACGCGCGCAGCGCGCGTGCGGCGGCGGCAACGAGATAGCCGTCGTGACCGGTATCGAGTTCCTCGAGGACGAAGATCAGCGCGCCCGGCGGCAACGCGCCTCGCGCCAGTGCCAGCAGCACCCAGCCGCGCATCCGTACGATCGCGGCCGTCCCGCGCTGATCGTAGACGGCGTGATCTTCGGCGAGCAGTGCCGTCAGCGCGTCGCTGCGCTGGTTCGCGGCAAGCGCATCGACCAGCGTCGCGAACTGATCCTCCGCGACATCCGCCGTGAGAATCGCCTCGGCAACGTCAACGCCCATACTTCGTGAGCAGGCGTTTCGCCGTCTGCTTCACCTTGGCCGACGGCGCCGTCTTCAACCGCGTGACGCGTTTGAGCAACGCCTCGTCGCCGCTCACCTTCGCCTCGTCGCCAAACTGCGAGATTGCCGTCAGGCTCGTCGCCTGAACGTCGTCCGACTCGGAGGAGTCGAGCACGATCTCTCTCGCCAGCTTCTGCAGCGCGTCGGGCGCGATCGCATGCAGGGCCGACGCCGAGATGCGCCGGTACTCGGGCGCCTCGGTCTTGTCGCGGAGGATCTTTTCGAAGACCCCTTTTGAGTTGGCATCGGCCGCGAGCAGACGCAGCGCTTCCCGCCGTGCCGCCTCGTTCGGTGGTTTCTCGACCATCCGCCGCGCGATCTTGTAGACGTCGGCGTGCGGATCGTAGCCAAGCAACTGCAGCGCCTTCTCTGGTGGCACCAGCGCTTTGGCCGGGTTCTCCAGACCGTCGATGAGACGCTTCCCTGCGGCGGCGTCCTTTTCACGCGCCAGCAGCCCAAGGACACGCTGTCGAAGCTCCGGATCCGGATCGGTCATCACGGCGCGGAGCGTGGCGATGTAATCACTGCGGCACGACTCGAAGGCGACCACGCTGAAACTGGCAGCCTGGATCGAGGCCAAGGCCGCAAGCCGCACCTTGATCGGCTCGTCACGGTCGCGCAGCAGGTTCAGCATCGTCTGCAGCCCCTGGTCGTCGTCGCAGACCGCGAGCGTCGCGGCCGACATCGCGGCGACGCGCTCCTTGACCGTGTTGCGCGGACTGGTGGCAACAGCGAGGGCTGCGCGGGCCGACTGCGTCGGGACGCCAGCGCGTGCCTTTCGTTTGGCGGACTTCGATCGCTTTACCACTCGGCGTTTCTTGGCCATGGTGTTTACGCTCCTCGCACATCAGAACGCGACATCGTCGTAATCGAAGCCCATCCGGGACGCGGCATTGAGGCTGCCGTGATAGTCGAGCATCTGCTGCACCTGTGGCTGACCGCCGGGCGCCGTCGCGCATGGCGAACTCGCCATCGCACCGCCCGGCGCCGTCGGCGGCCGAGTCCCTCCCGTGACGCCATTCCAGGGCCACATCGTGTCCGGCAAGTTGTGGCCGATCGGCGCTGCTGCGGCGTCGTATGAAGCCGCAACCGCCGGGTTGAACCGGCCGTTCTGCAGCTGCCACTTCGCCCACAGGCGATCGACGTTGCAGTGCAGCAGGAAGAACAGGGGATCCCGCGCCGCGGTCGGCACACTGGAGATCACGCCGCCGAAGCTGACGTGCGCCGACCCGTGCGGATTGCCCTCCATCGTCCGGAACGCCGGATAGACGGCGCCGAGCGCAATCGTCTGCGCCTCGGTGCGGAGGCCAGGTGGCGCGTTCGCGGTGTTGAAGAAAGGCCTGCGATTGATCCCGGGCACGCCGTCGGTCACCCAGAACTGCAGCGGATTGGTGGGGCTGAACGACACCGTCCCCATCGCGTCCGACACGCCGAAAAACTGCGACGTGAAAATGTTGGGAGATGGCTGATCGAATCGCCAGTATGGCAGCGCGATGCTCGCATCGATGTTCTGCAGCTCGCGCTCGAGATCGAGCAGATACGCGCGATGCCACGGCAGGAACCCTTTGGCGCCATGCGCCTGCGAGGAGCTGACCGCGGTGTGCATGTCACGGAAGTCGGCGAAGCGCCCCATTCCCTGATTGTTCAATTGCGCGAATGCGGCGACGAGCCGATCGCGCTCGCCCGATGTAAGCGCGTTCGCGTTCTTGCGAATGCGCACCATGACTCTGACCGAACCGACGACCGTGTTGCCGCGTCGCGCTTCGATTGTCACATCCCGGTCGTTGCGACTGGGCGATCCGAACCGACCCGCCGTGAAGAACCGCACCGACGTGCCGTTCGTGGGAACGTGCAGCAGGATCGTGTTCGCCCATGCATCGGTTGGTCTTTCGCGAACCATCACGCGGCCGCCACCAGCGGCGCTGGTGCTGCTGATTCGAAGGTTGACGATCGGAGCCGGTACGCCGGCAGGGTTCGTCACGCGAATCCGGCACGGCGACGGTGCCCACGTCAGATATCGTGCGCCTGCACTCGAGCTGTTGTTGATTTGGATTTCGACAACCATCACTCCACCTCAGCGATACGACAAATCTCAGCAGCGCGATCGACGGTGCTCGATCGCGATGACTCTTTCGATTTGGCAGATAGTGGCGCGCTGCAGGATACCGTTTCTACGCGCACAAGGTGATTAACGTCTTAGTATCGCGAGACGAACGCAGTCGATGTACTCTCACACGCACAGCTGAGTATGTTTACGCTACTGCATGACATCCGCTACGCATGGCGCGTGCTGTGGAAGGCAGCGCCGTTCACGGCGCTCATCGTCATTACGCTCGCGCTCGGCATCGGGGTGAACACGGCGATCTTCAGCGTCGTACACGCGATGCTGTTCGAGCCGTTGCCCTATCGCGACTCGGATCGACTCGCGTTCATCTGGTTGGGCAGTTCGCGCAACGGTCCGCTCTCAGGGCCGGACTTCCAGGACATCCGCGAGGGCACGACGACGTTCGAGGAGCTTGGTGGGATCTGGGCGAGCGGCACGGTCGCGCTGACCGATCACGGCGATCCCGAAGAGCTTCGCACTGCCGTCGTCACGACAAACTTCTTTCGAATGCTCGGCGCCGGCGCCGCGCTAGGCCGCACATTCGGTCCGCAAGACATCGCGCCGGACGCGCCGCCGACGATCTTGATCGCGCGGGATCTCTTCCAGCGCCGGTTCGGCGGCGACCGATCGATCGTCGGCCGACAGATTCTCGTCAACGAGCAGCCGACGACCGTCATCGGCGTGATGCCGGAGACGTTCCGGCTGCTGCTGCCGCTCGACTCGGCGGTGCCCGATCGACTACAGGTGTGGCAGCCGCTCTGGCCGCAATTCGAGCAGGGAGCGCGAGGAAGTCAGTTCCTGCGCGTCGTGGCGCGGATGAAGCCGGGCGTCACCATCGAGCAGGCCCGCTCGCAGGTGGATGCGGTGGCGCGGCGAATCGGTCCCGGCCATGCGTTCACCACGGTTGCACTGCAGACAGATGACGTCCGCGAGATTCGCGGACCGCTGCTGGCGCTGTTCGCCGGCGTCAACCTCCTGCTGCTGATCGCCTGCGTCAACGTCGGCAGCCTGCTGCTGGCGCGTGCGGCGTCGCGTGCCAACGAGATGGCGGTGCGGCTCGCGCTCGGATCGAATCGCGCGTGGCTGATGCGGCAATCGACCGTCGAGGCGCTGATTTTGACGGTGCTCGGTTCGGCGGCCGGACTGCTGATCGCCTACGGCTCGACACGTGCGCTCGTCGCGCTCGCCCCCGAGTCGCTGAGTCGCATCGAGGCGGCCTCGATCGACGGGACGGTGCTCGTCTACTCGGCCGGAGTCTCTTTGCTCGTCGCGGCGCTGCTGTCGCTGGTCTCGGCCACTCCCCTGCTGAGGGTCAACCTGCTGCAGGCGCTCGCCCACACGTCCCGACGTTCGACGCTCACGCCGGTTCGCTACCGCGCTCGCGCGGCCTTGGTGATCGTCCAAGCGACCTTGAGCATCGTTCTGCTGGTCAGCAGCGGGCTGATCGTGCGGGCATTCATGGATCTGCGGCACCTCCACCTCGGCTTCCAGGCTGACAACCGCCTGACGTTCCGCGTCGCGCTGTCCTCGAGCCGTTATTCGACCAGAGAGGCGCTGCTCGCTGGCACCGACGAGCTCCGCCGCCGCGTCGCCGCGCTCCCCGGCGTGACGAGCGTTGGCGCGATCAGCCATCTGCCGTACGACAGCCTGCCGAACTGGGCGCTGACGTATGCCGTGGACGCGGCGCCGCCATCCGGCGCGACACCACGCGCAACCACGCGCTCGATCACCACTGGACTCTTCGAGACGCTCGACGTCCAGATCCTGGAGGGCCGACGATTCGCCGACACCGAGGCTCCCGGCAATCCCGTCGTCATCGTCGACGACCAGCTCGCACGGCGGTTGTGGCCGGGGCGCAGCGCCGTCGGCCAGCGTCTGCGCGTCGGACAGGCGACGGCGGACCGCGCGGCGACCGTCGTCGGCGTCGTCCGGCACGTCCGGCTGCGCAGCCTCATGGACGACGACACGCCGCAGATCTTCGTGCCGTTCCGACAGTTGCAGCGCAGCCCGATGGCCTACGTCGTGCGATCGTCCAGCGAGCCTGCCACGATTGCCGCCGCGGTTCGCGCGGCCGTCGCCGACTTCGATTCACGCCTGCCGATCTACGACATGCGATCGCTCGACAGCTATGTGAGCGGCGCGCAGTCGATTCTGCGATTCACGATGCTGCTGGCGGCGATGTTCGCGGTGGCGGCGCTCGCCCTCACCTGCATCGGCGTCTACGGCGTGCTCGCCTACGCGGTGGCCAGCCGCGTCCCCGAGTTCGGATTGCGGCGCGCGCTCGGCGCCGACACACCGCGCGTGATGTGGGACGTCGCGCGCGAGGGCATGACGTTCGTGCTGACTGGCTGTGCGGCAGGCCTCGTCGGAGCCGTGTTCGCAGCACGGCTGCTGCAATCCCAGCTCCAAGCCGTGCGCTCGAACGATCCGATCGCCTACGGCCTGTCGCTGCTGCTGATTCTGCTCGGCACCGCGCTCGCGTGCTGGATCCCTGGACGACGTGCTACGTCAATTAGTCCCTTAGAGGCGCTTCGGGCGGAATAGCGAATCGCCGCCGGGCCTAGAAGGCCCGGCCTACACTGCGTGTTAACGCGCTCAGATCCACGCAAGCAGCAGAAACGTGATGGACGTCCCGATCGCTGTCGTCCATTGCGTGGTGATTACTGGTCAACGATCGCCAACAATCCACCTCTATCCACGGTCACGTAGACCTCGTTGAGCAACGGATTCACGGCGACGCTCGTCGGGTTTACTCCGACGTGCTGGAACGTGACATGGTTGGTTGCACCGTCGAGTATCGCGAGATCCTCCGACAAGAGTCCGATCAGATAGATGGTGTTTGTGGTCTCGTCGATGGCCGGCGTGTTGTAGAAGGCGAGTCCGGGCGCAATCGTCAGATCTGTCGCGCTCTTGCTCGCGCCGTCGATGATCGCAATCCGGCCGGGCCCGTCGTAGCCCACATAGATCGTGTTGGTCACCGGGTTCACCGCGACGACGATCGGCTGGGGCCCGAGCGGAATCAGCGACGTCGCGTTGGTGTTTCCGTCGATGACGGTGACACTTCCGGCGATGTCGTCGTTGACGACGTAAATCTCGTTCGTGACCGCGTTGACAGCGATGCTGTACGGATTCGGTCCCGCCGGAATCTCGGTAGTGAGGTTGGTCACGCCATCGATGACGGTGACCGTGTTCGCGAAAACGTTCGTGACGTAAATCCGGTTGGTGTTGGCGTTGACCGCAACGCGCACCGGCCGGCTTCCGACCGGCACGGTCGTCGTCGCATTGGTGGCCCCGTCGATGACGGTGACGGTATCGGAGAGCGCGTTGACGACGTAGATCTTGTTCGTCGCTGGGTTCACCGCAATCGCGAGCGGGTCGTCACCCACGGGGATGGTCGCTCGCTTCTTTCCTTGGCCATATCCGTAATACGCGGTGACGGTGTTGCTCCAGGAATTGATGATGTAGGCGTACCCTGTGACGGGGTTCATCGCGATCGTGGCAGGCTGCTCGCCCACATTCACTCTCGACACCGAACGGTCGGTCGCGTCGACCACGGTAAGAATGCCATCGAATGGATTGAGGACGAGCACCTCATTTGTAACGGGGTTTACTGTGGCGGCGGCAGGATTCACGCCAACAGACACGTAGGTGACCTGCGCGATCCCATTCGGAATCCCGAGGGCCAGAACACAAACGATCGCACTGAATATCGACGTGACGCAGTTCTTCCGGTCGAGCATGGCTCCGCCGAGACCAAGATCCACGCCAACGAGACGGGCTGCGAAGTTGATGCGAGAATGGTGAGGCTCCGCGCGGAGACGATGATGCACCCACGAAATTCCGCAACGCGCCAATCAGAAACGTAAGCTCCGGCTAAAGCCGGACGCTACAGCAGTCCTGCTGAAGCCGGACACCACGATCGCTAGAGGATGAATCGTTTCAGAGCAGCGCCACGGCTGCGGCTCACCATCAGGCGCGTGCCGTCCTGCAGCGTCAGCAGATAGCGTCCGCTGTCGGCCGGCTTCACTTCAGCGATCTGATCGACTCGGATGATCGTCGAGCGGTGCACACGGAGAAAGTCGGCTGGATCGAGCCGCTCCTCGAGGTCGTTGAGCGTCCGGTAGACCAGATAGCTCTTCGCGCCGGAATGGATGCGTGCGTAGTCGCCCTCCGCCTTGATCCAGACGATCGCCGACACCGGCAGCGGCACGATCCGCGCGCCATCGGGGACGAGCAGTCGATCGGGACGACGGCCGAGATCGCGCAGTAATCGCGGCAGATCGCCAGTGTCGGTGCCGGCGCGACGCCGCTCGCGCAAACGGCCCAGCGCCTCGGCGAAGCGCGATTCGGTAAAGGGCTTGACGAGGTAGTCGACGGCGTTGACGTCGAACGCGCGCACCGCGTAGCGGTCGTAGGCGGTTGCGAAAATCAGCGACGGCACGCGGCCGCGCTGCGCGGCGCGAGTGAGCACGTCGAAGACGTCTGGCCCAGGCATGCGGACATCGAGCAGCGCAGCGTCAGCGTCGCCCTTCTCCAGCGCCGACTCGAGTGACGTGGTGTCGCCGCATTCGCACACGATCTCTACCTCGGGGATCGCTTCGGCGTATTTCCGCACCAGCTTTCGCGCCAGCACCTCGTCGTCGGCCACGATCAACCGGAGACGATCAGCCGGCATTCGAATCGAGGGGCAAATCGAGGGTCACGACGAAGCCATCGGCATCCCGAGCGGTGGACAGCGTCGCGCGGTCCGAGCCGTAGACGGTCTGAAGCCGCCGCACCGTCAGCGCCATGCCGCGGCCGTGGCTCGGTCTGACCATCGCTGCCCCATTGATCCCCGGGCCGGAATCGGCAACCGATAGTCGAAGCCGTTGCCCTTCCAGTTGACCTCGCACTCGCACCGAACCCTGGCGCGCAAACGGCTCGATCCCATGCTTGACCGCGTTCTCGACGATCGGCTGCAACAGAAATGGCGGCACGGGCACCGTCTTGGCGGCCGCGTCCGCGTCGATGCTGAACGACATGCGATCGCCGAACCGGATGCGCTCGATGTCGAGATAGTCGCGAACGATCTCGAGCTCGCGATCGAGCGGCACGAGCGGCTCGTCGAGCCGATCGAACACCGAGTGCAGCAACGAGGAAAGTCGCAGCAGCATCTGGCGCGCCTCGGCAGGGTCGTGCTCCATCAGCGCGAGGATCGAGTTGAGCGCGTTGAACAGGAAGTGCGGCCGCAACTGCGCCTTGATCGCCGTCAGCTCGGCGTCGCGCGCCAGCACCTGAAGGTGCAGCTCGCGCTGCTCGCGCTCTCGCGCGCGATCGCCGCTCTGCACGACCAGCCCGACGCCCACGCCGGCGGCATACACGAACGCGGTCGACGCCAGCTGAAACATCCACGCATCGGCAAACACGAACTCCCAGAAATTCGGACCGACGGTCCAGCGCGACCATCCAAGGATGAAGACAGTCCAGACCGTGAGGGCGGCGAGCGCGATTGCACCGCGAATCAGCAGCGCCGACGTGAGTGGACGCCGCCACAACCCCAGGCGGCGATCGGCCACGCACGCGATCCACACGATGACTCCGACGGAGTAGTACCACGCAAACGAGCTGACGAACGAGTATCGGAGCGGGAGCCGAACCTGCAGGCTGAGAATCAGCCCGAAGATCACACTCACCGCGGTCCAGGCCGAGAGTACCAGCAGGAAGCGCTGAACGTGACGACGTCGTTCGGACGGATCAGGAGCAGCCATCTCTATCGCTTTTCTGCTTTCTCCAGAGCTGGCAACAACGAGTAACGAACCCACCCGGACTGGGGCGCAATCGCGAGCGCCTTATCGTACTCGGCGCGCGCGCCGGCGCGGTCGCCCTTCTCGAGCAGCACCTGCCCCCGCCACGCGTGCGCATCGAGCCGGCCCCAGTTCGGCCACGGCCGATCGGCAGGCTCACGCTCGAACAGCTCGATGCTGCGGCGAAGCGACCGCTCGGCCTTGTCGGTGGAGCCGCCGAACAGCGCGGGCGTGTTGAAGAAGCTGATGCCCTGCTGCAGATGCACGCGCGGGTTGTCGGGCGCCAGCTTGCCGGCACGCTCCAATTCCTCATTGGCGGATCGCCCGAGCGTCATGCCCCTGATCGGCGATCGCGCTATTTGAGAACCGTAGAGTGCGCCCAGCAGCACATGCGCCTCGATGTCACGTGCGTTCGCCTTCACCACGGCCTGCAACCGTTGCACGCCGTCGGCCAACAGATCGTCGCGTTCCTTGTCGGGCACGCCTGGCAGAAACGCCATCCGTGACGCGAGATACGCGATGGCGTACTGCAGCAGCGCGTCTGCCTCCTTGCCAGCAGGCTTCGTCGAAGCGCGCAGGAGGTCGACACGCAGCGCCCGCAGATCCGCGGCGTTGTCGCTCGTGCCGGCGCGTTGCAGTCGAGCACTCAGATCCGGCCAGCCCTCGGGCACGGTCTGCTGAGCCGTCGCCATTCCGACGAAAACGGTTGCGGCGATTGCGACGGCGCATACTGACATTCGAGTCATCGCTTATCTCCTGACGGACACACCGACATAGAAGGTTCGAGGCGACGTATTGGTCACGAGACGCCGCGACGAGTAGTCGCGGGCGTAGGCGTACTGGTGCCCGTTCTCGCGCCCGAGCGCGTTGTCGAGCGAGACGAACGCGATCGCCGCTTGACGACCCGCCGGGACGAGCCAGCTGAACGCGAGGTCCAACCGCTCGTAGCGCGGGAATCGTTCCGAGTTGATCGACCCGAACACCGGCGCCCAGTTCGACGCGGCCCGAGCGGAGTCGAGGGCCTCGCTCAGGGCAGGCGCCCCGCCTATGCGCGTTGCGCCGATGATGGGCGTATTGGGACGACCGGCAGCGGATCGCCAGGACGCACCGATCGTCGTCGACGAGGACACCGGCACATTGGTCATCAGTTGAACCGACCACGGGATGTCGAAGTCGGGCGCCCACGTTCCATCGGGCAGCTCGTAGCGGTTTTGCTGATCCGCTCGTGTCCAGCGTCGTCTCGCGCGCAGCCACGAGGCGCTCCCACGCAGCTCGAGGCGCGATGACAGCCACTGCGCGAACAGATCGAGCCCGTGTGCCGATCCGTATCCGTCGGCGGTGTAACCCTGGGCGGCGTCCTGCAATGGAAGACGGCGGTACTCCTTGACGTAGGTTTCGGCGCGGAGATACCCGCCTTCCGACTCTCGTCCCGTCTCGTAGCCGGCCACGTAGTGGACTGCGTGCATCGGCGGAAGCCGAGCCGCACCACGCTCGCGATCGAAATACGATGACGAGGGAGCCTGGTGATAGAGGCCGGTCGCGAATCGGAGCGCCTGCCGACGGCCGAGATCCAGGCGCACATTCAGACGAGGGTCCGCGGTTACGGCTCGCGCGTGGTCGAAACGATCGATGCGCACGCTCGGCGTGACGGCGACGTGCCGAATCGTGTTGGTCACCTCGGCATAGGTGCCGCCAAACCAATCACGAACACGAGCGTCGAACGGCGTGGTTCCCGACACGCCATCGAGATCGCCGCCTCGCGTGGGCGTGACGCCGCTGACCGTCGTATCGATGACGCTGCCGTTCGTCCCCACGCGCCATTGACCCAACCAGCCGGAACGCGCGGCTTCGACACGCCACGAGCGCACGCGCTCGTCAGCGGTCAGATCGAGCACGCCTGCCGCCGTGTCCCGCTCGTAGTTGTCGTCGGCGAACGTGATCGCGCTCGCCCACTGCGCCACCACGCCGTCCCAGCGGGCGCTGACAAACCCATGACGGCTCGAGGACGCGAGCAGACCGACGAACGCGTCCTGTTCGATCTCGACCCCGACCTCCTCGCGCTGCACCAGCCCGAAGGTCCGAATCCGTCCGCCGCGGCCGAGATCGTACGCGACCGCCGCCGAGCCATCCCATCCGCCAGGCGGCGGATCGAAGTGCCGTGGGGTGTCGTTGACGGCGAAGAGCACGCCGGTGAACGTCCGGTTGAGCGCGCCGCGAACGCCGGCGCGCGCACCAACGGGCGCTGCGAGCGACGCCGACGCACCGGCAAGACCGACGGTCGCGCTCGCCTCGGTCGATTGCGGGCGATCGAGCGCGTGGAGATCGAGGACCCCGCTCATCACGTTGCCGTGACGGGCGCTGAAACCGCCCGAGCTGAATGCCAGTCCCGCGATCTGGAATGGACTGACCGCGCCCCGAAATCCCCCGGTTGGCGTCTCGTACGAATAGGGATGCGCAATCACGGCGTCGTCGAGCGCGACGAGCACCTCGCTGACATCGCCGCCACGCACGAACAGACCGGCGCCTTCGTCGACCCTGCCGACGCCGGGAAGCGTCTGGATCGCCCGGAAGAGATCGGCTTGCGCGCCGGGAGTGCGATAGACCTGCAGCGGGTCGAGCGCAAACTCGCGCGTGACGTGTTGTTCCGGTTCGGCCCGGACGTCGACCTGTTCGGAGACCACGTCGATCTGCAGCACGACGTCGAGCGTTGCGGCGGCCCGCAGGTCGACGATGGATTCGAATGACCGAAAGCCCGGAAGCGAGACTTTGATCGCAGCGCGCCCACTCGATGGGGTGGTGATGACGAAGCCGCCGCTGTCGTCGGTGACTGCCACGAAGCGGCCGTCGACGTCGATCGAGGCGCCCGGCAACGCCAGACCGGTTGCGTCGCGCACGTGGCCCGCGATCGTGCGGGGCGCGTCGCCCTGCGGCATGGCCAGCAACAGGAGCAGCAACAACTGCATGCTCCTTGATACGGGTCGCGGGCGCCGCCGACAACGGACTTTCGGTGAACGTCACAAGGGGGCGGTGAACAGCACAACGGCAAGAATCAGGAATCAGGAATCAGGAATCAGGATTCAGCCCTGGGCTAGGAATCGGCCACCCCCAGGCTGAATCCTCGGTTCTGATTCCTCCGACCTGGCCCTGAACTGAATCCCGATTCCTGATTCCTGATTCCTATTCCGCGCGCAGCACGTGGGCCGGCGCGCGAACGGCCGCGCGGGTGGCCGGCACGAGCACCGCGACGGCGGCGACGGCGATCACGAGCAGCGTCACCCCGCCCAGCGTCGCCGGATCGGTTGGCGAGATCTCGAACAACATGCTCGACAGGCCGCGGGCAAACGCCAGCGACATCACGAGACCGACGGCGACGGCGCTGCAAACGACGCGAAGGCCGAGCACGAGGAACTGCTTGACGATTCCCATCCGCGATGAGCCGAGCGCGATACGCAGGCCGATCTCCCATCGGCGCAGGCTGACGGCATAGCTCAGCGTCCCGTAGACGCCGAGACACGCGAGCGACAGTGCCGTAAGGGCAAACGACACCAGGACGACCGTCCTGAGCCGATTTTGCGCATACGCGTTGTCGATCTCCTGTTCGAGCGGAACGAAGTCGTACACGGACCGCAACGGTTCGAGCCGCCGCAAGGTAGAGCGGATGGGGTCGATGGCGGCTCGAGGGTCGCCGTGAGTCCGTGCGAGGTACAGCGGGATCGGGGTGGCGGCGCTGAAGCAGTGGTACACAGTCGGGACGGGCTCGCGGTCGATGCCGATCTCCCGGACGTCGCCGACGATGCCGGCAATGCGATCAGGGGACCTCGCCGCGATGTGCAGGCCGACCGCCGACCGGTCGCGCACGTAGCGCGACGCAAACGCGCGATTGACCATGACTTCGGTCGTACCGTGTTCATCCGTTGGGCGGCGACAGAGCTCGCCCTCCAGAACTGGAATGCGAAGCACGTCGAAATAGCTGGGCGAGACCGCGCGCAACTGCGCGGTGATCGGCGCATCACGATTCAACTCGACCAACCGAAACTCCTCGGCAACTCCCCCGGGCAGCCCTGGAAGGGAAAGCGTCGTGGCGGTGGCCTCGATCCCCGGCTGCTGCGCGAGCTCGTCCAGCGTTCGGTTGATCCTCTCGACGGTACGGATGTATTCGCGCTCTTCGCCGAAAGCACCGCTCACCCGGAACGTCAGCACGTTGGCCGGCTCGAAACCGGTATCGACACGCGACAACTTATCGAGGCTGCGGACGAGGAGCGCGGCAGTCGCGAGCAGCGTCACTGACAGCGCGACCTGCACGCCGACCAGCAGCCATTGCAGCGGCTGACGCGCCGACAGCTGAGCGCGGCCGGTGCTCGAGCGGAGAGTCGGTGTGCGACTGCTTCGGAAGGCAGGAACGAGACCGCAGAGCACGGCCACGGTAACGGTGGATGCCAATGTGTAGATCAGCACACGGCCGTCGATACTGACATCGGTCAATCGTGGCAGCGTCGGGGCCAGCACACGGAAGGCGCGGGAAATCACCGCGGCCACCGCAATACCCGCGACCGCGCCAACGAGCGCAAGGACGGCCGATTCGGTCAACAACTGCAGCGCCACCGAGCGGCGTGAGGCGCCGAGCGCGTAGCGAACGGCGACCTCGTGCCTCCGCTGCGCTCCGCGCGCGAGCAACAGCGCCGCGATGTTCACGCAGGCGATCAGCAACAGCACCGACACCGAGCCGAACAACAACCACAACGAGGCGCGTACACTTCCGACGAGAGCATCCTTCAACGGAGTGACCTGCGGACGAAGCTGCGAGTCAGTCCGCGGGTATTGCGTCGCCAGCTGCGCCTGCACACGGGCGAGATCGCGACGCGCCAGGTCCAACGTGACACCGGGAGCCAGGCGTCCGACCCCGAAGAAGCCCTTGAACTGCCTGTTCTGCGTCCAGGGAGCGTCGCCAAACTGCGGCACCCACCAGTCAATATCATCAGACGGAAAGCCGAACGACGCCGGCATGACGCCGACGATGGCATAGCTGCGATCGACCATGCGGACGGTCCGTGCGAGCACGTTGGGATCACGGCCGAACCGCCGGTTCCAGTAGCGATCGCTGATCAGCACGGCGCTTTCACCGCCCATGCGATGTTCACGTGCTGTGAAACCGCGCCCGAGTGCGGGGCGAATCCCCACGACGTCGAGAAATCGCGGACCGACTGTCGCCCGCCGGGCCATTTCCGGCTCGACTCCCGTCGTGTCGGACACAGGCTCGGTCACGTAATTGGTAATAGCGGTAAACGTCGTCGCGAGACGATCCCAGTCGTACAGCCGGACGGCGGCGGTCGTGATCTCTCCCGACGTCTCGGTGATCTCCGTGAGCCGCACGAGACGGTCGGCGTCTGGAAACGGCAGCGACCGCAGCAACACGGCGTCGATCATCGAGAAGACGGCGGTGTTCGCGCCCATCCCGAGCGCCAGCGTCAACACCACCGTAATCGCGAAGCCGGGCGTGCGGAGCAACGCACGGCAGGCGTGCCTGACATTGCGCAGCAGGTCGTCCAGCGACAGCGAGACGTCGGCGTCGCGGGTTCGATCGCGCTGGGCGAGCGTGCTGCCGAACTGCTGACGCGCGCGGCGGAGCGCCTCCTCCTCGCTCAGACCCCGAGCACGGAGGTCGTCGACGCGTTCCGCGATGTGAAACGACAGCTCACGCTCGATCTCGTCCTGCGTCCGGGAGGAACGCACGGTGTTCAGAACACGCCGCAGCCAGGACATGAACGCTCCTCCCTCACACGGTTCGCAGCACGCGGCCGACGCCCTCGGTCAGGTTGGCCCAGGTCTCCTGCTCGGCGACCAGCTGCTTCCGTCCTTTGGCGGTAATCGAGTAGAACCGCGCCTCACGGTTCTTGTCGGTCGTGCCCCACTCCGATCGCAGCCATCCCTGCTGCTCCATCCGGTGCAACGCCGGGTACAGCGACCCTTCTTCGACCCGCAGGAGATCGCCCGACGCCTGCTGAATACGGGTGGTGATCGCGTAGCCATGCAGCCGCGGGTTGGAGTCGAGCGTGCGCAACACCAGCAGCGCGAGCGTGCCCTGCAGGACGTCGTTCTTTCGCTGAGGCATAGGATGCTAGGTGTATACACCTAGCATCCTCGGTATGTCAAAGTCGCTGACAGCGGCCCCCCTAGCCCAAGCCTGAATCCCGATTCCTGACTCCTGATTCCTTCGTCCTAGTCGACAGGATAGGGGCCGTCGGCGAAGGTCTCGGCGTGATACCGCTTCGTGCCGACGGCCCGCGCGAGCGGGCTGCGGAAGTCCTCGCCCTTGCTAAGGAGATCGATCACACGGGCGAAGTCGTAGCCGGGACTCCAGCCAAGATCTGCGCGGGCGCGATCGTTGACGTAGACGCGATCGATGTGCGGGAACATCGTCCATCCCCGGCGAGCGTAGACGTCGGCATAGGCGGGCACGCGCCGTGCGACCGCGGTGGGCGCGTTCGTCTGGAGATCCTGGAGGTCTTCACGCGTGAACGGCGTCGTCGCGCTGACGATGTAGCGGCCGAACCCGAGCGCCGGCGCCTGCTCGAGCGCGCGCAGGTGCGCGCTGACGATATCGTCGATGTCGGCGCGCCGGTAGAGGAACTCGTTGGCCTTGGCGTTATCGTCGGCGTACGCGTCGCGCGTCGCCTTGCGATCGTCTTCCTCGGGGAAGAAGCGCGACGTCCGCAGGACGATCGCGGGCAGCCCGCGAGTGCGATGGAACAGCTCGCACAATTGCTCGGCCGCCAGCTTCGTGATGCCGTAGATGTTCTTCGGGATCGGAACGACGTCTTCCGTGATCCACGCGGCAGGCGCGTCGGGCGGCGGGGTCAGGGCGCGGCCGAACACGCTGGTGCTGCTGGTGAAGACGAACGCGCGGACACCGGCTGCCGTCGCTTCCTCGAGCAGCGTGAGCGTGCCGGTGACGTT
>Ga0111539_10005983_pt1 | contig 15716 bp, 15 predicted proteins | sample RhiMethybrSRZTD1_FD_79667 | JGI IMG/M metagenome (GOLD analysis project Ga0111539, IMG submission 79667) | Populus rhizosphere microbial communities from Tennessee, USA - Rhizosphere MetaG P. TD hybrid SRZTD1 (version 2) (version 2) | ecosystem: Host-associated > Plants > Roots > Rhizosphere >... | reverse complement strand
CCCCACACCGTCCCCGGCCTGGGCGACGGCGGGGCGCACCTGGGCACCATCTGCGACGCCTCGTTCCCCACCACGCTGCTGGCGCTGTGGGGCCGCGACCGGGACCACGGCCGCCTGGAGCTGCCCTACCTGGTCCGCCAGCACACGCAGGACACGGCCCGCACCGTGGGCCTGCACGACCGGGGCGTGCTCGCCCCCGGCTACCGGGCCGACGTCAACGTCATCGACTTCGACGCCCTCGTCGCCCGGCGTCCCGAGATGATCCACGACCTGCCTGCGGGCGGCCGCCGCCTGGTCCAGCAGGCCGAGGGCTACGTGGCCACGGTGGCCAAGGGCCAGGTCACCTACGAGCAAGGCGAGGCCACCGGCCCGCTGCCCGGCCGCCTGATCCGCGGCCCCCAGCCCGCCCCTGGAGGTTCACTGTGACGCCGACGCCGACCCCGACCCCGCTGGAAGAGCAGTGTGAGTGGCACACCGACGAGGTCGGTGACAGCTACATCTTCCACCTCACCGACGACCACGTGGCCGAGCTGGACGCCGCGCTGGTCCACGCCGAGAGCCAGGTCGACGACGTGCTCGACATCACCCGCGAGCTGTTCCCCCTGCCCACCCTCGCCCCCGAGCTGGCCCGCATCGAGGACGACCTGGTCAACGGGCGGGGCATGGTGCTGATCCGGGGGGTGCCGGTCGAGCGCTACAGCAAGGACCGGGCCTCGGCCATCTACTGGGGCGTCGGCATGCACCTCGGCCAGCCGTGGCCCCAGAACGCCAAGGGCCACCTGCTCGGCGACGTCACCGACCAGGGAAAGGCGGTGAACGATCCCACCACCCGGGGCAACGAGCTCGGCGGCGTCGCGCTGCCGTTCCACTCCGACGGCTCCGACCTGGTGGGCCTGTTCTGCCTGGACGCCGGGCTCGAGGGTGGCGACAGCCTGGTGGCCAACGCGGTGACGATCCACAACGACCTGGTCCGCTCGGACCCCGAGGTCGCCTCGCGCCTGTACGAGCCGTTCCCCTACGACCTGCGGGGCGAGCAGGCCCCCGGGGCCCGGACCTGGTACACGATGCCGGTCTTCAGCCGCCGCGGCGACCGGCTGTTCGTGCGCTACATCCGGCCCTACATCGAGTCGTCCCGGCGCCATCCCGATGCCCCGCGTCCCTCGGCCGAGGCTCGGGCTGCGCTCGACCGTCTGGACGCCATGTGCGCCGACCCCCAGTACCGGGTCGCCATGGGCATGCAGGCGGGCGACATGCAGTTCGTGAACAACTACCACGTGCTGCATGGCCGGGACGGCTATCTCGACGACCGGGAGGCGGGCAAGATCCGCCACCTCAAGCGGCTCTGGCTGGAGACCGGCATCCTGGCCGACGAGGACAAGCCCGAGCACTTCCGGCTCGGCCGCACGGACGGCTACTGGTCGTCCAAGGGCCGGACCAAGAGCGAGCTGGTCGTGTAGCCCCTACCCTCTCGTCCCCATGGGCTACGAGGTCGAGGTGATCGAGGCGCCCGAGCAGCCGACCGCGGTGGTGCCCTTGTCCACCACCTGGCCCGAGCTGCCCGCGCAGGCAGGCGAGGCCTTCGACGAGGTGTGGGCCTTCCTGCGCCAGGCGGAGGGCCTGCGCTTCGACGGCCACAACGTCATCCTCTACAAGGACGGCGTGCCCAATGTGGAGGTGGGCGTCATCGTCACCCGCACCTTCCCCACCGAGGGACGGGTGCAGGCGTCGGTCCTCCCCGCGGCCCGGGTGGCCCGCACGGTCCACGTCGGCGACTACGACACGCTGGCCGAGGCCCACCAGGCCGTGCGGGAGTGGTGCGAGGCCGAGGGCCACGAGGTGGTCGGCCCCCGCTGGGAGATCTACGGCGACTGGAACGAGGAGCACCCCGAGCTGGTCGAGACCGAGGTCTGCTGGCAGCTCTGAGTTAGGACCAGCGGTGGCGCTCGGTCGCTTCGTCGGCGGGATAGAAGCTCTCGATCCGCAGCTCCTGGGCGGTGATGTCGAGCGGGGTCCCCAGCGAGGTGACCATCGTGAAGTAGCTGAGCGTGAGCCCGTCCTTCGCGAACACGATGGGCAGCACCGGCGTCGGGGCGGGCACGAAGTCGGGCGTGTGCCACGCCCGAGGCACACCGGGCTGGGCCAGCGCCTCGTCCAGCAGGTCCCGGGTGTCGAGGTCGGGGGTGCCGCCCGCCGCCTCCCGGTGCACCCGCTGGATCAGCATCCCGGCCACCTCGTCCCAGTTGGCGACATGCGGCCGCAGGCCCTCGGGATCGAACATCAGGCGCACGACGTTGGCCGGCTCGGCGGCCCGCTCGCCCAGCAGCCACCCGAACATGGCGCGGGCGGGCTCGTTGGCGGTGACCAGGTTCCAGTGCCGGTCCTTCACCACCGCCGGGAACGGGGCGTGGTGGGCGAGGATGCGGTCGACGGCGGCCCGCACCGGCGCCATGGCCGGCGAGTCCAGGTCCGCCTGCGGGTAGACGGGTGCGTGGCCCGCAGCCAGCAGCATCTGGTTGCGTTCGCGCAGGGGCACGTCCAGCGCCCGGGCCAGGGTCAGCACCATGGCCGCGCTGGGACGGGACCGGCCGCTCTCGACGAAGCTGACGTGACGGGGCGACACCCGGGCCTCGCTGGCCAGGCTGAGCTGGCTCATGCGCCGCACGCCCCGCCAGTGGGCCAGGATCTGTCCGACGGGAGCGGTGGCCACACCGGCATCGTACGGATCGACCGGCGCGGCGCACTTCCCTCCGGGGGAATTGAGACGCGACCCTCCCGGCCCGATGGTGGCGCCATGACCACGTTCCCCGTCCACACCATCGACTCCGCCCCCGACGACGCCGGCGACGTCCTCAAGGCCATCGAGGGCCGCGTCGGCTTCGTCCCCCACCTCGCAGGGGCAATGGCCGGCTCGCCCGTGCTCGTGGCCGCGTTCGCCGACATGCAACCCACCCTGGGCCGCTCCACGCTCACGGGCCTGGAGCGCGAGGTCGTGGCCCTCGCGCTCAGCCATGCCAACACGGCTGACTACCCGCTGGCCGCACACGGCCGCTTCGCGGTGATGCACGGCGGCAGCCCCGAGCTGGTCGACGTCCTGTGCGCGGGCGGGACGCTGCCCGACGCCCGGCTCGACGCCCTCGCCACCTTCACCCGGGTCATGATCCAGACCCGCGGGCACGTCCCCACTCCCGCGCTCGACGCCTTCCTCGCCGCCGGCTACACCGCCGAGCAGGCGCTGGAGGTGGTGGCGCAGCTCGGCTACACGACGATGGCCAACCTGGCAGCCAACCTCGCCCGGCCGGCCATCGACGAGGCGTTCAGGCGAACGTCCTGACCAGGTCGAGGACCGCCTCGGCGTCGGGGCCTTCGGCCTCGAGGTCGCTCTCGGCGCCGGGGATCCGGCGGCCCGCCACCAGGCAGAGCTCCAGGGCGTCCCCCTCCACGGTCGTGAGGGGGGCGTCCTCGGCCTCGAAGGTCCACAGGTCGCCGCTGGGAGCCCGCAGCCGGAACACCACCGGCCCGGCCAGCGAGCGGCCCGCTTGCGCGAAAGCGTACGGCAGGGTGCGCCAGGCCAAGCGGGCGATGTGCCACAGGCGGTCGGTGGGCTCCAGCTCGACGCCCAGCCCGCCGGCGATGTCGCCGGTGTGGATCCAGCACTCGGCCAGCCGGGTGGAGGCCAGGGTACGGGCCGAGAACTCGCCCACCACCCACCTCACCTTGCGGCTCAGGTCTCCGGCCTCGAACGCCTCGCGTAGCGCGGCAGTTCCGGTGAACCAGCGCTCGAACACCTCGTAGCCGGACGCCCCCCGCTCCCGCTCGACCATCACGCCGGCGGCGTCGTCGACGTTGGTGACCTCCTGGCCGCCCAGGGCGGTGCTCCAGTCGGAGAGCCCACCGGCCAGCCGGCCCTCGAGGCTGGCGAGTGCGGCCTCATCGGTCTGGGCCAGGTGGAGCAGCACGTCGCTCACGCTCCAGCCCTCGCACCGCGACGGCGTCGCCATCCCCGCCTCGTCCAAGCCGCCCACCAGCTCCGCGAGCTCGGCGTGCTGATCGGCCAGTGCCGTGAGTACCCGATCCACGCCGGGACTCTAACGGCGCTGCAGCTCGGTGGTGACGCCCTGCTGGATGGCGACGTCCAGCTCGGCTTCGTCGTCGCTCTGCCCGTTGCTCCGCGCCCCCACTGGGACGGCCTCGGTCCCCTCGGTGGTGGGGGCGCCTCGCATCACCGCGCGGCCCCATAGGCCGGCGCCGAACGCGGCCACTGCGCCCAACGCGATGCTCCAGCGAGCGCCGAACTCCTCGGCCACCCAGCCCACGATCGGGCCGCCCACCGGGGTGCTGCCGAGGAACAGCATGGCCTGCAACGCCAGCACCCGGCCCCGCATCTCGGGCGCGGCCTTGGTCTGGACGATGGCGGTCGAGGACACCAGGAACGTGATCGACGTCAGCCCCAGCGCCAGGCCCAGGACCAGCGCCACGCCCAGGTTGGGGGCGAAGGTCATGGCGGCCAGGGCGATCCCGTAGGCCAGGGCCGCGCCGCTCACCCGGTTCACGCCCACGTGGGTGCGCCGGGCGAAGACGAGCGCACCCACCAGCGACCCGATGCTGACCACCGAGAACAGCAGGGTGAAGGTGGCGTCGGACCCGCCCAGGTCGCGGATGGTGAAGAGCGGGAACACCGTCGGGAAGTTGTAGGACAGCGTGCCGACCACGGCCATCATCACCATGGGCACGAACAGCTCGGGCGACTGGCGCACGTAGCGCAGCCCGGCCCGCACCTGGCCCTTGGCCTTGGGCGTGACCGGCGCGGGACGCAGCTCGGAGGGCCGCATCAGCCACAGCCCGGCCAGCACGGCCAGGTAGGACAGGCCGTCGCCGAGGAAGGCCCAGCCGAAGCCCACGGTGGTCACCAGCAGGCCGGCCAGCGCGGGGCCGACCACCCGGGACGAGGTCATCAACGCGCTGTTGAGGCTGACCGCGTTGTTCATGTCCTCGGGCGGGACCATCTCGACCACGAAGCTGCGCCGGGTCGGGTTGTCGAACGCCATGGTCACGCCGCCGACCAGCGCCACCGCGTAGATCGCGCCCACCGGCGGGTCGCCGGAGAAGGCCAGCGCAGCCAGCGCGAACGACTGCACCATGGCGAGGGTCTGCACGACGAGCAGCAGGTGGCGCTTGTCGGACCGATCGGCCACCAGCCCGGCCCATGGCCCCAGCACCAGGATGGGGCCGAACTGGGCCGCGGCCAGCACGCCCAGGGCGATGCCGCTGTTGGTGATCTTGAGGACGAACAGGGTCTGCGCGACCAGCGTCAGCCAGTTCCCCACCTGGGAGACCAGCTGCCCGTAGAAGAACAGGCGGAAGTTGCGGTAGCGCAGCGACCGGAAGATGTCCTGGGCGGCAGCGCGCACCGACCTCATGCCCGGTCCTGCCGGGTGAGGGCGTCGAGGGCGTCGAGGGCGTCGGCGAGCCGGGCCCGCCGGTCCTCGTCGAGCTGGTCGAGGCGGGCGGCTAGCCAGACGTCCTTGCGCTGGCGGACCTCGGCCAGCAGCGCGGCGCCCGCGTTCGTGAGGCTCACCCGGTGCACCCGGCGGTCGCTGGCGTCGGCGCGCCGGGTGACGAGGCCGAGCTCCTCCAGCTTGCCGACGACCTTGGTCACGCTGGGCGGGGCCACCCGCTCGTGGTCGGCCAGCGCGCCCAGGGTCATGGGCCCGTGTGCCTCGACCGAGGTCAGGGCCGAGAGCTGGCTGGGGGACAGGCCGGTGTCGCCCTGGCGCCGCAGCAGCCGGGCGAGGCGGGTGGAGCTGACCCGGAGCCGGGCGGCCAGCGCGCCCACGTCGGACACGTCGACCGGCGGGGGGAAGGGCGCCGGTCGAGGTGAGGTCATGGCTTGCAGTCTACCGCGGATATTTAGTTCGGCTAACGAATTGATTGGACCACGAACCGTCGTGACAGGCGTCGAAATCGCCCGAACAGGCGTGCCACCACCCCGGTCTTGGGGTAGAACGAGGGGACCACCCGGTGGCTGCGGCCATCGTCGCGAGGCTCCCTCCTGGTCGACACGGTGCATCCGAGAACTCCCCGAGAGCCCCCGGAGGGCCGTCGATGGTTCGTCGCCTGCGTGATCGCCCCGAGTGGAAGTTCTTCGCGGTCCTCCCCCGCGCCGACCGGCCCCTCGCCTACGCCTGGTGGGCGGTGCTCGTCGCCCGGGGCCTCGTCCCCGCCCTGTTCGCCATCGCCATGGGCGCCCTGGTGGGCGCGGTGCAATCGGGCGGCGACCTCGCCGTCCCCCTCGCCTTCGTGGGCGTGGTGTTCGTCCTGGGCCAGGTGCTCACCCCGCTGCACCAGGCCATCGGGGCCAACCTCGGCGACCGCCTCTCGGCCTGGCTGTACGACCGGCTGACCGAGGCGTGCGTCGAGCCCCCGGGCATGGCGCACCTCGAGGATCCCGAGCTGGCCAACGACCTCACCATGGCCCGCGATTTCGACATGGGCATGACCGGGCCGCCCATGTCGATCAGCATGGACTTCATCGCCGCCGGGCTGGTCGAGCTGCTGGGCGGCGTCTCATCGGCCGTGGTGCTGTTCGCCTACGCCTGGTGGGCTCCGCTGGTGCTGGGCGGCGCCTGGGCCTCCACCCACTGGCTGCTGCGGGAGAGCGCGGTGTGGAAGGACCGCAACACCGACGACGTGCGCCAGGCCCAGCGCGACGCCGACTACGCCTACCGCCTGGCCGTCGACCCGCCCGCGGCCAAGGAGCTGCGCCTGTTCGGCCTGGTGGGCTGGACCATCGAGCGCTTCGTGGCCCGCCGGCGGCACCTCTACGAGCTGCAGCATCGGGCCACCCGCCTGCGGGAGCGTCCGCTGGTGTGGAGCGTGCTGCTGGTCACCGCGGCCAACGTCGCAGTGTTCTGGAGCCTGGCCGACGCGGCCGCCGACGGCCGCCTCGGCCTCGACCAGGTGGTGGTGTACGCCCAGGTGGCGGTGGGCACGTCCATGATCGCCTTCGGCGGCCTCAACTGGGCGCTGGACGGAGCCTCGGCGCCCGTGGCCGCGGTGCTGCGCCTGCGCGACGCCATGGCCCCGCGGGGCGCGCTGCGAGCCGGCAGCCGGTCCGCCGCGGGCATGCCGGCGTCCGAGATCAGCTTCCGGGACCTGACCTTCGCCTACGAGACGGGTGACCGGCCGGTCCTCGACGGCTTCGAGCTCACCATCCCGGCCGGATCGTCGCTGGCCATCGTGGGCCAGAACGGGGCGGGCAAGACCACGCTGGCCAAGCTGCTGTGCCGGCTGCACGACCCGCAGGGCGGCGCCATCGCGGTGGACGGCGTCGACCTCCGCCAGCTCGACCTGGACGAGTGGCGCCAGCGGGTCACCGCGGTGTTCCAGGACTTCATCCGCTTCGAGCTCAGCCTGCGGGAGAACGTGGCCCCGGCGGGAGCGCCCGACGAGGACATCCTGGCCGCGCTGGAGCAGGCCGGGGCCCACGACCTCGCCTCCCTGGACACGATCCTCAGCCGGGCGTACGAGGGCGGGACCGACTTCTCGGGCGGCCAGTGGCAGCGGGTGGCGCTGGCCCGGGCGCTGTGCGCCGTGCGGGTCGGCGCGGGCGTGGTGCTGCTGGACGAGCCCACCGCCCAGCTCGACGTGCGGGGCGAGGCCGAGATCTTCGAGCGCATCCTGGTCGCCACCCGGGAGTGCACCACCATCCTCATCTCCCACCGGTTCTCCACCGTCCGCCATGCGGACCGCATCTGCGTGCTGGAGGGGGGCCGGGTGGTCGAGCTCGGCTCCCACGACGAGCTGATGGCCCAGGGCGGCCGCTACCGCACCATGTTCGACCTGCAGGCCAGCCGCTTCGATGGCGAAGGCGACGGCGGCGAGGAGGACGAGGAGGGGGTGACCTATGACGTCCTCACTTGACGGCAAGGCGACCCGGGACGAGGCCCTCCCCTCGGCCATCGGGTCGATGTGGCGGCTGGTCGTGCTGGGCTACCGGTCCGAGCCGCGCCTGCTGATCTATTCGTTCGGGCTCACCCTGCTGGCGGCGCTGCCCGACGCGCTGCTGGCCTTGTGGATCGCCCTGCTGGGCAAGGGCGCCGTCGAGGGCGACCGCACGCTGCTGCTGGTGGCGGCGGCCGGACTGGCCCTGTCGGCCACCGCCACCTGGTTCCTGCGCATCGTCAGCACCCGGGTCTCGCGCACGTTCCGCGACAAGGTGACCGTGGCGCTGGAGGCGCACGTCGCCCGGCTCCAGGCATCGGTGGCCACCATCGAGCACCACGAGCGGCCCGACTACCTCGACCGCCTCTCGGTGCTGCGCGAGCAGATCTTCGTCCTCGACCACATGTACCTGTCGCTGTTCACCACCTGCGGCTGGATCCTGCGGCTGGGGATCACGGTCGTGCTGCTGGCGGCCATCGACCCGGTGCTGGTGCTGCTGGCCCTGTTCGCGGCGCCCACCGTGCTGACCTCCAGCTGGCGGCCGGGCGTCGAGCGCGCCGTCGAGGAGCGCGGCGCCCCGTCCGCCCGCCTGGCCCGCCACCTGTTCGTGACCACCACCACCGCCCCGCCCGGCAAGGAGGTGCGGGTGACCGGCACCGGCCGCCAGCTGGCCGAGCGGCGGCGCGAGGCGTGGGAGGGCTGGCACCGCCCCATCGCCCGGGCCCGCTGGGCCAGCGCCGCCTGGCACACCGCGGCGTGGGCGGTGTTCGGCGGCGCCTACGTGGGCGCGGTGGTCTACGTGGCCGCGGGCCTCGACGCCCCGGCCGGCCAGGTGCTGCTGGTGCTGGCGGCCGGGTCGCGCCTGTCGGCCTACATCGGGGCGGCAGTCGGCGAGATCGGCTTCCTGCGGGGCATCTGGCTGGACGGCTCCCGCCGGCTGGCGTGGCTGGAGGACTACGCCGCCTCCTTCGACGTGCACGACGACGTGCCGGTCCCCTCGTCGCTGTCGGAGGGCATCGCGGTCGAGGGCGTGTCGTTCCGCTACCCGGGCACCGAGCGGCTGGTGCTGGAGGACGTGAACCTGACCCTGCCCGCAGGTTCGGTGGTGGCCATCGTGGGCGAGAACGGTGCCGGCAAGACCACCCTGGTCAAGCTGCTGTGCAAGCTGTACGAGCCCACCGCGGGCCGCATCCTGGTGGACGGCGCTCCGCTGGCCGGCATGCCCGCCGACGGCTGGCGCGAGCGGCTGGCCGGAGCGTTCCAGGACTTCTTCCGCTTCGAGCTCGCGGCCCGCCACTCGGTGGGCGTGGGCGACGTCCCCCGCCTCGACGACGAGGCCGCCGTGTCCAGCGCCGTGCGGCGGGCGGGCGCGGCCGAGATGGTCGACGAGCTGGCCTCCGGGCTCGACACCCAGCTGGGGCCGACGTGGCCGGGCGGGGTCGAGGTCTCGTTCGGCCAGTGGCAGAAGCTGGCCCTGGCCCGCGGCTTCATGCGGGACGAGCCGCTGCTGGTGGTGCTGGACGAGCCCACCGCGGCCCTCGACGCCGAGACCGAGCACGCCCTGTTCGAGCGCTATGCGGGCGCGGCCCACGAGGGCCGGGAGTCGGGCCGGGTCACCATCCTGGTGTCGCACCGCTTCTCCACCGTGCGCATGGCGGACCTGATCGTCGTGCTCGACGGCGCCCACGTGGTCGAGGTGGGCCGCCACGAGGCGCTCATGGCCAAGGGCGGCCAGTACGCCGAGCTCTACTCCATCCAGGCGGCTGCCTACCGCTGACGCTTGTCGACCGGTGGGACCACCCGTTCCGGGTGGTGTGCGGCCTTCGCCGCGGGGGCCAGGCTGCGGGCGTGCTGTTGCTCGGAATTCTCGCGTTCGGGTTCCTGTGCGGCTGGCTGGCCCAGCTGATCCTCGGCCTGGGCTCCAAGCCCGACGGCCGCACGCTGGTGGCCGGCCTGGTCGGCTCGCTCGTCGGCGGCCTGATCGGCAGCCTGCTGGCAGGCGACGGACTCGCGCTCAAGCCCAGCGGCATCATCGGCTCGATCGTGGGCGCCATCATCGTGCTGGCCATCTGGTCCCGGGTCTCCCCCGCGCCCACCAGGCGCTGACTGGTGTGAGACGCTTCGCCGCATGAGCGAAGCGGACACTGTCTCCCCCGCCGACATCGCCGGCCTCAACCAGGCGGTCGTGGCGCGCGGGGCCAACCTGGCCCGCCGGGCGGGCACCGGGCTCCTGGCTGTGGCCGGGCTCGGCGTGCTGGCCTGGGCCTGGACCACGCTGCGGGCCCTGGACGTGCTCGGCGAGTCGTACATCGGCTTCGGCGACGACCCGGAGTTCGGGCTCGACGATCGGATCGATCTCGTCGCCGGCTACTTCAACCTGCTGGTCTTCGCGGCGCTGGCCGCTGGTGTGGGCGTCGCCCTGCGGCTAGGGGCGGACTACATGGTGGCCCGCACCGGCGGATCCCTCACCGGCGTCCGGCCCGGCGAACCGCTGGCCTCGGTCCGCCGGTGGCCACCCGACGAGGCCGACGGCAACGGCGGCGAGGCCGAGGCCTAGCTCCCCGCCCGGCAGGCGGTGAGGAAGGCCGCCACCGCCGACGGGTCCCCGCCCGGATGGTGGTGCACGTAGGTGGCCAGCAGGCGGGGCGTGGCGTAGCCCTCCGGCCCCTGGCCGAAGCGGGCCTCCAGGTGCAGAGCGTCGCCGCCGGGGTCGAGGCAGGAATAGTGGAACTCGTGGCCCCGGAACTCGGTGCCCTCCGGGCCCAGGGGGCTGGTGGTCGTGGTGGTGGCGGCGCGGTAGCCGAGGGTGAGGCGATCGGTCATCCGGCCGACCGCGGGGATCACGCCCGCCATGGCGTGCCCGTCCAGCTCGCGGGCCAGCCACAGGAGGCCGCCGCACTCGGCCCAGGTGGCGAGCCCGTCCCGGATGCGGGTGGCGGCGTCGTCCAGCAGCGGCCGGTTGGCGGCCAGCTCGGCCGCGAAGGTCTCGGGGAAGCCGCCCCCCACCACCAACCCGTCGATGTCCGCCGGAAGCGCCGCGTCACGCAGCGGGTCGAAGGGGACCACCTCGGCGCCCCCGGCCACCAGGGCGTCGACCGTGTCGGCGTAGGTGAACGTGAACGCCTCGCCGCCCGCCACCGCCACCCGGACCGGCGGCCCCGGCGGTGGGAGCGGCACCGGTGCCGCCGCCGCGAGGGGCGGCGCGGTGGCGGCCAGGGCCATCACCGCGGCCAGGTCCACGCGCTCGGCCACCGCCGCCCCCAGCGTGTCCAGCGCGCGGCGCACTTCGCCGGGCTGCTCCGCCACCGGTACCAGGCCCAGGTGCCGGTCCCGCCAGGTGAGCCGATCGTCCCGCCGGAGCGCGCCCAGCACCGGCAGGCCCAGCGGTACCAGTGCCTCGCGCAGCTGGGTCTCGTGGCCGTCCGACCCCACGCGGTTGAGGATCACGCCCGCCACCCCCACCCCCGGGTCGAGCGTGGCGTAGCCGTGGACCACCGCCGCTACCGATCCCGCCATGGCCCCGGCGTCGACCACCAGGACGACGGGCGCCCGCAGTAGCCGGGCGACGTCGGCGGTCGACGAGGCCCGGCCGTCGGCGGCCCCGTCGAACAGGCCCATGACGCCCTCGACCACCAGCACGCCGGCCCCCACCCCGGCCCGGGCCGCGAGCGGGACGATGGCCTCCTCGCCGCACAGCCAGGCGTCGAGGTTGCGGGGCAGGCGGCCCGAGGCGAGGGCGTGGTAGCCGGGGTCGATGAAATCGGGCCCGACCTTGGCCGTCGCAGGCCGGTGGCCCGCAGCCCGTAGCGCCGCCACCAGCCCGGTCGCCACCGTGGTCTTGCCGACGCCCGAGTGGGTGCCGGCCACCACCAGCCTCGGGCCGAGCGCCGTCATCGACGGGCGACGGTAGCGGGTGGCATCCTGCCCTACCTGATGCCCTATGGTCGCTGGCGGTGAAGAAGACCAGCGTCTACCTACCCGAGGCCCTGAAGGACCGGCTGGCCGCGGTGTCCCGGGTCACGGGCCGCTCGGAGGCCCAGCTCCTGCGGCTGGCGGTGGAGCGCCTGGTGGCGTCCGAGCCCGCCGGCCACGCGCCGATCGCGCAGCGGGAGGACCCGGTGGCCGCCCGCCACCGCCCCGGTCCCGCCCTGGTGGGCGTCGGGGTGGGCCCCGGCGACCCGGGCCTCGTGACCCGCCGGGCGGTGGAGGTGCTGCGCGACGCCGACCGGGTGGTGGCCCCGTCCACCTCGGCCATGGCGGTGGGCCGGGCCGAGGCCATCGTGCGGGAGGTCGCCCCCGACGTGGCGGTCGAGCGGGTCCCGTTCGTGATGGAGGTGGGCACCGAGGCCCGCGACGCCGCCCTGTCCGACGCCGCCGCCGTGCTGGTGGGCCACTTGGACGCAGGCGAGCGGCTGGCGTTCGTGACCCTCGGCGACCCCAGTGTCTACAGCACGTTCTCGTCGCTCGCCGCCTCGGTGCGCCGGCTGCGCCCTGCGGTCCCGGTGGAGGTGGTCCCCGGGATCATGGCGTTCCAGGACCTGGCCGCCCGCACCGGCACCACGGTCGTCGACGGCACCGAGCACCTGGTGCTGGTCCCGGCTCATGCCGGCGCGGCCGACACCGCCCTGGAAGCGGCCGCCGCCGACCCCTCGGCCGCGGTCGTGGTCTACAAGGGCGGCGCCCGGATCGGCGCGGTCGCGGCCACCCTGGCCGGGCACGACCGCCTGGACGGCGCAGTCATGGGCGAGCTGCTCGGCCTCCCCGGCGGCCGGGTCGCCCCGCTGGCCGAAGTGGCGGACCGCCCCGTGTCGTACCTGGCCACCCTCATCGTCCCCCCGGTCCGACCGCAGTGACCTCCTTCGTGCGCCCCGACCCAGCCGCCGCCGACCTCGTCCCGCGGCCGGCCCTCGTCGCCCCTCCGAGGCGACCGCGGTGATCTCGTTCGTGGGCGCGGGGCCGGGGGCGGCGGATCTGGTGACGCTGCGGGCGGTGGACCGGCTCGCCGCGGCCGACGTGGTGATCTGGGCGTCGTCGCTGGTTCCCGAGGCGGTCCTGGCCCACGCCTCGCCCGCGGCCGAGGTCCACGACTCGGCCGGCATGACCTTCGAGGACGTGGCCGCCATCTACGAGGCCCACCCGGACGCGGCCATCGTGCGCCTCCACTCCGGCGACCTGTCGCTGTACTCGGCCCTCCAGGAGCAGGTCGACTGGTGCCTGGCCCACGACCGTGAGTTCGAGATCGTGCCCGGCGTGGGCTCCCTCGCCGCCGCCAGCGCCGCGCTGGCCCGCGAGCTGACAGTCCCCGCCGTGGCCCAGACGGTGATCGCCACCCGCCTCCCGGGCCGCACCGCAGCCTCCATGCCCGCCGGCGACTCCGTCGCGGCCTACGCGGCCCACGGCGCCACCCTGGCCGTCTACCTGTCGGGCGCACGGGCGGCGCAGCTCCAAGCCGAGCTGCTCACCGGCTACGCCCCCGACACCCCGGCCGCGGTGGTGGTCCGCGCCACGTGGCCCGACGAGCAGGTCCACGTGACGACGGTGGGCGACCTGGCCGCCACCATGGCCGCCACCGGTGCCCGCACCACCGTGCTGGTCCTGGTCGGCCCGGCCTTGGCCGGCGCGGCCCCCCGCTGCCTCCTCTACGACCCGACCTACGCCCACGGCCACCGGCGCCGCTCCCGCCCCGGCACCACGACAGGACGCCCCCGATGACGACCGCTCCCCCGGTGGTGCTGGCCGGCGGCGGGCCCGGCGATCCCGACCTGCTCACCCTGCGGACCGAGGCCGCCCTCGCCGCGGCGCGCCTCGTGGTAGCGGACTCGGGCCTGCTCCCGCTCGCCACTGCGTTCGCACGCGGGGCGGAGGTGGTCGCCGCCGGGCCTGACCCCGAGGCCACGGCCGCCGCCCTCACCGAGTCCGGCGGGCCCGCGGTCCGGCTCTACCGCGGCGACCCGTGGCTCCACCCGGACTACGCGGCCGAGGCCGCCGCCCTGGCCGCCCGGGGCGTCGCCACCGAGGCGATCCCCGGCCCACCGGTCGAGACTGCCCTGGCGGGCGCGGCGGGCCTGGCGCTGCACCACCGGCCGGTGTCGGTCACGCTCACGCTCGGTTCGCTCGACTCCGGCGGCGGCGACGGCGTCGCCCGCACGCGGGCGAGCGAGGTGCCGGACGTCCAGGCCGCGGTCGCCTCCCTGGTGCCCGCGGGACGGCCGTGGGCGGCCGTCGTCGACGGCGCCGTCCGCCGGGATGGAGCCCCGGGACCGGGGCTGCTGGTGGTGGGCGAGGTGGCTCGGTGAGCGAGGTCGTCGAGCTCATCCATGTCGTCGGGCTGCTGGGCGGGCGGCCCGTGGGGGACGAGGCGCTCGCCGCCCTGGCCGGGGCGCGCCTGGTGGCGGGCGGGGCGGGACAACTCGAGGCCGTGGCCGACCTGCTGAGGCCGGGAGTCGAGACGACGACCGTGGCCGGAGGACTGGCGGCGCTCGAGGACGTGGCCCGCCACCCGGGCCCGGTGGCGGTGCTCGCGTCGGGTGATCCGGGCTTCCACGGGATCGTGCGGGCGCTGAGCGCCCGCCTCGGCCCCGAGCGGCTGGCGGTCCACCCGGCGCCGTCGTCGGTGGCCCTGGCGTTCGCCCGCCTGGGGCTGCCGTGGGACGACGCAGTGGTGGCCTCGTGCCACACCGGAGACGCCGCGGCCGCCGCGGCTCAGGTGGCCGGGGCAGCCGTGGCCGCGGTGCTGTGCGGGCCGGCCGCTCCGCCCGAGGCCGTCGGCGCCGCGCTCGTGACGCTGGGTGCGCACCATCCGATCGTGGCCGTAGCGTCGCGGCTGGGCGAGGCCGGCGACGCCGTCACCCGGCTCGACGGCGTGGCGGCCCTGGCCGCGGGCAGCTTCGACCACCGCTCGGTCGTGGTCCTGGCCCACCCGCCCTCGCCGGTGCGGGCATCGGCCCGGACCGGCGGCCGCCCGGTCGCGGCCTTCGCCCACCGGGCGGGGATGATCACCAAGCCGGAGGTCCGGGCCGTCGTCCTCGGCCACCTCGACCTGCCCGAGCGGGGCGTCCTCTGGGACCTGGGCGCGGGCAGCGGATCGGTCGCCATCGAGGCCGCCCTCGCCGCCCCTGGCCTGCGGGTCGTGGCCGTCGAACGTGACCCCGCCGCGGCGGCCACCATCGTCGCCAACGCCGCCGCCCTGGGCGCCGTCGTCGAGGTGGTCGAAGGCGACGCTCCCGCGGCCCTGGCCGGGCTGCCGCGCCCCGACCGGGTGTTCGCGGGCGGCGGCGGGATCGAGGTGCTCGACGCGGCGCTCGCCGCGGCCGCCCCCGGGGCCCGGGTGGTCGCCACCTACGCGGCCGCCGACCGGGCGCTGGCCGCCCGCGCTCGTCTCGGCTCCCTGGTCCAGGTCTCGGTCGACCAGGCCACCGATCTGCCCGACGGCGGCGTCCGCTTCGTGGCCGACAACCCCGTGTTCGTCGCCTGGGGCGACGCCCGCGCTGACGCCGAGGCGCCGCTCCCGGTGGTGGCGGTGGGCATCGGGTGCTCGTCAGGAGCCACCGCCGGCGAAGTCGAAGCCGTGATGGCCGAGGCCCTGTCCGCCGCGGGCGAGACGCTGCCCGACGCCGTGGCCACGGTCGACCGCCGGGCCGGCCATCCCGCCGTCCCCCGGGGCGCGGTCACCTTCCCCGCCTCCCTCCTGGGCCAGGTGGCGGTCCCCAGCCCCAGCGAAGCCGTCGCCGACGCCGTGGGCACGCCGTCGGTGGCCGAGGCCGCGGCCCTGCTGG
>Ga0111539_10005980_pt1 | contig 15721 bp, 11 predicted proteins | sample RhiMethybrSRZTD1_FD_79667 | JGI IMG/M metagenome (GOLD analysis project Ga0111539, IMG submission 79667) | Populus rhizosphere microbial communities from Tennessee, USA - Rhizosphere MetaG P. TD hybrid SRZTD1 (version 2) (version 2) | ecosystem: Host-associated > Plants > Roots > Rhizosphere >... | reverse complement strand
TCGCACTCGCCGCCGACGCCTGCGTCGACGCCGGCCTCACGCTGGCGACGCTCGGGCCCCCCGTGGCCGAGGCGCTCGCCGGCAGCGGTCGGCGCGCGGCGCGACTGCGGGCCAGCACCGTCGACCTGGGGTTCGAGGCGGTGGCCGACGACGTGACGCAGGCGGTCGAGGCGGTCCTGGCCGACGACGGTGTCGACAGCGTGCTGGTGGTCTGCGCGCCCGCGCCCCGTCAGTCGACCGACGACCTCGTCGCCGCCGTCGCCCGGGCCCGGGCCGCGTCGCCGGGCAAGACCGTCCTGGCCTGCGTGTTCGGGTCGCACCCGGTGGCGATCAGCGTCGAGGGGGCGGCCGACGTGCCGGTGTTCGACTTCCCCGACGACGCCGCCTACGCCCTCGGCCGCGTCACGCGCTACGCCCGGTGGCGGCGTCAGCCCGAGGGCACGGAGGTCGTGCCCGACGGCGCCACCCCCGACGCGGCACGGCGGGTGGTCGTCGAGGCTCTCGACGGCGCGCCCGCCGTGCTGCCCACGGCGGCGGCGGCCGAGGTGCTGCGCGCCGGGGGACTGCCGATGGTGGCGTCGCCGGTCGCCGCCGATCCCGACGCCGCAGCACGCGCCGCCGAGTCGGTCGGCTACCCCGTCGCGGTGAAGACCGAGGCGCGGACGCGCCTGGCCAAGTCCGAGGCCGGCGGGCTGGCCCTCGACGTGCAGGACGAGGCCGACCTGCGCTCGACGCTCGACCGCATGGCCCGCGCCCTCGGCCCGGCCGCGTGGCCGGTCGTCGTGCAGCCCATGGCCCAGCCGGGCGTCGACGCCGCCGTCGGGGTCACGGCCAACCCGCTCGTCGGTCCCGTGCTCACGCTGGGTCCGGGAGGCGTCGCCACGGCCGTCACCGCCGCCCACGCCCACGTCCTGCCGCTCACCGACCTCGCCGTCCGTCGCATCGTCGAGGAGTCGCCGCTCGCCGACCTGCTCGACGACGCGGGCCGCGGCGCGCTCGAGGACCTCGTGCTGCGCGTCGGCGCGCTGGTCGAGCAGGTGCCCGAGATCGTGGGCCTCGAGCTCAACCCGGTGCTGGTGTCCCCGGACGGTGCGGCGATCGTCGACGCCACCGTGCAGGTCGGCCCGGTCGATCGCGACCCGCTCCCCCCGGTCCGCCGCCTGTAGCAGCCGAGGGGCGTCGCGGGCCTCCGCGTCCCGCCCGGGCCGCCGGACCGGGCCGTCGTCAGCCGGGCCGGGGTTCGCGGGGCAGGCCGAGTGTGCGCTCGCCCAGGATGTTCCGCAGGATCTGGGTGGTGCCGCCCATGATCGTGTAGCCGGGGGCGTAGCAGATGTTGCGGCTCACACGGTGGTCGAGGCCCGGCTCGTCGAGCATGGCGCGGGCCCCGAGGACGGCGCCGCAGAAGCCGGCGATCCGCTGCTCGAGCTCGGTGCAGAACGTCTTGGTGGCCGCCGAGAACTGCGGAGGTCCCTGGGCCAGGGTCTCGCGCAGCACGAGCAGCCGCCCGATGCGGTAGCCGGTCTCGATGGCGGCGATCTCCTGGCGCACCAGCGGTCGCGACGTGTCGGCCAGCGGGCGCACGTCGTCGTACAGGCGGCGGTTCGAGACGAGCCGGTCGATCCCGCCCCGCTCGTGCTCCATCTGCCGCATCACCTGGCGGAACGACCCGTTGAGCTCTCCGACCAGGTTGCCGGCGGGCACGCGGACGTCCTCGAAGAACACCTCGCAGAAGTGGCGGCTGCCCGTCATGTCGAGGATCGGCTTCACGCTCACACCGGGCGAGCGCATGTCGACGACGAACTCAGAGAGCCCCTCGTGCGGGCGGGCGTCGGGGTCGGTGCGGGCGATGAGGTAGCACCAGTCGGCGTCGAAGGCGCCGGAGGTCCAGATCTTCTGGCCGTTCACCACCCACTCGTCGCCGTCGCGCTCGGCCCGGGTGCGGATGCCGGCGACGTTCGACCCGGCGTCGGGCTCGCTCATGCCGATGCACCACATCGACGTGCCGGCGATGATGCCGGGCAACCAGCGCGCCCGCTGCTCGTCGGTGCCGAACTGCAGGAGCGACGGGCCCATCTGCCGGTCCGCGAACCAGGCGGCGGCGATCGGGGCACCCACGCTGATCAGCGCCTCGAACACCACGAACCGCTCGAGGATGTCGCGCCCTCCGCCGCCGTGCTCGACGGGCCAGGTCATGCCGAGCCAGCCGCGCGCCCCCAGCTCCTCCGCGAAGGCGCGGTCGTGGCCGGTGATCCAGGTGTCCTCGGGCACCTCGGTGCGCTCCGCCGCCACCAGCCCGACCTTGAGGGCCTCGTCACGCAGGGCCGTCAGCTCGGGTGACAGGGCGAAGTCCATGCCGGGCGACGGTAGCGAACGGGCGACGGGGCGCTCGACTCGGCTGCCGGTCGGGGGCGCGGCGGGCGGTAGCGTCACCGGACCATGGAGATCCGCCCCCTGCGCGCCGACGACCACGACGCCGTCGGCCGACTCACGGTCGACGCCTACATGCAGGTCGAACCGGCGGCGGTCGACGTCGACTACGTGGCCGAGCTGCGGGACGTCGCGAGCCGGTCGACGGGGGTCGAGATCCTGGTCGCCGATGACGGCGGACGGGTCGTGGGAGCCGTCACCTACGTGCCCGGCCCGGGGTCGCCCGCTGCGGAGTTCACCGAGGCCGACGCCGCCGGCATCCGGATGCTCGCCGTGGCCGTCGACGCCCAGGGGCGGGGCGTCGGTGAGGCGCTGACCCGGGCCTGCGTCGCTCGGGCCCGCGAGGCCGGGCGGGCGCAGGTCATCCTCCACTCGACGGACCGCATGGCGACCGCCCACCGGCTCTACCGCCGCCTCGGCTTCGTCCGCGACCCGTCGATCGACTGGCGGCCCGACCCCGGCCCGTGGCTGCGCGGCTTCCGGCTCCGACTCCACGACCGACCACCCGCGTCGCGCGGGGGCGGCGAGCCGAGCCCGGTGACCTGAGCCGATGCCCGCCGGTCGGTCGCTCCCGATGCGATCAGTTGCGGCCCTCGCACCCCCTGCGTCGGCACACCGGGATCGGCGAGCCATCGCCTCGAGCCACCGGGGATCCCCGGGGTCGCGGGCCGGCGGCCGGGGGCCGTGGCCGGCCGGGCCGGCGCAGCTCAGCCGGGCGAGGCCGGCATCCCGAGCCCGTCGATCACCTCGGCGTGCGGCAGGCGGGCGACCAGCGCGCCGGGCACCATCAGCTTCGACCGCCGGACGCCGCTGCCCACCACCACGTCGGACGCGGCCGCGACCGTGGCGTCGACCAGGATCGGCCACCCGTCGGGCAGACCCACGGGCGTGATGCCGCCGGTCTCCATCCCCGACGCCGACACCGCCACCTCCATCGGCGCGAACGAGGCCTTCTTGGCGCCCAGCGTGCGCCGGGCCCGGCCGTTGACGTCAGCGCGGGTCGTGGCGAGCACGACGCAGGCCGCCAACCGGGTCTCGCCCGACCGCCTGGCCGCCAGCAGCACGCAGTTGGCCGACCCGTCGAGCGACCGCCCGTAGGCGGCGCAGAAGGCGGCCGTGTCGGCCAGGTCGGGGTCGATGGCGGCCACCCGCGCCTCGACCGCGGCCGGGCCGAGCGTCCGCAGCGCCGCGCACACCGGGTCGGCGAGCAGGTCGGGGTGGTCGAGGGCGGGCATCCAGTCGAGCGTGGCGACCATGCGGGGCAGTCTGCCGGACCCGGGCGGGCCTCCCGCCGCCGACGGGCGGGTCGCACGGTGGGTGGTCCCCGCGGTCGTCCTGAGATCCGTCGGGGCCGCGACGTCCGCTAGAACCGCGGGGTGATCGACGAGCCGATGGTGCCGCTCCCGCCGAGCGGACGGGTGTTCCGGACGGGCCGGCGGGTCCGCCTGGCCGATGCCGACGCCGCGGGCCGCCTGCGGCTCGACGCCTGCGCCCGCTACCTGCAGGACCTGGGCAACGACGACACCGCCGACGCCGGCATCGACGACGACTCGCTCACCTGGGTCGTGCGCCGGGCGGTCATCGACGTGCACCGGCCGCCCCGGTGGCGCGAGTGGGTCGACCTGGCCACCTGGTGCGGTGGGCTCGGCGGCCGGTGGGCCGAGCGGCGGATGTCGCTCGTCGGCGAGCACGGTGGCCACGTCGAGATGACCACGCTCTGGGTGCAGGTCGACACCGCCACGAAGACGCCGGCCCGCCTGGGCGACCGGTTCGTCGAGGTCTACGGCGAGGCGGCGCAGGGCCGCCGCATCTCGGCACGCCTGTGGCTGGGCGACCCGCCGGTGGGGGCCGCGGCCGAGCCGTGGTCGCTGCGAGCCGTCGACATCGACCTGATCGGCCACGTGAACAACGCGGCCTACTGGGCGGCGGTCGAGGAGCAGATCGAGCCGGGGACCGCGTTCGTGCACGCCCTGCTGGGCAGGCCCCACCGCTCGGTCATCGAGTACGGACCGGGCATCTCGCCCGGCGACCGGGTCGAGCTGCTCGTCGACGAGTCCGACGACCACCTCGACGTGTGGTTCACGGTCGCCGACGAGGTGCAGGCGGCGGTGCGGGTGATCCCGCTGCCCGCCGCGGCGGCGGCCGGGACCCCCGGCTGAGCCCGCCCGCGGTCACACGGTGGGCGGCGGGCCGAGCACCACCGGCTCGTGGCGGACGACCGCGTCCACCGGCACCTGGTCGATCGGCACGACCTCCTTGCCGAACGGCACCAGCGCGAGGGGCACGAGCTTGAAGCAGGCGATGCCGAGCGGGATGCCGACGATCGTGAGGCAGAGCATGACGCCGGCGACCACGTGGGCGATCGCCAGCTCCCACCCGACGAGCACGATCCACACCACGTTGCCGAGGCAGCCGAGCACCGGCGCCGCGTCCGGACGCTCGACGATCGTGCGCCCGAAGGGCCACAGGGTGTAGCCGGCCAGCTTGAACGCCTGCAGCCCGAACGGGATCGTCACGACGAGGATGCACATGACGATGCCGGCGATCACGTAGGCGATCGCGAGCCAGAGGCCGGCGAGCACCAGCCAGAGGATGTTGCCGAGGGTCCGCATCGGGCGACCTCCTGGACGTCGGGGCGAGCGTCGCGCCGGAGTCGACGACGACCGTCACCCGCGCCGGGTGGTCGTGGGTCAGACCGGCGAGGTCTCGTCGGGCGGCAGGGGCGCGACGGTGGTGGCGGGCCCGGGGCCACCGCGGTCGACCGACGTGGTCGGCGTCACCGGCTGGCGGATGCCCAGCGCCGCCAGGTTCGGCCGGGCCGGGTGGCGCCACCCGGCCGGCCCCCGCGAGAGCTCGGTGAGCACGTTGGCCATCATCCGGCGGATCTGCAGGTCGGGGTTGCGGGCGTTCGTGTCGGCCGGTGCGCCGACCGGGCCGAGGTGGGGCTCGAACTGCAGCGTGCCGACGTTCAGCACCCCGGCTCCGCTCGGCGTCGTGTAGTAGGTCATGTCCGAGTAGCTGCGCCGCCCGCGGCACACGAGCGGCGAGTGGGCGAGCACCTGCAGGTCGGGGGGCGTCGGGGCGCTGGGCGTGACCCGGTCGTACTCCTCTCGCACCATCGCCGGCCACGTCTGCCCGGCGGTGACGTTCGTGCCGGCGAACACCCACGCGGTCGGGTCGACGATCACCATCGGGTACGACAGCCCGGGTTCGTTCGACTCGTAGTACGACCCCGTGAGCGCGCTCTCGGGCCGCGCCGCCGGCGGTTCGCGCCACGAGGTCGTGACCCGCTCGGGGTCGACGCCGTGCAGCGGGTCGGCGGCCGCGGACCGGTAGTTGACCTGGTGCCGCAGCGGCCCGAGCGGTGAGGCCTCGAGGCGGATGCGGCGGTACACCGCGTTGGCGCCGAGGAACACGATGTTGACCCCGCGGTCGCGGGCCGCCTCGAGCCCGTCGCGCATCTCGAGCGAGTAGTACTCGTCGTGGGCGCCGGACACGATGACCTTGTGCCGCCGCATCCGCTCGGGCCGGGCGTGCTGGTCGATGCTGGTCGAGTACGACACGTCGAGGCCCAGCGACTCGGCCAGCATGCCCACGTTGAACGTGTCGCCCAGCACCGCGCCGCACTGCGCCCAGCCCCGGTTGTAGGGCCGGTCGAAGCTCACGACCGTCGCCCTCTGGGCCGGGTCGCCGTCGGCGTCGCCGTAGAGGCTGTGGCCGCCCCAGGTGTTGTAGGCCTGCACGGTCGTGACGTCGCTGACGATCAGGACGTCCGACGCCCGGCTGTCGTCGCGCACGACGAACGGCACGAACGTGGCGCTGCCGGTCGCCGGCACGAGCTTGAACAGGTACTGGCCGGGGGGCCAGTCGTCGTCGACGGCCACCGAGAGGGTCGGCGTCCAGTGCGAGCAGTCGACCATGCGGGTGCGCCGGTCGACCACGGCGTCGGGCTGGCGGGGGACCGGGGTGCGGGCCGACTGCCAGATCAGGCGGGCGCCGGCCCCGCCGTAGAACCCCGTGCGGTAGGCGAGGGCCGTGAAGCTGGGGGCGGGCGAGCGCACGAACAGGCGCACGGTCTCGCCCCGGGTGGCGCTGACCCGGTCGGTGAAGCCCTCGATGCCCCGGGGGCGGGCATCGCCGTCGGCGATCGTCCAGTCGGTGGCACCCGGCCGCGCGTTCTCGGACCGGATCATGTCGGCGCCGACCTGCAGGGTCGTGGCGGTGCTCGGCGGGGGGCCGGCAGAGTCGGCGGCCTCTCCGGTGCCGCCGCCGGAGCCGTCGGCGTCGTCCCCGCCGCCGGCGAGCAGCCGGGCGGCACCGGCGGCGCCGGCGGCCAGCGCGGCGGCGCCGGCGATGACGGTGCGCCGGCTGAGCCGGGGCCCGGACGCACCCGGGGCCCCCGGGGCGACGTGCCTGCCGCGTCGCAACGCCATCCCCCCGGCCGGTCCGCGTCAGTTCTCGACCAGGACGATCTTGCCCAGCTTGCCCCCGGCCGCGAAGTGGTCGTAGGCGCGGGCGGGCTCGGAGAACGGGAACGTGGCGGCGACGGGGACCCGCAGGGCGCCACGAGCGAGCAGCGGCAGCACGTGGTGCTCGACCCGCCGGGCGGCGTCGGCCTTCTCCGCCAGGGGGCGCGGGCGCAGGGTCGAGCCGTGGATGCGGCCCCGGGCGGCCATGAGCGCGAGGAGGTTGACCTCGGCCCGGAACCCCGACCCGACGCCGATCACCGCGATGCGGCCACCGGTGGCGAGGGCGCGCAGGTTCCCGGGCATGTTGGAGGCCCCGACGAGCTCGAGCACGACGTCGAACGGCCCGTGGCCCTCGAAGTCGTCGGGCGCGACCACCGTGGCGCCCAGCGCCGCCACCCCGGGCCGCGAGGCCTCGCTGCGCACGGTGGCCACGACCTCGGCACCGGCGGCGACCGCCAGCTCGACCGCGGCGGTTCCGACCCCGCCGGCGGCACCGTGGACGCACACCCGCTCGCCCGGGCCGAGGCCGCACTGGGAGAAGAGGGCGTCGTGGGCCGTCGTGTAGTTCTCGGGGAAGGCACCGGCGGTGTCCCAGCCGACGCCGTCGGGGACGGGCAGGGCCACGACCTCGGGTACGACCGCGAGCTCGGCCTGGCCCGCCCCGACGACCACGGCCATGACGCGGTCGCCCGGCGCGAACCGCCGGCAGGCGTCGCCTGCGGCGACGACCTCGCCGGCGAGCTCGAGGCCGGGCAGCTCGGGCGGCGTGGTGCCGGGAGGCGGCGGGTACAGGCCCTCGGCCTGCATGAGGTCGCCGCGGCACACCCCGGCGGCTCGCACCCGCACCAGCAGGTCGCCGCTGCCGGGCCGGGGGTCGGGTTGCGGGCGCCAGGCGACGGCGCCGTCCTCGATGGTGACCGCGTGCAGGGAGGCTCCTCGATCGGCGACGGGCCGGGCGGGCCGTCAGCCCCGCTGGTCCATCGGGACGTAGGGACGCTCGGGCGCCCCCACGTAGAGCTGGCGCGGGCGGGCGATCTTCTGGTCCTGCTGGAGCAGCTCGACCCAGTGGGCGAGCCACCCGGACACCCGTGGGATGGCGAACAGCACGGTGAACATCTCGGTGGGGAAGCCCATCGCCTGGTAGATCAGGCCCGAGTAGAAGTCGACGTTGGGGTAGAGCTTGCGCGAGGTGAAGTACTCGTCGTTGAGCGCCACGTCCTCGAGCTTGAGGGCGATGTCGAGCAGCGGGTTGCGCCCCGTGATCTCGAACACCTCGTCGGCCGTCTGCTTGATGATCTTCGCCCGGGGGTCGTAGTTCTTGTACACCCGGTGGCCGAAGCCCTGGAGCTTGACCTCCCCCGCCTTGACCCGCCGCACGTAGTCGTCGACCGCGTCGATCGAGCCGATCTCGGTGAGCATCTTGATGACGGCCTCGTTGGCACCGCCGTGGCGCGGGCCGTAGAGGGCCGCCGTCGACGCCGCCACGCAGCTGTAGGGATCGGCGTGGGCGGAGGCGACGGTGCGCATGGCCGTCGTGCCGCAGTTCTGCTCGTGGTCGGCGTGCAGGATGAAGAGCACGTCGAGGGCCTTGGCCAGCGCGGGGTTGGCGTCGTAGCGGGGCTCGGCGACCTTCCACAGCATCGACAGGAAGTTGGCGCTGAACCCGAGCGAGTTGTCGGGGTAGACGAACGGCATGCCGACGCTGAAGCGGTGGCAGGCGGCCGCCAGCGTGGGCATCTTGGCGATCAGCCGGACGATCTGCTTGTACCGGGTCTCGGGGTCGTTGATGTCCTTGGCGTCGAGGTAGAAGGTCGACAGGGCGGCGACCGCCGAGACGAGCATGCCCATGGGGTGGGCGTCGTAGTGGAAGCCCTCGAGGAAGCGCTTGCGCACGTTCTCGTGGATGAACGTGTGGTACGTGATGTCGCGCACCCACGGCTCGTACTGCTCGGCCGTCGGCAGCTCACCGTGGATGAGCAGGTACGCCACCTCGAGGTACGTGGAGCTCTCGGCCAGCTGCTCGATGGGGTAGCCCCGGTAGCGCAGGATGCCGGCGTCGCCGTCGATCTCGGTGATCGCGCTCTTCGTGGCGGCCGTCGTCATGAAGGCCTCGTCGTAGAACCAGATGTTCGGCAGGAGCTTGCGCCACTCGGTGGCGGCGACACCCCCCTCGGCGATCGGGATCTCGACCGATTCCCCGCTGCGGTTGTCGGTGATCGTGATGCTCTCGGGCACGGGGGCGGTGCTCCTTCTCTTCGGGCTGCGCCCGCCAACCTACTTGCGCCGGGGCGCGACGCGAACCTTCGGGGCGACCGTGGCCAGGTCACCTCGGCGCGTCTCCGCCCGACGTGCTCGTCCTCCGCCGGCGCCGGGGCCGGCGCGCCACCGCCCGATCCCCACGCCTCGCGGTGGGGACCGCCGGGCGGCCGGCCGGTCAGCCCGCCAGCCGGGGGTGCACGCCGGCGTGCTCGATCCCCGCCACGAGGTCGCGCACCACGTCACGCACGGCGCGGGCCGGAGCCGACAGGCGTCCCCGCCGCGGCCAGGCCAGCCCGACCGACCGGGGGGTGAGGCCGTCGACGGCGACCCGCCGGCACGCCGAGCCCATCCACGACGGTGCGGCGGTCGCCGGCACCATCGCGGGGCCGAAGCCCTCGAACGCCAGCGACGTGAGCAGGCGGATGCCGTCGATCTCGGCGCGCACGTTGAGGTCGACGCCGATCTGGGCCACGGCGTCGTCGAGCTCGTCGCGGAAGGCCGTGCCGCGGGGCTCGAGCAGCAGCGCGTGGTCGGACAGCGCGGCCAGCTCCACGCTGGCGTGCTCGGCGAGGGGGTGGTCGGCGGGGGCGAGGATGATGCGGTCCTCGTCGAACAGCGGCTCGGTCGCCAGCTCGCCGTCGGCCAGCGGAAGGTTGACGACCGCGAGGTCGAGGCTGTCGGCCACCAGCTGGGGCACGAGTGACGTGGTGGTGGCGTCGACCACCACCACCCGGACCCTGGGGTGCCGTTCGTCGATGTCGTGCAGCAGGCGGGGGACCAGCCACCGCCCCACCGACCCGATGCACCCGAGGCGCACCGCGCCGGAGACCTCGTGGAGCATCGAGTCGACGTCGGCCCGCAGCGACTCGAGCTCGTGCTGGATGCGTCGGGCCCGCAGCGCGACGGCGTCACCCTCGTCGGTGAGCGTGCCCGTGGCGCGGTCGACGAGCGTGGCGCCGAGCTCGGACTCGAGGCGGGCGACGTGGGTCGACACGTTGGACTGGACGGTGTGCAGGCGCCGGGCCGCGGCCGAGAACGACCCGGCGTCGGCCACGGCGGTCAGCGCCGCGAGCTGGCGGAGATCCATCGCTCGTGATGATGGCACGTATCGGTAACAACTGTTTGACGAATTGTGAACGAGGGCGCAAGATGACCTCACAAACGAGCGGCACACCGGATCCCCCCTCCGAGCCGCTCGACACAGAGCGCCGCAGCCGGATCCCCCTCCATCGCTGTGCAGCACTCTGCAGGAGCCGACCGAACCACCCGCGGTCGGCTCCTCTCGTTTTCCGCCGCGCTCCGAAGCGCCTCCGGCGCCGTCGCCCGGCGGCCCAGCGCCTCGTCGGTGCCGGGCGAGGGGTGCACAGGACCCGCTGGTGGACGGTGCGGTGCCTCGCGGGTGCCGCGGTCGTCGTCCCGGCGTCGTGCTCGCGGCGGGACGGCGCCTCCCTCCCGGGGCTCGTCGTCGGGAGGGGTGCGTTAGCGTGCGGGCCGTGAGCTCAGGGGCTGTGTTCTTCGACCTCGACCGCACGTTGCTGCGGGGGGCCAGCGGTCCCGTCCTGAGCGCGGCGCTGCGCGCCGAGGGCGTGATCTCCGATCGGTCGATCCCGGGCGAGGGCCTCGTCTACCGGTTCTTCGACCTCGTCGGCGAGACCCGGCCCTCGATGATCCTGACCCGGCAGGCCGCCCGGTTCGCCCGGGGCTGGCACCGCGACCGGGTCCAGGCCGCGGGCGAGAAGGCCGCCGACGAGCTGGCCGACGCGGTGCAGCCGTTCGCCCGCCCGCTGCTCGACGACCACCGCGCCGCCGGGCGGCCGCTGGTGCTGGCGACGACGACACCCGACGACATGATCCGCCCGCTGGCGGCACGGCTGGGCTTCGACGACGTGGTGGCCACCCGGTACGGCATCGATCCCGACGGTCGCTACGACGGCACGATCGCCGGCGAGTTCGTGTGGGGGAAGGGCAAGCTCCGGGCGGTCCGCTCCTGGGCGGCCGACCACGAGGTGTCGCTCGACGACGCCTGGGCCTACAGCGACTCCTACTACGACAACCCGCTGCTCGGCGCCGTCGGCCACCCGGTCGCGGTCAACCCCGACCCCCGGTTGCTGGCGCTGGCGACGCTGCGCCGCTGGACGGTGCTGCACCTCGACGTCCCCGCGGGCGTGCCCAAGATCCCGCTGCTCAACGTCGAGCCCCAGCGCCTGGTGCAGACGCTCGTGCGCCCCGAGCTGCTGCCGTGGGTCCGCTTCGACATCTCGGGCGTCGACCGCATCCCGGAGACCGGTCCGGCGATCCTCGTCGCCAACCACCGCAGCTACTTCGACCCGCTGGCCCTCGGGGTCACCCTGGCCCGCCGGGGGCGGGCGGTGCGGTTCCTCGGCAAGCGCGAGGTGTTCGACGCCCCGGTCGTGGGCCAGGTGGCGCGGGCGCTCGGCGGCATCCGCGTCGACCGCAGCAGCGGCTCCGACGAGCCGCTGACCGAGGCCGCCGGCGCGCTGGCCAGCGGCGAGCTCGTGGCGATTCTGCCGCAGGGGACCATCCCCCGCGGCCGCGAGTTCTTCGAGCCCGAGCTCAAGGGCCGGTGGGGTGCCGCCCGGCTCGCGGCGCTGTCGCAGGTGCCGGTGGTGCCGCTCGGGCTGTGGGGCACCGAGAAGGTGTGGCCCCGGTCGGAGCGCGCCCCCCGGGTGTGGAACGTCACCCACCCGCCGACGGTGCGGGTGCGGGTGGGCGAGCCGGTCGAGCTCAAGCACCGGTCCCCTGAGGCCGACACGCGCCGCATCATGGCGGCCATCCGCGACCTGCTGCCGGCACGGGCCCGCGAGCCGTACGAGCCCACCGCGGAGGAGCTGGCGCTGACGTTCCCGGCCGGCCACGACGGCGACGGCGCGTCCGAGGCCGAGCGCCGTCCCGGCCAGGACTGACCATCGGCCGCCGCGGGCCCCGGGGCTCGCCGGTCAGCGGTAGCGGACCCACCGGCCGCGGCCGGTGAACTTGGCCTCGCGCATCGCCTGGTCGACTCGCGAGAGCAGCGCCTCGGCGCTCTCGCCGGGGTCGAGCTCGGTGATGCCGATGCTGGCGTCGACGCGCACCTCGGTGGCGGCGTCGTGCAGCGGGTGGATGGGCTCGCGGACGGCCTCGAGCAGGCGCTTGGCCACCGGTTCGACGTCCTCGGGCCGCGTGAGCCGTTCGCACAGCACCGCGAACTCGTCGCCGCCGATGCGGGCGACGAGGTCTCCCGGGCGAAGGACGTCGCCGAGGCGCTCGGCGACCAGCGCGAGGACGCGGTCGCCCACCGGGTGGCCCAGCGTCTCGTTGATCGGCTTGAAGTGGTCGAGGTCGAGGAACAGCACGGCGGCGTGGCCCTCGGCGGCGCTCGCCACCGTGTCGAGCCTGTCGAGGAACGCCTCGCGGTTCGCCAGCCCGGTGAGCTGGTCGTGGGTGGCCGCGTACTGGAGGGTGCGATGGCTGCGGTGCCACTGGAGCGTCAGCCGCAGCAGCTGGCCCACCCGGGTGACGGTCGTCCAGGTGAACCGCGTCGGCGCCCCGGGGCGGACCCGCCAGATGACGATGGCCGCCGTGGGGGTCGACCCCCCGGGCGCGCAGACGGGGTGGACCCAGCACCCGTGGAGGCCCGCCGCCCCCGCCAGCGAGGCCAGCGGCGCCGGCAGCCCGTCGAGGTCGGCGACCCAGACGTCCTGGTCGGAGTCGAGCGCCCGCCGCCAGGGGCTGTCGCCCTCGGTGGCCAGCAGCCCGGCGTTCTCGCCGGCCGTGGAGGCGAACTGCGCGCCCGACCAGCCGTCGCCGATGGCGACCCGCGAGTCGGGCACCATCTCCTGCAGTGCGTCGACGAGGCGCTCGAGGATGTCGGCCATCGACCGGCCCTCGGCCATGGCGGCGACGGCCAGGTCGAGCGCCCGCTCGTAGCCGACCCGGCGGGTCGTCACGACGTACCAGGGCAGCCCGCTGCGCCGGGTGGTCAGCACCGACAGCTCGCACGGCGCCACCGTGCCGTCGGCGCGGAGCAGGTCGGCCGGGAACCCGACCCCGCCCCAGGGCGTGACCTCGAAGGCGTCGTCGATGGCGGTGAAGGCGTCGACGACCGCAGCCAGCGACTCGGGGGCGATGATCTTGGCGAAGCTCTCGCCCATGATCTCCTCGGGCTTCCACCCGAAGAACCGCTCGATCGAGGCGCTGACCCACACGACCGTGCCGGTGTTGTCGACGAGCGACAGGGGGAAGATCGAGTGCTGGACCATGGCCTCGAACGAGGCCAGCGACGGCCCCGCCGCCTGGATGAGCTCGATGCGGTTGCCGAACGGGTCGTCGGTGTGGACGCGGAAGACGCCGGGCAGGCCGTCGGCCGGCCGTACGGTGCCCCCCGCGGCCACGATGCGCTGGCACACGACGTCGAGGTCGTCGACGAGCAGAGCGGGGTGGGCCTTGGTCGCAGGGCGGAAGTCGGCCTCGACCCCGAGGTGCAGCCGCACCGCCGGCGTCTCGAACCAGCATCCGCCCCGCGCCGCCAGCTCGGGCGGCTTGGCCACCCGGTCGAGCCCGAGGACGCCGGTGTAGAAGGCTTCGGCGGCGCGTTCGGCCTCCTCGCCTGCCGGCATCGCCACCTGGACGTGGTCGAGGCCGAGGAGGCGAGGAGGCGGCAGGTCGCCGCCGGGCGAGGTCAGGCCGTGTGCTTGCCCCGGATGATGTTCAGCGCGCTGCCCGCCTGGAACCACTCGATCTGCTCGTCGTTCATCGTGTGCGTGGCCAGGAACTCGACCGCCGCACCGTCCGGCTTGTGGATCGCACACCGTACGGGCTCGTCGGGTGCGAGGTCGGCGAGGCCGAGGACGCTGATCGTGTCGTCCTCGTCGATGGCCTCGTAGGTGGAAGGGTCTGCGAACGTCAGGGCCAGCATGCCCTGCTTCTTCAGGTTCGTCTCGTGGATGCGGGCGAAGCTGCGCGCGAAGATCACGCGCCCGCCCCGGAACCGGGGCTCCATGGCGGCGTGCTCGCGCGAGCTGCCCTCGCCGTAGTTCTCGTCGCCGATGGCGCACCATGCCACGCCCTCGCCGTGGAGGTGGCGCGCGATGTCGGGGTAGGTGCGCACCTCGCCGTCGAGGGGGTCCTTGCCGTGGCCCGCCTCGTACTCGCCGCCGCCGGCGGGCCGGAACGCGTTGATCGCCCCCAGGAAGAGGTTGCCCGAGATGTTCTCGAGGTGTCCGCGGTAGGTCAGCCACGGCCCGGCGGCCGAGATGTGGTCGGTCGTGCACTTGCCCGATGCCTTCATCACCACCGGGAGGCGCTCGAGGTCGTTGCCGTCCCACGGGGCGAAGGGCTCGAGCAGCTGGAGCCGCTCGCTGTCGGGGGCGACGTCGACCGCCACGTCGCCGCCGTCGGCCGGCGGGGCGACGAAGCCGGACTCGCCGGGGTCGAACCCGTGGGCGGGCAGCTGCTCGCCCGTCGGCGGCTCGAGCCGCACCGGCTCGCCGGACGCCGACGGCAGCGTGCCGGTGCGGGGGTCGAAGTCGAGGGTGCCGGCGAGCGCCAGGGCCACGACGACGTCGGGGCTGGTCACGAACGACAGCGTGTTGGCGCTGCCGTCGTTGCGCTTCGGGAAGTTGCGGTTGTAGCTGTTCACGATCGTGTTGGGGCGGCCGTTGGCCGCCGGGGGCCGGCTCCACTGGCCGATGCAGGGCCCGCAGGCGTTGGCGAGCACGGTGCCGCCGATGGCCTCGAGGTCGGCCAGCAGCCCGTCGCGTTCGATGGTCGCCCGCACCTGCTCGGAGCCGGGCGTGATGAGCAGCTCGGTCTTGGCGGTGATGCCGTGGGCGGCCGCCACCCGGGCGATGGAGGCGGCGCGGGTGATGTCCTCGTACGACGAGTTCGTGCACGAGCCGATGAGCGCCGACGAGATCTCGGTGGGCCACCCCTCGGTCCGGGCGTGGTCGCCGACCTCGCTGACCTTGTGGGCCCGGTCGGGGGAGTGCGGGCCGTTGATCATGGGCTCGAGCGTCGACAGGTCGATCTCGACGACGCGGTCGAAGTAGCGGCCGGGGTCGGCCGCGACCTCGGCATCGGGCCGCAGGTCGGCCAGCACCGCGGCGGCGGCGTCTGCGAGCGCCTCGCGCCCGGTGGCCTTCAGGTAGGCGAGGCCGCGCTCGTCGAAGCTGAAGATCGAGGTGGTGGCGCCGATCTCGGCGCCCATGTTGCAGATCGTGGCCTTGCCGGTGGTGGACAGGGCGTCGGCGCCCGGACCGAAGTACTCGACGATGGCGCCCGTGCCGCCCTTGACGGTGAGCAGCTCGGCGACCTTCAGGATCACGTCCTTCGGCGCCGTCCAGCCCGACAGCTCGCCCGTGAGGTGCACGCCGATGAGCTGCGGCCAGCGCACGTTGAACGGGAAGCCGGTCATCACGTCGACGGCGTCGGCGCCGCCCACGCCGATGGCGACCATGCCGATGCCGCCCGCGTTGGGGGTGTGGCTGTCGGTACCGATCATCATGCCGCCGGGGAACGCGTAGTTCTCGAGCACGACCTGGTGGATGATGCCGCTGCCCGGCTTCCAG
>Ga0111539_10005979_pt1 | contig 15722 bp, 11 predicted proteins | sample RhiMethybrSRZTD1_FD_79667 | JGI IMG/M metagenome (GOLD analysis project Ga0111539, IMG submission 79667) | Populus rhizosphere microbial communities from Tennessee, USA - Rhizosphere MetaG P. TD hybrid SRZTD1 (version 2) (version 2) | ecosystem: Host-associated > Plants > Roots > Rhizosphere >... | reverse complement strand
GGTCTTTGATGTCACTCTCAGTTGCCTGGGGATTCACAACAAACGTGAACGCCCCTGCGAGTGCGCCGGCATCCGCTGCCGCTTGAGCCGATGTTCGACCGCTGTAGGCTACGCCGGAATCCAGACCCAATGCGACGAATCCAACAAGAATGACCAATGTAAGTGCCACGACCACCAATACAAACCCTTTGGGCTGCTTTTCCACGCGCGTGCTCCCCTCTGTTCGAATGAGGACGAAGTTTTTAGGAACACGCGTATCGTCCGTTTCGCTTGTATTGCTGTCAATGATCCGAGGGTGTACAGGGAGTGGTGTTACGACCGCTGATCAATATATGGATGTCAAACGCAGGGTATCAAACGATTGTCGCTTAGGAAGCTTATTCGAGGCCGAGGTTCCGAATCAGCCGGTGCAGATATGTGCGGTTCACTCCGAGGATTCGCGCAGCTTCGGCGACATTGCCGCCCGCCTGCTTGAGTGCATCCTGAATCTTGTGGCGTTTCGCTTCACGAACGCTGCCGTGAAAATCGTCGGCTGAATCCGCGGATACAGGGCGGACGTCCAGGATGCACTCGGGAAGATCGTCGGGCAGAATCAACTCGGAGTCTCCCAGAACCACGGCGCGCTCGATGGCATTCTGCAATTCGCGCACGTTGCCTGGCCAGTCGTAGCGCTTGAGGTAGTCTTCGGCATCCGGGGATATTCCATGGACGCGGCTGTTATAAAGACCGGCGTAGCGAGCGACGAAGTAATTTGCCAGAGGCACGATGTCGTCCCTGCGCCGCCGCAGCGCCGGGGATTCAATAGAGACAACGTTCAGCCTGTAGTACAACTCGTGCCGAAATTTTGCCTGGCGCATCGCTTCTTCAAGATCTCTGTCTGTCGCGGCGATAATCCGGACGTTGACCTTGATCGGACGTGTACCGCCTACGCGTTCGAATTCGAACTCCTGCAACACGCGCAAAAGTTTTACCTGCAACTCCGGCGCAAGCTCGGCCACCTCATCGAGGAAGATCGTGCCGCCGTCGGCGATTTCGAACTTTCCCTTTTTTTGCGCCACCGCTGAGGTGAACGAACCCTTCTCGTGACCGAAGAGTTCACTTTCCAGTAACTCGCCTTTCAACACGGCGCAGTTCACGACAATGAAGGGCGCGCTGGCTCGTGAACTATTGCGGTGAATCGCTTGAGCTACGAGTTCTTTTCCGGTTCCACTTTCACCTCGGATCAGAACGGTGGACCCGGTCGGTGCTACACGCGCGATGAAGTCATACAGTTTCTTCATCGCATCGCTGTTTCCGATCAATCTGCGGTTTTCATCAATATCTGCGTTCAGCCGCCGATTCTCGCCCGTCAGCCACTCCACCTGGCGCGCCTTTTCCAGTGGCATCGTCACGACGGCTGCCGCGGCGGTGAGCAATTGGAGTTGAAACTCGTCGAACGCGCGGGGCTTTCGAGCCGTTAGGTAGATTGCGCCATAAGAGCGATTACCCGAAACCAGCGGTACGCAGAGCAGGGAACGGGTGTCGGTTCCGGTGAGGCTGTGAGCCTCGGTGCCGACCTCAAGCACGTCATTGTTGAGGATCCCTGTTCTCTCTTTCAGAACCTTTGCGAGAACGGTCCGGCTGACATGAATGTCCTCGTTTCCGTCCTTGCTTCTTCCAAACATGGAGGAGATCTGGTCTGGATCGCCGCTCGTCAAAACCAGGACCCCGGCTTCCGCGGGGATTTGCTCCATCAACAACTTCAAAGTCTGCTCCTGCAGTGCTGCCAGATTCTGTGATGCCTGCGCCGTCGTAGCCAGGCCCAAAAGAATGTCAAACGCCCGGACAGCTCTGGCGTCGGCGCCGGCAAGGGCCGTTGAAGGCTTCAAATAGGAAGCCTTATCCTCACGCAGCTCCATCGTGGACGTGGAATCGATGGCGAGGTCCGTGAGAGTTACCTCATTGGCAGGCGACGAAGGGCCTTCTTCGTCAAGAAGGAACAGGAATGTCGATGTACCCAGCGCAATGCTGTCGCCGTGTTGCAACACGCGTTCCTGGACGCGGACGCCGTTGACCAGCGTTCCGTTGGTGCTGCCCGCATCTCGAACGGTGAACGTGTTGCCATCGGTTTGAATTTCGCAGTGTCGGCGGGATACCGACATATGGTCGATCGTATAGGTCGCGCTGTCGCCTCTGCCCAGCGTGACCTCCTTACCGACAAGAAGTAGAGTCTGTCGCTGCAGCGGGCCTGACGTCCCGACTAATCTGGGTTGAGTGGCCATAAAGTGCGTATGTTATACACCATCCGAACTTGAAGGTCGCGCCACGCGCTCATGTCGGTTGTGAAATGTCTGTTGTGCGCTGTCGCAATGTCCGTGGCAGCTGCCGTGATGGTCGGACTCTCAAATTCGCTGCGTAATCCTAAACGCGGTCGGCGCTGGTTCGCGGGCCGCCCAGCAGTTCTGGCGGGACTAAAGGTTGCCTTCCGAGTGAAGTCACAAATGCGAAAACGGATAGCGCAATCACGGCGCTCAGCATGAAATACAGTCGCGTGCTGTACCACTCGGCGGGCGCCAGCATACTCCACGCTCGAAACACGCGGTCCGCAAACCACATCGACATGCCCGCAATGAGTCCGAATCGCATCACGCCGACAAGCCATAGCGTCGAGAAGACTACGGCCACAACCAACCCCGAGATCTCCGGGTGCTGTAGATTGACGTAGGCATTGATGATGAACGTCAGCACGATACCTGCAAGCCATCGATTGCGGAGCAGGATCCGAAACGTTGAGAACAGCGCGAAAAGCCCCAGAGGTATGCTCACGGAATCCGATATCAGAGCGAGAAGGAACGAGACGGAATACGAATTGGAAAGCATCGCATTCAAAAGGTCCGGTTCCGGCAGGACCGGCGACATGACGGTCGTCATGAGCAGAGTGTTTCGGAGCAACGCATTCACGGCGGCAAATAAGATGCCGATGAGCGCGGCCCGTCCCACCAATGGATCGCGGAAGCTGCCTTCCAGTACCCGGTTCCACGAAATCAGAGCGTGGGGCCAGCGCTGGCGAATGAAGGGTTCGATCGCCAAATAGAGAAGTCCCACCACGACGCTGCGGAAAAGTGCCTCACCGGTTGCAACGACGAACTGGTAGGGTTCTCGCGGATCCAATCGGTGATCGGATCCGAAGACCCACGACAACAGGAGAACAGCGAACGTGAAGAGACCGACCCGATAAGCCCCTCGCTGGTCGCCGCGGCCCGCGCGCAAATTGTGTCGCGCCAGGGGTATTGTTGTGACCAACAGGAGGATAAACACCACGACGGCGATGTTGATTGCCACGAATGCCTGTTGACGCGCTTCCTGTCGTGGCGGGGCAGCTTCCGATGACCACGGTCCTGACGCCCGAAAGAAGACCGGTGTGCCACGCGATAGCGCTCCCTCGACAACCAACGGAATGTCCGGTCGCCCCGGCCACGTCCCCTGCCAGGCAATCTGGCTGTCAAACGGTACGGTAGGCGACGCACGCGGCACGGCGGGTGTCAGACTCGTTTGATCGATTCCCGCAGCATTGAACAGGATGTTCCAGTCGTGGGTTGCGTCCGGCTGTGCGGTTTGCTTGCCTCGAAACGTCCGGAATTCCGCCAGGTAACCTTGAGGATCCAGAACAATCGTGGGTGCCGTAGGCAAAGTGAGTTGGTCTGTGTTCTTCACCCTCGCGCCGAGCCTCGCGAAAACCGGGAGCGAACGGGCATCCGGCATCGGCGTATTGGGCTGGTACAAAAATCGCGCCCAGCTTGGTCGACTCTCACTCAGATACAACTGGAATCCATTGGCATCGCGATCCTTGTGCGCATAGTCGACGAACGTCGCATCGACGCCGAAGCCGGATACATACTCTTGCGACGCGGGATAACCAAGATCGCCCAGGAGTTTTTTTGACGAGTTAATCAGCACATCCGGCGAAGGGCCCAGGCTGCGATGCCGCACGGTCGCTGGATTCATCGGCACTGCAACCAACACGCACACGATCGAGATCACAATCAAACAGGCCCAGGCAACCGAAGGGACCAGCCCCGTTTTTTCTCCGGCAGCAGCAACCATCTCCGGAGACGGTGTTTCTCCTGCAGCGAGCGTTTTGCCGAGCAGGTCCCCGCCAGAGAGAGCCGCAAGCACCTCGATTGGTCCCGTCGGTCGCTCTGCAGGTTTTTGGGAAAGACAACGCAGAATGGCACGCTCCGCCATCGGATCGATCTCTCGAATACGCGACGAAGGAGGCGGCGGTGTTGCGGTGCGATGCTGATCGATCAATTCGGCGACGTTTTTCCCTTCGAAGGGCCGTTTGCCTGTGAGGATTTCGTAGAGGACCAGCCCGAGTGCATAGATGTCCGTTTGAGTTGTTGCGGGGGCGCCGTTGAGTTGTTCCGGGGCCATGTAAGCAGGTGTGCCGGAATGCTCGTCTCTGCCAAACTCTTCGACGACTCCTGAGAGGCCGAAGTCTGTGATGCGTGCCCGACCACGCCCATCCAACATGATGTTGGCCGGCTTCAGATCGCGATGAACAACGCCGATTTCGTGCGCTGCGGAAAGGCCGGCACAGATTTGTCGTGCGAGTTCCATACCCTTCTGGATGGGCAAGTGGCCGATGCGGCGAAGGAGCGTTGCAAGGTCCTCACCGTCGATGTACTCCATCGAAATGAAGTGAAGGGTTGCCGAGGAAAAGGGAATTTGACCGATGTCGTGCACCCGGCAAACGTTGGGATGAGTGATTTGTCGCGCCGTTCGCACTTCCCGGTGGAAGCGTGCAACCATCGACGGATCGCCGGAGAGAGCTTCGGGAAGGAACTTCAGGGCAGCCAGTTGGTGAAGCCGGAGGTCCTCCGCCTTATAAACTTCACCCATGCCTCCGCGCCCCAGCAGGCCGATGATCCGGTAACGACCGGCGAGCACCGTACCGGCAATGAAGCGCCCGCGGTCCAGTGGTGTTTCGTCAGTCCGTGCAGGCGCCGCAGCCGCTGCAGCCGAAGAAGACGTCGCATCGCCGGCATCCGCCCGAACCGTGCCACAGAAGGCACAGGCAGACCGGCCGGCGGGAATCTCACTCAGGCAATGGGTGCAGCGGATCACGGGTTGCCGGACATTCTTGCAGATTTAGCTGCGGATTTCACGGATGTGTAATCCACGACTAGAAAGTCTCGCGTCTAAATCGCACTCCTTTTGTCGCGAGTTTCTCTTCGAGTTTCACTGTGCAGTCGCAGTTCTCACAGGCCCACGACTCCGTTCCGTTCAAGTCGCGGCATCGACTACGCGCGTGAGCATCCTGCACTTTGAGTAGTTCGAAGTACTTCTCCCAATAGGGACGCTCTTCTGCAAGCGGCGTCCAGCAGTAGCAGACCTCGACCCATTGCAATCGTCCGTCCGCCAGGAGCCGTGCCGCCTCCATATTGCGCTGGTATTCATCGCCTGCGATGGACCCGCGGCCGAGCGAGCCATCTTCAATGGCGCGCTCGAGCCGTTCTTCAAGTCCTTCCTTGATTCTGGCCGTGACGAGATAACGCATGATGCGGGCTAGGGTCTGTGGAAAAGCCCGAACATGACCGCCTTCCCTAGAACGTGTCCCTGTATGGCCGCCATGACTTTTGTGCGGGTCTCCTGTTCGTTGGCTCCGGGCTGGAGTTCATCGAGTTTAATGTCGAGAGCATAAATCTCGAAGGTGTAGTGATGATACGGCCCCGTCCCCGGCGCTCCGGGACCACGGTAAACCTGTCCTGACGCGCTGATTTGCCGGCTCCCATCCGGAAGAGTCGGCCCTGCAGGCATGCCCTCGGGAAAACTCGTTGTCGTGGCGGGAATGTTCCAGACGAGCCAGTGCACCTGATCGTTGGTTGACTTGGTTACTGAGACATCCGGGTCGTGGAAGTGCAAAACAAAGCTCTGCGTGCCGGCTGGCGCGTTTGCCCAGGTGAGAGCAGGGGACACCGGCATCGCAACAGCCTGGGTGTATTTGTTGGGGATGATCGCGCCGTCCTGCCATGCCGTTGTCGTCAATGTCATTGCGGGAGCCGCGGTGCCGCGTTGTGGCCCGGCGGCTGGCGCCTGAGCAAGGCCCCCGGTGCTTAGAACTATGTTTAGGGCGATGCTTAGGATGATTGCCAATGTCGCTGCCTTGAGCGTCTTCTTCATGGTTGGCTCCTTGATCTACTGGGGTCGAATGGCGGAGCGGATCATACTTGAAATCGTGCCGCTCATCTCCCGAATCTCTGATATTCGCGGCAGTGTCTGAATTTAATATTGGAAACAAACCTCCGTTCTCGTTCATAGTTGCCTTCGAAATGTGGCAAAACGCAACATCTCTATTGACTTACGGGCATCGAAGCGATAATTCCTAAGGGTTGTTTTTCGGAGGTGTGATGACAGCTCGATCAGTAGTAGCTACAACCTTATTATTGATAGCTCTCCTGCCGCTCAGCGGCTTTGCGGGAGCCGGACCGGATTCCACGCTTGCCGAAGCTGCAATGCAGCGGGATATTGCAGCTGTTCGGTCGCTCATCGCGAAGAAGGTGGATGTCAACGCGACCGGATCGGACGGTACCACTGCCCTGCAGTGGATGATTCGTATCGACGATCTCGAAACCTCAAAGCTGCTGCTCGCAGCGGGCGCAGACCCGAGGAAGGCCAATCGCCTGGGGGTGACACCGATCGCTTTGGCTGCCGCCAACGGCAACACGGAAATGCTTCGCCTTCTGCTCGACAACGGTGTTGATTCCAATACCGTTGACCCGAATGGAGAGCCCACATCCTGGGCAGCAATCCGCAGTGGAAACGTGGAAGCCGTAAGAATCCTGCTCGATCGTGGCGCTACGGTCGATTTTAAAGACAACGTTCGGCAATCCAGTCTCATGCTTGCGGTTCGCGAAGACGAGCCCGATATCGTGCGGCTCTTGATTTCTCGCGGCGCCGATGTGAATTTGATGACGCGAGTTGGCGCGACACCGGGCTGGGTGCTTCCAAACTCCGTACCGGGTTTTGGTCATGGAATCGGCATCGTTCGCGGCGGATTGCCCGATCGCGGATCTCGCTATCTGATTCCCGGAGGCATGACGCCGCTGCTCTATGCAGCGCGAGACGGCCGTATCGAATCAGCCCGCCTCCTGATTCAAAACGGCGCCAACCTTGAAGTCACGGATCCGAACGGCATCACTCCGTTGCTGATGGCGATCACAAACAATCAGATTGAGACCGCCCGATTCTTCATCGAGCGCGGCGCGAGTATCAACATTGTCGATTGGTATGGTCGCAGCCCTTTGTGGTCTGCAGTCGAAGTCCGGAATATGGATATCGACAATGCGACCTTCGTGAACGGCGTGGATCGTGAGCCAGTGCTCGAACTGATCAAGGTTCTTCTCGACAAAGGCGCCGATCCAAATGTGCGAACAGCCGAAACGCCTCCGATTCGCCGCTTCATCCTGCCGATTACGGGATCCCTCGAGTGGGTCGATTTCGTTGGGATGACTCCATTTCTCTATGCGGCCCGCGCTGGTGACGTGACCGTGATGAAGCTCCTTATTGAGCACGGAGCGAATCCGAAAATCCCCACATTTGGCGGGACGACAGCATTAATGGCCGCTGCCGGTATGAATTGGACGTTTGCGCAGACCTACGACGAAGGAACCGATCGCCTTCTTGAAGCCCTGAAGCTGTGCTCCGACCTGGGGATGAGCATTCACGATATGAATTCGATGGGACTCACCGCGCTGCACGCTGCCGCGAATCGCCCAGGATCCGATCCCATCATCAAGTTCCTCGTCGAAAAGGGCGCAAAGCTGGATGTAAAGGACAACGAAGGGCGAACGCCTCTCGCCTGGGCCGAAGGGGTGTTTCTTGCAACGCACCCCGGCGTTCCCAAGCCGAGCGCGATCGAACTCATTAAGGGATATATGGCCGCACAGAACCTAAAAACAAAATGACTAAACTGACGAAGATTGGATTCGCTCTTGGAGCGATCCTTGTGATGCTGCTGGCCGGTAACGCGCAAAATTCAACGCCGGGATCACAGCCTCAGGCATTGCTGAACCAGTACTGCATCAGCTGTCATAACCAGACGGCAAAAGTCGGTGGCCTGTCTTTGGATACCCTCGATGTCGCCAGCGTCGGCAAGAATCCCCAGGTGTGGGAAAAAGTCGTGCGCAAGATTCGCAGCGGTCTGATGCCTCCAAGCGGAGCCCGCCGCCCGGACCGGGTTGTACTGGACGCGTTCGCGGGAGAGCTCGAAACCCGTCTCGATCGTGCGGTAGTTGCGGCTCCGAATCCAGGAGCACCTGGCCTGCATCGGCTGAACCGAACCGAATACGCGAATGCGATTCGCGATCTACTGGATCTGGAAGTGGATGTCGTGACGTTGCTGCCTTCGGATGACTCCAACGAAGGATTTGACAACATCGCGGATGCCCTCAGCGTCTCTCCCACATTGATCCAGGGTTATGTCGCTGCCGCAATGAAGATCAGCAGGCTGGCTGTCGGCGACCGCACGGCTGTCCCCAATCAGGTCACGTATCAGGGGCCAACAAATCTCAACCAGGAACAACATTTCGAAGGCCTGCCTCTCGGTACCCGAGGAGGCATGGTCATCAAACACACCTTTCCGCTGGATGGCGAATACCAGATTTCCGGTGGCGGCGCGCGTGGTGGTGGCGGTGGCACCGATATGACTATTGACGGCCAGCCTGTGCAGGTAACACGAGGCGGCCGGCTACAGGTCAAGGCGGGCCCGCATACCATTGCGGTCGCTGTCGTGGACGGGCGGCGCGCAGGCGGTATCGATGAGCAGTACTCCGACTACCGCGTGAATTCAAAGTTCGCGGTGGGAGGTGGGGTGCAAAGCGTCATTATCACCGGTCCATATAGCCCGACAGGAACCGGGGACACACCCAGCCGACGGCGGATTTTTGTCTGTACTCCTCAATCCGCAGGCGAAGAGGCTTCCTGCGCTCGAAAGATTGTTTCCAATCTGGCGCGTCGCGCTTTCCGACGGAATCTCGTCGATGACGCCGAAGTGGACGGATTGTTGGCGTTCTATGAGCGCGGCCGCAAGGAAGGCGACTTTGAGACCGGGATACAACAGGTGGTTGCACGTCTTCTCGTGGCGCCGCGGTTCGTTTTCAGAATGGAAGATGAGCCGGCGAATTTGAAAGACGGAGGAAGCTATCGCGTCAGTGACACGGCGCTCGCTTCCCGGCTGTCATTCTTTCTGTGGAGCAGCATGCCCGACGACGAATTGCTTGATCTCGCGGCAAAAGGCAGGCTGAAAGAACCCGTCGTGCTCGAGCAGCAGGTGCGCCGCATGCTGAAGGATCCGAAGGCGCGGGCCCTCATCGATAACTTCGGAGGGCAATGGCTCTATCTGCGCGACTTGTCGTCTATCACTCCGGTGACCAAAGACTTCGACGACAACTTGCGGCAGGCCTTTCGGCGGGAGACCGAAATGCTTCTCGAGAGTATCGTTCGGGAAGATCGAAGTGTGCTGACGCTGCTGGATGCGGATTACACGTTCGTCAATGAACGCCTCGCGCGTCACTACGGCATGCCGGGAATCCGGGGAGACTATTTCCGTCGCGTGAACCTGGATGCAACCAGCCCACGTCGTGGCCTTCTCGGGCAAGGAAGCTTCCTGACGGTGACCTCGATTGCAACGCGAACTTCACCTGTCATGCGAGGGAAGTGGATTCTGCAGAATCTGCTGGGTGCTCCGCCGCCGGCGCCGCCGCCTGGCGTCGAAGTCAATCTGGAAGCCGACCCCAAAGCGAAGCAACCCAGCTCGCTTCGAGAACGTCTGGAGTTGCACCGCACGCAAAGCGTCTGCGCGTCGTGTCATAAAATCATGGATCCGTTGGGATTCTCTCTGGAGAATTTTGACCTGGTCGGAAAATGGCGTGACACCGATGGCGGCGCGAAAATCGATTCGTCCGGCACGCTTGTGGATGGCACGCCGGTGAACAGCGTGGCCGATGTACGAAAGGCCGTTCTATCCCGCTCCGACATCGTTGTCACGACCACGATGGAACGGATGCTGACATATGCTCTCGGACGCCCGGTGGAGTATTACGACATGCCGGCGGTGCGTGCGATCGTACGTGATGCGGCAAAGAACAATTACCGTTTCTCATCGCTGGTGTTGGGCGCGGTCAAGAGCTCAGCGTTTCAAATGAAGATGAAGAAGGCACAGACGACTGCAGGGAACTGATACAAGGAGAACACTATGGCATTCATCACGAAGAAGCATCTTGCGCGGCGCACTTTCCTGAAAGGTGCGGGTGTGACCCTCGCGTTGCCGTTGTTGGAGTCTATGCTTCCGGCAGCAACGCCGTTAGCGCAGACCGCCGCAAGACCGCGCACGCGCTTTGGCGCGATCTACGTGCCGCATGGCGCGACGATGTACAAGTGGACTCCTGAAAAGACCGGCACCGACTTCGAATGGTCCGAGATTCTTCAGCCACTCGAGCCGTTCCGGAAGTACGTCAATGTCATCAGCGATATGAGTCATCCGTCCGCTTACGGGAGTGGATCGGCAACAGCAAACCATAACCGCTCGGCAGCTTCGTTTCTCAGTGGCGCACACGCACTCGAGGGGCCTCGAGCTGTTCTGGGTGTGACCGTGGACCAGATCATCGCCAGCAAGAATGGTCAGGACACCCCGCTGCCTTCAATCGAGATGATGATCGAAGGTGGAACACTGAGCTGCGATGGTTTGAGTTGCGCTTATCGCAATACCATTTCGTGGCAAAACGAAACGACACCGCTGCCCATGCAGAATAGTCCTCAAGTTGTCTTTGAAAGGCTGTTTGGAGATGGAAGCACAGACGCCGAACGGAAGTCTCGCCGAAGTCTTTCCGTGAGTCTGCTCGATTCCGTTGTCGGAGAAGTGGGCGGCGTCAAAAAGAATCTTCCTGCTACCGATCGCAATCGCCTGGATCAGTACCTGACAGATGTGCGCGAGATTGAGCGGCGAATTCAGAAAGCGGGCCAGCAACTGTCGGATGACATCAAGCTCCCGCCGGCGCCCATCGGTATTCCGTCGGATTTTGAAGATCACATCAAGCTCATGTTTGATCTCCAGGTCCTGGCATGGCAGGCCGACGTGACGCGTGTTGCGACGATGCTGATGGCAAAAGAACTCAGCGGCGCGGTATATGCAAAGAGCGGCGTCCGCGACGCGTTCCACACTCTCTCACACCACTCGAATCAGAAAGACAACATGGATCGGTTCGCCGTATTGAATCGATACCACGTCACGATTCTGACCTACCTGCTCGAGAAGCTGAAGAGCACGCCGGATGGAGAGGGGAATCTTCTCGATCATTCGGTCGTTCTCTACGGAAGCGCCATGGGCGATGGCAATCAGCACAATCATGATCCGTTGCCGGTGGTGCTTGTCGGCGGTGCGTCCGGCAAACTAAAGGGCGGGCGTCATCTTCGAAATGAGCCGAAGACCTCCATGTCGAATCTGCTGCTGGCGATCCTGGACAAGATGGATATCCGGCAGGAAAAGTTTGGCGACAGCACGGGGATGATGACCCTCTAGGCGAATCCGTGCGGTCCAATTCGCAGTTGTGTTGATCAATCAGTGCAACAAGTCCAACAGTCAACAGAACAGTAGTCAATCGTCAGCCGGACGTCTTCGCGGCTGACCATTGACTGCTGTTCTGCGTTGACTGTTGGACTTGTTACGTTGATTGTTGGGCATCAAGGGAAACTGGCCCGAATGAAAGGGAAGAACCCTTACCCTCGCGCCGCCTTTCGGTTTTATACAGATTGATGGCTACCGCAAAAATGGCGAAGACTTCACACCGAGGGCACCTCGAATTGATCGTCCTCCTTGGTGCGGTGACGGCCTTTGCTCCCGTCTCGATCGATATGTACCTCCCCGCGCTTCCGGTGCTGGGCGAGGAGTTCGGAGCCTCGCCGGGACACGTTCAGCTTTCGGTGGCATCGTTCTTCCTGGGGCTAGCTGTCGGGCAGGGCTTCTATGGTCCGCTGTCGGATCGATTCGGACGCACGCGTCCTCTTTATGCCGGACTTTCGCTTTTCGTGCTGGCGTCGGTGGCATGCGCGCTCACGCCCTCGATGAATTTCCTCATTGTCGTACGTTTCTTTCAGGCTCTCGGCGCATGTTCGGGGCAGGTACTAGCCAGGGCCATTGTTCGCGATCTCTTTGAACCGCGAGAAGCCGTGCAGGTGTTTTCGCTACTGGTCCTGGTGATGGGAGTATCGCCCGTGCTGGCGCCTTTGCTCGGGAGCCAGATCCTGTACTGGTTCCCGTGGAGGACGATCTTCTGGGTTATCGCTTCTCTGGGAGCTGCAGGCCTCATCGGAAGCCTGGTCCGGCTTCGTGAGACACACCACGGCGAACGAAAGAACCTTGAACTTGGAACGGTGGTGGGAACGTATGCAATGCTGCTGCGAGATCGCATGTTCGTGGGGTATGTGCTCACCGGGGGTATGGCGATGGCTGGGATGTTTGCCTACATCGTGGGATCGCCGTATCTGTTCATCGAGCACTTCCATGTAACCACAGGAACATTTGGTTTCATTTTCGGTGTGAATGCTCTGGGGCTGGTGCTTGCGGCACAAGTGAATGCACGTCTGGTGCGTCACTTCACGAGCGACGCAATTATCAGGAAAGTTCTCATGGTGCAGGTAGTCTCCGGAGTGCTGCTGTGTGCAGGGGTCTTGAGCGGCATTCTGCAACTCTACGGCGTCGCTGTGTTCCTGTTCATCTACGTTTCATCCGTGGGATGTATGTTCCCGAATATCACTGCGATGGCGATGGCTCCGCATGGGGCGAGGGCAGGCAGCGCATCCGCGCTGATCGGCGTTATTCAATTCGCGATGGCCGCTGTATCTGCGTCACTGATTGGGGCGGCGAACACCGGCGCGGCTGTTCCGATGGCGACGCTGATTGGTATTTGTGGCGTGTCTGCTGCAATTCTTTATCGGACCATGGTGCATCCGTTACGAGCGCAAGCGCGACAGGGTGTGCCGGCTCAGTAACGTTATCGCCGCGCCTGCCAGGGGAAACATAGCCAGGCAGATTAGAGCAATCGCAAAGCTCTCTGTTCTCGTGCGAATCCAGCCGATGAGATAGGGGCCCAGGAATCCGCCAAGATTTCCCACGGAGTTGATGAGCGCAATTCCCGCTGCCGCTCCCGTGCCGGCCAGGGTTTCTGACGACAACGCCCAGAAGGGACCGAGGGTTCCCCAGATTCCGACGGCGGCCAGCGACAAGGCGGTCAGTTCGAGAATCGGATTGTGCAGAAGTCCGGCAGCAATCAATCCTGCGGCGCCCGCAAGGGCCGAAAATGCAACGTGCCGGCGACGCTCACCTTTCGCGTCAGAACTCCTCGAGAGCAGGACCATCCCGATTGTTGCGCCGACCCAGGGCACGGCGCTAATGAGTCCGACAACGAGATCTGTTGCGCCCGAGAATGCCTGGACGATTTGAGGCAGCCAGAAGGTTACGCCGTAAAAGCTCATGATCACCGCAAAGTAAATCGCCGCAAACGTCCAAACGCGAGCGCTGCGGAACGCGGCTCGTATCGAGTGATCGCCGTCAGAAACAGTTTCCTGACGTTCCCGCTCCAGGGTGGTTGTGATCCACTTCTTTTCGTCTGGGGTCAGCCACTTTGCTCTGTTCGGCCCATCAGGCAGATAGATCAGCGTGACAATGCCGAGAACAACGGCAGGGATTCCTTCGATCAGGAACAGCCATTGCCAGCCGTCGAGACCACCGACGCCTTTCATTTGAAGCAGGAGTCCGGAGATGGGGCTTCCTACAACGCCGGCGATCGCGGTTGCTGTCATGAAACGCGCGACGGCTCGGCCCCGAGCGTGGGAAGGAAACCAGTAGGTCAGGTAAAGAATCATGCCGGGAAAGAAACCCGCCTCCGCTACACCCAGCAGAAAGCGCAGCACATAGAACGAAAGAGCGCCTTGAGCGAACATCATGGCGGCCGACAGAATCCCCCACGTCACGAGAATTCGCGCCATCCAGATGCGGGCGCCGACGCGGTGGAGAATCAGGTTGCTGGGCACTTCAAAGAGAAAATAGCCAATGAAGAAGATGCCCGCTCCGAGCGCGTAGACTTCCGCGCTGAAACCCAGTGCGGCATTCATCTGCAGAGCGGCATAGCTCACATTCACTCTGTCCAGGTACGCGACGATGTACAGGATGAACATGAAAGGAATAAGCCGGAGGGTGATCTTTTTGAGAAGTTCTCGTTCACGAATCATGGGCGGGGAGTTTGTGCTACGATGGCGGCGTTTTCAACCTTTAAAGGAGTTGTTGAACATGAAGGTAACTGTCCCGATCGTGCTCTGCTGTCTTGTTCTGGCTTGCCTGTCTGTGACCTTTGCGCAGGATCCTGTCGTGCGTGTGACGCCGGAACAACTCAAGTGGGTACCCGAACCCGATGGTCTCGGTTTCCAGACCGCAGTCGTCGAAGGCGATCCTGCCAAGGCCGGAATCTACATCATTCAAGTGAAGTTTCCACCATGGGTCATGAGCCGACCGCACTTTCATGACGAGACACGCTACGCCACGGTTCTTAAGGGAACCTGGTATACCGGCGATGGCGATCAGTTCACGCCTGGCAAGACCGTCGCGCTAAAGGCCGGCAGCTATATGAAGCACCCGAAAGGCGCGCATCATTACGATGGCGCCAAGGACGAAGAAGTGATTCTTCAACTGGTAGGAACGGGACCCAGCAAAACGACGCGACTGGATCCCAGCAAAGGCCTCTTTTCCCCATCCAAGTAGACTGAATTGGGGGACGGTGAGCAATTTCGCGTCCCCCGATTCATGTCCTTAGCTTGGCGTCTTGACGCCCTTCTTCATCAGCTCTATCGCTTTGGCGAGCCGGCGGGCACGCGTGTCTTCTTTTTTAGCTTCCCGAATCCAGCGGCAATATTCTTTTCGATGCGTGTAGCTCAGTTTCTCGAAAAAAGGTAGAAGCTTCTCCTCCTCCATTAGCTTCTGCAACTCCGGCGGCACTTCTATGACGCGCTCTGCTTCGTCCTTCCACACGACAACTTCCGTGGTGTCGCCGACATTCTTTCCAGCCTGTTCACGAATCGCCTTGGGCACGCCGAGCATGTGCTGCGCATACCCGTACTTCATAAGCGAACCCTTGTAGGGAAGGGTGTCGAAAGTGGCATTGATCGGAATCTTGCCATCCGTTCCAAATTCCCGTTCAACGTTGAAAGGAAAGAAGACAAAGGCGCCGCCGCCTCGTCCCTCCTGTATTGCCGCTTTGAATTTGTATTTCTTCATTGAAGGTACCGCCGTCGGATAATAGACCGAACTTCCTGTATGCCGATAAAAATTTAGAGGCCGGGGGAGCGGCAACCTCTCTTGCTTTGGAGTTGACCGTTGGCTATTCTCCCCGCGTGATTCACATTCTCTTGCCTGCGCTGGTACTCGTTCTCCAATCTCCGGCCTCGTCTGCGGATGTCCTGCGTGAGACAACAGCCGCAATCGCCGCCGCCACTCCGGCCGATCGTCAGACAGTCGTTGTGGAACGGCTCAAGGCGCTCGGCGTCACTCACCGCGTCGAGGAGTTCACAGCGCGCGTGGGCGCCGGGGATCGCGCAGGCCGCAATATCGTTGCGACCGTTCCCGCCGCGCAGCCTTCAAAGGCTCTTTTGCTTGGAGCACACCTGGACCGTGTAGCGCCCGGACAAGGTGTTGT
>Ga0111539_10005978_pt1 | contig 15722 bp, 16 predicted proteins | sample RhiMethybrSRZTD1_FD_79667 | JGI IMG/M metagenome (GOLD analysis project Ga0111539, IMG submission 79667) | Populus rhizosphere microbial communities from Tennessee, USA - Rhizosphere MetaG P. TD hybrid SRZTD1 (version 2) (version 2) | ecosystem: Host-associated > Plants > Roots > Rhizosphere >... | reverse complement strand
GCGTCGTGATCGGACCCTTGATCGCGATCCCGGTGCGCCGGATCGAATCGAGCGTCGGCTCCGGCAGCGGATTGCCGCCGAATTCGTCCATCACGTCGGCGCCCGCCTGCTGCACGTCCCAGTCGAACTCGACGCCGGTCGCCTCGAGGACACGGCGAGTCGCCTCGGCCAGCTCGGGTCCCGTACCGTCGCCCGGAATCAGCGTCACTTCATACGCCACGGCCCGGGAGCCTACCCAAGCGGTGGAGCGGCACGTTCTCGATACCTTTCCGCGCGATGGCGGACGATTTCAAGCCCGGTCTCGAGGGCGTCGTTGCGGTCGAGACCGAGATCGCGGAGCCGGATCGCGAGGGCGGCTCGCTCCGCTACCGCGGGATCGACATCGAGGAGCTCGTCGGCCGCTTCCCTTACGAGAACGTCTGGGGTCTGCTCGTCGACGACGACCTCGACTCGAAGATGCCCGACCCCGAGCCGTACGAGCCGGCCGCGCTCACCGGCAACGCTCCATCCGACCTTCAGGCGGAGACCGCGCGGCTCTCAGGTGTCTGGGATCTGGGCAAGCTGAACGAGATCTCCGACGAGCAGGCGCGCGAGGATCTTGGGCGGCTCTCGGCCCAGATGATGTCGATCGTCGCCCGGTCGGCACGCGTCGGCGACGGCAAGACCGACACCGTGCCGGACGACGTCGTCGCGCAGGGCGAGACGGCTGCGGAGAAGTTCCTGCTCCGCTGGCGCGGCCAGGCCGACCCGCGCCACGTCAAGGCGATCGACACCTACTGGATCTGCACCGCCGAGCACGGGCTGAACGCGTCGACCTTCACCGCCCGCGTCACCGCCTCGACAGGCGCGGACTGCGGCGCGTCGCTCTCCTCGGCGGTCGGCTCGCTGTCGGGGCCGCTCCACGGCGGCGCGCCGGCCTACGTGAAGCCGATGCTCGAGGAGGTCGAACGGTTGGGTGACCCGGAACGGTGGGTCAAGGAGGCGCTTGAGCGAGGCCAGCGGATCATGGGCTTCGGTCACCGCGTCTACCGCGCGGAGGACCCGCGCTCTCGGATCCTCAAGCGCACCGCCGAGGAGCTCGGGTCGCCGCAGGTCGAGCTCGCGGAGGAGCTCGAGCAGGTCGCGCTGAAGGCACTCCAGGAGCGCCATCCCGAGCGGGTGCTCGCGACCAACGTCGAGTACTACTCGGCGATCGTCCTCGACGTAGCCGACATTCCGCCGCGATTGGCGCCCGCGATGTTCGCCTGTTCGCGCGTGGCCGGCTGGTCGGCGCACATCCTCGAGCAGAAGCGCACGGGGCGGCTGTTCCGGCCTTCGGCGCGGTACGTCGGGCCCGCGAGCCGCTCGCTCCAGTCGGTCTCTTGACGCTCGCCGAGGCGGCGGCGCAGGCGGACGCCCTGGCGCAGCAAGGCTCGGAGCGCGAGCTGGCGCAGCTCCGGCAGCAGTGGGACGACGAGCTGGAGGCGGCCGCGCGCAGCAGCGACTACCGCGAGCGTGCCGTTGCCTACCGGGCGATCGGACAGTTCCGGTTCCGACAGAAGCTTGAGCTGCTCAAGCGCGGGCTCGAGGACGAGAGCCCGGCGTGCCGCGGCTCGGCGCTGCTCGCGCTCGAGTTGCTATCGCGTGACCATCCCGGGGACGTCAATGCCGACCGGCCTCTCCTGCACCGGCTCGTCTCCGATGCCGAGGAGAACCCGGCCGTCCGCCGTCTGGCAGTGATGTGCCTCAAGAACGGCTCGCCGCAGCGCGACACGATCGTGATCCTCGAGGGCCTGGCCGGCAACGACGAGGCCGAGCGTGAGCTGCGCGCGGCGGCGAAGCGCGTCGTGGAGCTACTGAAGCGGAAAGGACGCTAGCGGCAGATGCAGCCGCTGCGAAGCCGGCGCCCACACGACGGACACATTCGCCGGCGGTTCTTCCACTCGAGAACGCTCTTCTGCATTCCCGAGAAGGCCATCATCGCACCCACGCAGAGCGTCGAGACGACGAGTGCAAGGCTGTGCGGGTCCGGCGCCATACACAGTTTTCGACCGTCAGCGCGGCTTTGAAACACGCCGAGCGTGGGGGTGGGCGCTGAAGTAGAGCTCGCGGCGGCGGCGATCGCTGACATGCGTGTAGAGCTCGGTCGTGGCGAGGTCGGCGTGGCCGAGCATCTCCTGAACGCTGCGCAGGTCGGCGCCGCCTTCGAGAAGGTGGGTGGCGAACGAGTGCCTGAGCAGGTGGGGGTGGACGCGCTCGGGATCGAGGCCGGCTTTCTCGGCAAGCCGGCGGAGGACGAGGAAGACACCCGCGCGCGTGAGGCCGCCGCCCTGGGCGTTGAGGAAGAGCTCGGGACGTCGACGCCGGTCGAGGTGGGGCCGCCCTCGCGCGAGGTAGCGCCGGAGCGCCTCGGCCGCCGGACGACCGAGCGGCACGATCCGCTCCTTGCTGCCCTTGCCGGTCGCTCTGACGAGGCGTTGGTCGAGGTCGACGTCCGTCTTCCCGAGCCCGACGAGCTCACCCACGCGGAGTCCGGCTCCATAGAGCAGTTCGACCAGCGCTCGGTCGCGCAACGCCCGCGGGGTTGTTCCTACTGCGGCGTCGATCAGGCGCTCGGCCTCGGACGGCGACAGGGTGCGCGGGAGCTTGCGCGCTTTGCGTGGCAACGGGACCGCGGCTGCCGGGTTGTCCGTGCGCCGGCCGAGGAGGACCAGATGTCGGTAAAACGACCGCGCGGCGGCCGTCCGACGGGCGATCGTCGCGGCCGAGCGCCCCTCGGCCCGGAGCTCGGCGAGGTAGCGCTCGAGATCTTCCGTCGTAGCTGAATGCAGCGGCTTCTCGAGCCGGGCCGCGAGGTCGTCGAGGTCGCGGCGGTAGGCGTCGACGGTGCGGGGCGCGCGCGTAGCGGCAAGGAGTGCGAGGAAACCTTCCACCTCGGGGTCTCTCGCGGCTGCGGCCATCCGACTTGACTTCGCGGTCCGACCGCGTTGGCCTGCCGTGGCACCCGTTTTCTCGGCGCAGGCGGGCTCCGCCCGCCGGAGCCTTCATTGCGCGGGACGCGCGTCAACAAAGCGAGGGGGCCCACGGGGGAAACCGGGTTTCCCCCGTGAAGCGTGCGCGCGGAGCGCGCGGCGCTACGAGCGTGGGTGCGCACGGTCGTAGACGCGACGGAGGCGGCGTCCGTCCACGTGCGAATAGATCTGCGTCGTCGACAGCGAGCTGTGGCCGAGCAGCTCCTGAATCGTGCGTAGGTCGGCTCCGCCTTCCAGCAGGTGGGTCGCGAAGGCGTGGCGCAGCCGGTGAGGATGCGGCATAAGCCGCCTCAAGGTGCTGGTGTCGAGCCGTCGGCCCCGCGCGGACAGGAACAGCGCGTTCTCGGCGCCGCGGGCGAGCTCGGGCCGGGCCTCGTGAAGGTAGCGCGCCAACCAGTGAGCGGCCTCCTCACCCAGCGGCACTGCCCGCTCCTTCCCGCCTTTGCCGTGGACGTGCACGAGCTCCTGCTCGAAGTCGACGTCGCCTAGATCGAGGTCGACCGCCTCGCGGCTTCGGAGGCCCGCCGAATAGACGAGCTCGCCGATCGCGCGGTTTCGCAAGCCGAGTGGACCATCGCCTTCGAGTCCAGCGAGCGCGTCGTCGACCTCGGCCGACTTCGGCGCGTCCGGCAGCCGGCGCGGCTGCCGCGGCGAGAACGAACGGTCCGGTGCGCGATCCGGGCCGAGCGCGAACCTCACAAGCGCCCGCACCGCGGCGAGCTTGCGCGCGATCGTGGCGGGCGCGAGCTTCGGCCGCCGCCGCCCGAGCTCGGCTGCGTAGTCGGCGAACGCTCTCGCATCGAGATCGTCGAGCCTCATTCCCTGCTCCGACAGCCACCCACAGAACTGCCGGAGATCGACGGCGTAGCCTCGGCGCGTCGCCTCCGACAGCGCCGGGCTCGCGAGGAAACGCTCGACTCGCCTGTCCACGCAGGCGCGATTCGCGCCCGCATTCGAGAAGCCTTTACTCGCCGGGAAGCAGCGAGAAGACGGCGTAGTCGATCCGCCGGTTCTGACGTTGGTTGTACGCGGCCGACCGAAGGGTGCCCTCACGGGTGAACCCGGCCTTTTCCGCGACGCGCAGCGAGGGCGCGTTGTGCACATCCGCGCGTAGCTGCACGCGCTCGGCGCCGACCTCGATCGCCCAGCGCGAGATCAGCCTCAGCGCCCGGGTGGTCAGGCCGCGCCCACGCGCCTCCGCGGCCGTCCAGTAGCCGACCTCGACGTTGCCGAAGACAGGGTCGATCACGTGGATCGCGATCGACCCAACCGGTTCGGCGGTCGCCGCGTCGACGATTGCGAAGAATCCCCCGGTGCCTTCGCGCCAGCCCGCTTGCGTGGCCAACACGTAATCGTGCGCATCCTGTTCGCCGTACGGGCTCGGCATCTGGTGGATCCAGCGTGCGATCTCCGGCTCGTTGCAGGCACGCGCGATGGCCGCCACGTCGTCGAGCGTCCAGGGCCGCAGCGTGACGGCACCGTCGGAAAGCGGCGGATCGGGCGTTCGGATCTCCACGATGCCACCGTACAAGCGCCGCCCTTCGAGGGCAGCAGGCGTAATCTATGCCGTCGACCCGCGAGAGCCGGGTCTCACTTTTTCCGCCACTGGGAAGGAGAGACGGCGTGGCACTGACGATCGGAACCGAGGGACGGATCGACCTGGGCGAGCACGGAATCGACGCCGGCGGTCGCGTCCACGTCCATCCCTCGACCCCGATCCTCTACACCCACGCACTGAAGCGGAACGAAGGCCGGCTCGCGGAAGGCGGCCCGCTCGTCGTCGACACCGGCCGGCACACCGGTCGCTCGCCGAATGACAAATTCGTCGTGCGCGAGCCCGGCAGCGAGGGTCGGATCTGGTGGGGCACGGTGAATCAGGAGATCGACGAGACGCGGTTCGAGGCGCTCCGCGACAAGGTCACCTCCTTTCTCGAGGGCGAGGACATCTACGTGGTCGACTCCTTTGCGGGCGCCGATCCCGCCCACCGGCTCGCCGTCCGCGTGATCACACACAGCCCCTGGCACGCGCTCTTCGCGAAGACGCTCTTCATCGACCCGACCGAGGAGGAGCTGGCGGGCTTCGACCCCGACGCGCTCGTGTTGCACGCGCCCGCGGTCGAGGCTGATCCGACCGAGGACGGCACGCGGAGCCCGACGTTCGTCGTCCTGCACCCCGGCCGTGCCGAGATCCTGATCGGCGGCACCTTCTACGCCGGCGAGATCAAGAAGTCGATCTTCACGCTGATGAACGACCGGTTGCCGCTCGAGGGCGTGCTGCCGATGCACTGCTCGGCGAACGTCGGGGATGCCGGCGAGGTGGCGATCTTCTTCGGCCTCTCCGGCACCGGCAAGACGAGCCTCTCGGCGGACCCGGCGCGGCATCTGATCGGCGACGACGAACACGGCTGGTCGGACGACGGCGTGTTCAACATCGAGGGCGGCTGCTATGCGAAGGCGATCCATCTGTCAGCCGAAGCCGAGCCGGAGATCTTCAAGGCGACAGAGAGCTTCGGCACGGTCCTCGAGAACGTGATCGTCGACGAGCAGGGCGTGCTCGACCTCGACGACGACTCGAAGACGGAGAACACGCGGGCGGCCTACAAGCTCGAGCAGATCGTCAACGCGCTGCCGACAAAGCGCGCCGGACACCCCGGCTCGGTGGTCTTCCTGACTGCCGACGCGTTCGGGATCCTGCCGCCGCTCGCTCGCCTCACGCGCGAGCAGGCGTTGTTCTACTTTCTGTCCGGCTTCACGGCCAAGCTCGCCGGCACCGAGATCGGCGTCACGGAGCCGCAACCGACCTTCTCGGCTTGCTTCGGCGCCCCGTTCCTCCCGCAGCCGCCCGCGGTGTACGCGCACATGCTCGGGGAGCGCCTCGATCGCCACGGCGCAAGGGTCTGGCTCGTCAACACGGGCTGGACGGGCGGCCCGTTCGGCGAAGGCGAGCGGATGCCGATCACCGAAACGCGGGCGATGCTGCATGCCGCGCTCTCAGGCGAGCTCGAACGCGCGGAGTTCAGGCAGGACGATCTGTTCGGCTTCGACGTGCCAACGGCAGTGCCGGCCGTCGACTCGCGCCTCCTGGATCCGCGCGCGACCTGGCGCGACTCCGACGCGTACGACCGCAAGGCCCGCGAGCTCGCGCGGATGTTTCGCGACAACTTCGAGCAGTTCGCCGCCGACGCTGGGCCCGAGGTCGTCGCGGCGGGCCCGCGCGTCTAGACGCACTCGTAACGAAGCCGCACCCAAGCCCCTTTCGATAGCGTCCGAGCAAGTGGAGGCCAAGCACGACGTGCTGATCGTCGGCGCCGGCTGCGCGGGAATGCGTGCGGCGATCGAGGCCTTCGACGCGGGCGCCGACGTCGCGCTTCTCTCCAAGATCCACCCAGTTCGCAGCCACTCCGGAGCGGCGGAGGGCGGCATCAACGCGGCGCTCGGCAATGCGTCCGAGGACAGCCCCGAGCTTCACGCGTTCGACACCGTCAAGGGCTCCGACTACCTCGGCGACCAGGACGCGATCGAGGTGCTCTGCGAGGAGGCGCCGGACGACGTCTACCAACTCGAGCACTGGGGAGCGGTGTTCTCGCGGACGGACGATGGACGCATCGCCCAGCGGCCGTTCGGCGCCGCGGGCGAGCCGCGGACTGCCTACGCCGCCGACATCACCGGCCACGTGCTCGTGCACGTTCTCTACGAGCAGGTGATGAAGCGCGACATCTTCACCTACGAGGAGTACTTCGCCTGGCACCTCGTCGTCGACGACGACCGCTGCCAGGGCGTGATCGCCTGGGATCTGCTCAACGGCGGCCTCAAGACGATCGGCGCCAAGACGGTGATCCTCGCGACCGGCGGCGCGGGCCGCCTCTACACCGGGACGACGAATGCCTATGCGTGCACCGGCGACGGGATGACGATGGCGCTGCGCTCCGGCGTGCCGTTGAAAGACATGGAGATGATGCAGTTCCACCCGACGACGCTGGCGCCGACCGGGGTGCTGATCACCGAAGGCACGCGCGGAGAGGGCGCCTACCTCGTCAACTCGGAGGGCGAGCGCTTCCTGAAGCGCTACGCGCCGAATGCGATGGAGCTCGCATCTCGCGACGTGATCTCGCGCGCGGAGCAGACGGAGATCGACGAGGGGCGGGGGGTCGATGGAAACGTGCTGTTGGACATGCGCCACCTCGGCGCGGAGAAGATCAACGAACGCCTGCACGGAACGCGTGAGCTGGCCATGACGTTCGCCGGCGTCGACCCGATCCACGAGCCGATCCCCGTCCGGCCGGGGGCCCATTACCACATGGGCGGCGTCGACACCGACCTCTACGGCCGCACCGAGCTGGAGGGCCTGTACGCCGCCGGCGAATGCGCCTGCGTCTCCGTCCACGGCGCCAACCGGCTCGGCGGCAACGCCCTGATGGAGACGATCACCTACGGTAAGCGTGCGGGTGCCCACGCCGCGGAATGGGCGCTGACGCACACGACGATCGAGGTGCCCCCGTCGGTCGAGGCCGACGCCGAGCGCGACCTCCGCCGCCTCCTCGACCGCACTGAGGGCGAGCGCCCCTGGGCGATCCGCAACGAGCTCGCCGAGACGATGCACGAGAACTTCGGCGTCTTCCGCCGGGAGGACCAGATGCGGGAGCAGGGCGAGATCGTCGCCGGCCTTCGCGAGCGGTTTCAGCACGTGGTGATCGACGACAAGGGCGACGTCTTCAACAACGACCTGACCCAGGCGCTCGAGCTCGGCTTTCTGCTCGAGCTGGCCGAATGCATGGTCGTCTGCGGCCTCGCGCGCAAGGAGAGCCGCGGTGCCCACGCCCGGCCCTACGACTACCCCGACCGCGACGACGAGAACTACATGCGCCACACGATCGTCCGCTGGCGCGAAGGGCCGGTGCTGGACTGGAAGCCGGTGACGGTGACGAAATGGGAGCCGATGGAGCGGACGTACTGATGCAGGTGGCTCTCAAGATCTGGCGCTACGACCCGGACAGTGGCGACCGGGACCTGCGCGACTACGAGGTCGACGCGCCTGAGTGGGTGACCCTGCTCGACGTGCTCGACCTGATCAAGGACCAGGTCGACGGCACGCTCGCCTATCGCAAGAGCTGCCGGATGATGATCTGCGGCTCCTGCGGAATGCGCATGGACGGGCGCGCCGTGCTCGCCTGCAAGGAGCGGATGAGGCCGATCGTCGACCGCGGCCACGTGCCCGTCATCTCGGCGATGGGGAACCTGCCGATCGTCAAGGACCTCGTCGTCGACATGGACCCGTTCTGGTCGAAGATCCGTCGGATGAAGCCGTGGCTCGACCCCGGCTACGACGAGCCGAGCGAGAAGGAGCGAATCGTCTCTCAGCAGCAGATGAACGTGATCCACAAGGAGGCGCTCTGCATCATGTGCGGCTGCTGCGTCTCCGAGTGCAACTCGATGGAGGCCGATCCGGAGTTCTTCGGGCCGGCGGCGCTGGCGAAGGGCTTTCGCTTCGTCGGCGACGCGCGCGACCAAACGGCGGTCGAACGGCTCGAGGACTACAACGACGAGCACGGCATCTGGGACTGCACCCGCTGTTACTTCTGCAATGAGCGCTGCCCGAAGGGCGTCGATCCGCGCGACGCGATCGCGAAGCTCGGCGCCGAGTCGGTCAAGGAGGGGATCGACCGCGACATGGGGGCGAAGCACGCGAAGTGGTTCGTCAAGTCGGCGGAGACGACCGGCTGGCTCCGCGAGACCGAGCTCGTCCCGAAGACGCAGGGCATCGTCTCCGCGGTCAAACAGACGAAGTTCGCGATCGGCCTCGCCAAGCACGGAAAGGTGCCGCCTCCGGGGCCCGTGCATGTCGCGGCCGATGTCGGCGAGTCACGTGCTCTCCGCAACCTCGTTCGCGAGCAGGGGCGCGACGGAGCGCTCGGCATCGTGCAAGGCGAGCGTGCGCTCGCCCGGATCGAGCGCACAGACGAGGGCTCGGCGCGCCGCGACGTGCCCGAGGTGACGCCGAACGAGGAACCGCCGCCCGCCGAAGGATGACCAAGGTCGCGTACTACAAAGGCTGCCTGGCCTCGCTGTCGGCGAAGGAGCTCGACACCTCCACCCAGGCGCTGGCGCCGAAGCTCGGGCTGGAGCTCGACGAGCTCGAGTCCGTGACCTGCTGCGGCGCCGGCGACATCCACGAGGCGGAGCCCGACTACTACCTGCACTTGAACGCGCGCATCCTCGCGTACGGCGCGGCCACGGGCGCCGAGACGCTGATGACGATCTGCAACGTCTGCACGCTGAATCTGCGCCAGGCGAACTTCCAGCTCCTCAACGACCCGGAGCTCCGGGCGCGTGTGAACGACAACCTCGCCACCGTCGGCGTGCCGCCGTACGAGCAGGACATCGAGGTCAAGCACCTGCTCTGGCTGATCGTCGAGGACGACGGCGCCAAGCGGCTGCGGGAGGTCGCCCACAGAGGTTTGAAAGGGCTGAAGGTCGCCCCCTTCTACGGCTGCCAGATCCTGCGACCGTCGAAGCTGCTCGGCTTCGAAGACCCCGACCGGCCCTGGTCGCTCGAGACGATCATCGAGGCTTGCGGCGGCGAGGCGATCGACTACCCGGCGAAGATCAAGTGCTGCGGCTTCCCGATCATCCAGGCCCGCGAAGAGGTCGCGATGGGGGAGCTGATCCAGCCGATCGAACAGGCCTCCGAGGCCGGCGCGGACGCGATGGTGACGCCGTGTCCGCTCTGCCATCTCTCGCTCGACGCCTGGCAGTCGAAGCTCAAGGCAGCGACCGGCCACGACTTCAACATGCCGATCCTCCACCTCTCGCAGCTCGTCGGAGTCGCGGCCGGGCTGGAGGAGTCCGAGCTGAAGTTCAAGCGGCACGTGGTCTCGGTCGACCCTGTGGTCGAGAAGCTCGAGGTCTGAGCGTTCCTCGGCCTGCTCAGGCCGAAACTACAGTGTCGCAGCGTGGTGACCGCGATCGCGATCGTGGCCGCGATCGTCGTGGCCGGGCTTGCCTGGGGGCACTTCGAGGCGGGCTGGGTGCGGCTCGAAGAGCTGGATTGCCCGGTCGACCAGCTGCCGGCCGAGCTCGTCGGCCTCCGCATCGCACACCTTTCGGACTTCCACCTCGGCTTCCCGTCCCGCGGCGGCCACGCTGTGCGCCGAGCGGTCGACTGGGTCGCCGCAGAGAAGCCTGACCTCGTGCTCGTCTCAGGCGACCTGCTCTCCCGTCGGCGCGGGGAGCCGGAGCTGCGAGAGCTTCTGGCGCGCCTTCCCAACTGCTACGTGGTGCTCGGCAACCACGACTTCGCCGAGACGAAGGACCCGTTCGCCGGCCGCTCGCCGGTTGGCGATCTCGAGCCGGCGACGCTGCTCCTCGACGAGGCCGTTTCGGTGGAGCTACGCGGCCGGCGCGTTCAGATCGTCGGCGTCGATCCGCGCACCTACCGGCGAGGGCTGTCCCATCCGGCCCGGCTGGCCGATCCGGAGGCGGCGCTCCGGATCCTCCTCTGCCACTTCCCCAATGTCGTCGACCGGCTGCCGCCTGGCTCGTTCGACCTCGTCGTTTCGGGCCACCTGCACGCGGGCCAGATCACGGTTCCGCTCCCGGGCCGCCGGATTCCGCTCGCGCACCCGCGCTGGCGCTACTTCCACGGCCTCTACCGCCGGGACGGCATGACGCTCCATGTTTCCGCCGGCCTCGGCACGACGTTCGTCCCGTTCCGCGTCCTGGCCCGGCCGGAAGCGACGGAGCTCAGGATCGTACAATCGGCGTAGTGGCCGGCCGGGCGAGCATCTCGAGCGAGGTTCTCGCGCGCTACGCCGCCGACGCCGCGCGGGAGATCGAAGGCGTGCGCGGACTGGTCGCCAGCCAGCTGCACCGCCATCGCGGCGTTCGCGTGAGCGGCGAGGACGGCGCCGTCACGGTCGAGCTGCACCTCGACGTGGACTGGGGGGCGGAGCTGCCGACGCTGGGGCAGGAGGTGCAGCAGCGCGTGCTCGACTACCTCGAGAGGATGGCCGGCTCGCGCCCGGCGGCGGTCAACGTCGTCATCGACGCCGTCGGCCCGGCGCGATGACCACGCGGATCCAAGGGCTGACGAGGCTGACCCTCGAGGAAGCGCCGATCGTCTGCCACAGCTGCGTCTGGTGGCAGTCGAAGACGGGCAGGCGGGCGAACAAGGACCGCTGGATCGAGCGGGCCGAGAGCGACTTCGGACCCTGGGGCTCGGTCTACTACGACGACGACAGGCGGGTGATCGGCTTCATGCAGTACGGACCGGCGCAATTCTTCCCACGCGCGGCGGACGTGCCTGCCGGCCCGCCCTCGGAGGACGCAGTGCTCGTCACGTGCGCGTACCTGGTCGACCGCACGAGCCCGTGGGTGCTGCAGTCGCTATTCCTCGCAGCGATCGGCGAGGCGAGGGACAAGGGCGCGAAGGCGCTCGAGACCTTCGCCTATCGCTACCCGGAGGGCGAGTCGCAGTACGAGCGTTTTCAGGTGCACAAGACGATCTTCCCGCGCGACTTCCTCTCGGACTTCGGCTTCCGGACCGTGCGGACGTCAGGGCCGGTCGAGCTCGTCAGGCTCGAGTTCGGCGGCCTGATCCCCGTCGCCGAGGGGAAGCGCGCGAAGGTGCTCCGGCTCGTGCGTGAGGCCTTTTCGCCGGCGCCGGTGCCGCAGCGGCCGTAGGTTCTAGACCTGGGGCGTTCGCCGCCAGCCGGAGCGGATGCAGGATCCGGCGGCGACGTTGAGGATGATCGGACACTTGATCTCGGCCGCGAGCCCGCGCATGAGCGCCTCGTCGGTCGGATCGGCGACCGCGATCACGAGTCCGCCCTCCGGCGTGAACCTGACCGGCAGCGCCCGCAACGTTTCGCCGAGCGCCCGCGGTACCATCGCGGCCGCGTATCGGTCGACGTCGACGGCCGGCAGGTTCAAGTACGGCACGCCGGCCTGCTCGGCGAGCACGCGCGCGAGATCCTCCTCGAACACGAAGCCGAGCCGAACGAGGGTCTCGCCGAGCAGCTCGCCCTCGGCACGTTCCGCGAGGGCCCTATCGAGCTGCTCTGACGTGACAAAGCCCTTGTCGAGCAGGATCGAGCCGAGCTGGGGGCGGACCTCGCGGTCGAAGAAGGTGTGGTCGAGCCTGGCCGCAGTCATGCCTGGTCTTTAATCGTCCGTCGCGCCGCTTCCTTGAGGGCGCAACGGGTGACGATCTATTTGAGGATCAGGCTGCGACCGCGCGCGCGGCCAGCACGATCTCGGCGATCTGGATCGCGTTCAGGGCGGCGCCCTTGCGCAGGTTGTCGCAGGCGAGGAAGAGCGTCAGCCCGTTCCCGTCCGCTGCCCGATCGGGCCGGATCCGCCCGACCAGCACCTCGTCGGCCCCGGCGGCTTCGCGCGGGTTCGGGAAATCGACCAGGCGAACGCTCGGCGCCTCCGCGAGCAGGCGCTCCGCCTGCTCGGGTGAGAGCGCCTCGACGGTCTCGATCCAGATCGACTCGGCGTGGCCGACCATGACCGGAACGCGTACGCAGGTCGCGCTGATGGGAAGCTCGGGCATTTCCATGATCTTCCGCGACTCGTCGCGGATCTTCGTCTCCTCGTCGAACTCCTCGCCGTCGAACTCCCAGTCGCCCTCGAGGTTCCCCTCGGCGGGGTCCTGGGCACGCAGACGCGCCATGCTCTCGGTGCCGGCACCGGACCTCGCCTGGTAGGTCGACAGCCTGACCCGCGCGATCCCCGCGGCCTCGTGGAGCGGCTTCAGGACGCAGGTCAGCGGGATCGAGGAGCAGTTCGGGTTGGCGACGATCCCGTCGTGCTCGAGCGCACGGTCCCCGTTCACCTCGGGGACGACGAGCGGAACCCCGTCGGCGAGACGGTAGGCGGAGGACTTGTCGATGACGATCGCACCCCCGCGGACGGCGTGGGGGACGAGCTCGCGGCTGCCGGCCGTGCCGATCGCGAAGAGGCAGACGTCGAGGTCGCCCGCGACGAGTGCGTCAGGGGTCGCCTCCTCGACGGTGAGGCCGTCCACTTCCTTGCCTGCCGAGCGATCGCTCGCGAATCCGCGGACGTTCGTGTAGCCGCGCTCGCGCAGCAGCTCGAGCGCGACCCGGCCGACCGCGCCGGTCGCGCCGACGACACCAATTGCTACGCCGCGATCCACGCGGCCATTGTGCCTGCCTTCAACCGCGCTCGTTCCGGACGAGGTCCTCATAGGTGCCCCGTTCGCGGCTGATCCGCCAGGCTCCTTGCTCGAGCACCACCTCCGCGCAGAGCGGTCGGGCGTTGTACGCCGAGGACATGACTCGCCCGTAGGCGCCGGCGAGGCCGATCGCGAGCAGGTCGCCGCGGCGCGGGAGCGGCAGCGTGCGGGCGAGGGCCAGGAAGTCGCTGCTCTCGCAGAGCGGGCCGACTAGGTCAACCGACGCCTGCTCGCGTTTGTGGGGCCCGTTTTCGCCGAGGAGTGAGACCGGGTGCTCGGCGCCGTAGAGAACGGGCCGAAGCAGGTCGTTCATGCCGCCGTCGCAGACGACGATGGTCTTGTCTCCGGGCTGTTTCACGTGCAGGACGCGCGTGACGAAGGTCCCGACCGGGCCGACCAGGTGCCGGCCCGGCTCGAGGATCAGCGTCGCATCGAGCTGGTGAGCGATCTCCGCGAGCGCTCGCGCGTAAGCGCGGAAGTCCGGTGGCGGGCCGCCGTCGTAGGGAATGCCCAGACCGCCGCCGGCGTCGAAGTCACGGAGCCGGACCCCGGCTTGCGTCAGCTCGCGCCAGAGCTCGGCCGCGCGTCCGGCCGCGACGAGCACGGGCTCGGCGTCGAGGAGCTGAGAGCCCACGTGAAACGAGATCCCGACCGGCTCCAGCGCGTCGTCCGCAGCGGCTCGGCGAAGCGCCTCCGCCGCCTGGTCGCGCTCGAGCCCGAACTTGCTGCCAGCACGGCCCGTGGCGAGGTAGTCGTGGCCGCCGCCTTCGACGCCGGGGTTCAGCCGGACGGAAACTGGCGCCGTCCGGCCGAGCGTGCGTGCCGCGGCGGCGATGTCTTCGAGCTCCTCGATCGTCTCGACGTTGAGGGAGCGGATGCCCGCGTCGACGGCCGCGCGAATCTCGTCCTCGCGCTTCCCGACGCCCGAGAACGCGATCTTGCCCGGAGCGATGCCGGCCTTCCGAGCCTTGGCGAGCTCTCCGCCGGAGACGACGTCGGCGCCGAGCTCCTCGGCCGCGACGACCTCGAGCAGTGCGAGCGCGTCGTTGGCCTTGACCGCGTAGCAGGTCAGGTGCGGGGCGTTTCCGAGCTCCGCCTCGAAGGCGCGGATTCGCTCGCGGAATGCATCGAGGTCGTACGCGTAGAACGGCGTCCCGACCTCGGCCGCGATTTCGGCAAGGTCGCTCAGGGCTCGACGTGTTCGCGCTCGGCGCCGGCCGCGGCGAGGTCGAACGCCTCGTGGAGCGCGAGCACCGTCCGCTCGGCGTCGTCACGGTCGACGAAGAAGGAGATCTTGATCGGCGAGGTGACGATGAAGCGCGGGTCGGCGCCGATCTCCCGCAGGGTCGCGAAGGTTCGGGCGGCGACCCCGGGGTGGCTCTTCATCCCGGCGCCGATCAGGCTGATCTTGGCGAGCCCTTCGATCCGCTCGCGCACGGCGCCGGCGCTGTCGAGGGCCGCCGCGGCGTCGCGCTCGTCGGCGAGCGGCGCCGAGAAGACGATCTCGTCGCCGGTCTGGATGATCGTGTCGACGTTGACGCCCGCCTCGGCGAGCGCGTCGAACAGGTCGGCGCGATCGACCGAGCGAACGCGGTAGACGGCCTCGTCGAAGGTGTGGGCGACGCCGGAGATGATCGCTTTCTCGAGCATCCGTTCGTCTTCTTCGGTGACCCAGGTGCCGTCGTCGTTGCTGAACGTCGAGCGGACGTGCAGTTTGACGCCGTAGTTTCGGGCGACCTCGACCGAGCGTAGCTGAAGAACTTTCGCGCCAGAAGCCGAGAGCTCGAGCATTTCGTCATACGTGACGGCGTGCAGCTTGCGCGCCCCCGCCACGATTCGGGGGTCGGCCGTAAAGACGCCGGCCACGTCGGTGTAGATCTCGCAGTGGTTCGCACCGAGCGCCGCGGCAAGGGCGACGGCGGTCGTGTCGGAGCCTCCGCGGCCGAGCGTGGTGACCTCCTGCGCCGTCGATACGCCCTGGAAGCCGGCGACGAGCACGACCTTCTCCCCGTCCAGCGCCTCGTGGATGCGGCGGGCCCGGACGTCGACGATCTTCGCCTTGCCGTGCGCGGTGTCGGTGACGATCCCGGCCTGACTGCCGGTGAGCGAGATCGCCTCGTGGCCGAGATCGTGGATCGCCATCGCGGCGAGGGCGCACGAGATCCGCTCGCCGACCGAGATCAGCATGTCCAGCTCGCGTGGCTCGGGGGTCGGCGAGATCTCGTACGCAAGCCGGACGAGGTCGTCAGTGGTGTCGCCCATCGCCGACAGGACGGCGACGACGCGAATTCCTTCTGAGCGCGCGGCCACGATGCGGGTTGCGACATCCTTGAGCTTCTGCGGGTCGCCGACCGAGGTGCCGCCGAACTTCATGACCACCGTGCCGGCGCGGGCGCTCGCCTCGCCCGCGACTGCGGGAACGGCCTCGAAGTCGGTCGTCGCCACGGGATGAAGTCTAGGCGGCGCCTTTGGCTTTTCGGGACGGCTCCTGTGGACGAAAAGTCACTCTTGTG
>Ga0111539_10005976_pt1 | contig 15724 bp, 11 predicted proteins | sample RhiMethybrSRZTD1_FD_79667 | JGI IMG/M metagenome (GOLD analysis project Ga0111539, IMG submission 79667) | Populus rhizosphere microbial communities from Tennessee, USA - Rhizosphere MetaG P. TD hybrid SRZTD1 (version 2) (version 2) | ecosystem: Host-associated > Plants > Roots > Rhizosphere >... | reverse complement strand
TCAACGCCGACGGCAAACTCGACGTACTGACCGCCAATCTCGGGCAGGCCGGCACCAACGGCACGATCTCCATTCTGCTCGGCGATGGCACGGGTGCCTTCGGGGCATATTCCACCGTGCCAATCCTGGTGCCAACGAATCAGCCTGATGCGCGACTCCTGGCTGTCAAAGCAGCCGATTTCGATGGCGACGGCGACGCAGACCTGGTGGCAGGCTTTGCAGATTCGAGGGTCGCGTTCTTTCGCGGCAATGGCGCCGGTTCCTTCCAGCCTGCCGCCAATTATTCCAACGGTTTCCCCGCCTTTCTCTTCGCCACACGCCAATTCGCCGCGGGTGATTTCGATCAGGATGGCGACATCGATCTCGCCGGCGTCAACTTTTTTGGCGAAGTGGGCATTCTGGAAAACGACGGCAACCTGATGTCTCAAATGATTCTCTCTCCCTTGCGTTACAGCGCGCCCGAATTGGAGAATCATCTTTGGTACCGCGGCCGTGAGATTCGGCTCGAAGATGTGGATGACGATGATGATCCCGATCTTGTTGTCGGCCTCGACGCTGGTGTCGCCATTTACTACGGCAGCGAAGGCGTTACGTTTGAACGCGGTGAGTTCCAGAGCGGACCCGGAGTTCCCGTGCAGAATACCCTGCCCGATGCCGACTTCTCCGTCAGCGGTTTTGCCTTTGGCGATTTCGATACCGATGGCGACAGCGATCTCGCGGTCTCGTGTTTTGCCGATGGCTGTTTGACCATCCTCACTCGCACGGTGGACTCCGCTCTGTTTCGTCAATCTCTGAAAGTCCGCGTTCCGTCCGGCGAATTCGTTGCGGCCGGCGATATCGACGGAGACGGCAAAGCGGACCTGGCGGGCTCCGGACGCACCGCGCTTTGGGTCGCCCTGAGCGGGCATTCACCGGAGGTCCGGCCCAGCGAGCCGCTGTACTTTAATCGTCCTCGCCTGGCTCACCCCGTTATCAATGAAGTCATGTCGTCGAACCAAAGGACTTTGGTTGGCTCGGCGGGCGATCGCTATCCCGACTGGGTCGAACTTTACAACCCGCTAACGGTCATTGTGGATCTGAGCGGCTGGAAATTGGAATTGCTCAAGCCCGACGGCGAACTCGAATCATTCACATTCCCTGCGGGGACAACCCTGGCGCCCCGCGAGAGAAAGGTTGTTCTTTGTGCCAACAATCCTGGCCCGGAATTGCTGGCTACGGAATACCGCCTGCCCGATGGCGGCGGCACATTGCGTTTGCGCGCAGGCGCGGGCGCTCTGATTGACCAGGTAATTTATCCTGCGCAGAAGGCCGATGTGGCCTACGCCCGTTACGCCGACGGCGCGATTGCGTTCAATTCCACCAGCATGGCCACGCCGGGCTCCTACAATGTTTACACCGGCCCCATTCCGCCAAATCTCAAATTCCGCGGCTTTGATCCGGCCAACTTCACCGCCAATGTTCCTATCCAGCTCTTCGCCGAAGCGGACGATGATACTGCGATCGTCGGTGTCAGTCTCTCCTGGAGGCGCATCGATATTCTCAATGACCACTGGCACCGGGTTCTGTTTTTTGATGATGGCAGGCATGGCGATGGTGCGTCCACCGACGGCCTCTTCTCGGGTGTCCTCGAACCAGGGCTCCCGGACGGCGCCGCCATCCAGTTCTATCTGGAGGCCACCGATGCGAATAACAAAACGACCTACCTGCCTGAATCGCCGGCCGAAGCGGAGGATTCCGGCGGCAACGAACTTTATGCCCTCGCTTTCGGGCAAAGCCGGTCCCCTCTTGAGATCACCGAGGTTGTTTCCGAGAATGCGAATGCCTATCAGGACGAACGCATGGGCACGCCGGATTACGTCGAAATTGCCAATGTCTCGGGCGAGCCGGTCCTTCTCGACGACTACGCTCTCATCGATCGATCGTTCAACCCCGACAATCGCTTTCACTTCCCGCCGGGAACCACTCTCCTGCCCGGCCGAACGATTCTCGTCCTGTGTGACGACAACCCCGACCAGGGCCCGTTTCACACGAAGTTCAGGCTCGATAACGATGGTGACAGAATCTATCTCCAGCAGCGGGCCGCCGCCGGCGCCTACGTGACGGTCGACGCCGTGGAAATCCCGGCCCTCGAAGCGGACCGCGCCTACAGCCGCATGGGCGCGCGCGGCCTTTGGGAAATCGTTGCGGCCACTCCCAAACGGGCGAATATTTCCGACCGAAGAAATCGCTTCCGGATACGCGCCACTCCAGCCGGCCGCGAATCGGTTCTCGTATTCCCGGTGAGAACCGATGCGCCTTACACCATTCAATCAAGCCCCTCGCCCGAGGGCCCATGGACGACCGTCGCCACCGGCATAGGCACCGAAGTCGTCGGCACTCACATCGCTCCACTTCAGTCGGACGACCGCGTCCGCTTTTTCCGCACCTTCTCGAACTGACGACTCGTCACTAAATATCGCGAGGAGTTTCGGTTAACCGAGTTTTGGATCCTCATTTTCACCGAGAGACTGCGTCTCCGCAGCCCTAGGGAGAGGGAGGTTACTGCTCTTGGCGTACGCGAAAAAACCGTTGGCCGGAGGCGGCGTTGGTGTCGATGTATTCGACGGCGCCTGGGATTGAGTTGGTGGCGATGGGTGTCCAGACTGCGAGGTTCGTCGAGGCTTCGGTGACGTAAGTTTCACCGGCGTTGCCGTGGAACGTTAGGCGGACGCGTCCGCCGGACAGAAGGTTTGCGCGCAGGAATGGGCCGGCGACGGTGTTGGTTGTGCAGTTCGGGTAAAGGAGCACCTGGTTGGTGGCGGACAGTCCGAGCGGGTCGGTCACAGTGAGAACAACTCGATAATAATACGTGGGGCCATCGCAGCCGGTCGGTGAGATGTAGGTCGTGGTCGTGCAGTTGGTGTCGACGGGTTCGGGATGTTGGTGGTCGTCGTGGTGGAGAATAGTTTGCCAGGCGCAGCGCAAGTCGTTGGCGGCGTGTTCGGTATCGGCGATGTTTGCGGTGCAGGCGTAGATCGTTCCGTTGGAAATGGAATAGAGCGTGCCGTCAATGGGACTGGTGATGGTGACGCGCGGGGGCGTGTTGTTGGCGAAAATGGTGAGTCGGTTCGTCGCGCTGAGGCCTGTGGCGTCGGTGACGACGAGGGTCACGATGTAATTCGTGGGCACGCCCGCGGGCGCGTCGAAGGTGTGGGCGGGCTGGGCGTTGGTGGCGTCGGGCGAGCCGTCGCCAAAGGTCCATTGGTATCGCAAGGGCTGGCCGTCGGGGTCATGAGAGCCGACGCTGCTGAATTGGACGGGCAGGGGCGCCGCGCCGAAGGATCGATCGGCCGCAGCGAGGGCGACCGGCGGTTCGTTCGTGCCTGTGGAGTAGCGAATTCGGCGGATCTCCGCAGTCCATGCGATGTAATAGAGATGGCCTGAGACCGGTTCGACGGCGATCGCGACGACGCCGCCGGCGTTGGTGCTGGCCAGATTCTGGACGGCGGTGGGGCGGTTGTTAGTAGTGAAGACGAAGCTCTTGATCCATTCGCCGACGTAATCGCCGTGGAAGTAGGTATTGCGGAACTCCGGCGGGAAGCTCGTGTTGGTGTACCACGCGCCGCCGGTGGAACTTTCTCCCGAAAACATCGATCCGGAAACGGGCGAGCCGGGCGCGCCGATTTGGATGACGGCGGCGTTGTTGTTCGAGTAAACGCCGGTGCGGGCGGTGGCTGCGGCGTGTCGCCAGTCGATCTCCGGCCGGCGGTGGACGAAACGCGGGATGGTGGCGGGGACCTGGAGGCTGGCATTGCACGGGTTGGTCCACGAGGGCGTGTTCAAAGTGTCCTGCACGAGCAACTGGCGAAAGAGAAAGTATTGTTGCGTGCAGCCGCCGGTGCCGTTGAGCGGGTTCGGCGCGTCGCGGTTGGCGGCGTTCGCGGCCATGTAGGAGCTCTGGGCTTGAAGGCCTTCAAAGAGGGGCCAGCCGAAGTTCTGGCCGGGGCGATCGCACACGTTCAACTCTTCCCAGGTGCGCCAGCCGACATCGCCGATATAGAGGACGCCGGGGCTGGCATCGGCCGGGTCCGCGCTGCCGGAGCCGGGGCGCAGGGCCATGCGAAAGGGATTGCGGAGGCCCAGGGCCCACAGGCGGGAGCGGGGCGCGCGTGGATTTGCGGGATCGTACCAGGGATTGCCCGGCACGCCGTCGCCGGTCTCGGGGTCGAGGCGAAGGATTTTGCCGTTGAGGCAATCGACGAGTTGAGCGCGGAAGGCGCCGACGTTTTCCTTGGGGCGAATGATTCGTTCGTCGAGGGCGGTCTGCCAGTAGGTCTCGGTGGCGCTGCCGGCATCGGTGGTGGAGTAGCTTCCGCCGTCGCCGCAGGAGGCGAGCAGCGTGCCGTCGGTGCCGAAGAGCAGGGTGCCGGTGCCGTGGGACTCGTGCGTAAGGGGAATTCCATTGGTGATGCTTTCGCCGAGGAGGATGCGGCGCGAAGCGGGATCGACCGAACGGCGGCCATCGGAAGCTCGCGCGGTGTAACGGGTGATGCGGCCAATGGAGGCATTGAAATACTGGTTGCTCGAGGCGCTGTAATTCGTGGTGCCGAAATAGAGCAGATGATGGCGGTCAACGACATACATCACGTAAACGTGGCCGTTGGTTTGGAAACCGGGGTGCAACGCGAAGCCGAGCATGCCGAGGTCGCGCCAGCCGCCGACTTCTTCGGCGATGTCGAGAAATGGAGTGGAGGATTTAACGCCGTTCTCCATGGTCCAGACGCGGCCGCCGCGTTCCCACACGAACATGCGGCCATCCGGCGCGAAGGTGAGACCGACGGCTTCGTTCCAGGACCCGCCGACGGCTTCCTCGACGAAGCCGGGGGCCAAAGCGGCGCCATGACTGGCGACGATGCCGCCCAGCAGAACCGAGAACAGAAGCGATTTCATGCGTTTGGCTCAGAACCCCCGGGACACACGATCTGCGCTGCGCCAGGAGGTTGAACTGTCAGATATACTACACGCGGAAGGAATTCTCTATAATTACGCGCGTGGATGGGCGGCATCGTACGCCTTTTTGAGGCGGTCGGTTGTTACGTGGGTGTAAACTTGCGTGGTGACGAGGTGCGCGTGACCGAGGAGTTCCTGGACGCTGCGCAAATCGGCGCCGGCATCGAGCATATGCGTGGCGTAGCTGTGACGGAGTTTGTGGGGCGTGAGCTTGGGATCGAGGCCGCACGAGCCGAGATAGCGCTTCAGGCGCAACTGCACGAGGCGCGGGTACATCGCCGTCATCTTGCGGGTTTCGGCAAAGAAAACCGGCGAATCAGCGGCGGGAAGCACGGGCAGCTTGCTCCAGTAATTTTGAATCGCGGCGAGTGCCTTGCGACCGATGGGCACCATGCGCTCTTTCTTGCCTTTGCCGCGCACGCGCACGAGTTCCTCCGTCCAGTTGATGTCCTGCCCGAGAAGGCCGCAGAGTTCGCTCACGCGCAAACCGCAGGAATAGATGGTCTCGAGGATTGCGACATCGCGCAGAAAGGGCGGTTCGTCGGCCTCATCTGCCCTGGCGAGGCGAGCGACGCCGAGTTCCTTGAGCGGCGCGTCGAGCAGGTCGTTCATTTGCTGAACGGTGAGGAACTGCGGCAGGCGGCGCGGCTGCTTCGGCATGGCAATGTTTTTGATGGGCGAAGCATCGAGTTTGCCGCGGCGCACGAGAAACTTGTAGAAGGAGCGCAAGGCGCTGAAGCGGAGTTGAATGGCGGCGCGGCTGATGTTGTTGCGGCCGAGAAAACGGAGGTAGGCGCGGAAATCGTCGCGCCCGAGTTTCAGCCAAGGCGGGGGAGCGCCGCGCTCTTTGGCGTGCCATTGGTGGACTTCGAAAAGCGCCTGGCGGTAATTGCGAAGGGTGTATTGCGAGGCGGCGCGTTCGGTGGAGAGATGGGCCAGAAAGCCGGTGATCAGCGAATCACGAATCTCGGTTTGTTCGCACGCTTCCTTTGCCACAGTTTGAGTGTATGAAACGATGGCGGCAAGTCGAGCCCCGAGGGGCGGGTGCGAGGCGCAAATGTCGCGTATCAAATCAGTACTACAAACGCAACGGTCGGTTGACAGGCACCCGAGGGCTGAAGATTGCCGATGACAAACGGCGCGACAGGGAGTATTCGTGGGCCGTAAACAAAGGAAGAAATATGTTAAAAGCTGTCATCACTATCGCGGTGCTTGCCCTGGCTTCAACTTCGATTGCGGCGGAGTCGCCGGCGCTGGCGAAGTTGCAAGGGACGTGGAGCGGGAAACGAACGAGCAGCGAAGGCCAGGAGACAACGACGACGCTTGAAATCAAGGGGGAGAAACTGATGGTCCAGTTATTCAACGCTGACAAAGAGCTGCGGTTCATCGCCAAAGGCGACGTGAAAGCGGAGATGCAGGGGCCGTTCCAGGTGATGAAGATCACGAACATCGAGGCCGGCCGGTCAGCCAGCGAACTGGAACGGGTGAACGACGAACGGTCGAACGTGTACGCTTTGAGGGATGACACGCTGACGCTGGCGTCCAACTTCGACAAGGAGCGTGAAAACGAGAAGCCGCGGGTCGAGGTCTTCCAGCGCGTTCAAACGAAAGCAGCCGCCGCCACACTGTCGGATGCAGCGAAGCTTGCGGGGAAGTGGAAGATGATGACAAAGCTCGGTGACGACGAGCGGGATTACGAAATAAATCTCGCAGAGTCCGACGGCAAGTTGTCGGGAACTTTGGTGAGTCCGCGCAGCGGCGAGTACAAATTCAAGACGATCACGTTTGCCGACGGAAAGCTGAGCATGGAACTGCCGCGAACGATTGAAGGAAACGAAGTGACCTTCCTCTATACCGGCAAACTCAAGGATGGCGAGTTGAGCGGCGACCTGGCAGTCAAAGAGTTCGAGGACTTCAAAGGCAGTTGGACCGCCAAAAAGTAAACGCTAGTTGGTGTCGGCCGGTGTTGGCTTTTCCTTTTCGGCTTCGGCGGGCGACCTAATTGGCCAGCGCGCGGATTCGGTGCGCGCCGTTTTGAGGTAATTCTCAATTTTGGCGATCACGTCGGGATGCTTTTCGGCGACGTCGACGGCCTCGCTTAAGTCGGTCTTCAGGTTGTAAAGCTCCAGCGGTTTGTCGGGCGCGAGGCGCACGGCTTTCCAGTCACCCGTGCGCACGGCTTGCTTCGTCCCTTTCTCGTGAAATTCCCAATAGAGAAATTCATGCTGATTGGTTTGCTTTTGGCCGAGCAAGGTGGGCAGCAGGGAAATGCCGTCGATATTTTCCGGCGGCTCGACTCCGGCGATCGCCGCCGCCGTCGGTAGAAAATCCCAAAAGGTAAAGATTTGGTCGGTCACGGTTCCCGGTTTGATGATGCCGGGCCACCACACGATCATGGGCACGCGAATGCCGCCTTCGTACATATCGCGCTTGATGCCGCGCAGGCGGCCGGAGCTGTTGAAGAATTTCGGATCGACGCCGCCTTCTTTGTGCGGGCCGTTGTCGCTGGTGAAAAACACGATTGTGTTCGTTTCAATGCGGAGCGTTTTGAGATAGGCCATCAACGCGCCGACCGAGTCGTCAAGTCGCGTGATCATCCCTGCCTTGTTCTTTTCGGGTTGCGGCCAGTCTTCGCTGGAGTAGGGCTTGTCGTTCGGCACTTCCATGCCGTTGCCGGTTTTTTTGCCGAGCTCGTTGTGGGCGTGCGGGATGGTGTATGGCAGGTAGGCGAAGAAGCTGAAGTATTTGTTGATGCGGATGTAATTGCTGGTGGCCATCCAGAACATGTCGTGCGCATAGAGGCCGCGGTTGCCGGACATGTTCGGAGTAATGGGTGTCGGCTCGTCGTCTTTGTTGTGCAACGTGGAGCTGCGGAATAGTTGCGTCGGGTAGTAATCGTGCGCGTGGGTTTGGCTCAAATAGCCGAACCATTCTTCGAATCCCTGGCGGCCCGGAGTGCCGGTCGTGCCCTGGAGGCCCATGCCCCATTTGCCGAAGACGCCGGTCTTGAAGCCGGCCTGCTTCAGAACTTCGGCGACGGTCACGTCTTCCGGCCGGAGCGGATACGCCTGGTTGCCGCGAATACGCGTGTGACCGGTGTGCTGGCCCGTCATGAGAGAGGAGCGCGATGGAGCGCAGACGGTCGTGCCCGCGTAACATTGCGTGAAACGCATCCCTTCGGCGGCCATGCGGTCGATGTTCGGCGTCTTGATCTTCTTTTGGCCGTAGCAGCCGAGGTCGCCGTAGCCGAGGTCGTCAGCAAGAATAAAAATGATGTTGGGCCTGCCTTCCGCCCGCTGCTTTTCACGCAACGACTCAAAGCGACGCGGTGGAGCGGGTTCTTGATTTGCGGCCATGGCGAGAATAGGCCCTTTTCTGGGGTGATTGGCAGAACTAAAGGAGAGGATTGCGAAACCCGCGCCGACCAACAACACCAGAGCTACCCAAAGGTGTGGGTTTTGAATTTTCTTCAGCCGCATAGGGTCGTATATTGTGGCAAGTCGAGCCGTAAGCCGTCCATTCTTAAAACAAGAGAAAATATGATGCGAACCGTTTTAGCCGTGGCGTTATTGTCGGTGCTGGCGCTCGGGTGCGAGCGTCCACAGGTGGTCGTGCAGGCGGCCGATACGAAATCGACGACGCCCCCCTCAACTTCAACCACGACCAATGCCATGACAGCCAAAGTAGTGAAATCCGATGAGGAATGGAAAAAGCAGCTCACGCCCGAACAGTATAAGATCACGCGGAAGAAGGGGACGGAGCGCGCGTTCACGGGGCCGAATTGGAACAACAAGGAAAAGGGGATTTACAAGTGCGTGTGCTGCGGGCAGGAGCTTTTTAGTTCCGACCAGAAGTTTGATTCGGGCACGGGCTGGCCGAGCTACTGGCAACCGATCACGCCGAAGGCAGTCGCGAGTGAGGAGGACAACACGTTTTTCATGAAGCGCACGGAGGTGGTGTGCAGCCGGTGTGATGCGCACCTGGGACATGTTTTCGAAGACGGGCCGAAGCCTACGGGCCTGCGCTACTGCATCAACGGGCACGCGATGACGTTCGAGAAGAAGAAGGAGTAGGGGAGATTTACGCCTTCTTGAACAAAAAGGCGGAGTCGAGTTTGCGGCTTTGCTTCTCGCCGGTATTCACGGTGAACGTGGCGCCACTCCAGAGCGATGCGCTGCCGTATTGGCCTTTTTTGTTGATGGCGTAAAACCGTACGTCAAAGTTTGGGCGTCCCTGGTCGTCGAGCAGGCGGCGCATTTTGGTTTGCTTCACAATGCGTTCGCAGGCGGCGAGACATGCCGCTTCGGGCGATTTGCCGTCGCGCATGAACTCGACCACCATCACGCTGCTGCAGGCCAGCAGATTGGCTTCGCCTCGCCCGGTTGACCCCGCGGCGCCAACTTCGTTGTCGACCCACAAGCCCGCGCCAAGGATCGGCGAGTCGCCGACGCGTCCGGGAATTTTGAACGCGAGACCGCTCGTCGTCGTACATCCCGAGATGTTTCCTTTTGCGTCCACCGCGTTGCAATTGATGGTGCCGTAGTGGCGTTTGTAGGCCTGGAAAGCGCGGCTGATGTTCGGCGTGTTGACGTCGTGCGGAGGCAGCCAATCATCTTTGTCGCTGAGATTTTCTTTCCACTTCAGCCACTCTTCGCGCGCTTCATCGGTGAGCAGGTTCTCCTCCTTGAACCCGTGTGCCCTGGCAAAACGCAGGGCGCCCGCGCCGACGATCAGCACATGGTCTGTGCGCTCCATGACGAGCCGCGCCACGCGCGAAGGGTTTTTGATTTTCTGCAATGCCGCGACCGCGCCGCCGCGGCCAGTCGGGCCGTGCATCACCGATGCGTCGAGTTCCACGACGCCATCTTCGTTCGGCAACCCGCCGTAGCCGACGCTGTTCTCCTTTGGATCGTCCTCGACAAGAACCACGCCTTCGACGACCGCATCGAGCGCGTCTTTGCCTTCGTTGATCAGTTCCATTGCGCGCGCGGTCGCTTCCAGGCCGTTACCGCTTGCGATGACGACTGGCTTGAAGTCGCCGCCAGCGGGTTGCGCAAAGGCGCGCGTTGCGGCGAGTGTCGCGCCGACCGCGGTTGCCGATTTAATAAATTTTCTGCGTCCCATGGCTGTCATAGTAAGCACTTATTCTAAATACGGAATCGTCAGCGGCCCCTGCGGCAAGACCGCCACCTGGGCATCGCCTCCGCGGCGAGAGAGTTCCTCTTTCACCGCCGCTTCGATGTCGTGGCAGGGCGTGAGATGCGCCGCGCGGATTACATCATCGGGGAGGGAACTGTAAACGAGCACCCTGGCTCTGCGTTGCACGAGCGCTTGAATCTGCGCCTGCCATTGCTCAGGCCGCACGAAACCGGGAGTCGCGAGCATCGCCAGAATTTCCTCGGGGCTCGTGGCGCTGCGCAACAGCTTGTCCAGCGGGCTGCCCGACGGCACGCCTTCGCGGCATTCGCAGGCAAGGATCAGCGTCCCGCCCGGTTTGATGATGCGCGCGCCGGCGCTCATGCCCTTCACGCCCTGATACAAATTGAGGTCGAGCGGGTAACCGCTGTTGGTCGTTACGATGACGTCGAACGGCGCGCTCACACGTTGCATGGCCGAGCGCCGCACGAATTCGATGCCGACTTTATGCGCTTCAATGATGTCGCCGGCGAAGACCGCAGTGATCTGGCGTTGCTCATTGAGAGTGACGTTGAGCATGAAGCTTGGGCCCACGCGCAGCGCGACGTCGCGCAGTTCTTCCCAGAGCGGATTTCCAGTCGTCACGCCGAAGGTCGCGTTGGGATCGCCGATGTTGCGCGCGCCGTGATTGCTCATCACGGTTTCCAACGCCGCCGTGCCAGGGCAAATGCCTTTGATGCCGCCGCTGAACCCGGCGAAAAAATGCGGCTCGATGAACCCGGTAATGATGCGGACATCCACTTCCACGACATGACGATTGATCAAGGCCGGGGTGCCGTCGTGCATGGCGCCAAGTTGCACGTGCGCAGAACGATTTTCCGGCTCGTGGTTCAGCACGCGGTAGTTGGCGACCACTTCCGGAGTCAACAACTTCTCCAACTCGGCGCGCGTGTTCGGCCGATGCGTGCCGAGCTGATTGAGCAACGTGATGTTCTCGCGCGGAACGTGTGACAAGTGATCGAGCAGCCACGGGATGATGCGCTCGTTTGGAGTCGCGCGCGTGATGTCACTGAAGCTGATGCAGACACGATCCGTTTTCCTGATCGATTCGCGCAACGGCGGGGCGCCGATCGGCTTGTCCAGGGCGCGTATGACCGCTTCCCGTTCATTGGGCAGGCCGGGAGTATGCGACGGTGCGATGACGGTCGTGCGCCCTTTGGGAAATTCCACCGGCAAATAGCCCTGACCGTACGCAAGATCGACTCTCATGAATCAGCCCCATCGTCTTGCTCCGGCCCGCCGTTGCCAAGGATTTTCAGATTGCCGTGTATGCTTTCACCCCATTGTTTGGTGCCTGCGCCGTTCTCACGCTGAACATAGTGTCTCTAAACCCATGAAACGACTGGTGGCGACAATTACGGTGATCGGCCGCGACAAGACGGGCGTGATTGCGCGGGTGACGAATTACCTTTTCGAGCAGAAGGCTAACATCGAGGCGCTCGAGGAGCAGGTGACGCGCGGCCAGTTCAGCATGGTGCTCCAGGCGTCGTGGGCGGCGGCGGACTTCAACGTGGAGCGTCTCCGCGCCGGTTTGAACCGCCTGGCGAAATCGCTCGATATGGAGATTACGTGCCGGTTGGTGGAACCGCATCGCCGGCAACGCATGGCTATCATGGTGACGCGCGAGAGCCATTGCCTGGAGGCGCTTGTCTCGCGAGCGCGCGCACGCCGGCTCAATGCCGAGCCGGTTTTGGTGCTCGCCAACCGCCGGGACCTGGAGCCGATCGCCCGCCGGCATGGCATTCCGTTCGTCGGCCTCAATTGGGAAGACCGTGACCGCGCTGAACACGAAGCTCTCCGCGTCCTTGAGGCGCATGAGATTGATTTCATCGTGCTCGCGCGGTTCATGAAAATTCTCTCGCCGAACGTCGTGTGGCGTTACAAGAACAAGATCATCAATATCCATCCGTCCCTGCTGCCGAGTTTTCCGGGAGCGCAGGCTTACCGGCAGGCCTGGGAGCGCGGTGTGAAGATCATCGGTGTCACGGCGCACTTCGTCACTATGCACCTCGACGAAGGACCGATCATCGCGCAAGGCAGCCTGAGCGTCCGCGCGAACACACGCCTCATCGACATCATCAAGGCCGGCCGCAAACTCGAAGCCAAAATCCTCGTGCGCGCCGTCACCCTCTTCCTCACTAAGCGCCTCGACGTTCAATGGGGCGTGGTGAAGGAGATTTAGTCGGGCGGCTGGAGAAGCGGGTCACCAAGCCGTGAGGATTAGCCCTGGGCACCGATGACGCGGTTGCGTTCCACGAGCAAGCGCTTGGAGCTGGCGGAGCCGTCGACGGCGGTGGTTTTGGGGACGGCACGCTTGTAGACGACCGTGTTGGAAAGCTTCTTTAGCTTTTTGGCGCCGAGTTTCTTTTGGAGGGCGGTCAACGATGGACTTGCAGCATCGACCTTCGGGCGCGCTTTGGGCTTGGACTTGACCGAATCGATTACGGCAAATTTGTGATAGCTCGTCTTCATGGTTGAGCGCTGCCTTTCACTTACGAAGGTAAGCCATTTTTCTTCCCATTACCAGCCGAAACCCAGACAGGTAAACTGGTGATACAATTTGAACTCCACCGCCACGTCGGCGACAGACGCGTTTCCGTTGGAAGTGCGGTGGGGGATATTCTTCAGATACGCCTGGCGCGCGACGAAGAGCGCCTCAGCGGGACGCCGGCCTTCGGCGATCGCCGCCCAAAAGAGATTGTGCAGAGGTTTTCCGTAATAGTTGAATGGCTTTTCGAGAGGCGAATAGTGCGCGCCGGTGCAGCCGACAAAAGCTGATGCCCCACGCATCAGGCACGTGAGTGCAATTGACGACTGGATCGCGCGCGAGGGCGGAGGATCACCACTGACGACGCGCGAGGCGGGTTCTCGCCCGATCAAAGCGCCCCAGCAGCAGCCCGCGAACACCACCCCGCCAATGTTGGATTCGAAGGAGGCACGGTTGACGGCCTCGGGATATGACCCATCTTCCTCGCCCCAAAATCGCTCTGCATCAAAATCGCTTCCGTGGAGCATGAAATACAGGTGGGACTGGCCGAGATCATTCGTGGTGAGATCATCTGGTCTGGTTGCGGCTGAAGTGACCCCGCGCGTCGTCGTGCCTGGGGCGGCGGCAAATACCCCGTCGGCGAACGACCGGTTGATATTGCGGAACATGAATTTCCGCGACGCCGGCGGTAGCGCGGCAAGGCAACGCGCGATCAATTCTTCCGAGTGCGCGTCGGGAATCCGGCTCACGGGCAATTCCGGTGTTTCATCCTCATCTATGGAGGCATACGGCAGGTCGCTCCATACCAGGAAATTGTCCGGGTCATCTTCGCTGCCGGCGAGCGCTTCGCGAATTTCGCGCGGAAGACAATCAAAGCGCGCCGGCGCTACCACGTCGTAATCGCCCAGCAGCACGACCCCGCGAAAGGTATTGGCGTTGAAATGCGGCTTGAGCGTCCTTGCCAGAGCTGCCCCAGAAAATGGATACGGTACCTCGGTCACACACTCGCCGCCTGCGCTCGTGATTTTTTCTAATAGAGAATCGACGAATCCGCCGTCGAGCTTCGACGCCAGCCGCGCGCGATTGGTTATCACCAAAAGGCGGCTAAAATCCGGGAAGCGATCCGGGAGCGCTAAAGTTTTTTTTTAAGCTGCTCGCCCCCGCCTGAAATCTCCACCGCGATGGTCACCTTCGAAGGGCTGTTCGGGATCTCAGCGATCACCCGCACAATGTCTCCCGATGTTCGTTTCACGCTCACTTGCGGCTCCTTTGTCTTCGTGAGTCCCACGTCATGCCCTTCGTTCGGCGTGAAATCATTGGGCGTTCCTTTGAAACTGGTCTCCAACTGCCCGTTCTTCATTTCCAAAACAATTAACCCGTTCCGGTCCGTGCGCAGGAACGTGTGACCGGCCGAGAATTCCTCCAGCATGTCGAGCGTCTTTTTCTCCGGATGATCCTCGTCGATGCGCCCACCGGAGTGCACAAGGATTTCTGCGGGCAGCACGTCGTTGTGTAGGGCCTTGTCCCATCCGTTGTAACTGGTGTGATGCGCAATCTTGATCGCTTTGTAAGGCCCTTTGGACTTTACCTTCTGCACGAGCTTCTTCATTTCGGCTTCAAGGCCGGTCATCTCGGGGTCCGCGAATTGCATGTCGCCCGGCAGCAGCACCTTGTCGTTCCCCAGCTTCACTGTCATCACAATGCTAAGATCGTTAATTGCACCTTTGACCTTGGCCGCATCCAGCGCGTCGAACGAATCCTCGAGTATTGTTCTGACTGCGTCTGCAGTGGAGATCGTGGCGTCCTGCCCCAGGGTAGTTCGCAGTACCTCGACGGCGTCCTGGTGCGCTTTGGTGAGGGCGTTACTGCAAATTGTTAAATGTTTCTTGGTCGGGCCGAGAATCTCCACGCCTTTCCCCTTCAACAAATCCGTGACCGGTTTCTGCGGATCAGTTCGATAGCGCACCACCTTCGTGTTGGCGTTCTTCAAGGCCTCAATCATGTCGCGGTAACGCTTCTCCAGCGTCACTCCTGCGTCCACCGCGGCCTCGAAGTTGGGGCTGTCTGGGGGCGGCAATTCCTCGCCCAACAAATCCAGCACGGTGCGCGCGCGTGCGTCCAATTCCAACGTGTCCTGGCCGCCCGGTTTGCCCCAGCGATTGTCCGGATCGGACACGAGGGCAACCTTCGCCTTGAGCTTTTTGTTTTTCACCATCTCAGGCAGACATCCAATATGGTCGTTGTGCGAGTGCGTCACTACTAAAAGATCGACCTCGAAGGGTTCAGGAGTGAGCTTTTTGAGTTGATTGCGGATCTTTGCGCCCCCTTCGAAATCGCCAGGGTGTCCGCCGTCGATGAGCATCTTGAACCCATTCAAATCCACAAAGATGCAGTCTCCATACTCAGCATCTCCCATCTCGAGAATCCCCAGTTTCACGGGGCGAGCATAGCCGCCGACGGGGTTTCGTCTACGAGAAAGAGGGAGGCGCTTTTTCATCGCAACTTTCACCTTTGGGCGGTTTTTGCTACATTGTTGGACTTGATGTCCGATCAGATTGATCCCGATGCCGCCCTGATGCTGCGAGTGCGTGAGGGGGATCGGGATGCTTTTGCCTTGCTGGTGGACCGTTACAAACAGCCCGTAATGAATCTGGTCTTGCGCACGTTGCGGGATGTCACTGAAGCCGAGGACGTGGCGCAGCACGTGTTCCTGCAGGTTTACAAATCCGCTCATCGCTACGAAGTCACGGCGAAGTTTTCCACGTGGATTTTCACTATCGCCCGGAATCTTTGCCTGAACGAAATCCGGCGGCGCTCGCGTCATCCGGCAGATTCCATCGACGCGACTCGGGAAGGGGACGAGGAGCATCCAGCGCGGCAACTTGAAGATGCGCGGACATTTTCGGCGCCGGACGCGCTGTTGCAACGCGAACTGGAAGTGAAGGTGGACGAGGCGGTGAACGCGCTGCCGGAAAAGCAACGCACGGCGCTGCTGTTGTGCCGGCAGGAGGACGTGTCGTACGAAGAGATCGCGAAAGTGCTCGGGTGCTC
>Ga0111539_10005975_pt1 | contig 15725 bp, 15 predicted proteins | sample RhiMethybrSRZTD1_FD_79667 | JGI IMG/M metagenome (GOLD analysis project Ga0111539, IMG submission 79667) | Populus rhizosphere microbial communities from Tennessee, USA - Rhizosphere MetaG P. TD hybrid SRZTD1 (version 2) (version 2) | ecosystem: Host-associated > Plants > Roots > Rhizosphere >... | reverse complement strand
CGGGACGAAGCCGGTGCCGAGTGCCAGCGCGACCGGCGCCGCGAGGATGAACCCCCGGGCCTCGATGCCGACCACCTTGTCGATCGGGCCGTCGACCACCTCGCGGCCGGCGGCGGCGAGCGCGTCGACGCAGGCGGCGAACGCGGTCGGGTCGCCGAGCAGTGGCGTGATGTCTTTGAAGACGACGCCGCGCTTCGGATAGTCGGGGATGTCGCGGATCAGGCCGTCCAGCAGCGCATCCAGCGGCGCCGTCATGGGTCAGCGACGCTTCCGCTGGGGTCGACTCGAACGCTGGGACCGGCCGGACGATCGCTGGGACCGGCTTGACCGACTCGACCGTTGCGGCTGCGCCCGCTTCGACGATCCGGACACGGTGACCTCGCGCTTCGGAGGGCTTGGCGCGACGGCGGCCGGCTCGGCGGCACCCTCCTCGGCCAGCTCCTCCGCCTTCTCGGCGGCCCGGGCACGCCTGGCCAGCACTCGCTTGGTGTGCTGCTTGACCAGGTCCTCCCGCTCCTTGAGCTGCACCGCCAGCGGCGTCGCCACGAAGATCGATGAGTACGCTCCAGCGGCCATGCCGATGAACAGGGCCAGCGAGAGGTCCTTCAGCGGACCGGCGCCGAGCGCGATGGTCGAGACCGCGAGGATCGCACCCACCGGCAGCAACGCGGTGATCGAGGTGTTGATCGATCGGACCAACGTCTGGTTGACCGCGAGGTTGGCCAGCTCCGGATAGGTGTGGGTCGTGTCCAGCTCGAACTTTCGGGTGTTCTCCCGGACCTTGTCGAACACCACGACCGTGTCGTAGAGCGAGAAACCGAGGATGGTGAGGAAGCCCGTCACGGTCGCGGGCGTCACCTCGAATCCGGACCAGGCATAGAAGCCCACCGTGATCAAGACGTCGTGGGCCAGCGCCACGATCGCGGCTACCGACATCTTCCACTCGCGGAAGTAGGCCCAGATGAAGATGATCACCAGGCCGATGAAGACGACCAGGCCGCGGATGGCGTTGTCAGCGACCTGCTGGCCCCAGGACGGCCCGATCAGGTTCTGGCTGACATCACTCGCGCCGGCCTGTTGCAACGACCGCTCGATCTGGGTGGCTTCGGGCTGGCTGAGCGGCTCGACCTGGATCCGGATCGCGTTGTCGCCGGACGTCGTGACCACCGGGTCGCCGGCGTTGACCCCGGAGTCGACGACCGCATTGCGCATCGCGTCGACGTTCTCGCTGGTGGGGCTGATCTGGGCGACGAACTCGACGCCGCCGCGGAACTCCACGCCCTCGTTGATGCCCTTGACGAGCAGACCGCTGGCCGCGAAGACGACGATGATCGCCGAAATGGTGTACCAGAGCCGGCGCCGCCCGACGAAGTCGAAGGAGACCCTTCCGGTGTAGAGGTGCTGGCCGAACGAGCTGATCCGTCCCATCCCGCTACACCTCCCCCCGCGCGGTCGGTGCCATTCGGGTCACGCTGCGGCCCTCGATGCCGAGGTGATGCGCGTCGAAACCGGAGAGCCGGTGGCCCTGGCCGAAGAACTTCGTCCGGGCCAGCAGCGCCACCAGGGGCTTGGTGAAGAAGAACACGATGAACACGTCGATGATCGTGGTCAGACCGAGGGCGAACGCGAATCCGCGGACCACGCCGATCGCGAAGATGTAGAGCACCAACGCGGCCAGGAACGACACGGCGTCGGCCGCCAGGATGGTCATTCGGGCCCGTCTCCAGCCGGCCTCGACCGCCAGCCGCAGGGATTTGCCGTCGCGTACCTCGTCACGGAGTCGTTCGAAGAAGACGATGAACGAGTCCGCGGTGATACCGATCGCCACGATCAAACCGGCGATCCCCGGCAACGTCAGCGTGAAGCCCATGCTGTTGCCGAGCAGCAGCACCATCGCGTATGTGATCGCCGCCGACATGCCGAGTGACGCGACGACGACCAGACCGAGGCCGCGGTAATAGATCATGCAGTACGCGATCACCAGCGCGAGGCCGAAGGCGCCGGCCAGCAGACCCGCATCAAGCTGGCTGCCGGCGAGGGACGGCCCCTCCACCGTCACGCCATTGACCTCGAACGCGAGTGGCAGCGCGCCGTACTTCAGCGAGTTGGCCAGGCCCTGCGCCGACGCCTGGTTGAAGTTGCCGGTGATCTGCGCCTGGCCGTCGTTGATCGCGTTCTCGAAGACTGGCGCCGACAGCACCTGGCCGTCGAGCACGATCGCGAACTGGGAGTTCTGGCCGAACATCTGCTGGCTGATCTGCGACAGCGTGCTGGTGGCGTCGCCGTTGAGGTCGAGGTTGACCGTCCAGCCGACACCCTGCTGCGGGATCGTGGCGTTGGCGTCGTCGAGCTGGGTGCCCGCGATCAGGGAGGGACTGAGGACGAACTTGTTGCCGTCCTTGTCGCAGGTGACCAGCGGCTGGGTCGAGATGTCGTTCACCTTGGGCGGGGAGCCGTCCGGCGGGCAGTCGAGCTCGTTCATCTGGGTGACCAGCCCGTTGAACGCATCCTCGTAGCCCGATGGCGCCGTACCGACGCCCGACTGCGCCGCGCTGTTGGCGATCTGGACAGACTGGTCCTGGGTCAGCTTGGCCCAGTCCGCCTGGCCGGCGGGATTCTGGCTCTGGCCCGACCCGCTGCCACCGTTCGCCGCGCCGTTGGTGGGGGTCGCCGACGGCGACGGACCGTTACTCGGATCGGCGGCGCCGAATCCAGGGGCGACCCGGTTGTTCGTCGGCCCGTTGTCGGTGGGCACCGTCTCGGTCGGGGCGGTCTGGGTGGGCACCGTCTCGGTGGGCGGCGCGGTCGGAAGCGTGATGGCCGGCTGCTGCGGGACGGTCTGGTTCTGCTGACCCGCCTGCTGCGCCCAGACCAGCCGGAAGTAGAGCTTCGCGGTCTGGCCGACCTGCTCGACGATGCCCTGCTTCTCCTGGCCGGGGATCTCGACCACGATCTGGTCGTTGCCCTGGATGGCCACCTCGGACTCGGTCACACCGGTGCCGTTGACCCGCTGCTCGATGATGTCCTTGGCTTCGTTCATCTGGTCCGCCGGCGGGACACCCCCGGACTCGGTCTTGGCCTGGTAGGTGATCCGGGTGCCGCCCTGGAGGTCAAGGCCGAGTCGCGGCTTCCAGGTGCCGGCGGCCGCCGCGCCGCCATAGAGCGCGGCAACGACAGCCAGGAAGATGATGATGACCCGTCCGGGTCTGGAGGCTTTTGTCGCCACCGGTCGTCAGTTCCCCTTCTCGGACTGGTTGCGGTCCGACGCGGCGTTCTCCGGCTCGGCGCCGGACTTGGAGCCGTCGGCGTCCGGTGTCAAGTCTGACTCGGCCACGGAATCGGACGTCTCGTACTCGTCCTCGTCGGTCTCGGACTCCTCCGAGTCGAACACATCCGAGGGCTCGTTGGCCATTCGGGAGCTCTCGTCGTCGCTCAGGACCTTGCCGATCGCCTGCCGATGCAACCGCACGATCGTGTCCGGGGCGATCTCGACCTCGAGCGTCTCGTCACCCAGCCAGGTCACGGTGCCGAAGATCCCGCTGGTCAGCATGACCTCCGACCCCACGTCCAGGGAGTTCTGCAAGGCCGCCATCTGACGCTGTCGATTGCGAGCGGGACGTAGGACAAGGAAGACGAAGGCGGCGACGAGCAACAGCAGCGGCAGCAGCGCTCCGAGGTCAGATCCGGACACGCGTGGGCTCCTGTTCATCGAGGCAAGGTTGACTGGGCCAGTCATACTTCGGGCCAGGCAGGCAGTTTAACCACTCGGCGTGGTCCAACCCACACTGCGTGTCCTCATCGTTGCCTTGGCCGCGGTCAGGTCAAGGGGAGCTGCTGCGCCCCCGACGGCGGGGTCAGACCCAGGTGAGACCAGGCTACCGGCGTCGCCAGCCGGCCCCGTGGGGTCCGAACCAGCAGGCCAGAGCGTACGAGGAAGGGCTCGGCGACCTCCTCGACGGTCTCCCGCTCCTCCCCGACCGCGACGGCGAGCGTGCCGAGACCGACCGGACCGCCACCGAATCGGCGGCAGAGCACGTCGAGCACCGCCCGGTCGAGCCGGTCGAGCCCGAGCTGGTCCACCTCGTAGAGCTCCAGCGCCTGACGCGCGACCGACTCGTCGACCACGCCGTCGGCGCGCACCTCCGCGAAGTCGCGCACCCGGCGCAGCAGCCGGTTCGCGATCCGGGGCGTGCCGCGGGAGCGGCCGGCGATCTCGTCGGCGCCCGGCCCGGTCGCCTCGACCTCGAGCAGCCGGGCCGACCGGTCGACGATGCGTCGCAGCTCGCCCGCCTCGTAGAACTCCAGCTGCGCGGTGAACCCGAAGCGGTCCCGCAACGGGCTCGGCAGCAGCCCGGTCCGGGTGGTCGCGCCGACCAGCGTGAATCGCGGGATCTCGAGTGGGATCGCGGTCGCCCCGGGGCCCTTGCCGACGACGACGTCGACCCGGAAGTCCTCCATCGCCATGTAGAGCAGCTCCTCGGCCGGCCGAGCCATCCGGTGGATCTCGTCGACGAAGAGCACCTCGCCCTCGGTCACGCCGGACAGGATCGCCGCCAGATCACCGGCGTGTTGCAGCGCCGGGCCGCTCGTGATGCGCAACGGAGCCGACATCTCGGCCGCGATGATCATCGCCAGGGTCGTCTTGCCGAGTCCAGGTGGTCCGGACAGCAGGACGTGGTCGGGAGTACGGCCCCTCCCCCGGGCCGCCTGCAACACCAGCGCGAGTTGCTCGCGTACCCGCTCCTGGCCGATCAGCTCGTCGAGAGTGCGGGGCCGCAGGACAGCCTCGGCCGCCCGCTCGTCGGCGTCCGCCTCGGCGGTGACGAGCGAGTGCTCGGCGTCGGGTCGGTCGGTCATGCCTTGCTCAGGGTACGGAGGGCGGCCTTGAGCACGACGGCGACGTCGATGTCCGGATCATCGGCGAGGTCGGGCGCCACCTTGTCGATCGCGGCGTCGGCGTCACGGGCCGACCAGCCCAACCCGACCAGGGCGGCGTGCACCTGGTCGCGCCAGGGTGCCTCGGCCGGCGTGTCACCGGCCCCGGTCGGCGTGGACTCGACCGGCGGACCCAGCCGGTCCTTGAGCTCCAGCACGATCCGCTGGGCGCCCTTGCGGCCGATCCCGGGAACTGCCGTCAGTGCGACCAGGTCCTCGGTCGAGACGGCTCGGCGCAGGGCGTCCGGCTCGTGCACGGCCAGCATCGCCTGGGCGAGCTTGGGCCCGACTCCGCTTGCGGTCTGGAGCAACTCGAACACGTCGCGCTCGTCGATGCTGGCGAAGCCATAGAGCGTCAGCGAGTCCTCCCGAACCACCAACGAGGTCGGCAACGTCGCCTGATCCCCGATGCGGAGCGCGGCCAGCGTGCCCGGAGCGCACCACACCTGCATCCCGACGCCGCCGACCTCGACGACCGCATTGGTGAGCGTGAGCGCCTCGACCCGGCCCTTGACGAACGCGATCATCGCCGCGCCTTCGCGCCGGCAGCGGCCATCGCCTGCTCGATCCGGCGATCGGCCTGGCCCCGCCACAGATGGCAGATCGCCAGCGCCAGCGCATCGGCCGCGTCGGCCGGAGTCGGCCGCTCGGTCAGCCGCAGCAGCCGGGTCACCATGGTCGTGACCTGCTGCTTGCCGGCCCGGCCGCTGCCGGTGACGGCGGCCTTGACCTCGCTCGGCGTGTGCATGGCGACCGGGATGCCCCGCCGGGCAGCGACCACCAGGGCGACGCCGCTGGCCTGGGCGGTGCCCATGACGGTGCGCAGATTGTGCTGGGAGAACACCCGCTCCACCGCGACCGCGTCGGGCTGGTGCCGCTCGATCCACTCGGTCAGCACGACCTCGATTCGGACCAGGCGCTCGGCGGTGGTGAGATCGGCCGGCGTGCGTACAACGTCGACCGCGACCGCATTGAGCTGCCGCCCCGGTCGGCCCTCGACGACGCCGATGCCGCACCGGGTCAGACCCGGGTCGACTCCGAGCACCCGCATGGATCCTCCGTCCCGTCGCCACGAACAGATGTTCGACACCCTAAATGCCGGACACGGTCGATCGATGCCGACGCGCGGGCCAGGAGGCGAGATTGCAGGAATGTCTCGCGAGCGTCCGTGGATGGGCCTGGCCACGAAGCGAGGAACGAGCGAGGCTGGTTGGACCGAGCGAGACATTCCGGCAAGCTCGCCACGGGAGCCGGACGGGTCAGCCGACCTGCTCGAGCACCTCGTCGGAGGCGTCGAAGTTGGCGAAGACGTTCTGAACGTCGTCGGAGTCCTCGAGCGCCTCGATCAACCGCAGCACCTGGCCGGCCACGTCGACGTCGATCTCCACGGTCATCGACGGCACGAACGACGCCTCGGCCGAGTCGTAGTCGAGCCCGGCGTCCTGCAGCGCGGTACGGACCGCGACCAGGTCGGTCGGCTCGGACACCACCTCGTACGCCTCACCAAGGTCGTTGACCTCCTCGGCCCCGGCCTCGAGCACGGCCATCAGGATGTCGTCCTCGCTCACGTCGCCCTGCTCCTGCTTGCGCGGCACGATCACCACGCCCTTGCGGGAGAACATGTAGGAGACCGAGCCGGGGTCGGCCATCGAGCCGCCGTTGGACTTCATCGCGGTGCGTACTTCCATCGCGGCCCGGTTGCGGTTGTCGGTCAGGCACTCGACGAGCACCGCGACCCCACCGGCGGCGTAGCCCTCGTACATGATCGTCTCGTACTGCGCGCCGCCCGCCTCGAGACCGCCGCCGCGCTTGACCGCCCGGTCGATGTTGTCGTTGGGGACCGAGGCCTTCTTGGCCTTCTGGATCGCGTCATAGAGCGTGGGGTTGCCGGCCGGATCGCCGCCACCTTGCCGGGCTGCCACCTCGACGTTCTTGATCAGCTTCGCGAAGAGCTTGCCGCGACGCGCGTCGACGACCGCCTTCTTGTGCTTGGTGGTGGCCCATTTGGAGTGGCCCGACAATGTTCGATCTCCTCAGCTCTGCTCGGCGCTCGACTGCTCGGCGCTGGCCAGCCCCACGAAAAACCGATGCAACCGGTCGTCGCCGCTGATCTCCGGATGGAACGACGTCGCGAGGACCGGACCCTGGCGTACGGCCACGATCCTACCCGCGTCGTCTCCCGCCTCGATCCGGGCGAGAACCTCGACTCCGTCGCCGACCTTCTCGACCCAAGGAGCCCGGATGAGTACGGCGTGGAACGGCGCGTCGAAGGCCGCGAAGTCGAGATCGGCCTCGAACGAGTCGACCTGCCGGCCGAAGGCGTTGCGCCGCACGGTGATGTCGAGCCCGCCGAGCGTCTCCTGCCCCGCGATCCCGCCCTCGATCCGGTCGGCCAGCATGATCATGCCGGCACAGGTGCCGAAGGCGGGCATGCCGTCGCGGATCCGGTCGCGCAGCGGCTCGAACAGCTCGAACGCGACCGCCAGCTTGTGCGTCGTGGTGCTCTCGCCGCCGGGCAGGACGATCCCGTCGACGCGATCGAGCTCCTCGCGCCGGCGTACCGGCAGCGCGGTCGCACCGGCGCCGGTCAGCATGCGCAGGTGCTCTCGTACATCGCCCTGCAGGGCGAGCACACCGATCGTGGGCGCGGTCAAGCCACGGCTCCTTCCGGCTGGGATGGGACCCCGAGGGGGCGTACGTCCAGGCTAGCCGGACAGCCCACGGCGCCGCGGCCCGAGTGTTGGCGTGAGATTGCGCCAACTCTCGTGCAGACCGGCAGTTTCGCGCCAACTGTTGGGCAGACGGAGCTAGCCCGGGAAGACCTCGACGAACTCGCAGCCGCTTCGGGTGTCACCGCGGTCGACCCAGGCGGTGTCGGAGCCGGGACCGCACCGGACCACGTCGTGCTGCCCGTCGCTGGCCCGGATGTGGTCGGCGCCGCCGTCGCCGAAGATCCGGTCGCGACCGGCCTGGGGATAGAGCGTGTCGGCACCCGGACCGCCGTGCACCACGTCATTACCGGGCCCGCCGTACTCCGTGTCGGCCGCTCCCCCGCCGAAGAGCGTGTCGGCGCCGCCGAGGCCGGAGATCCGATCGGATTGCGCGGTGCCGGTCAGCCGGTCGTCGCCGCCGGTCCCCCGGATCGTCTCCGCACTCGCCGGCGCGACCACAGCCAGGACGAACGCGACGACCGCGATCGGGATCGCCGTCCGCAGCTGGCTCATACGTACTCCTTGGAGGTCGTTCGCATCCTAGGTCGCGAGGGGCGGGAGCCCGATGCCGCCGGCGCCACGACCGCCTCCCTCCCACTGCCGCGCCGCAAAGCCGACATCGCGGGCATCAGACCACGCGTACGGGAGGGAGGCGGGCGACAGGGTGCCGGGCGGTCCAGCGTCAGAGGCGGCGCTGCCAGAACGCGGAGATCTCGATCCGGCCCTCGTCGAAGTGGCCGGACAGGCCGTGCGTGTCGAGCACCGCGATGACCTCGTCGAGCAACTCGTCGCCGGGCGCGACGTTGGCGCTGCTGCCGTGCCAGACGTTGAGCTCGAGCATGCCGTGGTCGACCGCATGCCAGACGTCCGGCGCGGTGAACCAGGCGACGCCGCGCACCGGCTCACCGACGTCACGGCGCTCGCTCAGCAGCCGCTCCGCGGTCCAGTGGTCCTCGACGGCCTGCAGGACCACGACGTCGCGCAGCGCGAGCTCGTCGAAGGCCGACTGCAGCCGGTCGTAGTCGGTCACGGCCGGCCAGTCGGCCCGGTCGGACTCGTACGCTGCGTCGGCCGCGGCCACAGCCTCGCGGGCCAGTCTCTGGGCGGACTCGGCGTCGACGTCCTCGGTCGCGATCTGGGTCACGTCGGCGAGCAGCGCGGCCTCGTCGAGGAACCCGGCCCGGCGCTGCACCCGCGCATAGTCGTGCAGCCGCTCGACGGGATCGACCGAGCGATTGGGACCGAGCCGCAACCTCACCAGCCGCGTCCTGCGTAGCGCTCGCCCTCGGCCAGGTCGTCCAGGTTGATGCCGACCATCGGCTCGCCGAGGCCGCGCGACACCTTGGCGATCATGGCGGGGTCGTCGTGGAAGGTGGTCGCCTTGACGATCGCCTCGGCCCGCTTGGCCGGGTCGCCCGACTTGAAGATGCCGGAGCCGACGAAGACGCCCTCGGCACCCAGCTGCATCATCATCGCGGCATCGGCCGGGGTGGCGAGACCGCCGGCGGTGAAGAGTACGACCGGGAGCTTGCCCGCCTCGGCAACCTCCTTGACGAGCTCGACCGGCGCCCGCAGCTCCTTCGCCGCGGCAAACAGCTCGGTCTCGTCGAGCGTGCCGAGCCGGCGGATCTCGGCGCGGATCTGACGCATGTGGCGGGTCGCCTCCACGACGTTGCCGGTGCCGGCCTCGCCCTTGGAGCGGATCATCGCCGCGCCCTCGGACAACCGCCGCAGCGCCTCGCCGAGGTTGGTCGCGCCGCACACGAACGGCACGGTGAACGCCCACTTGTCGATGTGGTGCGACTCGTCGGCCGGCGTCAGCACCTCGGACTCGTCGATGTAGTCGACGCCGAGCGCCTGCAGGACCTGGGCCTCGGCGAAGTGGCCGATCCGGGCCTTGGCCATCACCGGGATGGACACGGCCTCGATGATCTTGTCGATCAGGTCGGGATCGCTCATCCGGGCCACGCCGCCCTGGGCGCGGATATCGGCGGGCACCCGCTCGAGCGCCATCACGGACACCGCACCGGCGTCCTCGGCGATCTTGGCCTGCTCGGGCGTGACGACGTCCATGATGACGCCACCCTTGAGCATCTCGGCCATGCCTCGCTTGACCCGGGCTGTCCCGGTGTGCGGGGCCGAGTCGGTGGCTCGGGGCGCGCTGGTGGAGTCAGGCTGGGTCACGGTTTACCTCGGTGAAAGGGGCGACGGAGTACGGCTCCATCCTACGTGTCGGCGCACCCGCGCTCACCGACGCGTACACCTGTTGGATCCGCTTCGAGACGGTGCCCCAGTCGTAGCGCCAGACCTCCTGGGCTCCGGCGGCGACCCGCTCGCTCGCGTCCGGGTCGTCGAGTACGCCGAGGACGACTCCCGCGAGGTCGTCGGAGTCCCCGGTGCGGAACTGCCAGCCGAACCGGCCGTCGTCGAGCACCGCGCGGAACGCCGGAATGTCGCTGGCCACCACCGCCGTACCGGCGGCCATCGCCTCGATCAGCACGATGCCGAAGCTCTCACCGCCGAGGTTGGGCGCCACGAAGACATCCGCACTGGCCAGCAGCTCGGCCCGGGTCTCGTCCGGCACCGCACCGAGGAACTCGACGCGATCCCGGGTGGACCGGGACAGCCGGCGCCGCGCGTCAGAAACCGTGCCGCGGCCGGCGATGAGCAGCCTGGCGTCGGGGCGCTTCTCACTCACCCGCTCGAACGCCTTGAGCAGCACCGGCAGGCCCTTGCGGGGCTCGTCGAACCGGCCGAGGAAGGCCAGCGTGCCGCCGGCCGAACCGTAGGCCGGGTCCGGGGCCCGGCCGGCGAACCGCTCGACGAACAGTCCATTGGGCACGACCACCGCCGTCCCGCCGAGATGCTGCACCAGGGTGTGCCGGGCCAACTCGGACACGGCGATCCGGACCGCGATCTTGTCGAGCGTCGGACCGAGCAGGCCGGCCGCCGCGGCGAGTGCGCGGGACCGCTCAGTGGCCGTGTGGAAGGTCGCCACCACCGGCACCTCGCTCGCCGACAGCGCTAGCATCGACAGGCTCGGCGTCGTCGGCTCGTGGACGTGGACCACGTCGAAGTCGCCTGCACGCAGCCAGCGCCGGGTCCGCGACATGGACAGCGGCCCGAAGGTGAGCCGCGCGACCGAGCCGTTGTAGCGCACCGGAACAGCCCGACCGGCTCGCACGACGTACTCCGGGAGTCCGTCCTGCGGTCCGGCCGGCGCGAGGACCGACACGGCGTGGCCGCACCGCTGCAGGCTGGAGGCGAGGTCGTGAACGTGGTTCTGGACCCCGCCGGGAACGTCGAGCGAATACGGACAGACCAGCCCCACCCTCATCGGCCCGGCCTCATCGCGCCGGCTCCAGATCCGACTCGAACACCCGCTGCAGCATGTGCCAGTCGGCCGGGTCCTCTCGGATCGCGGTCGTGAAGACGTCAGCTACTGCCACGGTCGCCTTCTCTATGTCGCCGTCGCCGGTGCCGACGTCGATCGGTTCGTGTACCCGCAGATGCATACGACTTCCTTCGTACCCGGTCGTGACGGGAAGCAGCAGTGCGCCGGTGCGCTGAGCCAGCAGCGCCGGCCCGATCGGCAGCCGGGCCGGCTCGCCCAGCAATGGGGCCGACAGCGCATGGCGGGACATGTCGCGGTCGGCCAGCAGACAGACATAACGGCCTGCCCTCAGTCGTTCCTCAAGGATCGGCATCGGCGGGCTGCCGCCGGTCAGCGGCAGGACCTCCATGCCGAGACCCTCGCGATAGCGGACGAAGTCGTCATAGAGACTGTCCGGCCGGAGTCGCTCTGCGACCGTCGTCAGCGGCATGCCGTCGTTGCAGGCCCAGGCTCCGGCGAGGTCCCAGTTGCCCATGTGGGGCAGCGGCGAGACGACCCCACGGCCCGAGCGCAGCGTGTCCTTGACCCGCTCGGGATGGTGCGCGATCACCACGTCCCGAATCTCGGCCTCGGACCACCGTGGCAGCCGGAACACCTCGGTCCAGTAGCGCAGGTAGGACCGCATCGCCCGCCGGCTCAGCTCGCGAAGCGCCGGCTCCGGCATCGGCTCGACCCGCGAGAGGTTGGCCTCCAACTGACGTACGCCGCGGCCACGCCGGGCCCAGGCCGCGTCGGCGAGACCCTTCGTCGTGCCGTCGACCAGCCGCGCCGGCACGTGACAGACCACCGACCAGCCCAGGCGATAGGCCCACGCCGCGAGAGCGTGACGCGTCGATGGCGGCATCGGGCTAGGACGTGCCGGAGTTGGACGCCGACTCGTCCGGCCGGACCGCCTGGGCCCGGACGATCAGCATCCGCTGTACGACCGTGATCGTGCTCGCCGCGGCCAGCACCCATAGCGTGATCGTGACCAGGATCGGCAGGTCGAAGATGCCCGCGAACCCGGTCATGAGGAGGATCGCGACCAGCCGGTCGGCGCGTTCGGCGATGCCGCCTTTGGCCGTCATGCCGAGGCTTTCGGCGCGTGCCCTCGCGTACGACGTCACCGAACCCATCACGAGGCAGTAGAGCGCGACCGCGGCCATCAGCATGTTGTCTTCGTGGTCGGCGTAGAAGAAGACGAGACCGCCGAAGATCGCGGCGTCGCCGATCCGGTCGAGGGTCGAGTCCCAGAACGCTCCCCACCGGGTGGGCCGGCCCAGCTCGCGGGCCATGTAGCCGTCGATCAGGTCGGAGAAGACGAACACGGTGATCACCAGGACGCCGATCAGCAGCTTGCCCTGGGGGAAGAAGATCAGCGCGCCGGCGGACACGCCGATGGTGCCGACGAGCGTGACCGCATCGGGACTCACGCCGAGCCGCAGCAGGCCGTGGGCGATCGGCGAGAGCACCCAGGTCCAGAACTGACGGAACCGTTCCAGCATGGCAGGCGGTCTCCCGTGGTCGTTCGCGAACAGCGCGCTCGTACGTGTCAGGCGCGGCTCGTCCCCCGGCCCGAGTGATGCCTGACAACTCCGTGGCTAAAGCGGCTCGATGGTATCGCCGTCGCCCGGCGGCAGGTCCCCGGCCCGCCGAACGGCGCCGTACCAGCACCAGGGGGTTGTGCGAGCGCCGTCACCGGTGTTGTGTTGGCGGAACCACAGTCACAGCCGACCAGTCGCCCATTGAGGTTGCTGAGGACGGAGGATCGTCATGGCCGACAGATCATCGGGCCCGGCTGGTGCGGATGGGCCCGCCCCCACCGTGGATCGCCCGGACCAGATACGCAATGTCGTGCTGGTCGGACCGTCGGGCGGCGGCAAGACGACGCTGGTCGAGCACGTCTTGCTGGCACACGGGGTGATCACCAGACCGGGTTCGGTAGAGGCCGGAAACACCGTCAGCGACCACGACGACGCCGAGCACAAGCAGCAGCGTTCGGTCGGCTTGTCGGTGATGCCCTATGTCACCGGCGACATCAAGGTCAATCTGATCGACACACCGGGCTACGCCGACTACGTCGGTGAGCTCCGCGCCGGCCTGCGGGCCGCCGACTGCGCCCTGTTCGTGGTCTCGGCGAGCGAGCCGCTGGACGGCGCCACCCAGATGCTCTGGCACGAGTGCGAAATGGTCGGAATGCCGCGCGCCGTCGCCGTGACCAAGCTCGACCACGACCGCGCAGACTGGGACGCGACGCTGGCCGCCGTGCAGTCCGCGTTCGGCACCAAGGCGATGCCGCTCTATCTGCCGGTGTCCGACGGCACCGCGCTCGCCGGGCTGCTCAGCCAGCAGGTCTTCGACCACTCCAGCGGCGAGCGCAAGCAACGCGACCCCGACGAAGCGGAGCAGGCACTCATCGAATCCGCCCGTGGCGACCTGATCGAGGCCGTGATCGAGGAGTCTGAGGACGAGGACCTCATGGACCGCTACCTGTCCGGTGAGGAGATCCCCTTCGACACTCTGGTCGGCGACCTCGAGACCGCCGTCGCACGGGCCAGCTTCTTCCCCGTCATCCCGTTGGCCGCGCCGACCGGCCTCGGCATCGCCGAGCTCGACGAGATCGTCACCGGTGGCTTCCCCGGCCCCGCCGAGCACACCATGCCCGCCGTCTTCACCGTCGCCGGCGCGTCCGTGAGCGACGTGAAGTGCGACCCCGGCGGCCCGTTGCTCGCCGAGGTCGTCAAGACGATGACCGACCCCTATCTCGGCCGGGTGTCACTCGTACGCGTCTTCTCCGGCACCGTGCAGCCGGAGGCCGCCGTCCACGTGTCCGGCCATTCGTCGGCGTTCCGCGAGGGCGGTGGCAACGGGCACGACGACCACGACGAGGACGAGCGCGTCGGCGGCCTGTCCGGCCCACTGGGCAAGGCGATGCGGACGCTGGACAAGTCCATCGCCGGCGACATCTGCGCCATCGCCAAGCTGAGCAAGGCCGAGACCGGCGACACCATCTCCGACAAGAGCAAGCCGCTGGTGATGGAGACCTGGTCGATGCCCGAGCCGCTGCTGCCGATCGCGGTCGAGGCGCAGACCAAGTCCGACGAGGACAAGCTCTCCCAGGCGCTCAACCGGCTGGCCGCCGAGGACGCGTCACTCCGGGTCGAGAACAACGTCGAGACCCGGCAGCTCGTCCTGTGGACCATGGGCGAGTCGCACACCAACGTCCTGATCGACCGGCTGGCCGACCGCTACGGCGTCAAGGTCGACCGGATCGACGTCAAGGTGCCGCTGCGCGAGACGTTCTCCAAGGGCGCCAAGGGACGCGGCCGGCACGTCAAGCAGTCCGGCGGCCACGGGCAGTACGCCATCTGCGAGATCGAGGTGGAGCCGCTGCCGTCGGGATCCGGGTTCGAGTTCGACGACAAGGTCGTCGGCGGGTCGGTGCCACGGCAGTTCATCCCGAGCGTCGAGAAGGGCATCGTCACGCAGATGCAGCGCGGTGTGGCCACTGGCAACCAGGTCGTGGACATCCGCGTCAGGCTCTTCGACGGCAAGGCACACAGCGTCGACTCCTCCGACATGGCGTTCCAGACCGCCGGTGGACTCGCGCTGAAGGACGCCGCCGAGAACGGCGACGTGTCGCTGCTGGAGCCGGTCGAAGACGTCAAGGTGCTGATCGCCGACGACTACGTGGGCGCCGTGATGGGCGACCTGTCGTCCCGGCGCGCTCGAGTGCTCGGCAGCGAGTCGGCTCCCGGCGGGCGCACCGTGATCCACGCGGAGGTGCCGGCGTTGGAGCTGGTCCGCTACGCGACCGAGCTGCGGTCGATGAGCCAGGGCACCGGGTCGTTCTCGCGTACCTTCGGCCGCTACGACGCCGTCCCCTCCCACGTCGCCTCCAAGCTCATCGCCGCCAACGACTGACGATCATCAGCCACTCGTGGCGCGGTCATCGGCCACTTGTGGTGCCGAGGAGCTCGCGGGTCGCGGGCACGACGTCACCGATCCAGCGCGCCAACTGCGTCTGATCGGCGGTCTCGGGCCAGAAGACGAACGTGTCGAAGCGCTGCTCCGTGGCCAGCTCCGCGAGGATCCGCGCCCACCCGCCGGCGCTCGTACGGATCGGAGTCTCACCCTCCAGGCGGGGCGGCTCCGTGGGTCCGTCGGTGACGACGCCGACGAGCTGCGCCATCCGGAGTACATCGGTGGGGTCCCGACCGGCATCGCGCGCCGCGGCGTCAATCCGATCCTGCGCCGCGGGCCACTTCTCGTACGCCAGATAGTGCGGAATCGGCGCCGCCCAGCCGTCGGCCAAGCGTCCGGTCAGCGCGTGTGCCCGTGGGCCGAGGCTTCCGACCCAGATCCCGATCGGGCGCGAGGGCGCTAGGCCGCCGCGTACGCCGCCGACGCTGTAGTACTCACCGGCCAGACGTCCCCGCTCGGCCGGCTCCCGCCACATCGCCCGCATGATCCCGATGCCCTCCTCGAGGGCATCCAGCGCCTGCCGATCGGTCCGGTCCGGACCGCCCATCGACCTGATCGCCGGCCATATGCCGCCGGCGCCGAGCCCTAGGTCGAACCGGCCGCCGCTGAGCCGATCGAGCGACGCGGCGGTCTTGGCGAGCATCGCCGGGCCACGCATCGGCAGGCTCGCGACGTCGGGGAAGACCGTCAGCCGCTCGGTCTCGGCGAGTACGGTCGCGATG
>Ga0111539_10005973_pt1 | contig 15726 bp, 10 predicted proteins | sample RhiMethybrSRZTD1_FD_79667 | JGI IMG/M metagenome (GOLD analysis project Ga0111539, IMG submission 79667) | Populus rhizosphere microbial communities from Tennessee, USA - Rhizosphere MetaG P. TD hybrid SRZTD1 (version 2) (version 2) | ecosystem: Host-associated > Plants > Roots > Rhizosphere >... | reverse complement strand
GCGCGGCGGCCAGGCCGGACCGGTCGAGCAGGAAGGCCTCGCCGTCGGGCCGGCCCACGCGCTGCAGCAGCTCGGCGGCCAGGCCGTCGAGCAGGTCCTGCTCCGCCGCCGCCACCGCGGCCGCACGGGCCAGGGCCGGGCGCAGCGAGCGGTTGTAGCGCTCCTCCAGGTACGGGATCAGCTCGTGGCGCACGCGGTTGCGCAGGAGGCGCGTGTCGCGGTTGCTGGCGTCCTCGCGCCACTCCAGGCCGCGCGCGCGCAGGTGGGCCAGCACCTGGCGCCGCGACACGCCCAGCAGCGGCCGCACCAGCCGGCCCGAGCGCGGCCGCATGGCCGAGAGCCCGGTGCGGCCGGAGCCGCGCAGGAGGCGCATGAGCACGGTCTCCGCCTGGTCGTCACGGGTGTGGGCCAGCAGGATGGCGTCGGCGCCCGCCTCCTCCTGCACCGTGCGCAGGAAGGCGTGGCGCTCGCGCCGGGCCGCCTGCTCGAGGCCGCCCTTCTCGCGCCGCGCGCGCCCGCGCACGTCGGCCGTGGCGCTGTGCAGGCGAAGTCCCAGGCGGGCGCAGAGGGCGGCGCAGAAGGACGCATCGGCGGCCGACTCCGGACGCAGCCGGTGGTCGAGGTGTGCGGCCACCACCGAAAACCCCTCCTGGCCGGCCAGCCGGGCCAGCGCGGTCGCCAGGGCCACCGAGTCGGCCCCCCCCGAGAGGGCAGCCACCACCGTGCGGCCGGGGGCGGACAGACCGGCCGCTCCCAGGACCCGGCGCACTGCGGCTTCGACGGCTGTGCTCATACCAGTTAGTCGCCACCGCCTGGTCCCGGGATCCCGCGCGCGCCGTGAGGGGTGCGCGCCGGGAGTTGGTGGCGGTGCAGGGACTTGAACCCCGGACTCCGCGGATATGAGCCGCGTGCTCTAACCAACTGAGCTACACCGCCCCCGGGAACAGGCAGAAAAGCGCTCTCTCCAGCGCTTAACCCATGTCGGGACAGTGTACTACGGAAGTGCCGCCGGCCTCTCGCCCAGGCCGGGCCTTGCCGTATACTCGCCGGGGTCGTTTCCCTCGGGGAGTGGTGGATGGAGTGCGTCCAGTGCCAGATCGACGACAAGGAGCGGCGGCTCGAGAAGTGCCCGATCTGCTTCAAGCTGGTGTGCGAGGAATGCGCGCACCGGGCCTTCGGCCGCATGTTCTGCGCCAAGAAGTGCGCGGACGCCTTCTTCTTCGGGGACGACGACGAATGATGCCCTGACCAGGCAGGAGCCCTCCATGCCGTTTCCCTCCGAGCGTCCCCGCCGTCTCCGCCGCAGCGAGCGCCTCCGGGCCATGGTCCGGCAGACGCGCCTCTCCGCCGACCGCCTCATCTACCCCCTCTTCGTGGTGCCCGGCCGCGGCGTGCGCAAGGAGATCGGCTCCCTGCCCGGCTGCTTCCACCTCTCGGTGGACGAGGCCGCCCGCGAGGCGCGCGAGGTGGAGGAGTTGGGCATCGGCGGGGTCATCCTCTTCGGCCTGCCCGAGGGCAAGGACCCGCTGGGCAGCCAGGGCTACGCCGACGATGGCGTCGTCCAGCAGGCCGTGCGCGCCATCCGCAAGGACTGCCGCGACCTGCTGGTCTTCACCGACGTGTGCCTCTGCGAATACACCTCCCACGGGCACTGCGGCGTCATCGAGGGCGAAGAGGTGCGCAACGACCCCACCCTCGACCTGCTGGCCCGCATGGCCGTGAGCCACGCCCGGGCCGGCGCACACGTGGTGGCGCCCTCCGACATGATGGACGGGCGCGTGGGCGCCATCCGCTCCGCGCTCGACTCCACCGGCCACACCGACGTGGCCCTCCTGGCCTACTCGGTGAAGTACGCCTCCGCCTACTACGGCCCCTTCCGGGAGGCGGCCGACTCCGCGCCCCAGTTCGGCGACCGGCGCAGCTACCAGATGGACCCGGCCAACGCCCGCGAGGGCCTGCGCGAGGTGCGGCTCGACGTGGCCGAGGGCGCCGACATGGTGATGGTGAAGCCCGCCCTGCCCTACCTCGACGTGATCCGGGCCGTGCGCGAGGCGGTGGACCTTCCCGTGGCCGCCTACAACGTGTCCGGCGAATACGCCATGCTGAAGGCGGCCGCCCAGAAGGGCTGGCTGGACGAGAAGCGGGCCACGCTGGAGACGCTCACCTCCATCGCCCGCGCCGGGGCCGACGTGATCCTCACCTACCACGCGAAGGACTTCGCGCGGTGGACGCGGTAGCAACGGCAACGGCAAAGACGCCACAGAGGCACAGAGACACAGAGGCATGATGTCCAAGTCCGAGGAGTTGTTCGCTCGTGCGCAGAAGCTCATGCCGGGCGGGGTCAGCTCGCCGGTGCGGGCGTTCAAGGCGGTGGGTGGGACGCCGCGGTTCATCGACCGGGCGGCCGGGGCGCGGGTGTGGGACGCCGATGGGCGGGAGTACATCGACTGGATGGGGTCGTGGGGGCCGATGATCGTGGGCCACGCGCACCCGGCGGTGGTGGAGGCCGTGCAGCAGGCGGCGGCGCGCGGGACGTCGTACGGCGCGCCCTGCGCGGGCGAGGTGGAGCTGGCGGAGCGCGTCACCCGCTTCGTCCCCTCCATCGAGAGGGTGCGCTTCGTCTGCTCCGGAACCGAGGCCACCATGAGCGCGCTGCGCCTGGCCCGCGGCGCCACCGGCCGGGCCAAGGTGCTCAAGTTCGACGGCTGCTACCACGGCCATGCCGACTCGTTGCTGGTGGCGGCCGGCTCGGGCGTGGCCACGCTCGGCATCCCCGGCTCGCCCGGCGTCACGCCCGGCGCGGCCGACGACACGATCGTGGTGCCCTACAACGACGTGAAGGCGGTCGAGGCCGCGGTGGCCGTGCACGGCCCGTCGCTGGCGGCCGTGATCGTGGAGCCGGTGGCCGGCAACATGGGCTGCGTGGCCCCGCGCGAGGGCTACCTGCAGGCCCTGCGCGCGCTGTGCACGAGGGCGGGCGCGCTCCTCATCTTCGACGAGGTGATCACCGGCTTCCGCCTGGGCACGGGCGGCGCGCAGCACGTCTACGGCGTCGTGCCCGACCTCACGTGCCTGGGCAAGATCCTGGGCGGCGGCCTGCCCGTGGGCGCCTATGGCGGGCGCGCCGACCTGATGGACCAGGTCGCGCCCTCCGGCCCCATCTACCAGGCGGGCACGCTGGCCGGCAACCCGCTGGCCATGGCCGCGGGCTGCGCGGTGCTCGACCTGCTGAGGCAGCCGGGCTTCTACGAGAAGCTGGAGGCGCTGGCCATCCGCCTGCAGGTGGGGCTGGCCCGCGCCGCCCAGGCCGCGGGCGTGGTGCTGACCGTGAACCGCGTGGGCTCCATGTGGACGCCGTTCTTCTGCCGCGGCCCGGTGGCCGACTACGCGGGCGCACGCACGTCGGACACCAAGCTCTTCGCCCGCTTCTTCCAGGGACTGCTGGAGCGCGGCGTGTACCTCCCTCCCGGCCAGTTCGAGGCCGCCTTCGTGGGCGACGCCCACACCGAGAAGGACGTGGACGCCACGCTCCACGCCGCGGCGGACGTGTTCAAGACGCTTGTCGGTGCAGGGGCCTAGCCCGGCTCATCGCGAGCTGGAGCCCGGGTCGCGCTGGGGATAGCCCTCCGGGTGGAGGGCGCGCTTGCGGTCGCGCTTCCGCTTCATCTCCGCCACGGGGTCGCTGGTCGCGAAGTTGGCCACCAGCGACAGCTCGGCCGGGCGCGCGCCGGCCAGCACGCCGCCGAAGGTCAGGGCCTGGGCCGGGAGGTAGCGGTAGCGCCCCACCTCGCGCAGGTTCTCCACCGCCTGCAGCGAGGCCCGCTCGGGCTCGCGCAGCAGGAGCAGGAAGGGGTGCGGCGAAGCGGCCGCCGCCCACAGGTCGCACTGCTGCTGCACCGGCACGCGGGCGTGGAAGAGGATGGCCCGCTGCACGCGCGCCTCGTCGACGCACACGGCCACCGTCAGGTCGGGGCGGTAGGAGCGCTCGCGCCCCACGTCGGCGCTCACGGCCGCGTTGGGCTGGGCGGCGGCGAAGGCGGGGACCAGCACCGCCCGCGCGGCCACGAAGCCCAGCGCCGACACCGCGGCCAGCGTGCCCACGACCAGGGCCGGGCGGCCGCGCAGCGCGGCCAGCGCGCACAGCAGCGCGGCCAGGGCCGGCAGCACCATCAGCGGCAGGAGCAGCGACGGCGCGGGCAGCCACTCGGCCGGGAAGACGCCGGCCAGCAGCGGCACCGCGGCCAGCAGGGCCCCACACAGCGCGGCCACGGCGCGGCCCCACGCGCGCTCGCGCCGGCCCCACTCCTGGCCGAGCTGGGCGCCCACGGCCAGCGCCAGCACCGGGTAGAGAGGCAGCAGGTAGTAGTCGATCTTCCCGCGCGAGAGCGTGAGCGGCACGGCCATGAGCGCGGCCCAGGCCAGCAGCCAGCGCACGCGCGCGCGGCGCGCGGGATCCCCGGCGCCGGGAGGCGCCAGCGCGTTCCAGGCCACGAGGGGCAGGAACAGCGACCAGGGCAGGCCCTGGGCCAGGTAGGTGGCCGGGTAGTACCAGACGGGCTGGCCGGAGTCGTAGGTGTCGGCCGCGAAGCGCTGCAGGTTCTCGCGCAGGAAGAAGTAGCGCAGCGGCTCCGGGCCCAGGCGCAGGCCCACGGCCGCGAACCAGCCCAGCCCCAGCACGGCGAAGAGCGCGGCCGCGGCCAGCACCGCCCCCCACGTGACCGGCCAGCGCTCGCGGCGCCGCTCCCAGCACAGGAGCGCGATGCCCAGGCCCGGGAAGAGCACGGCGACGGGGCCCTTGGTGAGGAAGCCGAGCCCGAGCACGGCCCCCAGCAGCGGAACCCACGGCCAGGCGCGGCCGCGGGCGAACGCCTGCACGGCCAGCGCCGCGGCCAGCATCGTCCACAACGTGAGCAGCATGTCCGACATGGCGATGCGGCCGAACACCATGAAGGCGCCGGTGGTGGCCAGCACCACGCCGCCCAGCAGCGCGGAGGCGGGGCCGAACAACGTGCGCCCCAGCCAGAGCGCGGTCACCAGCACCAGCACCGCCGCCGCCGCCGGCACCAGCCGGGCCGCGGCCAGGCCGAAGCCGAAGGCGCGGAACGCGCCGGCGATCAGCCAGTAGGTGAGCGCGGGCTTGTCGAAGAAGGGCTCGCCCCGGTAGTAGGGCACCAGGTAGTCGCCGCGCTCCACCATGGCCCGCGCCGCGTCCACGAAGTAGATCTCGGCCCGCTCCAGGGGCGCCGCGCCCAGCCCCGGCAGGAGCAGCCCGGCCACGGCCAGGCACAGCAGCGCGCCCAGGCCGAGCGCCTGCCGGCGCGTGGGGCCGGTCATCGCGCGGGCCCCTTCAGGACGCGGGCTGCGCGCGGCGGCGCTCGACGGCGGCCCCGCTGTGGAGCTGGAGCTGTCCGCAGGCGGCCAGGATGTCCTGCCCGCGCGAGCGGCGCACCGACACCGGGACCTCGGCCGCCGAGAGGATGCGGCAGAACTCCTCCACCGCGGCCTCGGACGGCGCGCCGTACGGGATCTCGGGCGCCGCGTTGAGCGGGATGAGGTTCACCTTCGCGTGCCGCCCGCCCAGCAGGCGGGCCAGCTCGCGCGCGTTCTGGGGCGCGTCGTTTACGCCGTCGAGCAGCACGTATTCGAAGGTCACCCGCCCGCCGCGCGGCACCGGGTAGCGCAGCGCGGCCTCCACCACGTCGGACAGCGCGTACTTGTGCTCGATGGGCATGAGCTGCGCGCGCAGGGCCGGGTTGGAGGCGTGCAGGCTGATGGCCAGGTTGGGCCGCACCGGCTCCGCGGCCAGCTTCTCGAGCGCGGGCAGGATGCCGACGGTCGAGAGCGTGAGCCGGCGGGGCGCGATGTCGAACCCCTCGTCGTCCATCAGCACGCGCAGCGCCTGGACCGTGGCCTCGTAGTTGAGCAGCGGCTCGCCCATGCCCATGACCACGACGTTCCAGGGCCGAAGGGTGTCGCCGTCCGCGTGCTCCGCGATCACCGCCGCCACCTGGCCCAGGATCTCCCACGGGGCCAGGTTGCGCGTGTAGCCCACGATGCCGGTGAGGCAGAACGTGCACTTGAGCGGGCAGCCGGCCTGGGTGGAGATGCAGATGGTGCGGCGCTCGCTCTCGGGAATGTAGACGGACTCGATCGTGGCGCCGTCGGGAAGCTTGAACAGCAGCTTCACCGTGCCGTCGTAGGACTGGCTGCGCTCGACCACCTCCGGCCACGCGAGGTCGTGCGCCTCCGCGAGCCGCTCGCGCAGCCCGCGCGGCAGGTCGGTCATCTCCGCGATGGACCGCACCCGCCGCGCGTAGAGCCAGCGGAACACCTGGCCGGCGCGGTAGGCGGGCTCCCCGAGCGCGGCCAGGAGCGCGGCCAGGCCCTCGCGGCCGAGCCCGAAGAGGTTGGATCGAGGGGACATCGACGTGGAAATGATAGCAGGCGCCGCTCTCCTCGAAGCGTGATACGGTCGCGGCGTGCCGTCCCAGCGCCGGGCGTCCGCCCTCCTTCTTGCCGCGCTGCTCGCGCTCCCCGGGTGGGCGCGCGGGTCCGACGCGCGGGGCGCGGCGCTCGAGAGGTACTTCCGGGGGCTTCAAGCGCACGACGGCTTCTCCGGCGCCGTCGTCGTCTCCGAGCAGGGGAGCGTGGTCTACGCCCACGCGTTCGGCCTGGCCGACCGCGAGCGCCAGGCGGCGTTCACGCTGGCCACGCCCGTGGACGGAGCGTCTCTCACCAAGACATTCACGGCCGCTGCCATCCTGGCCCTCGTCGCCGACGGGAGGATCCACCTCGACGATCCGGCGCGTCCGCTCCTTCCCGAGCTGCCCTGGGACCTGACCCTTCGCCAGCTCGTCACGCACAGCAACGGCCTGCCCGACTACGACTGGTTCGAGCCGTACCTGGGGACCGGCGAGATCCGGACGAACGAGCGCCACCTGGCCATCCTGCGCGATCGGCGCCCGGCTCCCCGCCTGACCCCGGGCGCGTCGTTCGAGTACAGCAACCTGGGCTTCGACGCGGCCGCGGTCGTGGTCGAGCGCGTCACGCGCGGCACGTTCGAGGCCTTCCTGCGCGACCGTTTCTTCCGCCCGCTCGGGATGACCGACAGCTTCATCCGCCCGGCGCGGCTGTCCGCGTTCGAGGGGACGCGGACGCGTGGCTACCGCCGCCGCGGCGGAGCCGTCGTCCTCTTCGACGCCTTCGACCTCGAGGGTTTCTACGGCGGCGGGAACCTGTACACGTCCGCGCGCGACCTCGCGCGGTGGAACGAGGCCTGGATCGACCAGCCGCCGCTCGACGCCGCCACCCTTGCCGTCGGCCTCACGCCGGCGGTCCTCGGCGAGGGCACGTCGGCGCTCACGCTGCTCAACCTCTACTCGTCGCCCGACCGCACGCGCTTCTGGTATCACGGCCACCACCAGGGCTTCCACGACACGATCTGGCGCGACCTGCCGCGGCGGCGCTCCGTGGTCTTCGTGAGCAACAGCGCGATCGGCGGCGATCTGCAGGCCGGCCTCGTCCCGGCCGTGGTGGCGATCCTCGACGGCCGCCACCCCGGGCCGGCTCCGTCGTGGAAGCCGCTCGCGGCCGCCGACCTCGAGGCGGTCACGGGACGCTGGAGCGTGGACGGGGTGGGTGAGGTCGAGATCGCGCGCGACGGCGATTTCCTCCGCCTCCGCCACGTGACGGGCGTACGCTACCGGCTGTTCCGCACCGAGCCCGCGGTCTTCTACGCGCCTGGGCTCGACGCCTGGATCGGCTTCGACCGCGATGCGCGCGGACGCGTCGCCGCACTCGTCTGGCGCACGGTCCTGGGGAGCGCGCTCGGCCGGCGTCCGCTGCCGCGCCGGGCCGCCGCCCGTGATCTCGGCCCGTGAGCGACTCCAGCGAGCCGGTCCGCGTCGCCGTCGCCGGGGAGGGCGTAGTCCCGGTCTACTCCACCCCCGGTGCGGCGGGGGCCGATCTGACCGCCTCGGAGGCCGTGACGCTCGCGCCCGGGGAGCGCGCCGCGGTCGCGACGGGCCTCCACCTGGAGATCCCGCCCGGGCACGTGGGCCTCGTGTGGCCGCGCAGCGGGCTGGCGGTGAAGCACGGCATCGACACGCTGGCCGGCGTCATCGACAGCGACTACCGGGGCGAGGTGCGCGTGGTGCTGGTCAACCACGGCCGCGAGCCCTTCGCCATCGCCAAGGGCGACCGCGTGGCCCAGCTCCTGGTGCAGCGCGTGGAGACGGCCGCCTTCGTGCGCGCGGCCATCGACGACACCGCGCGCGGCCAGGGCGGCTTCGGGTCGACCGGGCGCTAGCAAGCGCCTAGAATCCAGGCCATGGCGCGCCCGTCTCCCCGGCGGATCCTGCTCGCGGCCGCGGGGCTGGGCGCCGCCCTGGCCGCCGGCTGCGCCACCGCGAAGCCCGTGGTGGCCCCGGTGGACCTGCAGCCGGCCCGGCAGGCGCTGGAGGCGGCCCGGCAGGCGGGCGCCCCGGATCAGGCCAAGGACAGCTTCGGCGCCGCCGAAGCCCAGCTGAAGAAGGCCGAGGCGCTGGCCCCGGCGGCGACGGTCGACGCGCGCGAGGCGGCCGTGATCGCGGAGTGGATGGCCCGCCTGGCCGGCGCCCAGGCCCTCTGCAGCACCAGCACCGCCAGCCTGCGCAGCGAGGCCCAGTCGAAGGCCGACGAGGGCGCCCAGCGCCTGCAGGCGCGCCTGCGCAAGAGCGAAGAGGAGCAGAAGCGCCTGGAGGAGCGGCTGGCCGCCGAGCAGCGCGACCTCGAGGTCACCGAGATGGAGCTCATCCGCACCAAGGCCCGCCTGAAGGGCCTGGAGACGAAGGCGGAGGCCTCCTCCGCCATCGCCGAAGCGCGCATCCTCCTCCGGCGGGCCGAGGGACGCGGCGCCATGGCGCTGCTGGCCCAGCAGTCGCTCGACAAGGCCGAGCAGCAGCTGGCCGAGGACAACTACGGCGCCGCCATCTTCTTCGCCTTGAAGGCCCAGGACCTGGCGGCCCGGGCCCAGGACGGGTCGGAGGCCCGCAAGGCCCCGCAGCAGGTGACGGTGAAGGTGGCCCAGGCCAACCTGCGCCAGGCTCCCGAGGCGAAGGCGCCCGTGGTGGCCAAGGCCCCGAAGGGCGCGTCGCTGGCCGTGAAGGCCACCCAGGGCGACTGGCTGCAGGTGACCTACGGCAAGGTCACGGGCTGGGTTTCGCGCTCCGTCGTGCAGTAGGGCCGCCGCCGTCCCCGGCCACCACCACGCGGTCGCGCCCTCCCGACTTGGCTTCGTAGAGCGCGGCGTCCGCCGTGTCCACCAGCGCCCGGTGCACGCGGCCGTCGGTGGGGAAGGTGGCCACGCCGATCGAGACCGTGGTGCGCCCGCCGAAGCGGCCGGACTTCTGCGTGCCCACGCTCACCGCCTGCCGCACCTTCTCGGCCACCTTGGCCGCCTGCTCCTTGGGGCAGGAGGGCAGCAGCACGGCCAGCTCCTCGCCGCCGTAGCGGTAGGCCGTGTCCGTCGAGCGCACCGACTTGATGACCTGCGCCGCCACGCGCCGCAGCTCGGCGTCGCCCTCCAGGTGGCCCCAGCGGTCGTTGTACTGCTTGAAGTGGTCGAGGTCGATGAAGAGGAGGCTCAGCGGCCAGCCGCCGTGATCGGCGCGCGCGATCTCCTTCTCCAACTGGTCCTGGAAGTGGCGGCGGTTGTAGAGGCCGGTGAGGCCGTCCGTGATGGCCAGCGCCTCCAGCTTCTGGTTGGCCGCGCGCAGCTCCTCGTTGCGCTCGGCCTCGCGGCGGTGGGCCTCGGCCAGCTCCTGCTGGCTGTCGCGCAGCTTGTGCACCATCTCGTTGAAGCTCTGCGTGAGGTCGCCCAGCTCGTCGTTGCCGGTGAGGGGGAGCTGGAGGTTCAGGTCGCCGGCGGCCACCTTCCGCGCGCCGTCGGAGAGGGCCAGGATGGGCGCCACCAGCCGGCGGCCCACGACCAGGGCCAGAAGGCAAACCAGGAGCACGCCCGGCACGCCGATCTTGAAGAGGCGCACGCGCGAGTCGACCAGCGGCTGGTAGGCCACGGAGGCGGGCACGGTGGCGGCCACGTAGCCGGCCATGCCGCCCTCCAGCTTCTGGATGGCCCAGAGGCCCCGGCCGGTGCCGGCCAGGGCGCCCTCGCCGCTCTCCTGGTCGAGCGGGGCCGGGAAGCGCTCGGCCCCGGGGTCCTCGAGCACGCGCCCGTTCTTGATGGAAACGCCGCCCTGGGCGTCGAGCAGCCAGAAGGTGGAGGCCTCGTTGCCCGTGGCCGCGGCCACGAAGGCGGCCAGCTCGTGCAGGTCGAAGCGCTGCACCAGGTAGCCCACGGAGCGCTCGCCGCTCTGCACGGGCCGGAAGGCCAGCAGCGTGGGGCGTCCCAGCCGCGCCGAGCGGCGCAGCGGGCTGACGACGGTGGCCGTCCCGCCCGGGCCGCCCAGGATGGCGCGCGCCCAGGGCTCGAACTGCTCGTCCTCGGCGGTGGCCGAGAGCACGTTGCCCTGCAGGTCCACCACCATCAGCGACTCGTAGACGCGGTAGTCCTTGATGATGGAGTTCAGGAACTCGCGCAGCTCGGCCCGGCCGCGGGCCTGCTCCGGGCCCTTGCGCTGCGCGGCCGCGGCGGCCTCGGAGAGGATGTAGGAGGTGGACCAGTGGGTGGCCTCGTTCCGCCTCTCCGACAGCCACTCCTCGACCTGCGTGGTCTTGCGGAAGACGCTGTTGGCCAGGGTCTCGCGCGTGCTGCGCGAGAAGGCCTCCTCGCTGCGGCTGAAGAGGTAGGCCCCCAGCACCAGCACCGGGGCCAGCACGCAGCTGACCACGGCCAGCACCACCTTGTGGCGCAGGCTGAACCGCAAACGGCCCTCGGCCAATGCCCCTCCCCCGCCGGTAGTGTAGCCCCCCGGAGGCCCCACCCCACGTTTGGGGTCCGGCTCCGGACTTAGCCTGGCCGCCCCGCGGCGTTAGAATAGACGGTTCCCACTTCGCCGCGGAGAAAAAACGCCCCCCATGGAGCTGGACCGCATCGTCATCACTGGCGCCCGCCAGCACAACCTCAAGAACGTCACCGTCGAGGTGCCGAAGAAGAAGCTGGTGGTGCTCACCGGCGTGTCGGGCTCCGGCAAGTCGAGCCTGGCCTTCGACACCCTCTACGCCGAGGGCCAGCGGCGCTACATCGAGAGCCTGAACGCCTACGCCCGCCAGTTCCTGGGCCAGATGGAGAAGCCGCTCTACGACTCCATCCGCGGCCTGGCCCCCACCATCTCCATCGAGCAGAAGGCGGCCAGCGCCAACCCGCGCTCCACCGTGGGCACGGTGACCGAGATCCACGACTACCTGCGCGTGCTCTGGGCCCGGGTGGGCCGCCTCACCTGCCACCGCTGCGGGCGGGCGGTGAGCCAGCAGTCGTCCCAGCAGGTCGTGAACGAGCTGGGCACGCTGCCCGAGGGCACCCGCTACCTGCTGCTGGCTCCGCTGGTGAAGGAGAGGAAGGGCGAACACCGCGACGTGCTGGAGGTGGTGCGCAAGGCCGGCTTCACCCGCGTGCGCGTGGACGGCACCGTGCAGTCGGTGGAAGACCCGCTGAAGCTGGACAAGAAGAAGAAGCACACCATCGAGGCGGTGGTCGACCGCCTGGTGGCGCGCCCGGCCGCCGACGCGCGGGCGGCGCAGCGCCTCCACGACTCGGTGGAGACCGCCCTGCGCTACGGCCAGGGCATCATCGTGGTGGCGCCCGAGGGCCAGCCCGAGCGGATCATGTCGCAGCACAGGGCCTGCCACTACTGCGCCATCTCCTTCCCCGAGCCCACGCCCCAGCTCTTCTCCTTCAACTCGCCCCAGGGCATGTGCCCGGACTGCTCCGGCCTGGGCACGCGCATGGAGATGGACCCCGACCTGGTGGTGCCCAACCCCGAGCTCTCCATCAACGAGGGCGCGGTCAAGCCGCTGGGCGCGGTGGGCGAGGGCACCGGCTGGGGCACCGACGTGGTGCGGGCGGTGGCCCGCGAATACGCCATCGACCTCAAGCGCCCGTGGAGCCAGCTCAGCGACGCCGACCGGCGGCTGATGCTCTTCGGCACCGGCGACCACGCGGTGAAGGTGCAGCTGCGGGGCAACTGGGCGGGCAGCTTCCGCATGAAGTTCGAGGGCGCGCTCAACTCGCTCATGCGCCGCCTGCGCGAGACGCAGTCGGAGGACATGCGCCAGTACTACCAGCGCTTCCTCTCCACCAAGCCCTGCTCGGCCTGCGGCGGGCGGCGCCTGCGGGCGGAGGCCCTGGGCGTGAAGGTGGACGGCCGCGACATCGCCGAGGCCACCGCCCTCTCCGTGGAGGCGGCCACCGACTTCTTCGCCCGCCTGGTCCTCCCGGGCAACGAGGGCGTGATCGCGGCCGAGCTGCTCAAGGAGATCCGCTCCCGCCTGCGCTTCCTGCGCGACGTGGGCCTCGGCTACCTGACCCTCGACCGGCCGGCGCCCTCGCTCTCGGGCGGCGAGAGCCAGCGCATCCGCCTGGCCAGCCAGATCGGCTCCGAGCTCACGGGCGTCATCTACGTGCTCGACGAGCCGTCCATCGGCCTGCACCAGCGCGACAACCGCAAGCTGCTCGACGCCCTCAAGCACCTGCGCGACATCGGCAACTCGGTGGTGGTGGTCGAACACGACCGCGAGGCCATCGAGGAGGCCGACTGGGTGATCGACTTCGGCCCCGGGGCCGGGCGCCACGGCGGCCAGGTGGTGGCGGCGGGCACGCCGGCCCAGATCGAGAAGGCGCCGGAGAGCCTCACCGGGCGCTACCTGCGCGGCGACCTGGAGGTGCCCCTCCCGGCCGAGCGGCGCAAGGGCGACGGGCGCGCCATCGGCGTGGTGGGCGCGCGCGAGAACAACCTGAAGGACGTGACCGCCTCCTTCCCCATCGGCCTGTTCGTGTGCGTGACCGGCGTCTCCGGGGCCGGCAAGAGCACGCTGGTGAACCAGGTGCTGCTGCCGGCCGCCTCGCGCGCGCTGCACCGGGCGGAGGCGCGGGTGGGCGTCCACGCCCGCATCACCGGCCTGGAGCACGTCGACAAGGTCATCGACATCGACCAGAGCCCCATCGGCCGCACGCCGCGCTCCAACCCCGCCACCTACACCAAGGTGTTCGACGCCATCCGCGACTTCTTCGCCCTGCTGCCCGAGGCGCGCATGCACGGCTACACGCCCGGCCGCTTCTCCTTCAACGTGAAGGGCGGGCGCTGCGAGGCCTGCGAGGGCGAAGGCGTGAAGCAGGTGGAGATGCACTTCCTGCCCGACGTCTACGTGCCCTGCGAGGTGTGCCAGGGCAAGCGCTTCAACGAGGCCACGCTGCAGGTGCGCTACAACGGGCTCTCCATCGCCGACGTGCTCGACCGGACGGTGGACGAGGCCCTGGCCCTCTTCCAGCACCACCCGGCCATCCGGCGCCCGCTGGAGACGCTGGCCGACGTGGGCCTGGGCTACATCACGCTGGGCCAGTCTTCGCCCACCCTCTCCGGGGGCGAGGCCCAGCGCGTGAAGCTGGCCAAGGAGCTGTCGCGCCGCTCCACCGGCCGCACGCTCTACGTGCTGGACGAGCCCACCACCGGGCTGCACTTCGACGACATCCGCCGCCTGCTGCGCGTGCTCGACCGCCTGGTGGAGGGCGGCAACACGGTGGTGGTGATCGAGCACAACCTGGACGTGATCAAGACCGCCGACCACGTGATCGACCTGGGCCCCGAGGGCGGCGACGCCGGCGGGCGCATCGTGGCCGTGGGCACGCCGGAGGAGGTGGCCGCCGTGCCCGGCAGCCACACCGGGCAGTACCTGGCCCCGCTGCTGCCCCGTGTCGCCGGCCGCAAGGTCCGCGCCGCGCGGTAGACGGGGTAGACTCCAGCTCTTTCCTTCCAAGAGGAGCTGTGGCCATGACCCTCCGCGCCTGGGTCGTGGGAGGGGCGCTGGCAATCGCCGGCGCCACCGTCCCCGCCTGCCGCAAGGACCGCACGCCGGAGCCCCTTTCCATCCGGCTGGTGGACCTCTACAAGCCGGAGGTGGTGGAGGGACGGCAGGCCGCCCGGGAGCCCCCGCCCCGCTTCGAGTGGACGTTCGCGGACGGCGACCTGCACGGCTGGCAGGCCGGCATCGGCGTGAGCGGCCTGGCCGTGCGCGACGGCCGCCTGGTGGGGCACGCGACCTCGAACGAGCCGCTGATCACGGTGGAGATCCCCAACCTGCCCGCCTCCGACGTGGTGCACGAGGTCCAGGTGCAGATGAGGGCCACCGGCGGCACGCGCGTGGACGCCACGCTGCGCGGCGCCGAGGTCGACTTCACCTTCGAGGCCGACCTCATGCGCATCCTGCCCCTCCCCCTGACCACGCCGCTGCTGCCCGGCCCGGACCTGCAGCCTTACGTGCTGCGCGGCTCCGCCTCCGTGCTGACGAAGGGCCGGCGCCGCCTGATGTTCCGGCCCACCGACCGCGCGGGCGCCGACTTCGCCATCGGCTCGCTGCGCCTGGTGACGCGCAACGAGCACCTGGCCGCGGTGACCTCGGGGATCGGCTGGCAGGGCCTGTCGGAGGTCTACCGCGAGACGCTGGTGGGACGCGCGCCGGAGACGATGCGCTTCCGCGTGAAGCTGCCCGCCCGCCCGCGGCTGGAGCTGGCGCTCGGCGCCATCGAGGCCTGGCCGGTCACCTTCAGCGTGACCGCGAGCGCGGGCGGCGCGGAGGAGACGCTGGCCCGGCGCACGCTGACCACGCCCGACCGCTGGGAGCCCCTGGCCCTCGACCTGGCCCGCTACGCCGGGCGCGAGGTGACGCTGTCGCTCGCCCTCTCCTCCGACCATGCGGGCACGCTCGGCCTCTGGGGCTCGCCCGTCGTCCGCAACACCGTGCCCCTCGGAGCGGGAGGGGCCCCGCCGGTGCAGGGCGTGATCCTGATCTGGGCCGACACCCTGCGCCGCGACCACCTCGACGCGTACGGCTACGGGCGTCCCACCGCGCCCACCGTGCGCGCGCTGGCCGAGCAGGGCACGCGCTTCGGCGACTGCGTCGCCCAGGCCACGTGGACGAAGGTCTCCGGGCCGTCGATCTTCACCGGGCTCTACCCGACCACCCATGGCGTCAACGCTCCCCCCGACCGCCTGCCGGCGGCCGCCACCACCCTGACCGAGGTCTTCCGTGACGCCGGCTGGGCCACCACCGCCTTCGGCTCCGTGATCTGGATGGGCAAGGCCACCAACCTCCACCAGGGCTTCGAGGAGTTCCAGGAGGGGCTCTCCATCCCCAGCCGCGACGCCGGCAACACCAAGAGCGCGCGCGTGCAGGTGGACCGCCTGCTGCCCTGGCTCGACGCCCACCGCGACGTGCCCTTCTTCGTCCTCCTCCACGTGATGGACCCGCACGGGCCCTTCCGGCCCGACCCGCCCTACGACACGATGTGGGCCGACCCGGCGCAGCGCGAGGAGCACGAGCGCCAGGTCAAGGCGGTGCGCCCCTTCATCGCCAACCCCAACCTGCGCCGCATGGGCGCGGTCGCGCGCGACGAGCTGGTGAAGGCCGGTCTCGATCCCGAGGCCTTCGTGGCCTACGACCGCGACTGGTACGACGGGTCCATCCGCGGCATGGACGCGGAGCTGGGCCGGGTGCGCGAGCGGCTCTCCACCCTGGGCCTGGACGGCCGGGTGGTGGTGGCCTTCCTCAGCGACCACGGCGACGAGTTCCACG
>Ga0111539_10005972_pt1 | contig 15727 bp, 15 predicted proteins | sample RhiMethybrSRZTD1_FD_79667 | JGI IMG/M metagenome (GOLD analysis project Ga0111539, IMG submission 79667) | Populus rhizosphere microbial communities from Tennessee, USA - Rhizosphere MetaG P. TD hybrid SRZTD1 (version 2) (version 2) | ecosystem: Host-associated > Plants > Roots > Rhizosphere >... | reverse complement strand
GCCCCAGCCAGAGCGATTCGCACCATTGAAAAAAGGGCAGCAACATTATTGTGGCGGGACCACGCAGCCAGCGAACCAGTTGACGAAGGCCGATTGCGGCTGGATGTCGCAGTCGAACCAGTTGTAGGCGATGAACCGCCCGAACACGATGATGAGGGCCCACAGGATGAGCGAGGCCAGCCCGGCGCGGCGCGCCAGCCACGGCAGGCGCGCGTCCTTGTCCCACGTGGCGACCGTCGGTTCGACGCGCCAATGGAAATACCAGATGTTGATCATCGCGAGGACCAGGAAGATGACCTTGCCCCGAAACCAGACGCTTTGATAGGTGCGGACCGGGATGCCGTAGAACAGCAGGATGCCGGTGATCACCATCACGCCGAAGCCGATGCGCACCCACGGCAGCATGCGATTGTTCATCTCCGACACCGGCACGCCCGTGAAGGCGACGCCCAGCAGCCGCAGATCCCACATCACCGTCAGTCCGACGAAGAGCAGCAGGAACATGACGTGCGTCGACTCGACGAGGGGATACATGAACAGCGACTCGCGGAGCGCAGTGCTGCCCTCGGTCGCAGCGAGCCATTCACAGAACGCCAGCAGCGACACGGTTTATTTGACGTCCCTGATCGCGGGATCGAACTGCTTGTGGCAGTTCACGCAGGTTTCGTAAATGTCGGCGCCGATGTCGAACGTCGCCTGCCGATCGTGATCTTCGGCGGCTTTGATCGCGCGCTTGCTTTGTTTGATCAGATCCTGCGCCTTGGCGATCCACTCCGGGTTGCCCCCGGAGCGCGCCGGAATCAGCAGCAGGTTGCCGGATTCCACCAGCGTGATCGCGCCGGCCTTCACGGCGTTCCATTCGTCGTCGTTGGCCGGCGCCTTTTCGAAGGTGCCTTCCTTGGTCATGATCGTGCCGACGGATTCCCAGACGACGTCGGCGGTTGGATCCATGACATTGGCCATCAGGTCCTTCACGCTGATCGTCGTATCGAACGGCGGCAATGCGGGAGCTGGCGGCTGCGAAGAGCAGGAAATACTGATTAAGAGAAAAAGTGGCGCGAGCCACACCGGAATACGCATTTGGCCGTGATCTTAAGCTATTTCGGTTGCGGCCGGCCCCGGTCGGGCGGCGAACCACGCGATCTTCCCGAGGTGCGGCATCTGCCGCTCGTAGGCCTCGATCCAGCGCGCCCCGAACGCCTCGGCCTCGCCGGCCGGGACCAGCGCCCAGACGCTGCCGCCGAATCCGGCGCCGAAGTTGCTCGACGCGAACGCGCCGTGCTCGCGCGCCAGCTTCGCCATCAGGATCGTTTCCGGGATCTGGTTGCCGAGGAGCTCGTCGGCATCGCGCTGCGACTCGGCGGCCAGCATGCCGATGGTCGAGCGATCGGCGACGCGAAACGCGACCGCCGCCTGGGGGGCGCGCGCCGTTTCGCGAAGAAAGTGATCGAGACGTTGCCGCAAGTCCGCGACGCTGAACCGTCCATCAACTGTGGGCTCGAGCCGCGAGCGCAGGATCGCGGTGGCATCCGGGTGTGACTGCAACGCGTCCGCCAGCGAGCGCGCCGGCGCCGCGGCGTGCTTGTTCCAGATCGCGTGCAGCGCGCGCACGCCGTCGGCGGCGCGGTTGTAGCGATCCTTCACCGAGTCGGCCTTGTCCGCCTGCACCCCGCTCGATGCGATCACGAACGTCCAGTCCGCCGGCATGCGCGTGTCGCCGAGCGGCCGGACCGGCACGAATCGATAGAGGCTGACGTGATCGGCCTGGCACGCGATGATCGCGGTGTGATCCTCGCTGCCGCCGTGCGTGCCGACCCCCGCCGATCCCGGCAGGCCGGGGAAGTTCAAGCCGTTTTCGACGCAACCGAGATACCACGCGAGATCGTGGACCCGGCGCAGGTAGCGTTGCCATTCGGGGCGATCGCGCAGGCCGGCGCGCTCGATCAAGGCGAGCGCGACGCCGGTGACGAGCGCGCTCGAGCTGCTCAGTCCCGAGGCGCGCGGCAGATCGCTCGCGATCGCGATGTTCGTGCCGAGCTCGCAACCGGGGAAGTTGAGGAAGAACCGGTGCGCGACGACATGCACGTAGCGCTGCAGGCCCCGATAATGCGCGGGCGCCGGCTGCGAGGGATCGACCTCGATGACCTGTCCGTCGAAGATGTCGCCGACGCGAACGATGCCGTCGGATCGCGTGCGCGCCGCCAGCGTGATGCCGCGCGGCACCGCGGCGAGGAGCGAATGGCCGCCCGCGTAATCCGTGTGCTTGCCGAAAATCTCGATCCGCCCCGGCGTGAAGCGGCGCCATTGGGGAGCGCCGTCGAGAATCGGCAGGGAGCGTTGTTCGAGCTCGACGAAGAGCGCGGCGCGCGAGGCCGCGTCGGCCGGCGTCATGCCGAGCGATTCGAAGTGCCCGGCGATCGAATTCATGGGCGCGCCTCCACGCCGGCGAGTCGCGCGTTGACGAGCGACACGTCCGAACGCCGCGACAGATCGAGGACGGCGCCCGTCGCCGGGAAGGTTCGGAAGATGTCGCCCCTCGATACGGCGAGGCCCACGGCTTCCGGCAGCTCGTATTCGCCGCGCTGCGACAGCGGCACATCGCGGCACGCCTCGAAGATCCGATCATCGAAGCGCCACACGTTCATGCTGATCAGCGCGCGCGATCCCATGCGGTCGTAATACTCGCGGCCCGGTTTCTCGATGATGCGTGTGAGATGGCCGCGATCGTCGACGTCAATCGCCGCAAATCCCATGACACGATCGCGCGGAAAGCCGCTGTCGCGCACCAGTGAGTCGACGGCATACGCCGGCAGTCCCGGACCGTCGAGATCGACCAGCGCGCGCAGCACGGTCGCAGGATACAGGTTGTCGGAATTGAGGACGAGGAACGCTTCGCGGCCGGCGAAGCGCTGCGCGCTTTGCACCGCGCGGGCAGTGCCGTCGGCGATCGGCTGCACGGCATAGTCGATCGTCAGTCGCGCCGGGCGTCCGGCGCCGTCGTAGTGCGCCCGGATTGCGTCGTGATCGGGCGCGACGACGAAGCAGACGCTGGTGCATCCCGCATCCGCTAATGCGCTCAGCACGTAATCGAGGAACGGCCTCGGGCCAATCGGCATCATGCCTTTGGCGCCGGCCGCGGCGGCGGCCGCCTGGACGGCAGTGAGCGACGCGTCGCCTTCTTGCTGCATTCGGCTGCCCAGCCCGCGGGCTAGAAGGACGGCCTTCATCTTCGATCAATGCTACAGTGCGCGGCTACGGAGTAGGACGATGAAACGATTCCTTTTCGCGACCACGATCCTCGCGCTGCTCGTCGTCTCGATGGGCGCGCAAACGCCTCAGCCACCGCAGCAGACGCCGCCCCGCCCGCAGACGCCGAACGCCGATCCCTACGCGAACAATCCCGATGCCGGCAAGACGCAGTTCCCGCTGGCCGCGCCGGCGGGGAAGGACAGCGGCGCGAAACAGGGGGCGCCCGGCGGCGCCACGAACCAGGGCGCGTTCGATCCCGCGAAATGGAAGTACGGCACGTCGTTCGACGCGCCGCCCGGATCGAAGATCTGGAATCCCGCGAAGCTGAAGTTGATGCAGGGCGGCAAGGTGACGGGTGGCACGCTGTTCGGCGCGAGCGATCCGTCAACGTACTGCGCGATGGCCAATGCCGGCTACGACTTCATCTGGACCGAGATGCAGCACGGACAGACCGACTGGCAGAACGTCGCGCGCATGTGGCGCACCTGCCCGCACGCCAAGGCGGTGCCCGGCGTCCGCGTCGCCTACACCGACGAGCGTGAGATCCAGCACGCCCTCGATGCCGGCGCGCTCGTCGTCGTCGTGCCCACCGTTGATACCGCCGAAGAAGCCATCCAGGCGCGCAACTGGACGTACTTCCCGCCGCTCGGGCGCCGCAGCAACGGCGGCGGCCAGGCGTTCGACGCGGGGATGTGGGGCACGGTGCCCGGCGGTTATCGCGCCACCGCGAACGACAACATCGTGTTGATCCTGATGATCGAAACGCTCGAAGGCCTGAAGAACGCCGACGAGATCGCGAAGGTGCCCGGCGTCAGCGCCATCTTCGCCGCCAGCGGCGACCTCGGAAACTTCTCGGGGTATCGGCAGGGTTCGCCCGACTACGAGCGCGCCATCAACATCGTGCACGACGCGGCGATCAAGGCGGGCATCAAGTTGTGCGGTCCCTTCGCGTGGCGCGATCGTGCCGACTTCACGTGCTTCCAGGCCGGCAGCGAGACGGCGGCGATCACCCGCGGCGCCGCGGCGGAGCTCGGTAATCTTGCCAACACGCAGGGACAGGTGGAAGTGGGACCGCTGGCGGTAAAAAAGCCGCCGCAATAACGAAGAACGAAGAACGAAGAACAAAAAGAAAGCACCACGCCCGCTCTTATTTGGGGGAGCGCGGCGTGGTGTTGTGACGAATTAGCCGATGTTGTTCCGGCGGTTCGAGCCGCCGTCAACACGCTGATCGTCGTCGCGATCCTCGTCCGAGTCGTCTGCTTCTTCGAGCTCCGAGCCCTGATCCTGCGGCTGGGTCCCCTGGTTCTGCTGCTCCGAAACCGGTGGCGTTGAGTCGCTGCGAGCTTCGCGCGTCGACTCGTCGCTGCTCTGATCCTGGTAGCCTTCGCTCGAATCCTGTCGATCCGCGTTCTGATCGTCGTTCTGTGACATTAGGAGCCTCCGCTCTCTGTAGAGCAAAAGCAGTACCGATTAGTGCACGCGCAGCGGCACCAGAAACGCACGTTCTGAAGTGCTTCGGGCCCTGCAGGCTTCGCCGCGGAAGAACAATGTCTCCCCACCAGAGACGTTTGCCGTGCGAACGCATAGCGCGAATAGCGATCATCTTCACGCGTCGCGCGCGTCGCATCGCCGCGCGAAAGTACGGAAGGCGAATGCCCAGTCTTTGCTCCGATCACTGCTAGTGATGAGGCGGTGACTTCTATTCTCCAGGTACGGGATCTGCAAGCAGGATTCCGGACGAAAGGGGAACGAGTCTCATGATGGTAACGAATCGCGTGATGTGGGCTGTCCTGGCAGTGGCCGCGGGCGCCGGACTCGCCGCCGTGCTTATGCCCTCTGCTCGCAGTCGCTGGCGTGCGCAGGACGAGGATCAGTCGAACCGCGTGGACGAAGCCTCGGAGGACTCGTTCCCCGCGAGCGATCCGCCGTCGTTCTCGGCGGACCTCGGCGCGCAGGTACCATTGCCGCCCATCGCCTGATCTGTTTTCACGCCGTGCAGAGCTGAGCACGTCGCCCCGCCGAATCGCTTTATCATGTTGGCCTCGGCCAACTCGGCCACAGGGGAGCTGCTGCACATGCGTCACATCACTGGACTTGTCATCTTGCTCGCCGCAAGCATGGCATGCTCAAAAGGCAACGATCGCATCGTCGCCACGTCGCCCACGGGTCCCACCAGCGCCGCGGAAACCACTATCACTTATATCGGCGGCGTGTCGGGACCGATGGACGTCCTCTTTCCGCCGCGCAACGAATCATTCGTCTTCCGCAACAATCTCGAAGCGAAGTACGCCACCGGGTTGGGCCGTGCCGCGCAGGGCACGTTCGTCGACCGCGAAGGCGAAATCGTGTGGTTGCAGGAATACATCCGCTATCGCGTCAACGGCTGCGATCACGCCACCGCGATGGCGCGCGTCCTCGCGCAGATCGCCGGTGGCGCGGCCGGCGGCATTTGCTCCGCGCCGCCCGAGGGCGTCGTGCTCTTCCCGCCGCGCAACGAGACGTTCGATGCGCGCCGCACGCTCGAGACCACCTACCAGCTGATGGGACGCGGCTTGAGCAGCTCGTCGGTCGACCAGGAAGGCAGCGCCATCTGGACCACCGAGTACCTGCGCTATCGCACCAACGCGTGCGACCACGCGACCGCGGAGCAGAACGTCTTCTCGCAGATCGACGGCGGCCCTGTGCCGCCGACGTGCCAGACGGCATGCAGCTATGTGTTGAGCCCGGCCGGCGTCAACACCACCTGGACGTCCAGCACCCTGGGCTTCGAAGTCCGTCCGGCGAGCGCTGCCTCTCTGCAGTGCACGTGGACGGCGGCGAGCACCGTGCCGTGGCTGACGTTCGCCAGCACCCAGTCGCCGGGCACCGGCTACACGCCATTCACTTACAACATCGCGCAAAACAACGGCGGCGCGCGCACCGGGTTCATCGACTTCGCGTGGCAGGGTGGCGCCGCGCGCTTCCAGGTCAATCAGCAAGAGATCCCGTTTGCGTCGTCGTTCACGATGGTCGATCCGTTCCGCTCATCGGGCGCGACGACGGAGTGCCATTTCCGGAGCGCGGCGACGCCGTGTAATTTCACCGCGACGTCGAACCTGCCGGGGGGCGGCGCCTACAACTACAACTGGTCGGCGACGTATTTCTACGGCACGCAGAAGACCGTAGTGCTGAACAGCACCTCGAACGTCTTCACCATTACCGATGGCTGCGGCGGTCCCGGCGCGACGTCCGATGGCCCTGCCGGTGAACTGTCCGTCACGGTCACGATCACGGACAGCCTCGGGAATGCGGTCACGCTGCGATCGGGCGAGGGCAATCAGCCGCCGCTCATCGTGAGGCTGTTTAGCTGCTGAGACAGGCGGGACAGGCAGACAGGCGGACAGGCAGACAGGCGGACAGGCAGCCTTTCCTGACCCCCTGTCTGCCTGACGACCTGAAACCTGTTTGGTGCTACTATCTGCGCCGTGAGGTGTTGCCCATGTCGCAGACGAATGGATTGAACCGCCGCGCGTTCCTTCGTAACGCCGGTTTGACCGCACTAGCCGGCGCCGCCGCCGGGTCCCACGCTCCACTCCTCGCCGCGACCGCTGACACGGCGCCCGCACAGAACAACGGCACATTTGATTTCGACACTGTCTACAACCGCTTCGGTACTGATTCGACGAAGTTCGATCAGCAGATCAACCGATACGGCAAGGACAGCGTCCTGGTCGGCATGGGCATCGCCGACATCGACTTCAAGGCCGCCCCGTCGATCACCAACGCGATCAACGCGCGGGTGAAGCACGAGAACTGGGGCTATCTCGACATGGACACGTGGACGCCGAAGATGCAAGAGACGGTCGCCGCGTGGAACAAGCGCCGCTACGGCGTGACCATCGATCCCAAGACGATCATCCTCTCGAACGGCGTGCATCCGGCGCTGATTGCCGCGCTCAAGACGTTTTCGCCGAAGGGCTCGAAGGTCCTGTTGCAGACGCCGACCTACAACGGCTTCTATGGCGACCTGACCGCGTCGGAGACGAAGGCGGAAGAGAGCCCGATGAAGTTCGTCAACGGCAAGTTCCAGATGGACTTCGAGGACTTCGAACGCCGCATCAGCTACGACACCCACACGTTCATCCTCTGCAACCCGCAGAATCCGACCGGGAACTGCTGGTCGCAGGAAGACCTGCTGAAGATCGGCGAGATCTGCCTGAAGCACCGCGTCATCGTCCTCTCGGACGAGATTCATTGCGACTGGGTGAGCAAGGGCCAGAAGTACACGCCGTTCGCGAGCCTCCCGAACAAGGCCGTCGTCGACAACAGCCTCACGTTCAAGGCCGCGAGCAAGTCGTTCGGACTCGCCGCGCACAAGACGGCGTGGTTCTACTCGACCAATCCGGAGCTGCTTGCGCGCACGCGCGCGAACCATCGCCCGGACCTCAACACGCTCGGGCTCGTCGCCAACCATGCCGCGGTCGCCGACGGCGAAGAGTGGCTGCGCCAGGCCAATGAATACGTCAGCGCCACGCATGACTTCGTCGTCAACTTCGTGGGCGACAAGATTCCGCTGCTCAAGGTGCATCGCGCCGAGGGCACCTATCTCACGTGGCTTGATGTGACCGGCGTCGCCGAGCGCATCAACTCGCAGAAGCTCGCGGATGATTACAACCGCACCAAGCCGGCGAACATGGCGGCGCTGACGCCGGAGCAGATGGTCGAGCGCTTCTTCGTGAAGACCGCGAAGGTGCACCTGAACCAGGGCCGGTCGTATGGCAAGGGCGGCGAGAACCACATGCGCATGAACATCGGCACATCGCGCAAGCTGGTCGAGCTCGCGCTGAACAACATGGCAAGCGCCTGCCGCAATCCCAGCGTGACGAACCTCAACCTGTTCTAGAGACACGTCAGATCGGTAACGAACAAAGGGGCCTCTTCGGAGGCCCCTTTTCTTTTATGATGGTTCCGCATGACGCCCGAGACGTCACTCCCGAGCGACACTGTCGCGAAGGGAGATCTCATTCGGGGTCGAGCACAACGGGTTAGGAAGAATCTCCGGCAAGGCCTCGCGCTCGCGTGGTCCGCCTCCCCGCAGTCGCTGATTCGGTACTCCGTGCTCGGCATGATCAGTTCCGCGATGCCGCCGATCGCCGTCTATCTGGGCGCGGTCCTGGTCAACCGGATTGCCGAAGCACGCCTGCAGGCGCTGACGTGGCGCGACATGCTGCCGATCATCATCGGCTTGTGGGCCGCGACCGGTGTGCAGCGCGCCATCGGCGCCTACATGGGCTACGGCCGCAACCTGTTCGTGCGCCGCGTCCAGCTCGAAGCCGAGCGCCGGTTGCTCGAGCAGGCCTCGAAGGTCGATCTCGGCCACTTCGATAATTCCGACTGGCACGATCGCCTCGCCCGCGCGAAGCGCGACGTGTCGTGGCGTCCGGGTGATCTCACCTGGTCGGTGCTCGGCCTCTCCGGCAACATCGTCACCATCGTGTTGATGGCGGGCCTGCTGGCCAGCCTGCACTGGGTGCTCGTCGTGCTCGCCTTGTCAGCGGCGCTGTTATCGCTCGCGCTCGAACGCCGCGTGACCGCGAAGCTGTACGAGTTCTTCTACAAGGAAACGCCGGAAGAGCGCGAACGCGAATATCTCGGCGATCTACTCGTGCAGCCGCGCACGACGAAGGAGATTCGCGCCTACGTGCTCGCGGATTATCTGCTCGGCCGTCACAAGGATCGATCGGAGGAGCTGTACCGCCTCCGCGAGCAGATGTATCGATCGGGCACGCGGATCTCGATGCTGACCGGCTTCGTCACGGGCACCGCGCTCGCGCTCGCCTACCTGTTCGTCGCGATGGAAGGCATCAGCGGCGGCATCTCTCCTGGCGGCGTCGTGCTGGTCATCGGTGCGTTCACATCCGTGTCGGGAACGCTTGGCAACATCTCGAGCACGTTCGTCGCCGTCGATCAGCACACGACGTTTCTCGAAGACTACTTTTCGTTCCTCTCGATCGATCGCCTAGTGCCGATTCCGAAGCCGGCGCGCGACGTGCCGAGGTCGCTCGAAGCCGGCATCGAGTTTGACGATGTGTCGTTTACGTATCCAGGCGGCACCGAGCCTGCGGTGAAGAACCTCGATCTGCACATCCGCGGCGGCGAGCTGATCGCCCTCGTCGGCGAGAACGGCGCCGGCAAGAGCACGCTGGTCAAGTTGCTGTTGCGTTTCTACGATCCGACGGCAGGCGCCATTCGAGTCGGCGGCGCGGATCTTCGCGAGCTCGATCCTGAAGCGTTGCGCAGCCGCATCGGCGTGTTGTTCCAGGATTACGCCAGCTACGAGTTGTCCGTCCGCGAAAACGTGCAGATGGGTAGACCTGGTCAACTGGACGATGACAAGCGGGTGCTGGCGGCGCTCGAGGATGCGCGCAGCGACTGGTTGTTGCGGAAGATGCCGAAGGGGCTTGACGCAAAAGTCGGCCGGCTCTTCGAAGGCGGTCACGATCTGTCGGGCGGCGAGTGGCAGCGCCTCGCGCTCGCGCGCATCATGTATCGCGATGCCGACGTGTGGATTCTCGACGAGCCCACCTCGTCACTCGATCCCGAAGCCGAGGCCGCGATCTTCGCGGAGCTGAAGGAGATTCTGAGGGGCCGCATCGGCATCGTCATCTCGCATCGCTTTTCGACGGTGCGCATCGCCGATCGCATCGCGGTGATCGTGGACGGGAAAGTCGCGGAGCTCGGCACGCACGAGGAGTTGTTGCGCGCGAACGGCCGCTACGCTCAGCTGTTTGAGTTGCAGGCAGCCGGATACCGTTAGTTCAACTCCCATAACCTCATCAATTTGCAAACAGTTGCAACTCGGCCTTAATACGAAGCTACGCCGGCTGAAGCATTCTTCTTGAAACGGAGATTGTCACGTAAGACACTTTTGGCGTCGCATGAGTGCAGCGCCGGATGCAGCGCGCCAATACCCCATCGCATGCCCGATGTGCGACGAGGTCAAAGGGTATCCATTTCAAGTTCGCACCATGCACGATCAGCCCGGCTCCATCGAAGTGAGGCTGCGCTGCCGCGATTGCCATCACGAGTGGGTCGAGGTCGTCTCGAGCGGCGACTAGATTGGGTGCCTAGGGTGCCTGGGGTGCCTGGGGTGCCTAAGGTGCCTGGGGTGCCTAAGGTGCCAACTTCTGCTAAGCTTGGTGTCTCTCCAGAGGCCGGCGTAGCTCAGTTGGTAGAGCAGCTGATTCGTAATCAGCAGGTCGTCCGTTCAATCCGGATCGCCGGCTCCAGTTTTCCTCAGCGCTTCACGCATCATCACCACATGACAGCGATTTGCGTGCCCAGTCTCGATTGCATTGAGACTTTCCCGAAGCTCGGCAGTCTAGTTAGACAGCTACGCTCAACGGGCACCAACCCGTGATTTCTGCCCCCGGCAAATCGACGTTGAGCCAACTCAATCAAATGTGTCTCAACAAGGGGGGAAGAATCTTGTCGATATCCGCATCACGTCTCGCGCAACTGTTCGCGCTCTCCGCATTGATCGTCGCCGCAACCGCCGGTAACGCGGCTGCGCAAACCTCACCGGACAGAGGTGGATTCACGCTATTGGTGAATCTTGGCGTCGGCTTCCAAAACGACACCGGAATCGAAGAGAGTGCGGTCGGATTCGCGGGCCTGAACCTGGGCGTCGGTGGATTCATCAAGCCGAACCTCGCGATCTTGGGACGCTCCTCTGGCACGAGCGCATCATACGAGACGGCGTTCGGAGACTTCCGGCAAGTCTCAGGTGTTGTAGGAGCGACCCTGCAATACTGGACGAGCGACAAGGTCTATCTGGAGGGTGGTGCCGGCGTCGGTGTGTGGAGTGCCGACGACGAGTCGGACAAAGGCTTCGGCCTAATTCTCGGCGCCGGGTATACCGTTTGGAACCGGGGTAAGCACAATCTTCAAGTTGGCGTTGAGTATGCGCCAGCCTTCACGGACGGCGCGGTCCACAACTTCGGCATCACGTTCGGCTATCAGCTCTTTTAGAGGAGCGGGCTATGGTGGCTTCCGGGCGGAGGCTCAACTCCGTTCGGAAGGCCTAGCCTCGCAGGTTCGTAATCGACACGCATGAGCTGCCCGATCGGCGTGCTATCCGGTACATCCTCCATGCCCGCCAGTCCGTCACACTGCGATCTTGGACACACAGGGTATCGGAGGGTTTAATGCAGCGCGCAATTCTCACACTCACGGTTTTGGCCGCCATAGGGTTCGCCACAACCGGAATCGACGCTCAAGGCCGCAGTCGAGGGCCGCAGCCGCAGATCCGTTTCAGCGGCATGGACACGAACAACGACCGGACGATCCAGCGCGACGAGTGGCAGGGATCTCGCCGCGCGTTCTCCCAACAGGACTGGAACGGCGACGGCGTGTTGTCCGGCGAAGAAGTTCGCGTCGGCGCGCAGCGGAACACCAACTGGGAAGAGGCCGATCATGAACCGACTCGCGCCGAGCGCAACCTGAGCTGGAGCGCGAGCGCATTCACGAACCTCGATCACAACCGTGACGGCCGCCTGGTCGCGAACGAATGGCACTACGATCTGGAAACGTTCAACCGGGTTGACCGCAATCGCGACAGGTCGATCAGCCGCGCCGAGTTCCTGGGCTCGGACCAGGACGATGGCCGCGACGTCAACTTCGACGATCTGGACGCGAACAACAACGGCCGTGTCGAGCGTAGCGAATGGTATTACTCCGCCGCGACGTTTACGTCGCTCGATCGCAACCGCGACGGCACGTTGAGCCGCTTCGAAGTGGTCGGCGGCCAGAACTCCACCGGCGACACCTACAACCAATTTGCCAGCCTCGACTACGACCGCAGCGGCACGCTCGCCCGCAACGAATGGCATTGGTCCACGGCGAGCTTCACGCAGCGCGACCTCGACGGCAACGGCGTGCTGTCGCAGCGTGAGTTCGACAGGATGGGCGGTGCGCCAGGCGCCGCGTCCACGGCTCCCGGGCTGCAGTCCATCCGGGTGAATGCGCAACAGCGCTGGACCGACGGCGTCATCGACGTGCGCGCCGGCGACATCATCACGTTCGAGTCGAGCGGGACGATCGTGATGAGCGACAACCCGGCCGACACGGCCAGCCCGGCCGGCTCCACCAACGGCCGCCGCGCGCCTGACGCGCCGATTCTGAATCAGTTGGCGGGCGGCCTGGTCGCGCGCATCGGTATGTATGGACCGATCTGGATTGGCGATCGCCGCACGCTGACCGCGCCGGTCAGCGGCCGTCTCTATCTCGGCGTCAACGACGACCACCTGCCCGACAACCGCGGTGAGTTCACCGTCGGCGTCGGCGTCACCAACCGAACGAACGAATAACCTCGCCGCGACCACGAAGAGCCGTGCTCTTCGTGGTCGATCGCTCCCTAAGACTGTCTCCGATCGGGTTTCGCCTTCAACACGAGCGACGGGCGTTCACCCGTCAGCTTCCACACGTTGTGGCACTTCGGGCAGCGGACAAACACTTCAATCTTGTCGGCGTCGGTTTGGGTACCGAACGGCGTGCCGGTTGCCGCGTTACAGACCGGGCAGAGTGATGGAAACCGCCAGTCGCCAGCGTGAGTGCCCGCCATGAATTTCATTACGCCGGAGCAAACGTCGCCGTTACGCGTCTGCGATTTGCATCTGGAATAATGTACGGCACGACACGCAGTTACAATCCTTTCACGCCTGTAACGAAACTCATGCAGCTCATTCACGACCTCACGGCCACTCGCAACGAGACGTTGAAGTACTTCGATCTCGGCGACGACGAGCTCGAACGCACCTATGGGCCGGGCAAATGGTCCGTGCGATTCCTGTTGCATCACCTTGCGGATAGCGAGACCGTGGAGAACGATCGCATCCGGCGCATCCTGAGCGAGCCGCGGCAGACGCTGCCGGTCTCCGAGCAGGACGCGTGGGCCACAGGGCTGGACTATCAGCAGCTGCCGCTGGAAATCTCACGACATATTTACGAGTCGGTACGGGTCGGCATCATTTACCTTGCCGGCCTTCATTACGAGAAGCACGGTCACCTCGAGTTCGTGCACAGCGTGGACGGCGTGCGCACGCTCAAGCAGGAGTTCGACAAGGTGGCTGCGCACAACGCGAAGCATCTCGAGCACATCCGGCTGGCGTTGTCGCGCCGGCACTCACAGTAGGCTTTCCGTATGCTCGCTTCAGAACTGGCCGCCCTCTTCGCGCGCGATCTCGCGCGGCTCATTCAGGAACTGCAGGCGTTTCCCGACACCGCATCGGTGTGGAAGACCGCGCCAGGCGTCACCAACGCCGCGGGCACGCTGGCGCTGCATCTCGAAGGCAATCTGCGCGAATACATCGGCCGCCAACTGGGCCAGATCGCGTTCAAGCGCGATCGTCCGCTCGAATTCAGCGGGCGCGGCGTCGAGCGCGATGCACTGATCGCGCGTCTCGAGGCCGTCAAGGCGCAGATTCCTCCGGTGATTGCCGCACTGTCTGAAGCGCAGCTCGATGCGATCTATCCGGAGAACGTCATCAGCAAGCCGATCACGACGCGGCAGTTCCTGCTTCACCTCGAAGGGCACCTCAATTACCATCTCGGGCAAGTCGATTACTTGCGCCGCTTCGCGACCGGCAACGGCGCGATCGAGCTTGCGGGCCTTTCTTAGCACCCTAGGCACCCCAGGCACCCCAGGCACCCTAGGCACCCTAGGCACCTTAGGCACCTTAGAGAGTAGAATCCGTGCCGGAGGCCTGTATGTGTTGTCGACTCCTCGCCTGCGCCGCGCTTGTGCTCACGCTCGTTACGCCCGCCTCAGCCCAGCTCGAAAACGTCGGTCAACTGTCTTTCCCCACATCCGGATCGGCTGAAGCGCAGCGGCATTTCCTGCGCGGTGTTGCCATCCTCCATAGCTTTGGCTGGAAACAGGCGATCGCCGAATTCCAGCTCGCGCAGAAAGCCCAGCCTGGTTTCGCGATGGCCTACTGGGGCGAGACGCTCTGCTACAACCATCCGCTGAACTCGCAGATGGATCCCAAGGAACCGCGCGGCGTGCTCGCGCGCCTGGGGCCGGATCGCGCCGCGCGCGTCGCCAAGGCGCCGACCGATCGCGAAAAGGGTTTCATCAACGCGGTCGAAGATCTGTGGGGCGAAGGCGATTCGCGCACGCGCCGCCTGTCCTACATGAACGCCATGGAGCGGCTCTACAACCAGTTCCCCAATGACGACGAGGTGAAGACGTTTTATGCGCTGTCGATCCTGAGCGCATCGGCCGCCGTGGATGATCGAACGTCGCGCATGAACGTCAAGGCCGCCGCGCTGGCGATGGATGTGTTCAAGCGAAACCCGAATCACCCGGGCGCGGTGCACTACATCATTCACGCGTTCGACGATCCGGTGCACGCGCCGCTGGCGCTCGAGGCCGCGAAGGTCTACGCCAAGATCGTTCCGGCGGTGTCGCACGCCGTCCACATGCCGACGCACATCTTCATCCAGCATGGGATGTGGAACGAGGTCGCGAACCAGAACATCCGCGCCTTCAACGTCGGCAAGGAACTGTGGCAGCCCGGCGATGCGCCGGGCGACATGGCGCATTCCGGCGACTGGGGTCAGTACGGCTTCCTGCAGCTGGGCGATTACGCCGGCGCGCGTGAGCGCATCCAGGCCTTCGAGTGGATGGCCGAGGCGACGAAGAACGCGCGCGCGACCGGTGCGCTCGCATTGGTGCGCGCCCGCTACATCATCGAGACCGAAGAGTGGAAAGTGCAGCCCGTTGCCGACGATGCCTCGAACGAGACGATTCTTGCCAATGGGTTCAGCGCCGTGAAGACCGGCGACATGGCGACGGCCATCAAGATGGAGTCGATGCTGATGGCGAAGGTGAAAGCTGCTCCTGGCGGCGCGCCCGTTCCGGCCAATCCGCATGCCGAACACGGCGCGGCACCCGCTCCGACACCGGCGCCAACCGGCAATGCGGATGCTGGCAAGGGCATGCGCGTCATGCAGCTGGAGCTCTCGGGGCTCATCGCGCAAGCCAAGGGGGAACCCGATCGGGCGATCGCGCTGTTGAAGGATGCGGTGGCGATCGAAGAGACCATGCGTGCGCCAAACGGCGCCGCCGATCCGATCAAGCCGTCGCACGAGCTACTCGGCGAGGTGCTGCTCAAAGCCGGCAAGGCGAAAGAGGCGGCCGATGTGTTCGAGGTCAGCCTGATCCGGATGCCGAATCGCGCCCGTTCGTTGATGGGCGCGATCAGGGCGCATGCCGCCGCGGGAAACAAGGAGAAAGCCGCTGAACGCCTGAGCACTCTCAATAGTTTTTGGAAAGGCAAGCCGTTCAGTAGTCCCGCGACCGACGTGCGCTAGCTTCGGCGTTGAACCTCCCTGCGGCAGGGAGTAATATTGAAGGTTACAGGCGCGATCGAAATTCGCGCCTGTATACCTTCATCTTCAAATCATGCCGTCCGCAGAGAATTCATCGTCGCTCGTC
>Ga0111539_10005969_pt1 | contig 15728 bp, 16 predicted proteins | sample RhiMethybrSRZTD1_FD_79667 | JGI IMG/M metagenome (GOLD analysis project Ga0111539, IMG submission 79667) | Populus rhizosphere microbial communities from Tennessee, USA - Rhizosphere MetaG P. TD hybrid SRZTD1 (version 2) (version 2) | ecosystem: Host-associated > Plants > Roots > Rhizosphere >... | reverse complement strand
GCTTGTCGTCGCCAAGGATCTGTTGGGAAAAGTTCTCGTCCACCGCACGCCGGCGGGTGTTGCGGCCGGCATGATCGTGGAGACCGAGGCTTACATAGGCGAGGACGATGCGGCTTGCCACGCCGCGCCCGGTCCCACGCGCCGCAACGCGCCGCTCTATGGGCTGCCGGGGATCGCCTACGTCTATCTGAATTACGGCATTCACTACCTGGTCAACGCGGTGACCGAATCCGAAGGCCATCCGGCGGCAGTGCTGATTCGCGCGCTCGAGCCTGTTGAAGGCGCGGAATTGATGGCAACGCGACGCGCTCCCGATGGACGTCCCGTCGATCGGGCCGATTTGTGTCGTGGCCCTGGAAACCTGACGCGGGCGCTGGGTATCACGCTCCAGCAGAACAGGCTCGACCTGACCGGCAGCGACCTGAGCGTCGAAGATCGGGGATTCCGCCGAGGGCGAGTGTCGTGGGGACCCCGAATTGGGATCCGCGTTGCCGTCGATCGGCCGTGGCGATGCTGGATCGCCGGGAATGCGTCGGTCTCCGGCTCCCGGCGTCAGGCCTAGCGCTTGCATCCGGTTGAGCGACCGCTGTATGGATGACGCCACTACTGCCGAGGAAGCAAAGCGATACGTGCCGTCGGGTGTCGATCCCCAGTCCTGGATCGGATTCGAGCAGCGGGTTCAGGAACGGCGCTATCGCGCGTTGGTCCAGCACGTTGAAGAAGCGATCGCGCGAGGAGACGCCATCTCTGCGCGGGTGACGCTCGAAGAAGCGCGCGAGCTGTGTCCGGGCGCGGAAGAACTAACGGCGCTCAGCGAGCGCATTTCGACCGCACCGCTCTCAGCGCCGCCGCAGCCGCGCTTTGCCTGGTCTCGTGCGATGAGCGCCGTGAGCATGCTGGTTGCCGGTGTCGCATTGCTGGTCACCATCGAATGGATCCACCCGCCGCGTCCGCTGCCCGCATCGCGACCGCTCGCCTCGGCTGTCACAGCCGCTCCGATGGTGAGTGTGCCAGCCAGTGAACCCGTCTCAGCGCCGACCGTGGCGCGTGCCGCCGACGCCGGTGACGCTCCCGCTATCTCGAGTGAGCCTGACGTTTCCTTACCCGAACCTGTTGCGACCAGCGGCGCAGAACCAGCCGTGAACGTGGCGAGGCCGGCCGTTGGAGGTCCGGTCACCGCTCCCTTTCGCCCGGAGACATTCGTCGACTCCGGGGTTCCGGCGAGTGCTCGCGAAGTTCCTGACGACGACGCTGCCGCGGACGCTCGGAGTGCGCGTGAATCGAACGCCGGAGACATCGAAAAGACGTCCCGCGAAAGCGCCGACACGTCCGCGAGCGAGCCGTCGCGGGTAGACACTGGTACTCCGCTGTCGACCGATCCGGAGAGATAGCCCGGCCCCCGCGCGCGATGCAGGTGTTACGATGAGGTGATCCTGCACAGACGCGATGGGCAAAACACTCCTACAGAAGGTGTGGGACCTCCACACCGTTCGTAAGCTTCCGACAGGCCAGACTCAACTGTTCATCGGGCTGCACCTGGTGCATGAAGTCACTTCGCCCCAGGCATTCGATGCGCTGCGCGCTCGCGGCTGGAAGGTGGCGCGTACCGATCGCACGTTTGCGACGGTCGATCACATCATCCCGACGCTCGAGCGGAAGCGTCCATTCCTGGATGTGCTCGCCGAGGACATGATCAGCGCGCTCGAGCGCAACTGCCGTGACTTCGGCGTGCGGCTGGCTGGCCTGGACGATGACCGGCAGGGCATCGTGCATGTGATCGGTCCAGACCTCGGGCTCACACAGCCCGGGATGACGATCGCGTGCGGCGACAGCCACACGTCGACGCACGGCGCCTTTGGCGCAGTGGCATTCGGCATCGGGACGTCGCAGGTGCGCGACGTCCTCGCATCGCAGTGTCTCGCCCTCGACCCGATAAAAGTGCGCAGGATCCGAATCACCGGCATGCTCCCGCCAGGTGTCTACGCGAAGGACGTCATTCTCGCGATCATCCAGCGCCTGGGCGTCAGTGGCGGAACCGGTTACGCCTATGAATACTCGGGCGACGCCGTCGAGCGCATGTCTATGGACGAGCGGATGACGATCTGCAACATGTCGATCGAGGGCGGTGCGCGGGTCGGCTATGTCAACCCCGATGAGACGACGTTCGCGTATCTGAAAGGCCGTCCATTCGCTCCGGCCGACGAGGCGTTCGAGCGGGCGACGGCCTGGTGGCGTTCGATCGCCTCGGATGCCGACGCGGTGTATGACGACGATGTGGAGATTCGCGCCGAGGAGTTGACGCCGGTCGTGACGTGGGGAGTGAACCCGGGTCAGTCGATCGGTGTCGATGGCCGTGTCCCCGCGCCTTCGGATGCTGCCGATCCGGCATCGATCGCTGACGCGCTCGACTACATGGGGCTCGCGCCCGGACAGCGGATCGCCGGCATGAAGGTGGACGTGGCGTTCATCGGCTCGTGCACCAACGGACGACTGTCCGATCTGCGGGAAGCGGCGCGAGTGATTCGCGGACGCCATGTCGCCCCGCACGTGAAGGCGCTCGTGGTGCCCGGCTCGGCCGCAGTCAGTCGAGCGGCGGAGCGCGAGGGACTGGCCGACGTCTTCCGCCAGGCCGGGTTCGAATGGCGCGATGCCGGGTGCTCGATGTGCCTGGGGATGAATCCCGATCGACTCGAAGGCAATCAGGTCTGCGCGGCCTCGTCCAACCGCAACTTCAAGGGACGGCAGGGAAGTCCGACGGGTCGGACGCTGTTGATGAGTCCGGCGATGGTCGCGGCCGCGGCGGTGGCGGGCGAAGTGACCGACGTGCGCGAACTGGTGGCGTGATGAGTGAGATCGTTCAGGTTACGGGTCGCGCGATGTCGCTTCGCGGCGACGACATCGATACCGATCGGATCATGCCGGCGCGGTTCCTCCGCGCGATCACGTTCGAGGGCCTCGAGCAGCACGTCTTCGAGGACGATCGGAAGGCCGCGGCCCATCCGTTCGACGATCCGCGATATCACGGCGCGTCGATCCTGATCGTCAATGCGAACTTTGGCTGCGGCTCATCGCGCGAGCATGCGCCGCAGGGACTGCTGCGCTGGGGCATCCAAGCGCTGATTGGCGAATCGTTTGCCGAGATCTTTTTCGGCAACTCCGCGATCATCGGGCTGCCGTGCGTGACCGCGGCGGCTCAGGATGTACGAAAGCTGCAGGATCTCGTCGAGAAGCACCCGCAGTCGTCGTTCCACATCGATCTGGTCGAAGGGACGTGCGAGGCCGATGGAGTGGTCTATCCGGTTGCCCTCTCGCCGAGGATCCGCGACGCGTTCATCACGGGCGCGTGGGATACCACGGGCATGCTGCTCGCGAATTACGAGGAAGTAGGCGCCGCGGCCGCGAAGCTCCCGTACATCAGGGGATTCTGACCCTTCACGCGAATTGCTTCTCTCCGTGACGCGTCTCCGCGGCACGCTTCTTCTCTTCGACCAGCACGAGAAACGCGGCCGAGGCGTGAGAGCGTTCGCCGGCCTTGCGATAGACGAGGCGCACCTGTCGCCGCAGCCGAATCTCCGGCATCGCCAGCGCCATGAGCTCGCCGCGCGCGATCTCTGATTCCGCACATCGGCGTGGGAGGAGCGCGACGCCCATCTGCATCGCCACTGCTCGTTTGATCCCTTCGAGGCTCGGCAGCGAGATGAGGATGTTCGCCGGAATGTGATGCTGTTCGAACAGGCGTAGCACACGGTCGCGCACGTGAGACGGATCGTTGTGCGCGATGACGGTCTGTCGCGCGCATTCGGATAAGGTGACTTCCTTGCTGTGCGCGAGCGGGTGCGTCGGATGCACGAGCATCACGAGCTCGTCCTGTCCGAGGACGATCGAGCCGAGGCGCGGCTCTGCCGGCTGAAACGTCAGGACACCGAAATCGAGACTGCCTTGCGCGACTTCCGCGCCGATCTGCCGCGCCGGAATACGGCGGACGTCGACGTGCACCAGCGGATGCGTGTCGCGGAACCGAGAGATCAGGGGAAGCACCGCATGCACCGATGCTTCGTTGCAGCCGATGAGCACGCGCCCGCGTCGGAGATCGCGCAGGTCGCGCACCGCATGCTCCGCCTCTTCGGACAGTCGCAGCAGACGATCGGCGTAGTCGCGAAGCAGGCGCCCCGCATCGGTGAGCGTGGCGTCCTTGGTGGCGCGATCGAACAGGCGCTCGCCGACGCTTTCCTCGAGCCGGCGCACCGCCTGACTCACGGCCGGTTGCGTCCGGTGCAGCTTCATGGCTGCACGTGAAAAGCTGCGCTCTGCGGCGACCTTGAGGAAAACTTTAAGCTCGCTGAGCTCCATTACGATAAATAATCATAATCCAAGCAGAATAATTATCAGTTTGACTTCGGTTGCGGGGTGCCGTCTACTGACACATGAAGAGGAGCCGGCTGATGGGACAGGAGCAGGTCCGGATTTTTGATACCACGCTGCGGGACGGGGAACAGGCGCCCGGATTCTCGCTACGTCCGGCCGAAAAGCTCCTCCTGGCCCGTCAACTCGACGTGCTGGGCGTCGACATCATCGAGGCAGGGTTCCCGATTGCCTCGCCGGCCGACGCCGAGGCGGTGCGGCGGATTGCCACTGAGGTCCGCCGGCCGGTGATTGCGTGTCTGGCCCGATGCCATCGCGCCGACCTCGAGAAGGCGGCCTGGTCGATCAAGCCGGCCGCGCAGGGCCGCATTCACACGTTCATCGCCACCTCCGACCTGCACCTGCAGGCCAAGCTGCGGATTACGCGCGAGCAGTGTATCGAGGCGGCGGTCGATGCGGTGCGCTTCGCGCGGCATCACACGTTCGATGTGCAGTTCTCGGCCGAAGACGCCACCCGCAGCGACATGGATTTCCTGTGTCGCGTGATCGAGGCGGTCATCAAGGTCGGCGCGAGCACGATCAACCTGCCGGACACCGTCGGCTACTCGACGCCGGACGAGACGCTCGAGTTCTTCAAGACCATTCGCGAGCGCGTGCCGAACGCCGACAAGGTCATCTTCAGCGCGCACTGCCACGACGATCTCGGCCTTGGCGTCGCCAACACACTCGCGGCCATGCGGGGCGGCGCCCGGCAGGTCGAGTGCACGGTCAACGGAATCGGCGAGCGCGCGGGGAATGCGGCGGTCGAGGAGATCGTCATGGCGCTTCGCGTCCGCGCCGATCGTCTGCCGTTCGTGACCAACATCGACACCAAGCAGATCTACCCGTCCAGCGAGATGCTCACCAAGCTGACGGGTCAGGCCGTGCAGGTGAACAAAGCGGTTGTCGGACGCAATGCCTTCTCACACGAAGCCGGCATTCACCAGGACGGCGTCCTGAAGGATCGTCGGACCTACGAGATCATGCGGGCCGAGGACGTGGGCGCGCCGTGGAATCCGCTGGTGCTCGGGAAGCACTCCGGGCGGCACGCGGTGCAGCGACGCTGTCAGGAGCTCGGCTTCCATCTGGAAGGCGACGAGCTCATCGAGGTCTATCGCGCGCTCATGTCGATTGCCGACGATCGCAAGACCCTGACGGACGGCGACGTCCGTTCCGTCATCGCCGCGCTGAGGGCAGACCAGATCACGGTTCCGCACGAAGCGGTCGACCCGTTCGACACGCCCTCGGCCGCGGCCGTGCATCACGTGATGCACGAGTCAGGGTACGGACACGGCGTCTAGCGGGACCTAAGGACTACCAACCAACCACCAACCACCAACCTTCTCGTCATTGGGAGTCGGGAGTTGGTTTCGGCGTCAGTGGGTTGGGAGTCGGCTCGATCTTTTCCACGTATAGATGCATCGTCGGGCGCGGCATCTCGATGCCGTGGTCTTTGAAGGCCTGCGTCAGGCGCTTGCGCAACTCACGGCCGACGATCCACTGCTTCATCGGCACGGTCTTGATTCTCGCCTTCACGGCAAACTGACCCGGCTCGAGGGCGTCGATCCCGAACACTTCGAGCGGCGCCAGGATGTGCGGCCTGAAGTTCGGATCATCCCGTAGACCGATTCCCACCTGCGTCATCACCGCGAGCACGCGGTCGGGGTCCTCCTCGAATGACATCGGGAGGCTGATGACGAAATAGGAGAAGTCCTTCGACATGTTGGCGAGCGTTTTCACCTCGCCATTCGGGAACACGTGGACCGAGCCCTGTTCGTCGCGAAGCACGATCGTGCGCAGGTTCACCTCTTCGACCAGACCACCCTGACCGTTGACGACGGCGACGTCGCCCACGCGGACTTGATCTTCGAGAATCAGGAAGAAGCCGGAGATGACATCGCGGACCAGCGTCTGCGCCCCGAAGCCGACGGCGAGCCCGACGATGCCGGCGCCGGTGAGGACGGGTGTGATGTCGACGCGAAGCTCGCGGAGGATCATCAGGCCCGCGACTCCCATCACAAGAATCGTCAGCGTTTTCTGCAGCAGCCGGCTCAGCGTCTGCGCGCGCTTCGTGCGCTCGATGACGTCCAGGCCGCTGCCGCTGCTCATCTCGCGTTCGAACCGCCGCGCGCCGGCAGAGCCGACGCGCACGACGAAATACGCGGTGACGGCGATGATCGCGATGCGCAGGCCGGTATCGAGCGCCCAGCGCGCGAGCGCTTCAGGGCTGCCGCCAACGGTCGTCCGGTAGCCCGCCATGCGCACCGCGGGCAGCGCGAGGGCGGCGCTCGTGACGATGAAGACGACCAGGCGGACGATTTTGCGAGGACGATCGATGAACCGGCGTTCGTCGGGGAGAATGGATCGAAGGACAGTCTGCGCCACGCGCGCCGCGGCTTCCGCCACGACGTAGGCGATGGCCAGGGCGAGGGCCAGCGCGAGGAGAATGGGCGCGCGGCTCAATCGGTGATCGGGACTCGCACGTCCATGCGACGGCCCTCGCGGATGATCCCGACGGCCGCCGTGCTGCCGATGCGTGCGTCCTGAACCATGCGTGAGAGCTGCCCGCCGTCGGTCACCGGCGTGCCGTTGAAGGCGATGATCACGTCGCCCGGGCGAAGGCCGGCCTGATAGGCCGCCGAGTCGCGACGCATGCGGCCGATCACAATGCCCTTGGTGTCAGGTGCTCCGAGCTCCTGTGCGAGCTGCGTCGTCAACGGCGCAATCTGGATCGAGCCAATCGAGCCGCGACGCACCTGATGGAACTGCTGCAGGTCCGCGGCGACCTTTCGCGCGAGGTTGCTCGGGACCGCGAAACCGATTCCCTGATACCCGCCGCTCTGACTGAAGATGGCTGTGTTGATCCCGACCAGCTCACCGCGTCCGTTGATCAGCGCACCACCGGAATTGCCCGGATTGATCGCCGCGTCGGTCTGAATGAAGTCCTCGTATTGCGCGAGGCCGATGTTGTTGCGGTTGACGGCCGAGACGATCCCGAGCGTCACGGTCTCATTCAGCTGGAAGGGATTGCCGATGGCCAGCACCCATTCGGCGACTTTCAGCTTCGAGGAATCGCCCCATTGAACGGTCGGAAGACTGCGCGCGTTGATCTTCAGCAGCGCCAGGTCGGTCACCGGATCGACGCCGACGACCTGCGCGGGCATCTCGCGCTTGTCGCTCAGGGCGACGGTGATGTCGATGTCGCGCAGCGAGACTCGTTGCTGCTCGCCGGTCACCACGTGGTTGTTGGTCAGGATGTAGCCGTCGCCGCTGATGATGACCCCTGATCCGAGGCTGCTTTCGACGCCACGCCGACTCCCGAACGCATCGTCCTGATCGCCGAAGAAGTAGCGGAAGAACGGATCGTTGGCAAACGGCGAGTTGGGCCGGCGCACGACCTGCGTCGACGAGATGTTCGCCACGGCCGGTACGGCACGCTCGGCGACCCCGGTGAAATCCGGCAGCGCGGCACCTGCGATCGATCGCACGGCCGGCGCAGGCGCCGGCGCCTGTGCGCGGACTTCATCGGCCTGGCGCAGCCTGCCTGTGAGGACCACGCCGGCGACGACGCCGCTGGCGACGAGCAGCACTGAAAGAAGCAGGCGTCGAGCTGTGGTCATAGGTCAGGTAATGCGCACGCGACGCGTGCCCGCATCGGCGTGCTTCGGACATGTCACCGTGAGGACGCCGTCGCGCAGGTCCGCGTTGATGCGCTCGATGTCCACGGCAAGCGGGAGCTGGAACGTGCGGCTGAAGCTCCCATGGCCACGCTCGACCCGATGATACTGCTCGCACGTGGCCGTCCGTTCCGGTCGGACGCCGGAGAGCGTCAGACGGCCGTCGTGAAAATTGATTTCGAGATCATCGCGCGTGAGTCCCGGCAGCTCGGCGGAGATCACATAACTGTCGGGCGTTTCGTGCACGTCCACGGGCGGGGTCCAGCCGGCCTGGCCGGGCGCGAAACGGTCCAGACGCTGCTGGATGGCCAGCAGGTCGCGGATCGGATCCCAGCGCGCGAAGGCCACGATCGGGATCGTAGCACGCACGCGGGCGCAGGGGCGCCTGTCACTCGAGATGCGGCGCGGACCTTCATGGTCCGCCACGGGGGAAGCGTTTCTGCTGTGGCTCGTGTGCTACGATCGCAAGGTTCTCCACCACACAAACATGGCGTCTCTACCGGCAACTCGTCTCCGAAAAGGCATGCTGATCAAGATCGACAGCGATCTGTTCCGCGCTCTCGAGGTGCAGCATGTCACTCCCGGCAACCTGCGCGGTTTCGTCCGCGTGAAGATGCGCAACATCCGCTCCGGCGTTCTCGCGGATAACCGGTTCCGCTCCGAAGATACCGTGGAGCGCGCCGTCCTCGACGAACGCGAGATGCAGTACCTGTATCAGGACGGCGACGACTATTACTTCATGGACACGGCGACCTTCGATCAGATTCACATCACGAGCGAAGCGCTGGGCGATTCGGTCAACTACCTGAAGCCGGAGATGACGATTCAGGTCGAGTTTTACGGCACCGAGCCGGTCGGCATCGAGCTGCCGCAGACGGTCGATCTGAAGGTGACCGACACCGTGCCGGGCATCAAAGGGGCCACGGCAAGCAACCAGATCAAGCCCGCCACGCTCGAGACCGGCGTCGTCGTCAACGTGCCGCCGTTCATCAACACGGGCGATGTCGTCCGCGTCAACACGGAAACCGGCGAATACCTGTCACGCGCCTAACCCGCAAGGCCCATGGACGTCGTCCGACAGCCGGGACACGGCTGGATCGAAGTCATCGTCGGCAGCATGTTCAGCGGGAAGAGCGAGGAGCTCATCCGCCGCTTGCGACGTGCGCAGATTGCGCGGCAGAAGGTCCAGATCTTCAAGCCCGCGATCGACATCCGCTACGCCGACGATCACATCGTGTCGCACAGCGAGATGCGCATCGCGTCGTGTGCGGTGCCATCCTCCCGCCGGCTGCTCGAGCGCGTCGACACCGATACCGAAGTGGTCGGCATCGATGAAGGGCAGTTCTTCGATCTCGAGCTGCCGATGATCTGCAACACGCTGGCGGACCAGGGCAAACGCGTGATCGTTGCCGGTCTCGACCAGGATTATCTCGGCAAACCGTTCGAGCCGATGCCGCAGCTCCTGGCAATCGCGGAATACATCACCAAGACGCACGCCATCTGCATGGTGTGCGGGAATCCGGCCAATCACACGCAGCGCCTCGTGGCCAGCGGCGACCGCGTGCTGGTCGGTGCTCAGGGTCTGTATGAAGCGCGATGCCGGGCGTGCTTCGATCCCTTGCTCGCTGGTCCGCCTTCGGCGACGTTGGAAAATCCCACAACCCAAATCCCAAAACCCAAATCCCAAACGACCTGAACTACCCGAAGCCTCGTTTCGGACTTGGGATTTGGGATTTGGGAATTGGGATTTCACACGCGGTACTCTGTCAAAGAGACAGCAATGCCACCCGGGATCCTCCAGCCGGTCCTCTTCGCCTTCGGTGTCGGCTTCCTCGCCGCGAACCTGAAGCTCGTGGTCGATCTGCTGAGATATCAGGCGCGGAAACGGTCCGCGCTGCTGATCTGGGAAGCGCCGAAGCCGCGGTTTTACGGCTTCTGTCTGGGACTCGGCGTTGTGCTCGGTTTCCTGTTCGCCTTCAAGCTGTTCGTGCAGCGCCGCCCGCCCGAGCAGCTCTTTGGCGAAGCGATGATGTTCGTCTATTACGGCTACACGTTTCCCTTGAGCACGCGGATCTCACGAGGCTTCTACCGCGACGGCGTCTGGGCCGACACGGGCTTCCTCCGATGGGGGCAGATCTCCGCGGTCTCGTGGAAGGAAGAGGGCGGTGTCACGCTCGTCCTGATCTCACACCTGAAGAACATCGCTCGCCGCCTCGAGATCCCGGGTCACCTCTATGGACAGGCGCGACGCGTGATGCGCGATCGCGTCAAGGCGCACGACATTCACATTGGCGGTGCCGGGCTGGATCTGGGCAGCCGCGACGATCAGGACTCGGTGTAGCTGGCTTGTGGCTTCTGACCTTTTTGGCTGGACGTACGGGCGTCCAAGGCCCTAATCTCGTCGGATGGCACCTCGACCAACCTGGAAAGGGTTCCTCAAGGTCAGTCTCGTCAACATCCCCGTGAAGGTGTTTCCGGCCACCGAGTCCTCGGCCACGATCTCCTTCAACCAGCTCCATGCGGAGTGTCAAACGCGTATCCAGCAGAAGCGCTGGTGTCCGCACTGCGAGCGAGAGGTCTCCAACAGCGAGCTCGTCAAAGGCTATGAGTTCGAGAAGGGGCGCTACGTCGTCGTCGAGGAGGAGGACATCCAGAAGGTCCGGGTCGAGTCGACCCGCGTCATCGACCTCGTGCAGTTCACTGACGATGTGGCGATAGACCCGATCTACGTCGACCGGGCGTACTACCTGGCGCCTGACGGTGCCATTGCCGCCAGTGCATTTGCGGTCATGCGCGAGGGGATGGCGGGCAAGGCCGGCATCGGCAAGCTCGCGCTGTATGGTCGCGAGTATCTCATCGCGGTCAGGCCGCAAAAGAAGGGGCTCGTGATGTACACGCTCCATCACGAGGCCGAGATTCGCAGCATCGATCAGATCGAGGAGCTGAATTCGGTTCCGACGCAGGTGAAGCCCGAGGAGATGAAGCTGGCGAAGCAGGTCATCTCCACGTTCGACGCCGAGCTGAATCTCAAGGACTACAAGGACGAATACCAGGAAGGCCTTCGCAAGATCATCGAGGCCAAGGTCGCGGGTCAGGAGATCGTCGCGCCGGAGGTGGAGGAGCCGCCGAAGGTGGTGGACCTCATGGAAGCGCTGCGACGCAGTCTCGATGCGGTCAGCGCCGACAAGAAGAAACCCGCCAAGGCGAAGCTCGTGGAAGCCGAACCGGCCGCGGCGGCGCCCAAGTCAAAAGTCAAGAGTCCGAAGTCGAAGGTGGCGGTGCGAAAGGTCGGCTAGGCGCTGCCCGACGGTCTTCATCGGGTCGCGTACAAGTCGACCACGCGGCGCATCACCTCGATCAGATAGATCCCTCCCACGCTCGCCGCCAACGGTCCCCAGAGGCGAGTTGCGCCGCGGCGGCGTCTCCGCGACGGTCGTCGTCGCGCCAGCGCTGCGCGGCAGCGTGTCCTCACGCGATCGACGCGTGTTGGATTCGGGTCGACAGACGGAAGCGCAGCCAGCATGCGGAACAGCGGATCGCTCATGGTGTGACCTCGCGCAGGATGGAATCGACGGGCCGGGTCTCCACGTCCAGCGCCTGCGCGAGCGCCGTTCGGGCGCGATGCAGACGTTGCCGGAGCGTTTGTGGAGTCACGCCGCAGACGTCGGCGGCGTCCGACGGATCCAGTCCGGCGACCCAGACAAGAAGAAGCACTTCGCGCGACGCGACCGGAAGGAAGGCGAGCGCTCGTTCGACACGCCGCTCGAGCTCGTTGGCGGCAGTCGCCTCGAATGGAGAGGCGTGCCCGGTGCTCGCCGGCCACAGTGCGATGACGCTGCTCATCGCGGAATCCTCCAGGAATCGGGACCGCAGGTAGCTGACGTACAGATTCCGCGCGACCGTAAAGAGCCACGGACCCAGTCGCGTGTCGGATCGCAGGCGTCCCGCGTGCTTCACCAGTCGCAGCCACGTTTCCTCGAGCAGATCGTCAGCGACGTCGCGGCGCCGGGCCAGCCGCACCAGGAACGTGTACAGCGGGCGGTTGAACGCGTCGTACACCGCATCGAATGCGGCGGTATCGCCGTTGCGCAGTCGCTCGACGAGAGCGAGCTCGGTTTCCCGGTCCATGTCGGTATTAACGCGCCACGGATGATCGCGTGACGGACGTCACACGGGCGGCCGGGCAGCGTTATACCTCGACGAACGCTGAATGCTTGTAGCTGGGTAGCTGGGTAGCTGTGTTGCTGGGAATTCTGCGCGCGTTCCCATCCACCTAGCTACTTAGCCACTCAGCTACCCAACCTCGAGGTGAACGATGCAGATGCTGAGAAACGCGAGCCTGTTCGCGCTGTTGACCCTCTTACTGGACTTTGTACCGCTCGTGATGGCTGTGCTGTACGTCATCCGTCCGACCGAACGGCATCTGTCGCTGATGCGTCCGCTGTCGCTGGCCGGATTGTTCTCTGGTCTCGCGGGCGGCGCCCTCGGCTTCATCAATGGGCTCATTGGTATCGGAGTCCGACGTGACGCCTTCGTTGATGTGTACCGCGTCGTGGCTATCGGCGCCGCCGAATCGCTGGTGCCGACATTTCTGAGCTTTGCGTGTCTGACTGTGGCCTGGTTGCTCGTCGCCGCGGGCATGGCACGCATGCGCCTGGAGCCAGAGTGATCAACGTTGTTCTGTGATCGTGTTCGACGCGAGGCGCTGGCGTTCGGACACAATCAGTCCGTATTCGATCGCCCGTTTCCACACGCGGTTGGAGATCTCGGTCAGCTGCACGGCCTTGAGTCCGTAGTACAACAACGTGCCGCCGATCACGGCGATCAGCCAGTAGCGCAGCGCGGCGACGCGTGCCTCGCCAATGCGCGCCGCGAGCGACCCGAGCACGGCGTACACACCAACGCCGGCGACTGCGAGCGCCGAGCTCATCACCGTGCGCACGCCCCACGACGCGACACGAGACTGCTTCTCCATGAGCGAGGCGATCGCCCGCAGACGTTCAATCCGCCGGGTAATGACGGCGAGATCCCTCGCAAGGAGCACATCGCGAAGCGGGATCTGCGCGCGACACGCCACGGCCACGCGCCGTTCGCCGCGCAGCCATGACGGTCCCGTAACTTTTACCCGGTAGTCCGGATACCACGCGGCGAGCATCTCCAGCGCGCGGCGATGCGACTGCGGCGAGCATTCCCCCCAGGTCGAGACCGTATCCACTTCAATCCGCCGCTTCGCGGGGATGAACACGAGCTCGTGCAGATCGCCGGCGGTGCGGTCCTGCACATATACGGAGAAGTGCGGCGCGATCCCCTCGTGCAGGCTCGCCTCGTGATCGAGGCACGGCAGCGTCGGGACGTTCGGTGGTGCCGGCAGGGTCAGGCGATACAGTTTGATGGCGAGAATGGCGCCGAAGTCGGCGAGCACGTCGAGGAGACGCTGTGCTTCTGTGGGATCAGGCACGCTCGATCAGTATCCCAGCCACGCCGCCAGCCCGTTGCCGCTCGCGGTTGGATCGTGCAACCAGGCGGGCGGCGTCAGCCACACGAACGCCAGGATCGCGACCACCCACAGATCGTACGGAATCGTGGTCCGCTCGTCACGCCAGAAGAAGGCACGCCAGAACACGGCGGTGAGAGGATTGGGACCTGTCGGAATCGGCTTCCCGTTGAGCACCAGGTATGTGTAATGGATCCGATTGACGACGCTGACAATCGACAGGATCAGGATCACCCAGAGCACGCCGGCCATGCGGTTCGTGAACGCCCCGATCATGAACAGCACGATCCGCTCGGGCCGCTCCATGAAGCCCACTTTGCACTTCTGGATCAGCGACTCCGCACGCGCGCGCGCGTAGCTGGTCATGATCGAGAACATCATCGCCAGTGCGGACACCATCACGTAGTCGGTCCGGTGCAGTCGCGAGTACAGGTAGATGAGCCCGAGGAACAGCGCGATGTCCGAGAAGCGGTCGAGTGTGGAGTCCCAGAACGCGCCGAAGGCCGATTGCTTGTTGGTGATGTGGGCGACCTTGCCGTCGATGAAGTCGAAGATGTTGGCGACGATCATGATCACGCCAGCCTCGAGAAATCGATTCACACCGAGCGCGGAGGCCGCCGCGACGTTGATGAGTACGCCGATGAGCGTGAGGACGTTGGGGTGGATGCCGAGCGCCACGCTCGCGCCGATGATCGCGCGCAGCGGGAACATGAAGACGGTTCCGATGAACCCGGTCAGAGTCATCCGTTGCTATAATTGAGGGTTCGGATCTGGGAAAGTGTCGCCATAGTAGCCCATGCCTGTCCACGACCTCAAGGAGCAGATCGCGCGTTTGCCGGAGCAGCCGGGCGTGTATCTGTGGATGAACGCAGCAGGCGAAACCATCTATGTGGGCAAGGCACGCTCCCTGCGTGACCGCGTACGCAGCTACCTGGGCGCCTACGGGATGAGCCCGCGCCACGACGCGCTGCTCGACGAGGTGACGCGCGTGGACGTCATCGTCACCGACTCGGTCATGGAGGCGCTGGCGCTCGAGAACAATTTAATCAAGCAGCGCTCGCCCAAGTACAACATCCTGCTGCGCGACGACAAGAACTACCCGTATCTGCAGCTGACGACGAGCGAGTCGTTCCCGCGCGTGCTGGTGGCGAGGAGCGTGGAGAAGACCGGCGACTTCTACGCGGGACCCTTCCTGCCGGCAAAGCTGGCGCGCCGGACCATGGCGCTGTCGCACCGGCTGTTCGGGATTCGTTCCTGCAACGAGGTGATCACCGGGAAGCGCGGACGTCCGTGCCTGGAGTACGACATCAAGCGCTGCATCGCGCCCTGTGTGGCGGAGGTCTGCAGTGAAGAGCGGTATGGAGAGGCTGTGGCGAGCACGAGGCTGCTGCTCGAAGGACGCACCGACGAACTGATCGATACCTTGCGCGATCGCATGCTGGTCGCCGCGGAAGGAGAGCGATTCGAGGAGGCGGCGCAGCTGCGCGATGCGATGCGCACGGTGCAGATTCTGCGCGACCGTCAGCAGAAGGTCGCGACGGCGCAGCTCGGCGATCGCGACGTGTTCGGCCTGAAGCTCGGGCCAAGCGGCAGTGCGATTCAGATCTTCGCGATGCGCGGCGGTCGCGTGGTCGAGCGCGTGGAGCTGGCGACCGATCCCGGTGCCGTGGCTGGCAGCGAGGCCGACGTCCTGCACGCCGCACTCGGGCAGTTCTACGAGAGCCGTGTTCCGCCGTCGGAAATCAACCTGCCGTCGGAGATCGAAGACGCCGACGCGATGGAGGCGTGGCTGTCGAATCGCGCCGGCCGCCGCGTGAAGATCCTGGTCCCGCGGCGCGGCGACAAGCGCGCTCTGGTGGACCTCGCGACACGCAACGCGGAGCTGTCCTATCGCACGCGATTCAACGAGATCACCGCCGCGCACTTCGACGCGCTCGAAACGCTGCGCAGCGTGCTCGGTCTGCCGTCGCTGCCACGCCGCATCGAGTGCTTCGACATTTCCACGATCCAAGGGAGCGAGACCGTGGCGTCGATGGTCGTGTGCGAAGACGGCCGGATGAAGAAGAGCGATTATCGGAAATTCAGGATACGAGGGCTGCGGGCTCCGGGCTACGGGCTTCAGGCCTGGAGCGGGGCCGACGCGAAGCCGCTGGAAG